>Ga0055529_1000584_pt1 | contig 29287 bp, 24 predicted proteins | sample AraplaCol_mCL_r2_FD_55007 | JGI IMG/M metagenome (GOLD analysis project Ga0055529, IMG submission 55007) | Arabidopsis root microbial communities from North Carolina, USA - plate scrape CL_Col_mCL_r2 | ecosystem: Host-associated > Plants > Roots > Endosphere | place: USA: North Carolina...
CAGTTCGTGCGCTATGTGCCGATGGCCGCCGCGCTCGGCGCGCAAGTCACCTTGCTCGTCCCGCCGCCGCTCGTGAAACTGCTGCGCGAATCGCTGCCCGGCGTCGAGGTGNTCGACAGCCTGTCCAAGACCGCCGTGTTCGACTTCCAGGCGCCCATGCTCTCCCTGCCGTCGATATTCGGCACCACGCTGGACACAGTGCCCGCACGCACCCCCTACCTGATCGCCGATCAAGCCGAGGCGGCAAGCTGGGCACGGCGGCTGGCGGCCTTGCCCGGCCTGACGCGGCCCGGCCTGACGCGGCCCGAACTCAAAGCGGGCCTGGTATGGGCCGGCAAGGCGGGCCGGCCGTACGACGAACGCCGCAGCCTGAAGCTCGCGCAACTCGCCCCGCTCGCCGCCATTCCCGGCATTCGATTCATCAGCCTGCAGATCGGCGAATCGATCGAGAAGTCGAACGCATTGTCCGCGGGACTGCGGCTGACCGACTGGACCGATGAAATAGCCGACTTCGCGGACACTGCCGCACTGATCGCCAACCTGGACCTGGTGATCACCGTCGATACCTCGGTGGCGCATCTGGCCGGCGCGCTCGGCCGGCCGGTCTGGATTCTGTCGCGCCGCGACGGTTGCTGGCGCTGGCCGCCGAACCGGGAAGACAGTCCCTGGTACCCCACCGCTCGGGTCTTCCATCAGCAAATCATGGGCCAGTGGGAACCGGTCGTTGCCGATCTTGCAGCGGCATTGCAGGCGTTTTCGTCCCGACACTCGGTTTCTTCCGACGCATCGGCATCCGCAACCGGCGACCTGCCGCCCTCGACAAGCCCGCATCAAGCCGGCGATGCAATCGCACTCGTCAATCACGGCGTTCAACTGGCCGCGCAGCAGCGTTTCGATGAAGCACTCGCGGACTTCGACAAAGCCATCGCCTTCGAGCCCGATTTCGCCGAAGCGCTCAACAACCGCGGCACGGCCTTGTACAAGCTGGGCCGCTTCGACGAAGCGGTGGCCAGCTACGACCAAGCGCTCGCGCTCAAGCCCGATGCCGAAACGTACAGCGGCCGCGGCCTGGCCTTGCATATGCGAGGCAGGCTAGACGAAGCGCTGGCCAGCTACGACAGCGCGCTGGCGCTCGATCCGGACTACACCGAAACGCACTACAACCGCGCCCTGACGCTGCTGCGCGCCGGCGACCTGGCGCGCGGCTTCCAGGCCTATCGCTGGCGCTTCCGCATCAACGGGACGCGGCCCGCGATCGCTTGCCCCGAATGGGCAGGCGAACCGATGACAGGCAAGCAGCTGGTGATCTTCCATGAGCAAGGCGCCGGCGACACGCTGCAGTTCGTGCGCTACGTGCCGATGGCGCTGGCCCTCGGCGCGCAAATCACTTTGCTCGTTCCGACTGTCCTGGCGAGGCTGCTGCGCGCCTCGCTGCCCGGCGTCGACGTGGTCGATCGCCTGCCCAACAGCGCCGTTTTCGATTTTCAGGCGCCCATGCTTTCCCTACCTGCGATCTTCGGCACCACGCTGGACACGGTACCGGCACGCACGCCCTACCTGCTCGCCGATCAGGCCGAAGCGGCAAGCCGGGCACGGCGGCTGGCGGCATTGCCCGGCCTGACGCGGCCCGGCCGAACGCGGCCCGGCCGAACGCGGCCCGGCCGAACGCGACCCGACCTGAAGGTGGGCCTGGTGTGGGCAGGCAGCAGCAAACCCGCGTCATACGATGCGCGCCGCAGCCTGAAGCTCGCCCAGCTGGCGCCGCTTGCTGCCATACCCGGCATTCGATTCGTCAGCCTGCAGATCGGCGAGCCGGCCGAAGAAGCCAAGACGCCGCCCGCCGGATTGCAGCTCGTCGACTGGACGAGCGAGATACGCGACTACGCCGACACCGCGGCGCTGGTCGCCGGCCTGGATCTGGTGATCACCGTCGACACCTCAGTAGCGCATCTGGCCGGCGCGCTGGGCAGGCCGGTCTGGATCCTCTCGCGCTACGACGGCTGCTGGCGCTGGCTGCTCGACCGCAAGGACAGTCCCTGGTATCCCTCGGCCCGGCTGTTCCACCAGCCCGCGATGGNGGACTGGCAANCGGTCATCGCCGAGGTCGCAAGCGCCTTGCTGGCGCTCGCGACCGAGCACGCCTGACGTCGNACTCCGTTCGAACGGAACTTTTATTCCGGGTCCGCGCCGGTAGNCCCACCCACCGCAGCCTCGTAGTTGCGCTGCGTATAGTTGCTCATTACANCGACTATGCGCTTGAGCATATTGTTGTCTTGCNCNCCGATGGTCCACGCGCCGCTCATTGCAGCGGCCCGCTGGAAGAACTGCGGCTCGGCGATGACGTCACCGGTCGCTTTATCGGTATATCGGACTTTCATGATCACGGCGGAACTGCCGGCGAGAGCTCCGACAAAGAAGCGCGCTCCGCCGCCGACGAATTTGATCGCCTCGATCTTCGGACTGACCACCAAGGTGCGGCCGGCGGCGGCCGGTTGGCTCCAATGCTGCAACACGGGCAGCACCATGAGGTCGAGATGCTCCTGAATCCTGGCGACAGCCGCGGTTTCCTTGCCTTGGTATTCGGCGGCGACTTGCAAAGGCTGGAGTTCGAAGGCGCTGAAATCCGCGAATTTCTCGCGAGGAGGCGGATTGGTCAGCGTCGTGGTATTGATGTGTGTCACACATGCGCCCAGAGAGGCGCAAACAAGGCTCGCGGTCAAAATACGGCGGATAAGCATGTAGTTCCTTAGGCACGGACTANGTCGGCGCCTGATCCTACTTGCAAATACATATTGAATCAATACGAGAGATTTCGAATCAGTCTCGCGCGAACTAATGGGGCGCGCCAGGACCGGGGCACAGGCGGTCTTTCATGATTTTCAAAACAGATCCGCCTGCCGCCTCGCTCCCCCCTCCTCGGCGAAGTTGCTCAAGCCCACCCCCGCCAACCTATAGAGCGTGTACGGCGGCAGCGTGACGCGCTCGCGCATGNCCAACACCAGCTCCATCAACTCCTGCGGCGAGGCCANGGGCTGCGGCTGCGTATGGCTGCGGGTCAGGAGGCGGAAACGGTCGGTCTTGAGCTTGAGCACCACCGTGCGCCCCGCCAGGCCCTTCTTGCTTGTCTGTTCCCAGGTCTTGGCCGCCAGGCGCTCGAGCGCCTCGCCCAATTGGTCCAGCCGCAGGTCGATATCGAAAGTCGTCTCGGCCGACACCTGCCGCACCGCCTGGTCCGGCTCCACGGGGCGCTCGTCGATGCCGCGCGCCAACTCGTACAGGCGATAGCCGTAGCGGCCGAAATGCAGTTCCAGCTCGGCCGCGGAGTGCTGCCCCAGCTCGCCCACGGTATGGATGCCCAGCTCGTCCAGCCTGGCCTGCGTCACCTTGCCCACGCCCGGCACCTTGCGCACCGGCAGCTCCTGCAGAAAGGCCTGCACGTGCGAGGGCTTGACGACGAAGAGGCCGTCGGGCTTGTTCCAGTCGGACGCGATCTTGGCCAGGAACTTGTTGGGCGCCACGCCGGCCGAGGCCGTCAGCCCCGTCTCGGCGCGGATCTCGGCGCGTATGGCCTGCGCCACCCCGGTGGCCGAGGCCAGCCCCTGCTTGTTGAACGTCACGTCCAGATAGGCCTCGTCCAGCGACAGCGGCTCGATGAGGTCGGTGTGGTGCGCGAAGATGGCGCGCACCTGGCGCGACACGGCGCGGTAGCGCTCGAAATCGGGCGGCACATAGACCGCCTGCGGGCAAAGCCGCCGCGCGCGCGCCGCCGACATGGCCGAATGCACGCCGAAGCGCCGGGCTTCGTACGAGGCCGCGCACACCACCGAGCGCGGCCCTATCCATGCCACCACCACGGGCTGCCCGCGCAGCTCGGGGCGGTCGCGCTGTTCGACCGACGCGTAGAACGCGTCCATGTCGACATGCACGATTTTGCGTTCGGATGGAGCCAAGTGCCTTATTGCTTGATGTGGAACCAGGCAGCGGGATCGACGCCTTCCTGGGGCGGAATGTAGGCGCTGCACGAAGGCGAGCTGAAATACACCGCGTCGTGCATGGCGACCATGGCCTTGGCGTCCCACAAGCTCCTGCCCCACATTTCCACGTGCACCTTGGTGCGGTTCCCGCCCGCCGCGCTGACTTCGACGCGGGTCATTTCGCGGCTCTCGACCAGGTTGGAGACCACGCGCAGGATGCCCTTGCGCGCGGCCGAGTCCAGGCTGCCTTCGACGTGATAGGCGCCGCTGCCCAGCAGGCACAGCTTGGCCTGGTCGACCGCCGATTGATACGCCTGCCGATAAGCCACCGGCGCCTCGAAATCGCCGGCCAAGGAGGCGCTGCTCGACCCCAGTCCGACCGCGCAGCCCGACAGGGCCGCCACGGCCAGAGCAACGGCGGCGCACTTCGCTTGCTTGATCATGATGTCTCCCTATGCATAGTCCGGCATTATCCCGCATTCCGGACGTGCGCCTACACTCTTGCCTGGCAAACCGATAAATCCAGGAGACCTCACCATGCACCCCCCGCCCCCTCACGCATCGGTCCTCGCGCTGTCCCCGCGGCAAAGGATCTACGCGGTCGCGGTGTCGTGCCTGGGCTGGGCGTTCGATCTGTTCGATCTGTTCATCCTGCTTTACGTGGCCCCCATCCTGGCCCACGTCTTCTTCGATTCGTCCCGCCAGATGCTGTCGCTCGCCGCGGTCTACGGCGCCTTCACGGCCACGCTGATCATGCGCCCGGTCGGCGGCTACCTGTTCGGCCATTACTCGGACCGCCACGGCCGCAAGCGGACCCTGGTCGTCGCCTCGATCGGCGTCGGCGTCTCCACCGCGCTCATGGGCGCGATCCCTGCCTATCAGACCATCGGCGCGGCGGCGCCCCTGGCGTTCCTGCTGCTGCGCCTGGTGCAGGGCATCTTCATGGGCGGCATGGTCGCGGCCACGCACACGCTGGGCACCGAATCGATCGGGCCCGGACACCGCGGCCTCGCCTCGGGCATCATCTCAGGCGGCGGATCGGGCATCGGCAAGCTCTTCGCCTCCTTCGTCTTCGTGCTGGTCAGCCTCGCGATTCCCGGCCCGGACTTCGCCTCCTGGGGCTGGCGCATCATGTTCTTCTCCGGCCTGGCCAGCTCGCTGCTGGGTCTCTTCGTATTCACGCGGCTGCAGGAATCGCCGCTGTGGCTCGCGCTGGCCGCGCAAAAACGCGGCGCGCCGCCGTCCCGGGGCAGACCGCTCGGCGCCTTGCGCGGCGGCTACGCCGGCATCACGTTCGGCTGCGTGCTGCTGACCCTGACCGGCGGCGGCCTGTCCTATCTCACGTCCGGCTACCTGCCCACCTTTCTCAAGATCGTCAATCACATGCCGTCCACCGAGCTGGGCGTGATCCTGAGCGGCTCGGCGGTCTGCGTCATGATCGCGTCGGTTCTCTCGGGCGCCTTGAGCGACTATCTGGGCCGGCGCAAAGGCATGTTCCTGTGCGGCGTCGTTTCCCTGCTCTGCATTCCTCCGCTCTACCTGGGGCTCGGCCGGGCCCATGCGGTCGGCGCCATCGCCGCGTACACGGTCGCGCTCAGCGCCGTCGGCACCTTCTGCTACGCACCGCTGCTGATCGTGCTGAACGAACGCTTTCCCACCGAGATCCGCTCCACCGGAACCGCCGTGTCCTGGAACATCGGCTTCGCCATCGGCGGCTCGATGCCCACCGTCGTGTCGCTGTTCACCAAAGAGGCGAGCGCATTGCCCACGACGCTGGCCGTGGCCAGCGCATTGGCCAGCCTGGTGTATCTGGCGGTGGTGATGTTCACGCCCGAAACCAAGGGCGCAATGCGCTGAACCCGCGCGGGTTGCACACCTGCGCCGCGATGCCGAGCCGAGGCACGCCATCGGTTCGACATCGCGGCAAGGCCTATGGCATCATCGAACGATGGCTACCTTGAAGTTCCTCCTGGAGCGCTCGCCCACGCCTTTGGGCGAGATGCTGATCGTCACCGACGAGCAGGGCCTGCTGCGCGCCCTGGACTGGGGCGATCACGAAGCCGACATGCTCAGGCTGATGCGCAACCAGTACCACAAGGACACGGTGGACCTGCAGGAAACGCGCCGCGCATCATCCGCCATGCAGGCGATGCTGGCCTATTTCGACGGCGACCTGACAGGCATCGATCAGTTGCCCGTACTGACCGGCGGCACGGATTTCCAGCGTCAGGTTTGGGCTGCCTTGCGCGAGATTCCCTGCGGCTCGACGATCAGCTACCTGGAATTGGCCACCCGCATCGGCAAGCCCTTGGCGGTGCGGGCGGTGGGCATGGCCAACAATGCAAACCCGATCAGCATCGTCATCCCCTGCCACCGCGTCATCGGCAGCAACCGCACGCTCATCGGCTACGGCGGCGGACTGCATCGCAAGCGCTGGCTGCTGGAGCATGAGTCGGAATATCGGCAGGGACGCCTGATCTAGAGCGCCCCGGATCCAGGCCTTGTCATAAATGAAACACTGGACCAAACCAGCAAAGTCGATATAGATTGCACAAGGCGAAACAAGCGCACATTGTGCCTGGACAGACTTGCGCGGGGAAAAATAATGAGAACAACCTCACTGCTCGGGGCTTGCGCCCTGCTTGCCGGCATTGCGCTGGCGCCGCTCAATACATACGCTGCCAGCCCCGACGCCGGCATGGTCAAGACCGTCAAAGGCCAGGTGGACATCGTCCGCGCCGGCCAGACCCTGCCGGTCCAGATCGGCGACCTCGTGATGGAAGGCGACCAGGTCAACACCGGCTCCGATTCGTCCGTCGGCATCACGCTGCGCGACGACACGCTGCTCTCCGCCGGGGCGCGCTCGACGCTGGTCATCAACCGCTTCGACTTCAATCCCACGACGCACGCCGGCCACCTGAACTCGTCGATCAAGCGCGGCACGCTGGCGGTCATCGACGGCAAGATCGCCAAGTCGCATCCCGAGGACGTCCAGTTCAGCACGGACACGATCACGCTGGGCGTGCGCGGCACCGAATTCATCATCGACACAGGAAAGTAGATTCATGGCGATGCGACGCGCCCTTCTGCTGTGCCCCTTGCTGCTGCTCGGCGCCTGCGCCCAGCAGCGCGTCATTCTGCTGCCCGAACCGGACGGCACCGTCGGCGCCGTCGAGATCCGCAGCGCCTCCGGCCATCAGCGCATCGACACCGCCTACGGCGGCGTCGATGTCTCCAAGGGCGGCAGCCTGGACCCGTTCAAGAGCAGCCAGAACAGCGTAGACCGGGAGTACAAGCCGCTGCTGGCGGCGCGCCCGCCCCGGCCGGTCGTTTTCGTCGTGCATTTCGAGTTCGGCTCGCCGACGCACGTCACCCCCGACTCGAAGGCCATCGTGCAAAAAATCCTGGAGGTGCTGAGCCAGCGCCCGGCGCCCGAACTGATCGTGATCGGCCATACCGACACGCTCGGCTCGGACGCCTACAACGATCGCCTGTCGCTGGAGCGGGCCCGCGGCGTCGTCGCGTTCCTGCGCCGCCACGGCGTCACGGCCAAGCGCGTGGAGGCCATCGGACGCGGCAAGCGCGACCAGGCCGTCAAGACCAGGAACTCGGTCGCCAACCAGGCCAACCGCCGCGTCGAAATCACGATCCGATGAGGCCGGCCGAGTATCTCCTCGCCCGCCTCCATGAGGCATCTGCCGCATGCCGCTGAACCTGTCCCGCTCGTCCTCGGCGCTCAAGCGCCTGTTCGGCGGCGCGCGAGGCCGCCCGGTAGCGCTCGGCGCGCTGCTGCTCTGCGTCGCCGCGCAAGCGATGCTCGCGCTGCCGCCGCGCTCGCAGGCGATGCTTCCCGCCTGGCTGACGGAGCTGGCGCGGCCCCTCAAGTCCGCGCGGCTCGGCCTGTTCGACGCCTATCAGGCCATATCGCCGCGCAAGCCGGCCAGCCAGCCTGTCACCATCGTCGCGGTCGACGAAAAAAGCCTGGCCGCGCTGGGCCAATGGCCCTGGCCGCGCGACCAGCTGGGCAGGCTCGTGCGCGCCATCCAGGCTCGGGGACCGGCTGCGATCGGCCTGGACCTCTACATGCCGGAGGCCGACCAGAACTCGCCCGGCCAGCTCGCCAGGCGCCTGCCGCCCGAACAGGGCGCCTTGCGCGCGGCCCTGCAAGCGCTGCCCGGCAGCGACGCCCAGTTGGCCCAGGCCCTGCACGACGCGCCGACGGTGCTCGGCGTCGCCGGCTTCGACTTCAAGACCTATACGACCAGCACGACGCTGCGCAGCGTCCCGCTGGAGGTCGAAGGCGCCGACCCCGGCCCCTTCGTGCGCGCCTACCCGCGCGTGCTGGCCAGCCTGCCGATGCTGCAGGCCGCGGCCCACGGCCAGGCGCTGGTCAGCATCGACACGGGCGGCGAAACGATCGTGCGCCGCGTGCCGCTCCTGGCCCGCATCGGCGCGCAGCTCGTGCCCAGCTTCGCAATGGAAATGCTGCGCGTGGGCAGCGGCTCGTCGGCGATCGAAGTGCACGCCAACCAGCACGGCGTGACCTCAGTCGATGTCGCCGACCTCAGCGTGCCCACCGAGCCCGAAGGCGATATCTGGCTGCATCTGGCGCCGCTGTCCTCGGGCATGGGGCGCTACGTGTCGGCCATCGACGTGCTGCAGGGCAAGGTCGATCCGGCACAGCTCGAAGGCAAGCTCGTGCTGATCGGGCTGACCGGCTCGGGCCTGAACGACATGTGGACCACGGCGCTGCACGAGCTCGTGCCGGGCGTCGAGATCCAGGCCCAAATCATCGAGTCGCTTTTCGACAAGGCTTTCCTGCGGCGGCCGCGCTGGCTCGGCGTGTTCGAGCCGCTGCTCGTGCTGGGCATCGGGCTCGCGCTGATCTGGCTGCTGCCCCGCTCCGACCTGCGCATGGCCCGCTGGTTCAGGGCCTATCCGCGCCGCGCCATGGGCGCGACATTGGGCGTCGCCCTGGCCTTGCTGGCCCTGGGCCTGGTCCTGTTCCAGGCTTTGGGCCTGCTGTTCGATGCCGCCAGCATCGCCATCGGCCTCACGCTCGTCGTCGGCGCCCTGATCGCCAGCGCGGTGCTCGAGAGCCTGGGCGACGCCGAGCGCAAAATGGCCCACCTCGTGGAAAGCGGGATCGCGCTCGGCCACGAACACCAGCGCGACGGCCTTGCGCGCATGACGCTGGACAGCGCGCGCCGGATCGCCGGCTGCCAGGCCGCGCTGATCTACCTGAAGACCGAAGGCGACGCGCTCACCGTCCTCGCCCAGGCCGGCTTCGACCCGGCGACGCTGGCCGACATCGCCCTCGCCGATACCGGGCCGTCCGCGACGCGCCCGTTGGCCGCGCACGTCGCAAGCGACGCCAAGGCGCTGAACTTCGACGGCGTCGGCAACGGCCTGCCCGCGGCGCCGGCGGATGTCCCGCCGCGGCTCGCCTCGGGCCAGTTGATCCGCTCGGTGCTCAGCGTGCCCATCGCGCCCAGCGAAGGCCAGGTGCTCGGCGTGATCCAGCTCGTGAACGCCGTGGACCCGCTCAGCCGCGAGGTCGTGGACTTCGACGACCGGATCACGCCCTTCATCGAGGCGCTGGCCGCCCAGGCGGCCGTGGGCCTGGAAAACCAGAACCTGGTCGCGGCCCGGAACGCCCTGATCGATTCGATCATCAAGATGATCGTCGGCGCGATCGACGCCAAGAGCCCGTACACCGGCGGCCATTGCGAGCGCGTGCCCGAGCTGGCGATGATGCTGGCGCGCGCCGCCTGCGAAGTGCGCGAGGGCCCGCTGGCCGGCTTCGACTTCAAGACCGACGAAGAATGGCGCGAGTTCCGCATCGGCGCCTGGCTGCACGATTGCGGCAAGGTCACGACGCCCGAATACGTCGTCGACAAGGCCACCAAGCTGGAGACGATCTACAACCGCATCCACGAGATCCGCACGCGCTTCGAGGTGCTGCTGCGCGACGCCCAGATCGAGCGCCTGCGCGACATCCACGAGCGCCGCGCCGACATGGCCGAGGCCGACCGGCGCTATGCGCAAAGGCTCGCGCAATTGCGGGACGATTTCGAGTTTCTTGCCGACAGCAATCTGGGCGGAGAGTTCCTGGCGCCCGAGCATGCCGAACGCATCGCGCGGATCGGCAGCCAGACCTGGCTACGCCATTTCGACGACCGGCTCGGCCTGTCCGAAGCCGAGCTCATGCGCCACGCCGGAGCGGCGCCGCAAGCGCTGCCCGCGCCGGAACGCCTGCTGGCGGACAAGGCCGAGCACATCATCCCGCGCCCTTCGAAGCAGGCGGACCTGGCGACGCAGCACGGCTTCAAGGTCACCGTGCCCGAGCATCTCTACAACCTGGGCGAACTGCACAATCTGCGCATCAGCCGCGGCACGCTGACGGCGGAAGAGCGCTTCAAGATCAACGAGCACATCATCCAGACCATCGTCATGCTCGAGCAGCTGCCGCTGCCGCCCGACTTGCGGCGCGTCCCCGAGTACGCCGGCACGCACCACGAAACGCTGACCGGCAGCGGCTACCCCCGCCGGCTGCGCGAAGACGAGCTTTCCGTTCCGGCGCGCATCATGGCCATCGCCGACATATTCGAAGCGCTGACGGCGTCGGACCGCCCCTACAAGAAGACCAAGACCCTGTCGGAATCGATCAGGATCCTGAGCTTCTTCAAGAAGGACCGCCACATCGACCCGCTGCTGTTCGACCTGTTCCTGACCTCCGGCGTGTATTTGGATTACGCACGCAAATACCTGCTGCCCGATCAGATCGACACGGTGGACGTCCCCAGCTACCTCGGCCCGTCGGCCTGAACTCAAGCCGCCTGGGCCTTGAGCTTCTTGCTTTCGATATCCGGCAGGAACACCGTCAACAGCCCCAGCAGGGGCAGATAGGCGCAAAGCTGGTACACGTATTCGATGCTGGTCTTGTCCGCCAGTTCGCCCAGCAGCGCGGCGCCGATGCCGCCCATGCCGAAGGCGAAGCCGAAGAACAGCCCCGCGACCATGCCCACCTTGCCCGGGATCAGCTCCTGCGCATAGACCAGGATGGCCGAGAACGCCGAGGCCAGGATCAGGCCAATGATCGCCACCAGGATGCCCGTCCAGAGCAGATCGACGTGCGGCAGGATCAGCGTGAACGGCGCCACGCCCAGGATCGACACCCAGATCACCAGCTTGCGGCCCATCTTGTCGCCGATCGGGCCGCCGACGATCGTGCCCACCGCCACCGCCGCCAGGAACAGGAAGAGGAACAGTTGCGCCGAACGGATGGGCAGGCCGAACTTGTCCATCAGGTAGAAGGTGAAATAGCTGTTCAGGCTGGCCAGGTAGAAATACTTGGAGAAGACCAGCATGCCCAGCACCGCCAGCGTGAGCCCGATGCGGGCGCGCGACAGCGTCACGGCGCCGCGGGCCTTGCGGGCCTTGGCCTTCAGGCGCCAGCGGTTGGCCGCGTACCAGCGGCCGACCTGCGACAGCAGCACGATGGCCACCAGGGCCACCAGCGCGAACCACGCCACGCTGCGCTGTCCGTGCGGGATGATGATGAGCGCGGCCAGCAGCGGCCCCAGGGACGAGCCCAGGTTGCCGCCGACCTGAAAGAGCGACTGCGCCAGGCCGTGGCGGCCGCCCGAGGCCATGCGCGCCACGCGCGACGATTCGGGGTGGAACACCGACGAACCCGTGCCCACCAGGCACGCCGCCAGCACCAGGAAGCCGAAGGACGGCGCCATCGACAGCATCAAGAGGCCCGACAGCGTGAAGGTCATGCCCACCGCCAGCGAATACGGCATGGGCTTCTTGTCGGTGAAGACGCCCACGCAGGGCTGCAGCAGCGAGGCCGTGATCTGGTAGGCCAGCGTCAGGAGACCGATCTGCGCGAAGCTGAGCGAGAAGTTGTCCTTGAACATGGGGTACAGCGCCAGAAGAATCGACTGGATCATGTCGTTCATCAGGTGGGCCGCGCTGATGGCGCCCAGCACCTTGAAGGCGGTGGACTGGGCGTTGGGGTCGACGGCGGGCGGGCCGGGCATGGCGCCCGGCGCCGAGGTCTGCAGTGCTGTGCTCATGGGATACTCGGGAAAAAGAGGATATCTTGCTGATTGGATATAGTGTATTCAGACGAAAAACAAGGTAAGTGACAACTTTCGTCGAAAAAGTGACACTCACACCATGCCCGCTTCCCCTCCTTCGACCACCCCCTGGCGCAGCATCGATTCCGGCGACTACCAGGACGTGCCGCGCAGCGTCACGGCCATGGCCAAGGAGTTCAGCGGCGGATCGACCACCGGCCCGCACACCCACACCCGCGGCCAGCTGATCTATGCCGTGACGGGCAGCATGCGGGTCAGGACGGCGCAAGGCGTCTGGCCCCTGCCCGCGCGGCGCGCCCTGTGGGTGCCGCCCGGTGTCGAGCACGCCGTGGTCATGCTGGGCGACGTGTCCATGCGCACCCTGTACCTGGCCAACGACGCCGCCTCCAAGCTGAGCGGCGAGTGCAGCGTGCTGGAAGTCTCGAACCTGCTGCGCGAACTCATCCTGAGCCTGACGGCCGAGCCCATCGAATACGCGCTCGACGGCCGCACCGGCCAGATCGCCGCGCTCATCCTCACCGAACTGGCGCTGGCCGCGCGCATTCCCCTGCACATTCCCTGGCCGCAGGACCGGCGCCTGCAGGCCGTGTGCCTGGCCATCGTCAAGCAGCCCGGCCTGCGCCGCACCGTGGACGACTGGGGGCACGAGGTCGGCGCCAGCGGGCGCACCCTGATCCGCCTCTTCCAGTCGGAACTGGGCCTGAACTATCACGAGTGGGTGCAGCAGGTGCGGCTGGCCGACGCGCTGGGCCGGCTGTCCATGGGCCAGTCCATCGCCCATATCGCCTCCGAGCTGGGCTATCGCAGCCCCAGCGCCTTCGCGGCCATGTTCCGCCGCACCCTGGGCGCATCGCCCCACCAGTACCTGAACCAGACCGTTTCGAACGCCGCCGCCGTCGCGGCCTGAACCAAGCTGTTCCAAGCCGTTTCCCTCGGTTCCGGGAATCGAAGCCGCGCCTGCGATAATAGAAACATGCACAGTTCGCCACGCCCCCCGTCGCAGCGGCCCTCGTCGCAGCGCCCGGCCTCCCCGCCCCCCTTCTTCCCGTCCGGCTTTCCCGTCAAGCTTGCCGCCGTCTGCGCCGGCCTGGCCGCCTGCGGCGTGCTGATGCTGGGCCTGGCCATCGCGCTGGCCTGGCCCAGCCTGCCCAATCTGCACGCCATGACCGACTACCGGCCGGCCGTGCCGCTGCGCGTTTATACGTCCGACCACGTGCTCATCGGCGAATTCGGTGAGGAACACCGCAACGTGGTGCCCTTCGCCCAGATCCCCCAGATCATGAAAGACTCGGTGCTGGCCGCCGAGGACGACCGCTTCTACCAGCACGGCGGCGTCGAATGGATGGACGTGATCCGCGCCGCCCTGACCAACCTCATCCACATGTCCAAGGTCCAGGGCGCCAGCACCATCACCATGCAGGTGGCGCGCAACTTCTACCTGTCCGACGAAAAGACCTACGCCCGCAAGTTCTACGAACTGCTGCTCACCTACAAGATCGAATCGCAGCTCACCAAGGACCAGATCCTCGAGCTGTACATGAACCAGATCTACCTGGGCCACCGTTCCTACGGCTTCGCCTCCGCGGCGCGCACCTACTTCGGCAAGACGCTCGACGAGCTCACGCCGGCCGAGGCCGCCATGCTGGCGGGCATTCCCAAGGCGCCTTCGCGCGCCAACCCCATCACCGACATGAAGCGCGCCAAGCAGCGGCAGCGCTACGTGCTGGGCCGCCTGCTGGCGCTGGGCAAGCTGAACCCGCAGCAATACCAGGCCGCGCTGGCCCAGCCCATCGCGGTGGCCGGCAGCGGCGCCGACGGACAGCGCGACTTCGCCGTGCACGGCGAATACCCCGCCGAACTCGCGCGCCAGCTGATGTACAACGTCTTCCAGGACGGCGCCTATACCCGCGGCATCGACGTCTACACCACCATCGATTCCAAGAGCCAGCAGGCGGCCTACCAGGCCGTGCACGACGGCATCCTCGACTACACCCGCCGCTCGGTCTACCCCGGGCCGGAAGACCAGATCGACCTGCCCGAGGGCATCGAGAACGACCCGAAGGCGCTCGACAGCGCGCTCGACAGCGTGCAGGACAACACCCCCGACGACGGCGACCTGCTCACCGGCGTGGTGCTCTCGGCCAGCCCCACTTCGGTCAAGGTGGCGCGCAGCAGCAGCCAGATCGTCACCGTCGACAGCAAGAACGCCCTGGCCGTCATCGCGCGCGCCCTCACCCCCAAGGCCAAGCCCGATGCCCGCATCACGCGCGGCTCGGTGGTCTATCTGCACAAGCTTGCCGACGGCAGCTGGGAAATCATCAACAAGCCCAAGCTCGAGGCCGCCCTGGTCTCGCTCTCGCCCAAGGACGGCTCGATCCGCGCCATGATAGGCGGCTTCAACTTCCAGCAGGGCAGCTTCAACCGCGCCGTGCAGGCCTGGCGCCAGCCGGGCTCGAACATCAAGCCCTTCTACTACGCCGCCGCGCTCGAGCGCGGCCTGTCGCCGACCACCGAGATCTCCGACGAGCCCTTCTTCGTGAGCGCCGCGCAGACGGGCTCCAAAGACTGGGCGCCCAAGAACGACGACGGCAAGTACCAGCCCATGATGACCATGCGCCAGGCGCTCTACCAGTCGGTCAACCTGGTGTCGATCCGCATCATGCAGGCCATCACGCCGCAATATGCCCAGCAATATCTCGCCCGCTTCGGCTTCATGCCCGAGCGCTGGCCCGCGGTGCTGCCCATCGCCCTGGGCGCGGGCAGCGCCACGCCGCTGGAAGTGGCCGGCGCCTATACGGTGTTCGCCAACGGCGGCTACCGCGTTCCGCCCTTTTTGATCGATCACGTCGTCGACCGCCGAGGCAACCTGCTGATGCAGGCCAAGCCCGTCGAGGCCGGCGACGAATCGGTCCGCGCCATCGACCCGCGCACCGCCTGGGTCATGGACGACCTGCTGCGCGGGGTCGCCACCTACGGCACCGGCGCGCGCGCGCATGCCGTGCTCAAGCGCAACGACGTGGCCGGCAAGACCGGCACCACCAACGGCCCGACCGACATCTGGTTCTCGGGTTTCGTGCCTTCGCTGGAAACCACCGTCTGGATGGGCTTCGACCAGCCGCGCCCGCTGGGCGCGTACGAATTCGGCAGCGGCACGGCCCTGTCGACCTGGCTGGCCTATATGCAGCCCCTGCTGGCGAACGTGCCGCAAACGCCGCCGCCGCCCATGCCGCAAGGCCTGATCCAGGCCAATGGCGACTACTACTTCGCCGAATACCCGCCCGGCCAGAACGTGGCTTCGCTGGACCTGGGCGTCAACCAGGCGACGAGCTCGAACGGCGCTCCCGTCACCAACGACAGCGACGTGCTCGGCGGCTTCCTCAACAAGATGTGGTCGAACATCACCAAGGGCTCGAGCACCAACCGCGTCGAGCCCCCGCCCGTCCCGCACTAGGGCCTGTCGACGCCGGCGGGAGGGCTCAGGCGCGCAAGGCCGCGTAGGCCGTCGTGAGGTGATAGGGCGTGGTCGACGGCATGTCGGCGCGCATCAAGGCGCCGTCCGCGCCGATGACTTCGCGCCAGCCCTGCGCATGCAGGAAGCGCTCTTTGAACCGCGCCAGCTGCAAGGCCAGCGCGTCGTGCTCCCCGGCCAAGGCCAGATAGCGCGCGTATTCGGTTTGCGCCCAGATGCGCTCGGTCGCCTCGCGCATGCCGCCGCGCATGTCCAGCGCGGCGCAGACGCCCGCGGTATCCGGCGCCACGCCTCTTGCGCGGGCCCACAGGCAGCCGCGCGGCACGGCCGCGGGCAAGGCCAGCCCCTCGTACACCCGCGGCGCCGAATGCAGCAGGGAATACCACTCGAACTGATGGCCGGGCTCGATGCGATTGTCCGCCGTNCCCAAGGGCAATTCGGCGATGCACTGCGTTTGCGGGTCGAGGAAGCTGCGCGCGACGCCGTCGGCGATGCGGCGCAGCGCCTGCCCGAACCAGGCCGGCTCGGCCACGCCGGCCGCCGCCAAGTAGGCCTCGGTCAGGTGCATGATGGGGTTCTGCTCGGGGCCTTTGAGGGGCTGCCCGTCCGCCGACANCGCCGCGTGATACAGGCCATTGCCNGCGCCGAAGCGCTCCTCGACCAGACGCGCCGTCGCCAGCATGTGCCGCAGCGCCCGCTCGTCGCGGCTGCGCCCGAAATGCGTCGCGCAGGCCAGCACCAGGAAGGCATGGGTGTAGAGATCCTGCGTGGCGTCCAGCGCCTGCCCTTGCGCATCCACGCTGAACAGCCAGGCATCGCGCTGCTGGACGTAAAAATACCGCAGCAAGGCATCGAACAGACGTGCGGCATGGGCCTGCGCCGCGTCGCCCGCCACTTGCGCGTAGACGTACAGCTGGCGCGCGCAGGCCATGGCCCGGTAGCGCGCGTCGGGCATGGGCTCGCCCGATTGNTCCAGCGCCTCGTGCGGCAGCCCCATGCCCTGGCTAAAGCCGCGCCCCAGCCACAGGGGAACGACGACGGTATCGAAGTGGCGGTGCAGATCGGCCGCGGTATCGGCCCAGGCAGGCAGTTTCATTTATCGATGATGGATGGCGGCCGGATCGGCCATGCGCAGCGCCAGCAAGCCCTTGGCCGTGACGCGCAGGCCGCCGTCTTCGGTGTCTTCGACGCAGCGCAGGACCCGCAGGGCCTCGGCAATGTGCCCGGGCACAGGCTCGCTGGCTTCCTCCGGCGCGGCCAGCACGCTCAGCCAATAGGCCAGCTGGCCTTGCTGTATGCCAGGATTGCTCATGGCGGCCCCCTGAATGTGAAAAACGCCTCGGCGAAGTGCCGCGGTCGTGGGAAACCGCTCGCCGATGCTTCTGCCGGGCCTGAAGCATCAATCATACCCGCAAGCGCCTGTCCGAACGTCCGCGGGCGCGCCATGGCGCCCCGCAAAAACAAGGGCCTCCCGCCTCGCGGCGGGAAGCCCCGGTCACGCAGGCCCGGTCAGTGACTGATGGACTCGAGCGAGCGCCCGCGCGTCGCGGGGCCGAGCAGGATCATGACGATGCCCACCACCATCGACACGCCGATGAAGGCCGCGACGCCCGGCACGCCGTAGTGGTGCAGCAGGATGCCGATGAGCAGCCCCGCGAACGCGGCGGCAAGCCGGCTCCAGGAGTAGACGAAGCCCACGGCGCGCGCGCGGATGCGGGTGGGATACACCTCGGCCTGGTAGCCATGATAGGCATAGGACATGATGTTCGCCGCCAGTGTGAAGAGCACGCCGAGCACGACCAGCACCACCGAGCCCGAGGCTTGGGAGAAGAGGACGATCACGATCGCCATGACCAGCAGGCCGCCGACGATCTGCGTCTTGCGCTCGAACTTGTCCGCGAAAAACACGCCGAGCAAAGGCCCGAAGGGGTTGGCGATGGCGATGATGAACGCATAGGCCAGGCTATGCGTGACGGTCACGCCCCGGCTCATCAGCAGCGTGGGCACCCATGCCGCGAAACCGTAGAACCCGATCACCTGGGCCATGTTGAAGATGGAGAGGATGACCGTGCGCCGCAGATAGGGCGCGCGCAGCACCTCGACCAGCGATCCGCGCTCGGCCTTCTCGGGTTGGGCGGCGGACATGTCGGGCGGGGGCAGCTTGATGCCCTTCTCTTCTTCGACCCGCCGCTCGATCTCGGCCACGATCCGCTCGGCCTCCTCGACGCGGCCATGGGCCACCAGCCAGCGCGGGCTTTCGGGAATGTGGCGGCGCATGAACCAGACCGCGATCGCGCCGACCGAGCCGATCAGGATGATCACGCGCCAGTAGGCGATGCCGAACGGCTGCGTGTCCTTCATGGCATAGGCGAGGAACGCGATCACCGGCACGATGCTGAAGGTGATGCACTGGTTGACCGCATAGGCGCGGCCGCGCTCGGGGCTGGGGATCAGCTCGGAGATGTACGAGTCGATCGTCACCAGCTCCACGCCCAGGCCGATGCCGGCGATGAAGCGCCAGAGGTTCAGTTCGAGCCCGGTGGTCTGGAACGCCATGACGGCGGTGCAGACCATGTACCAGATCATGGACCACGTGAAGATGACCCGGCGGCCCATGATGTCGGCCAGCTGGCCGGCNAAAAGCGCGCCGACCCAGAGGCCGGCGAAAGTCGCGAAGACGAAAGTGCCGAAGCCCGCCACCTTGATCGGCCCCAGCGCCGAGAAGAAGCCCAGCGATTCCGGCTTGAAGAGGCCTGCCCCCACCATGCCCGGCGCCACGTAGGCGGTGAAGAAGAGATCGTAGAACTCGAAAACGCCGCCCAGCGAAAGCAGCAGCACCATCGTCCAGACCGTGCGGGAAGACGGCAGACGATCGAGCCTGGCAGCGATTTCAGCCGATTTATCCATGGCCATCGAAGCACCTCATGTGTGCGTTGAAATTAACCCTGGAGCTTGCCGCACACCGGCTGACCGGATACTGAAGCCGCCTGCGCGAAGCCCTAGGGATTCGCCTCGATTGACAAGAGCGCCCGAGTAGGGGTGCCTTGCGGCGGCGCCCGCGCGCCTGCCCTAGGAGGCGCCCTGCAACAGCAGCGAAGGCGGGAAGGCGACGCGCACGCAGCCCCAGTGCCGGCCGCCCACGCGGATCGGCATCGAGAACACGCAGGCCACCTCGCCGGTGTCGCGCAGATAGGTCTGCAGCAGATGGTGCCCCTGGAACGTCGCCGACCGCTTGCCGGTGTCGTCGGCGAAGATGCGCTTGTGCCGGCTGTGCGGCAGGTCGACGGCGGGATCGCCGGTCATCGGCGCCGAAAAGCGCTTGTGATGCGCGGCCATATAGCAGTTGCTGTCGTAGGCCACCGCGAAGATCAATTCCGGGCGCCTGTCCAGCATCGCGTCGAACAATTCCTGCAATCCCTCCTCGACCGCCTCGTCGTACGACGTGGCGTATTTCTGCGGATTGGTATCGGGCACCTCGCGGTAATGCTGGTCGAAGATGTTCACGCCGCCCTGCGCGGCTTGCGACAGATAGCGCTGCACGCGGTCGCGGAAGGCGCCGACGTCTTGCAGCAGCGTGTCGTAGGCGCTGCCCGGAATCGTCGAGGTCGAGCCGAGCGCGTGCAGGTTCTCGGTCTGGTCGCGCAGCACGTTGCCGCTGGCGGCCGATTCGGTCATCGCGCTCGCCACCGCGTCCGACTGCTCGTAGATGCCGCCGACCTGGCGCGACAGGTTCCGGTTGGACTCCCGGATCTCGTCGAACGCGCTGCTCACCATCGCCATGCCGCGGTCGGTGGCTTCCAGCTCCCGGACCACCTGCGTGAAACGCACCACGGCGCGCTCGATCACCTCGGCGCAATAGCTGCTGTGATGGTGCGCCCGCTCGATCTGCTCCTGCAGCGAGTTCACCTCGGTCATGGTCTGGCCGGCGATCGAGGCGATCGACTTGTTCGCATCCTGGACTTTCTGCGCCAGCAGCTTGACCTCGGCCGCCACCACCGCGAAGCCGCGGCCCGCCGCGCCGGCGCGCGCGGCTTCGATCGATGCGTTGAACGCCAGCAATTGCGTCTGCGACGAGATGCCTTCGACCAGCAGCACCAGGTCGCGGATCTTCATGGTTTTCTCGCGCAGCGTGCCGATGCCGGCCGAGGCGTCGCCCAGGTCGCTGTTGGTGCTGCGGCTGCGCGTGGCGACGTCGGTGAAATCGTGATGCGCTTCGTGGATCGCCGTCAGATTGGTCGAGGTGGCGGTGCGCACCGCGTCGACGTGCACATTGGCCGAATCCACCGCCTGCGCCACCGCCCGGCTCTGTTCGTTGGCCTCGCGCGCCAGCGCGCGCTGGCGCGTCGAGACTTCGACGGTGGTCTGGATGTGCCGGCTCAGCTTGGCGGCTTCGATGGCGATGCGCGTGCCCGCCGCGCGCAGTTCGCCGATCATCGCGCGGATGCGCCGGCGGCCCGGCATGACGGCCTTCCGGATCAGCTGCCCAAGCAGATGCCTGCGTCGCGGCGGCGGCGCGCTCGCGGCGGACGCCGATTCAACAAGCGAGTCCTGCATAGTGTTCACCTCGAACGGCGCAGGACGCCTGTTCGCCTACCCTGCGTCCATGCATAGTGTCGTGACCGAGGTGTGTAGCGACCGCACCCCGACCGATCGGGCGAATTCTTATGCCGTTGTGCCGGCGGGTCAAACAAGAAAATTGATTGGGCGGTATAAAAAAACCGATTCTTACGGCAGGCGCGCCGTATCCGCGCCGGACCGCCCGACGTAATTGCGCACGGTCCGCGCGGCCACGTCGAGCAGCCGCTCGGGCCATTCCAGGCCCGAGCGCGCGGCCGCGACGAACGGCATCGCCGGCGGCGTCACCGCGCAATCGAGCACGCGCAGCGACTGCCCGAGCGATTGCGGCGGCAGCAGCGCGGGCGGCATCGCGGCGATGCCGAAGCCGTTCTGCGTCAGCTTGATCATCGCGTCGACCGAATTGACGCAGCTGATGCGCGCGTCGCCGATGTCGTGCGATTGCAGCAGCCGCACCAGGTCCTGGTGCGGCGCCGAATGGCGGGAAAAGGTAATGAGCCGATGGCGCGCCAGCGCGCGCAGCGCGCCGGCCGGCGTGCCGTCGACATCGCGCGCCGCATCCGCCAGCTCTTGCGCGGCGATCCACGCCAGCGGCAATTGCATCAGCTCGACGCTGCGTATGGTTTCGTCGCGCAGCGTGTCGGTCTGGAAGGCCATGTCGAGCATGCCGCGCCGCAGCTGTTCGTTGAGGTTCAGCGCGGTGTCGACGGTGACTTCGATATCGAGGTTCGGATAATGCCGCGTGGCGTCGGTGACGAACTCGATGAACCAGGCATGGATCGCGCTGTCCATCGCGCCGATACGGATCGTGCCGAAGGCCGACTTTTCGTCCTGCAGCGAGGCGCGCAGCTGCGTCATGGTCTGGGTCATGCGCTCGGCGTACTGCATCACGCGCTCGCCTTCCCGGGTCAGCGCGACCCCGCGCGGATCGCGGATCAGGAGCTTTGCGCCCAGTTCCTGCTCGAGCACCGATATCCGGCTGGAAATCGCGGCCTGCGTCGAATGCAGCTTGTCCGCGGCGAGGCTGAAGCTGCGCAGCCGCGCCACCCAGATGAACGTTTCGAGAAACTTCAGATTCACGGTATCTTCGCCCCCTGTCCTGCGCGATTGTATGTTCGGATCGCGCCGAGGATAAGGCGCCGTAAACTGCCTGGCGCTTATATGGTTATACGGATGAGATATTGATATGCAAGCAGCACGAGCGGCATCGGCCGCCCGGAACGAGGCCGGCAAGAAATCGAACATGGCCCGGCGCAATGGCGGCCGCATCGCGCTGCTGGCGCTGATCGCGGTGCTGGCGATCGCCGCCTTCCAGGCGGGAGGCTACCTGTCGATCGACTACCTGAAGGCGCAGCACGCCGCGTTCGAGCACTATCGCGGCCTGCATCCGGTGGCGACGTCGCTGGCTTTTTTCGCCGCGTACGTCGTCGTCACGACGCTGTCCATTCCGGCGGCGACGGTGCTCACGCTCGCGGCCGGCGCCTTGTTCGGCGCGATGTGGGGCACCGTTCTCGTCTCGTTTGCATCGACGCTCGGCTCGGTGTCGGCCCTGTGCATCTCGCGCTACCTGCTGCGCGCGTTCGTTTGCGCGCGCTTCCCGGTCCGTGTGCAAACGATCGACGCCGGCATCACGCGCGAAGGCTGGGTATACGTGCTGTCCCTGCGCCTCATCCCCGTCATTCCGTCCTGGCTGGTCAATCTGCTGATGGGCGTGACTTCCATCAAGCTCTCGACCTTCTGGTGGACGAGCCAGCTGGGCACGCTGCCGGCCACGGCCATCTATGTCGGCGTCGGCACGCGGCTCTCCGGCGTGACGTCCCTGCGCGGCATCGTGTCGCCGGCCGTGCTTGCCGGGCTGCTCGCGCTGGCGATCCTGCCTTACGCGACGAAAAGAATGCTGGGCCTGCTGCGCCGTTACCGCTCGGGGGCCTGATGACCGTGCGGAAGATAAAGAGTCACAAGCACCGAGGCGCTTTCCACGGCCTCGATCCAATGCGGCTCCCCGCCCAGCAGAAACAGCATGTCCCCGCTGCGCATGAGTTGCGCCCCCGCGCCGGTGCCGAATTTGACGATTCCCTCCAGGCACTGCACGGTGATTTCTCCCGGCACCTGGTGCTCGGGAATGTGTTTGCCCGCCGGGAGCGTAAGCCGAACGACCTCAAGATGGTTCGATCGCATGAGGGTAATGGATTTCGAATCCCGCAAGGCATCGCCGAGCGGTCGAATGTCGATCAGTTCACCTTGTTCCGCCCGCGGCATTGCCATCCCAGCCCCCATATATCGAATAACGGCGCTCGGATCGCTCCGGATTCCACCAATCTTCGTGGAACGAATCCCGTACCGGCATCCCCAAACGCTAATAGGACGCAGCGCAAAAGTCACGCAAAGATCGCGCAAAAAATAAGGGTGTCAGTGATTTCTCACTGACACCCTCGATACTACTGGTCGGGACGGCGGGATTCGAACTCGCGACCCCTTGCACCCCATGCAAGTGCGCTACCAGGCTGCGCTACGCCCCGAAAGAACGAAACTATATCATAGATTGCGAGCTGTACTCAAACAGCGCGGCTCACGAATCGGTCTTGGACGCTTCGCCCAGCATGTCGGCGATCTGCGCCAGCTCGGTGCGCAGCGATTGCAGCTCGCCCGAGCTCAGGCGCACCGCGGCATCCGGGTCGTTCACCGCNGCATCGCCGCGCGTATCGCCCAGGCGGTTGCGCGCGCCGCTGATGGTGAAGCCNTGCTCGTACAGCAGCGAACGNATGCGGCGGATGAGCAGCACCTCGTGGTGCTGGTAATAGCGCCGGTTGCCGCGCCGCTTGACCGGCTTGAGCTGGGTGAATTCCTGTTCCCAGTAGCGCAGCACGTGCGGCTTGACGCCGCACAGGTCGCTGACTTCTCCGATCGTGAAATAGCGTTTGGCAGGGATGGGCGGCAGAACGACGTCGGTATTTTCAGGACGGGTCATAGACGCAATTATGCCTCTTCGTCGAGACCGAGTTCGCCCTCGGCGGGTGCCTGCTCGACCACGCTCTTGAGTTTCTGGCTGGCGTGGAAGGTGACCACGCGCCGCGCCGCGATGGGGATGGTCTCGCCCGTCTTGGGGTTGCGGCCCGGGCGCGGCGGCTTGTCGCGCACCTGGAAGTTGCCGAAACCCGAGAGCTTGACCGAGTCGCCGCGGGCCAGGGCCTCGCGGATCTCTTCGAAGAAAGTATCGACGATGTCCTTGGCCTCGCGCTTGTTCAGGCCGACCCGCTCGAAGAGCAGTTCGGCCAGTTCGGCCTTGGTGAGAGTGCGCGGTTCAGCGAGCATTTGATCCCCTCTGTTTTTATGTCGTGCGTGCCTCGGATCAGTCCCGCAGCCGCGCGCCGTGCGCGGCCGACAGGGCTTCCAGCAAGTGTGCCATGCATTCGGATACGCGCGCTTCGTCCAGCGTGACTTCAGTGTCTTGCAGCCAGAAGCGGAAGGCAAGGCTTTTCTCGGCGGGCGCCGGGCCGCCTTGCGGCTTCTCGCGCCACACGTCAAAGAGGCGCACGTCGCGCACCACCGCCAGCTTGGCGTCGGCCTTGACGGCGCGGGCCACGGTGTCCATCAGCGCCTGGGCCGGCGTGTCGGCCTTGACCCACAGAGCCAGGTCGCGCAGCACCACGGGCTGGCGCGAGATCTCGCCCACCGCGGGCATGACGCCCGCCTGCAGGGCGGCGACGTCCAGCTCGAACACCATCGGCGCGTGCGCCAGTTCGGCCTGCTGCGCCCAGCGCGGATGCAGTTCGCCGATCCAGCCGACGGCCCGGCCGTCCAGCTCGATGCGGGCGCTGCGGCCTGGATGCAGCGCGGGATGCCTGGCCGCCGCGAAGCGCAGCGCTTGAGCGCGCGCGCCGAACAGGGCCTCGACGTCCATCTTCACGTCGAAGAAATCGACCTGGCGCGCAGCCTGGCCCCACTGCTCGGCCACCGCCGGGCCCCAGGCGGCGCCGGCCAGGCGCATGGGCTGATTGACGCCGGCGACGGACAAGGGGCCGTCGGCAACCGAAGCGTCGCGCAGGAACACGCCGCCCAGTTCGAACACGCGCACGCGGGTCTGCTTGCGGTTGGCGTTGTGGCGGATGTTGGCGACCAGTCCGGCGATCAGGCTCGAACGCATCACCGACATGTGGCTGGCGATGGGGTTGAGCAGACGCACGGGTTCGTCGTTGCCCGCGTAGTCGCGTTCCCAGTCGGCCTCGACGAAGCTGTAGTTGACGACTTCCTGGTAATCGCGCGCGGCGACCAGGCGGCGCAGCGCGTGCGGGCCGCGATGCGTCTCGGGTTCGGCGCGCATCTTGGCGCGCGCCATGGGCGGCACGTCGGGAATGCTCTCGAAGCCGTGGATGCGGGCCACTTCNTCGATGAGGTCTTCTTCGATNTTGATGTCGAAGCGGTAGGAAGGCGGCGTGACGANGAAGTCGTCGCCNGCATTGGTCGATTCACGCGTGAACGGCAGGNTCAGGCGCGTGAAGATGTCGGCGACTTCCTCGCCCGTGACCGGCACGCCCAGCACGCGCCGGCAGCGCGCCAGGCGCATGCGCACGGGCTTGCGCTCGGGCAGCGCCAGCACCTGGTCTTGCAGCGGGCCGGCCTGGCCGCCGCAGATCTCCAGGATCAGCGCGGTGATGCGCTCCAGATGCTCGGGGATGGTGGCGTAGTCCACGCCGCGCTCATAGCGATGGCTGGCTTCGGAGCTGAACTTGAAGCGNCGCGGGCGGCCGGCGATGGCTTCGGCCCACCAGAAGGCNGCTTCGACGAAGATGTTCTGCGTGTCCAGCGTGACCGAGGTGGCCTCGCCGCCCATGATGCCGGCCAGGCTTTCGACCTTGCCGCCGGCCGTGATCACGCCCACCGTCTCGTCCAGCGCGATGGTCTGGCCGTTGAGCAGCTCCAGGTTTTCGCCGGCGCGGCCCCAGCGCACTTCGAGCTCGCCCGGCACCTTGTCCAGGTCGAACACGTGGGTGGGACGGCCCAGCTCCAGCATGATGTAGTTGGAGATGTCGACCAGCGCCGAGATCGAGCGCATGCCCGCGCGCTCCAGGCGCGTCTTCATCCAGTCGGGCGACGCGGCGCGGGCGTTGACGCCGCGGATCACGCGGCCGGCGAAGCGGCCGCACANGTCGGGCGCGCTCACNTTCACGGGCAGGCGGTCGTCGATGGTGACGGCCACGGGCCTCATCTCGGGCAGGTGCATGGGCGCNCCGGTGAGCGCGGTCACTTCGCGCGCCACGCCCATGATGGACAGGCAGTCGGCGCGGTTGGGCGTGAGCTTGAGCGTGAAGACCATGTCTTCCAGGTCGAGCGCCTGGCGGATGTCGGTGCCCGGCACCAGCGAATCGGACAGGATCATCAGGCCGCTATGGTCTTGCGACATGCCCAGCTCGCGCGCCGAGCACAGCATGCCGAAGGACTCGACGCCGCGCATCTTGGCCTTGCCGATCTTCATGTCGCCGGGCAGCAGGCTGCCTACGCGCGCCAGCGGCACGGTGATGCCGGCCGCCGCGTTGGGCGCGCCGCAGACGATCTGCAGCAGCTCGCCCGAGCCGTCGTCGACCTTGCACACGCGCAGCTTGTCGGCGTCCGGGTGCGGGGCGATTTCTTCGATGCGCGCCACCACCACGCCGCAGAACGGCGGCACGGCGGGCCGCAGGTCGTCGACCTCGAGGCCGGCCATGGTGAGCTTGTGCGCGAGTTCGTCGGTGGACAGCTTGGGGTCGACCAGCGAGCGCAGCCAGGATTCGGGAAATTGCATATCAGCTCTTTCTTTATTCGTTGAACTGGCGCAGGAAGCGCAGGTCGCCTTCGTAGAACTGGCGCAGGTCGTTGACGCCGTAGCGCAGCATGGTCAGGCGCTCCAGGCCCGAGCCGAAGGCAAAGCCGATGTAGCGCTCGGGGTCGAGCCCGAAGTTGCGCACCACCTGCGGATGCACCTGGCCCGAACCCGAGATCTCCAGCCAGCGGCCCTTGTTGGGGCCGGACGTGAACATCATGTCGATCTCGGCCGACGGTTCCGTGAAGGGGAAGAAGGACGGGCGGAAGCGCACCACCAGATCGTCGCTCTCGAAGAAGCAGCGCAGGAAATCGGTATACACGCCCTTGAGGTCGGCGAACGAAATGTGCTCGTCGATCCACAGGCCTTCGACCTGATGGAACATGGGCGAGTGCGTGGCATCGCTGTCGACGCGGTAGGTGCGGCCCGGCGCGATGACCTTGATCGGCGGGTGGTCCTTGTGCATGCGGGCATAGCGCACCTGCATGGGACTGGTGTGCGTGCGCAGCAGCAGCGGCTGGCCGTCGCTACCGTTCATGTCGACGTAGAAAGTGTCCTGCATCGAGCGCGCGGGATGGTCCGGCGGGCTGTTCAGGGCGGTGAAGTTGGTCCAGTCGTTCTCGATCTCGGGGCCGCTGGCCACGTCGAAGCCGATGGAACGGAAGATCTGCTCGACCCGTTCCCAGGTGCGGATCACCGGGTGGATGCCGCCGGGCAGCTTGCCGCGGCCGGGCAGCGTGACGTCGATGGTCTCGGAAGCCAGGCGCGCGTCGAGCTCGGCCTGCGCCAGGCCGGCGCGGCGGGCGTTGAGCGAGGCTTCGATCTTCTGCTTGGCCTGGTTGATGCGCGCGCCGGTGTCGCGCTTCTCTTGCGCGGACAGCGCGCCCAGGCCCTTGAGCAGCACCGTCAAGGCGCCCTCTTTACCCAGGAAGCGCGCCTTGGCGTTTTCCAGCGCGGCGTTGTCAAAGGCCTGCGCGAAACTTTGTTCAGCCTGGGCAACCAGGTCGTCCAGCGATGTACTCATGAGCGTCGCAAAACTTGTCGGAGCGATGGGCAAGGCCTTTTCAGGCCTTGAAAATACAAATGGGGCTGGAGATCGACCCCAGCCCCATCTGAGGCGCGATGCGCAATCGAGCGCACCGGTTTATTGCTTGCCTGGGCGGCTTAAGCGCCCAGGGCGGCCTTGGCCTGTTGCACGATGGCGGCAAAGCCGGCCTTGTCGCGCACGGCCAGGTCGGCCAGCACCTTGCGATCGAGTTCGATCGCGGCCTTCTTCAGGCCGGCGATGAACACGCTGTAGCTCATGCCGTTTTCACGCACGGCGGCGTTGATACGGGTGATCCACAGGGCGCGGAAGGTGCGCTTCTTGTTGCGACGGTCGCGGTAGGCATATTGCCCGGCGCGCATGACCGCCTGCTTGGCGATACGGAATACATTGCCGCGGCGGCCACGGTAACCCTTGGCGGCGGTCAGGACTTTTTTGTGACGGGCACGGGCGGTAACACCACGTTTAACGCGAGGCATGGTGGTCTCCTATCAAGCGTAAGGCATCATCGCGCGAACGGACGCGACGTTGGTTTCATGAACGGCGGCCGAGCCACGCAGCTGGCGCTTGTTCTTGGTGGTCTTCTTGGTCAGGATGTGACGCTTGAACGCCTGACCGCGCTTGATCGATCCGCTGCCGCGAACCTGAAAGCGCTTGGAAGCGCTTTTCTTGGTTTTCATCTTGGGCATGATGATTCCTGCTTTCCAGTTGAACTACCCTTCGGGCCGCGCAGGCGACCGTGGGGTCGGTGAGTTTCGTGGTCGGGTGCCCGGGCTTGTTTCTGAACTTGCGCCTGGGACTTGCGGCAGTGGGATTCCCTTGGAATTTCCCTCTTGCCTACCTGAGCCACATCGAATTTCCCGCTACAAATCCGGGAAAGCCTTTGATTATATGGCAAAAAACCTTCGGAAGGCAATCCGTAAGGAAAGCCTACCATGGCATCCCCGGGCAAGATGATACGTCACCGTTATTTCAGGCCGTCTTCGCCTCGTCCAGCCCCAGCTCGTGGCGCATGGTCTCGCGGATCTTGAACTTCTGGATCTTGCCCGTCACCGTCATGGGGAAGGCGTCGACGAAGCGGATGTAGCGCGGGATCTTCTGGTGGGCGATCTGCCCCTTGCAGAAGTCGCGCACGGCGTCTTCGGCCAGCGTCTGGCCCGGCTTGACGATGATCCAGGCGCAGAGCTCCTCGCCGTACTTGGGGTCGGGCACGCCCACCACCTGCACGTCCTGGATGGCGGGATGGCGATAGAGGAATTCCTCNATCTCGCGCGGATAGAGGTTTTCGCCGCCGCGGATGACCATGTCCTTGATGCGGCCGACGATGTTNACATAGCCTTCCTCGTCCATGGTGGCCAGGTCGCCNGTNTGCATCCAGTGCTCGTCGTCGATGGCCTCGCGCGTCTTGGCCTCGTCTTCCCAATAGCCGTGCATGACGGAGTAGCCGCGCGTGCAGAGCTCGCCCGTCGCGCCGCGCGGCACCGTGGCGCCGGTGCCCGGGTCGACGACCTTCACTTCCAGGTGCGGATGCACCTGCCCCACCGTGGACACGCGCTTGGCCTGCGGCGTGTCGGTGGCGCTCTGGCAGCTGACCGGGCTGGTCTCGGTCATGCCGTAGGCGATGGTGACCTCGCCCATGTGCATCAGGCCCGCCACCCGCTTCATGACCTCGATGGGACACGGCGAGCCGGCCATGATGCCGGTGCGCAGCGTGGACAGGTCGAATTCGGCGAAGCGCGGATGATCGAGCTCGGCGATGAACATGGTGGGCACGCCGTGCAGCCCGGTGCAGCGCTCGGCCTGCACGGTTTCGAGAACCAGCAGCGGATCGAAGCCGTCGTTGGGATAGACGATGGCCGAGCCGTGCGTGAGGCAGGCCAGGTTGCCCAGCACCATGCCGAAGCAGTGGTAGAGCGGCACCGGGATGCAGAGGCGGTCCGCCGGCGTGAGCTTCATGCACTCGCCGATGAAGAAGCCGTTGTTGAGAATATTGCGATGCGTGAGCGTGGCGCCCTTGGGAAAGCCCGTGGTGCCGCTGGTGAACTGGATGTTGATCGGGTCCGTGTTCTTCAGGTCGCGCTGCACCTGGCTCACGCGCGCGTCGGCCGGATCGCCCGAGGCCAGCAGCGCCGAGAAACGCTGCATGCCGGGTTCTTCGCCGCCCTGCCCCGCCTTGTCTATCCACACCACCCGGCGCAGGTGCGGCAGGCGCGCCGACTGCAGCTCGCCCGGCCTGGCCGCGGCGAGTTCCGGCGCCAGCTCGCGCAGCATGGCCAGGTAGTCGCTGGTCTTGAAGGTCGACATGCTCACCAGCAGCTT
>Ga0055529_1000613_pt1 | contig 26951 bp, 25 predicted proteins | sample AraplaCol_mCL_r2_FD_55007 | JGI IMG/M metagenome (GOLD analysis project Ga0055529, IMG submission 55007) | Arabidopsis root microbial communities from North Carolina, USA - plate scrape CL_Col_mCL_r2 | ecosystem: Host-associated > Plants > Roots > Endosphere | place: USA: North Carolina...
ATTGCTCCATGGCTCGCCACGATTTGCCCCCTCCCCTACTTCGCAGGGGAGGGGGTGCATCACTGCAAGCGTCGAGATACACGCTTAAGTTAGTGCCATTGGGGTTAGCCTTGCATGCCGCTTTTTCTTCCTTTGATAAAAATAGCCGCGCTGACCGCACTCAGCAGCGCCAGTGATGCGGAAACCAGCATCACCCACCGAAAGCCCGAGACAAACGACAGTTTCACCGCGTGCTTCAACGCAGCAACCGTGGCTTCCGGATAGTCGTTGGGAACGACCATGCCAGCGAGCTTCTGGCGTTGTCCCGTGATTGCGGATACGAGCTTTGCGGGAAGATGCAGGTGGCCCAATTCACTGTCCAACGTCGTATTAAAGGCCAAGGTCAGCACGAGACCGAACAGCGCTATTGCCAGCAAGGCAGCAACCCGCGACACGGGGCATTGTTGATGCCCGACGCCGTGCCCGACAGTTCCTTGTTGACGGCATTCATCACCGTGGTCGTCAACGGCGCCACCGTAATGCTCATGCCCAATCCAAGAACGCAAATGGCGGGGAAGAATGCCATCCAGTAACCGCTCTCCACGGAAGGCAGCGCCAACATGGCAAACCCACCGGCCGCGATGACTGGCCCCACCATCAGGGGAAGCCTGGGTCCCAAGCTTTCAACCAGGCCGCCCGCCCAGCGTGACAGCGAGAACATGATCGCAATAAACGGCAGCAAGGCAGCGCCTGCAGCCGTCGCGCTATAACCTTGCACCTGGATCAGGTTCAACGGCAGGAAGAACAAGCTGCCGCCCAGCGCCGCATACAGCAGCAAGGTAAGTATGTTTGCGCCCGCGAAATTGCGCTCGCAAAAAAGTCTCAACGGCAACATCGGCGATGCAACGCGCATTTCGACACGCACAAATAACAGCAGCGCCAGGACACCGACAACGGTTGCCAGCCAGATCGGCGTTGCCGTCCAGCCGCGCATGGGCGACTCGATAAAGGCGAATACCAGCCCCGCCAGGCCGATCGTCGCCAAACCGGCGCCCAGTACATCAATCGAGCCGGCCTGTATCTTTCCCTTGCTCTCCGGCACCTTCGTTACGCATATCGCCAATAGAACGGCGCCGATCGGCGCATTGATCAGGAAGGCCCAGGTCCACGAAAAGTGGTCGATAAGAAAGCCCCCGATGACAGGCCCGATCGCTGCGGTAATACCGGTGAAAGCCGACCACGTACCGATCGCGGCGCCCCGTTCCGACTGCGGAAACGTTGCACTGATCAATGCCAGGCTGCCCGGCACCAGCAACGCTGCACCCACACCTTGAGCAGCGCGAGCGGCAATCAGCAACGCCACCGTCTTCGATAGTGAGCAACCGATCGAGGCAAGCGTGAACAGCCCCGTGCCGAACATGAAGATGCGCTTGCGCCCAAAGCGATCCCCCAGCACACCACCCACCAGCAACAGGGAAGCGAGAAATAACGCATAAGACTCCACCACCCACTGCGCGTCTGACGTCGTGGCGCCCAGCCCGCGCTGAATGGCCGGAAGCGCAACATTGACGACCGTGCCATCGATGAAAGCCAGGCTGGACCCAAGAATCGGAGCAACCAGTGTCCACTGCCGCGACGGCGCCGAACAAGGCGACGCAGATGCGCCGTTGAGGATGACGCCTTCCTCGCAAGGAGGCTTTCCGATCTGGCTCATGGCATTCACCGGAATCTTGATTCGATGGAGCTTACTCGCCCTTGGCGAAATACGGGTGTGGATGAGCGTTTTACGTCCTGCTCGCATCAGTGGGAACTGGGATTGGGTCGAAGGGTATTCTGCGCACAAGTTTCGATACCCCAAGTGCTTTGAAATGGCACTTTGGAACGCCGATAGGCTCATCGGCCTATCCATGGGAAGGCCGACGTACCACGGCACAGCACTTCGCTTGGACGTGGTGGAAGCCGCGCCAGATTGCCATGCAAATAAGTGCCAAGATGCAGTCGAAGAAAGCTTCCGGCTAGTGGCAATGCTATGAACTTAAGGACGTAGCGTGATCCTTCGTAGGTTGGCGGTGAGGCGAAGCCGAACCCCAACATCGCCATCTGCATGGCAACGGCTCGCCTACGCTCACTACCAACTTACACGCTTCGATTCTGGGTTGAGTTCGGGGCATCCCCAGTGGTCGTTTCGATGCTGGCGAAATCGGGGCGAAATGCAATTACGGATGCGTCTTACGTGAAGCCCAAGGTCCATTCAACCCATCGATACTCAAGAGCGCTTCGATCAAGGCGCCCGGAACTTCGTCTGGCATGGTCATATTGAGCTGGTGGACGCTGTCCATTAGCGCAATGATGGCGAATGCATGATCGGTGAAAGAGCATGGTAGTTGTATGCCAAGGGGCATGCAGAGCAGCTCGAGGAAGCGAGCGACCATGTCGAGCCTCTCAGCGCAGAAGATATTCATGCGTTGCCGGAACCCGGCGTCACGCACGGCCTGCAGGCGTGCCTCTGCCCAGAGGATGTAGCTGTTGTTGTCGCGATAGCAATTCAGATACAGGGAGGCGAGCCGCGTTTGATGATTTTCGCCATGCGTGGAGGCCTCCAGCAGCTTCTGCAAATTTTCTTGATTATGCCGATGATCAAGCCTGAGCAGTTCGATGAACAGCTCGCTCTTGCTGCTGAAGTTAGAGTAGAACGCGCCGCGGGTGTAGCCGGCCTTTGCAGTGATGTCCTCCACGCTCGTTGCAACCAGGCCCTTCGTGGCAATGCTGGTCATTGCGGCATCGAGCAGGCGTTGACGGGTTTGCTCGCGGCTTTCTGCGCGGGTCAGGCGTTTGCGCTGCATATGCAACGCTTGTTATTGGATGGCAACCGCCTGTGCTCCATCCGCTTGCCATCCGCCGCCCAACGCCCTGAACGCGGCCACCGCCGCGCGTGCCGACTCGGTTTGCGCCTGCGCGCGTTCATCGGATGCACGCAGCAGGCTCTCATCCGCCTGCAGCACTTCGATCAGGCTGACTACACCTTTTTGATACGCCGCAAACGACGCTGCGCGCGCACGAGTGAGCGAGTCCACGCCCTGGGTGAGTACGGCCGTTTGTTCTTCGCGCTTGACCAGGTTCGAGTAGGAATTTTCAACGTCCTCGGTGGCATGCAGTGCGGCCAATCGATACGCGGCCAGCATTTCCGCCTGCTGGCCCTTGGCCTGCTGGATCTGTGCGTTGATGCGGCCGAAGTCGAACAGGCGCCAGCGCAATCCCACTACGCCGGCCGCCTGGTTGGCGCCGCTGGTGAATAGATTGCCGCTGGCCACCGAGGTCGCGCTGCCGATCAATCCGCTCAGCGAGAGCTTGGGGTAGTACTCCGCTATGGCGACGCCGATGCGCGCATTCGATGCGGCCAGGCGGCGCTCGGCCACGATCAGGTCGGGGCGGCGCCGCAGCAATTCGCCTGGTGATTCGGTGGTGGCGATTTGCGGGGCGGCTGGAATGTCGCGCGCTTCCATCAGCTCTGCCCGATGCGTGCCAGGTTGCGCGCCGAGCATCACGTCCAGTGCGTTCATGGCGGTGTCCAGGCCGGCCTCCAGCACCGGGACGGATGCGCGCACCTGCGCAAGCGCACCTTCGGCTTGATGCACCTGGAGTTCGGCGGCCAGTCCTTTGCCGTACAGCAGGTTGATGGTGGAAAGCAGGTCCTGCTGTGTTTGCACCTGTTTGCGCGCCACCGCCAGGCGCGCCTGCAAGCCGCGAATGGTGATGTAGATGTCGGCGGTCTGTGCCGCCACCGCCAGGCGCGTGGCCACGGCGCCGGCTTCCGAAGCCTGGTAGTCGGCCAGTGCCGCTTCTCGCCCGCGGCGCAGGCCGCCGAACACGTCCAGCTCCCAGCTCGCGCTGAAGTCGGCTTCGTAGTTATTGCCGTAGCGGTCAAAGCCGGGCGTTGCGTTCAATACCTGGCCCAGCGGCGTTTCCACCGACTGGTAGACCCGCGCCGCCTGGCCGCTGATGTTGCCGGAGGGGAGCAGGGCGGCCGTCGCTGCGCCAAGTCCGGCACGCGCCTGGGCGACGCGTGCGGAGGCCTGCGCCAGGTCCAGGTTCTGCTGCAGGGCCAGCGTCACGTACCGGGTGAGCTGCGGATCGCCGAAACCCGTCCACCAGGTGGCGAGGTCGGCATTGGCTTGCGCGTGCCGCTGATCGACTTCGGCCTGCCCCTGGAAATGGTCGGGCATGGGCAGGTTGGGGCGGACGTAATCGGGGCCGACTGCGCAGCCTGCGAGCACGCTGGCGGCGATCAGCACGGTGAGGATGCGCTTGGGCGACATGGGTTCGGTTTCCGGCGAATGAAGTGTGACCATATTACCAAATAGTCACTAGTTGTCCATCCCCTGGCCGAGGGGTAAGCTCTCGCCCATGAAAAAAGCAGCCACCACTCCCCAGCCCGCCCGCGGTCCGGTCGACCATGAGGTGCGGGACCAGATCGTCGCCGCCGCCACCGAGCACTTCAGCCGGTATGGCTATGAGAAGACCACTGTTTCAGACCTGGCCAAGGTGATCGGTTTTTCCAAGGCGTACATCTACAAGTTCTTCGAATCCAAGCAGGCCATCGGCGAGATGATCTGCGCCAATTGCCTGCAGGAGATCGAAACCGAGGTGAAGGCGGCCATGGCGGAAACCGACCTGCCGTCGGAAAAGCTGCGGCGCATGTTCAAGGGCTTCACCGAGGCCACGCTTCGCCTGCTGTTCCGGGACCGCAAGCTCTACGAAATAGCCGCTTCTGCCGCTACGGAGCGCTGGGCATCGGTAGTGGCGTATGAGGAGCGCGTGCAGGCGCTGCTCAAGGAGATCCTGCAGGAAGGGCGGCAGAGCGGGGATTTCGAGCGCAAGACGCCGCTGGATGAAACGGCCGCGGCGATCTACCTGGTGATGCGTCCGTATTTCAATCCGTTGCTGTTGCAGTACAGCTTCGATTACACGGATGAGGCGCCGGGGCAGTTGTCCAGCTTGGTGTTGCGTAGCTTGTCGCCTTGAGATGTGGCACATCACGCCACGATGCGCTCCCTCCCCTGCGAAGTAGGGGAGGGCCGGGGTGGGGTTGTCTGAGCTTGCCGCATGAGTGGAACGCGTCGCGAGACTGCTTCAGCCCACCCCAGCCCTCCCCTACTACACGTAGGGGAGGGAGCGGATCCGGGCGAGCCGGGATTCGATGCCAGTTGATTGTGACTATTGACTAATTTAGTCACTAGATAGCAAAATGAAGCCCTGGTCAATTCGCCCATGGGGCTTCTTATGTTCCGGCTTCGTCTCGCTACCTCCGTCGTCGTCCTGGCACTTCCGCTCGCGTTAGCCGCCTGCGGCGGAAAGGCTCCCGCCGATCCCCGCACCGAGGCGCCCCTGGTGCGCGCCGCCATCGTTCAAGGCGCCATTCCCGCCACGCGTTCCTTTACCGGCGTCGTCGCCGCCCGGGTGCAGAGCGACTTGGGCTTTCGCGTTTCCGGCAAGGTGCTGCAGCGGTTGGTGGATGCAGGACAAACCGTCAAGCGCGGCCAGCCGCTGATGCGCATCGATCCGGTCGATTTGAAGCTCGCCGCGCAAGCACGACAAGAAGCGGTCGCCGCCGCCCGCGCACGCGCGGACCAAACCACGGCGGATGAAGCCCGTTACCGTGATTTGCGCGGCAGCGGTGCGATCTCCGCATCCACCTACGACCAGGTGAAGGCGGCGGCGGATGCCGCCAGGGCACAGTTGAGCGCTGCCGAAGCCGACGCGAATGTGGCCAGCAACGCCAAGGGTTATGCCGAGCTGCTGGCAGACAGCGACGGCGTGGTGATGGAAACGCTGGCCGAGCCGGGCCAGGTAGTCAGCGCCGGCCAGATCGTGGTGCGCCTGGCGCACGCGGGGCCGCGAGAAGCGGTGGTGCAGCTGCCGGAAACGCTGCGACCCGCCATCGGTTCCGCCGCGCAAGCCGCGCTGTTCGGCAAGGAGGGCGTGAACGTAACGGCCACGCTGCGGCAGCTCTCCGATACCGCCGATCCGCTCACCCGCACTTTCGAAGCGCGGTACGTGTTGGAAGGCGAACTGGCCAACGCGCCATTGGGCGCCACGGTAACCATCCGCGTTCCCACCCATAACGCCACCCTGCAAGACGCCTTGCAGGTGCCGATGGGTTCGTTGTTCGATGCGGGCAAGGGGCCCGGCGTGTGGGTGATCAACGGCGAGCCGGCCAAGGTGTCCTGGCGGCCGGTGGTCGTGCAACACCTGGACGACGACAGCGCGCGCATCGCCGGCCAACTCAAGCAAGGCGATCGCGTGGTCGCGCTCGGCGCGCATCTGCTGCGCGAGGGCGAACAGGTACGCGTAGCGGCGCAGGCCGATGCCGCAGCCAGCGTCGGGAGCCAGCCATGAGCGAGAGCCGCTTCAATCTTTCCGCGCTCGCGGTGCGCGAGCGCTCCATCACCTTGTTCCTGATCTTGTTGATCTCGCTGGCCGGGCTGGTGTCGTTCTTCAAGCTCGGGCGCGCGGAAGATCCAGCCTTTACCGTGAAGGTGATGACCATCATCACCGCATGGCCCGGCGCCACCGCGCAGGAAATGCAGGACCAGGTTGCCGAAAAAATCGAAAAGCGCATGCAGGAACTGCGCTGGTACGACCGTACCGAAACCTATACGCGTCCCGGCCTGGCCTTCACCACCTTGACCTTGCTCGACAGCACGCCGCCGTCGGAAGTGCAGGAACAGTTCTACCAGGCGCGCAAGAAAGTCGGCGATGAAATAAGCAATCTTCCGCCCGGCGTGATCGGCCCGATGGTCAACGACGAATATGCGGACGTCACCTTTGCGCTGTTTGCGCTCAAGGCCAAGGGCGAACCGCAACGCCTGCTGGTGCGCGACGCGGAAAGCTTGCGCCAACGCTTGTTGCACGTGCCGGGCGTGAAGAAGGTGAACATCATCGGCGAGCAGGCGGAGAAGATCTACGTCGAGTTCTCGCACGATCGCCTCGCCACGCTGGGCGTAAGCCCGCAGGACGTGTTCGCCGCGCTCAACAGCCAGAACGCATTGACGCCGGCCGGCTCCGTCGAAACGAAAGGCCCGGAAGTTTCGATTCGCCTGGATGGCGCGTTCGACTCCTTGCAGCAGATTCGCGACACACCCGTGGTAGCACACGGCCGCACGCTGAAGCTGTCGGATATCGCCACGGTCAAACGCGGCTATGAAGATCCGGCCACCTTCATGATCCGCAACAACGGCGAACCGGCCTTGCTGCTGGGCATCGTGATGCGCGACGGCTGGAACGGGCTGGACCTGGGCAAGGCGCTGGATCATGAGGTCGGCGCGATCAACGCCGGCTTGCCGCTGGGCATGAGCCTCAGCAAGGTCACCGACCAGGCCGTCAACATCAGTTCCGCGGTCGACGAGTTCATGCTGAAGTTTTTCGTCGCACTGCTGGTGGTGATGGCGGTGTGCTTCGTCAGCATGGGCTGGCGCGTGGGCCTGGTGGTGGCCGCCGCAGTGCCGTTGACGCTCGCGGTGGTGTTCGTGGTGATGGCCGCCAGCGGCAAGAACTTCGATCGCATCACCTTGGGTTCGTTGATTCTGGCGCTGGGCCTGTTGGTGGACGACGCCATCATCGCCATCGAAATGATGGTGGTGAAGATGGAAGAGGGTTACAGCCGCGTGGCCGCTTCCGCCTATGCGTGGAGCCACACGGCCGCGCCCATGCTGGCCGGCACGCTGGTGACGGCCGTGGGTTTCATGCCCAACGGTTTTGCGCGCTCCACCGCCGGCGAATACACCAGCAACATGTTCTGGATCGTCGGCATTGCGCTGGTGGCGTCATGGGTGGTGGCGGTGGTGTTCACGCCGTACCTGGGCGTGAAGATGCTGCCCGATTTCAAGAAGGTCCAAGGCGGTCACGAGGCGATCTACGACACGCCGCGCTACAACCGTTTCCGTCAATTGCTGGCGCGCGTGATCGCGCGCAAATGGCTGGTGGCCGGTTCCGTGATCGGCCTCTTCGTGTTGGCCATCCTCGGCATGGCGGTGGTGAAGAAGCAGTTCTTTCCCATCTCCGACCGTCCGGAAGTACTGGTGGAAGTGCAGATGCCTTATGGCACGTCGATCGAGCAGACCAGCGTCGCCACCGCGAAGGTGGAAGCGTGGCTGGCCAAGCAGAAGGAAGCCAAGATCGTCACCGCCTACATCGGCCAGGGCGCACCGCGTTTCTACCTGGCGATGGGGCCGGAACTGCCCGATCCGTCGTTCGCCAAGATCGTGATCCGCACCGACAGCCAGGAGGAGCGCGATGTGCTGAAGCAGCGGCTGCGCAAGGCCATTGCCGAAGGCCTGGCTTCCGAAGCGCGCGTGCGCGTCACGCAACTGGTGTTTGGTCCGTATTCGCCGTACCCGGTCGCCTTCCGCGTATCCGGTCCGGATCCGGACAAGTTGCGCGGCATCGCGGATCAGGTGGAGCAGGTGATGGACGCAAGTCCCATGATGCGCACCGTCAACACCGACTGGGGCACGCGCACGCCCACGCTGCATTTCAGCTTGCAGCAGGATCGCCTGCAGGCGGTGGGGCTCAGTTCCAGTGCAGTGGCGCAACAACTGCAGTTCTTGTTGAGCGGCGTGCCGGTCAGCACCGTGCGCGAAGACATTCGCACCGTGCAGGTGGTGGCGCGTTCGGCCGGCGACGTGCGGCTTGACCCGGGCAAGATCGGCGACTTCACCCTGGCTGGCGCCAATGGGCAGCGCATTCCGCTGTCGCAGGTGGGCAAGGTGGACGTGCGCACGGAAGAGCCGATCATGCGCCGGCGCGACCGCGTGCCGACCATCACCGTGCGCGGCGACATTGCCGACAACCTGCAGCCACCCGACGTATCCACTGCCATCGCCAAGCAGCTGCAGCCGATCATCGCCAAGCTGCCCAGCGGCTATCGCATTGACGAGGCGGGTTCGATCGAGGAATCGGGCAAGGCGACCAAAGCCATGCTGCCGCTGTTCCCGATCATGCTGGCAGCCACCTTGTTGATCATCATCTTCCAGGTGCGCTCCATCTCCGCAATGGTGATGGTGTTCCTGACCAGCCCGCTGGGCCTGATCGGCGTGGTGCCCATCCTGATCCTGTTCCGTCAACCGTTCGGCATCAATGCGCTGGTCGGCCTGATTGCACTGTCGGGCATCCTGATGCGCAACACGCTGATCCTGATCGGGCAGATTCATCACAACGAAGAAGCAGGTTTGGATCCCTTCCACGCGGTAGTCGAAGCCACTGTGCAGCGTGCGCGGCCGGTGATCCTCACCGCGCTGGCGGCGATCCTGGCCTTTATTCCGCTGACCCATTCGGTGTTCTGGGGAACGCTTGCCTACACGCTGATCGGCGGCACCTTCGCCGGAACGATCCTCACCCTGGTGTTCCTGCCGGCCATGTATTCCATCTGGTTCAAGATCAGGCCGGGCAGTGCGGCGCACGGGCACAAAGGCCAGCACGAGCCGTTGCGGCCGTCTGAGCGCGAGCTGGAAGAAGCCGTCGCGGGATAAGAAGCATCGCTGCAAGCATCCATTGGGCGATTGATCCGTCTCTTGCCCATCAACCTCGATCGAAGAGAACCGTCATGTCCCATTCCAAAGTTGTCGTGGTTACCGGTGTGTCATCGGGTATCGGCCGCGTCGCCGCGGCGAAGTTCGCCAAGCGCGGTTGCCGCGTCTTCGGCACCGTGCGAAACCTTGCCAAGGCAGCTCCCTTGGCCGGTGTGGAGCTGGTCGAAATGGATGTCAGCAACGATGTTTCCGTGCAGTCCGGCATTCAATGGATCATCGACCGCGCCAAGCGCATCGACGTGCTGGTCAACAACGCGGGCACCGGCCTCGTCGGCGCAGTAGAGGAAACCAGCGTCGCCGAGGCGTCCGCGCTGTTCGACGCCAACGTCTTCGGCATCCTGCGTACGGCGCGGGCGGTGCTGCCGCAGATGCGCGCGCAACGTGGCGGAAGAATCGTCAACATCAGTTCCATACTTGGCTTTCTGCCGGCGCCGTACATGGGGCTGTATGCCGCGTCCAAGCATGCCGTGGAAGGGCTCTCCGAAACGCTGGATCACGAGGTGCGCCAATTCGGCGTGCGCGTAAGCCTGGTCGAGCCGTCTTTCACCCGCACCAACCTGGACGCCAACGCGCCGCAGGCGAGCGCGAAAATCAAAGACTATGGCCGTGAGCGCGACCTCGCGTTGCAAGCCATCATCAAGAGCGTCAAGAACGCGCCGGAACCCGACGGCGTGGCCGATACGGTAGTCGAGGCGGCGCTTGGTGCATGGCGTATGCGTCGCACGCCGGGTGGGCAGGCATCTCTACTTAGCAAGCTGCGTCGCTTCATGCCGGCTGGGCCTGTTGATGCAAGTTTGCGGAAGAGTTTTGGGCTTGGGTGAAGGGCTCGATCGCATATCGAGTCATCAAAAAATCCGTTATCTGGGAAACGCCATGACTATGACGACAAGCACCGGCTGGGCGATGGAGCAGGACGTTGCGTGGCAGCGTTCGCTTGCAGGTGGCGGCAAGCCAGCGGTCGCCAGCATGCAACAGCTCAGCGGCAAAAGCGGGCGCGAAATCCTGGAAGCGATGATGTCCGGCGAACTGCCGTATCCGCCGATGAACGAAACCATGAACATGGTGCTGCTGGAGGTGGGTCAAGGCCGCGCCGTGTTCCAAGGCATTCCGCTGATGCAGCACTACAACCCGTTGGGTACCGTGCACGGTGGTTGGTTTGCCGCGCTATTGGACTCAGCCATGGGCTGTGCAGTGCAGAGCACACTGCCGCCCGGGCGCTCCTACACAACCACCGAACTCAGCATCAACATTGTGCGATCGGCCTCTCACAACACAGGGCCACTGCGCGCTGTCGGCACGATTATTCACTGCGGTCGGCAGATCGCCACAGCCGAAGCCCGGATTGAAGACGAAAAGGGCAAGTTGTATGCGCATGCGACCACCACCTGTTTTATCTTTGACGCCACGGCAAGCTGAGCTTGATGCCGAACCCACGCCAAAGCCAGTGTCAGGTGCAATCAACATGCAATTCAGCGATATTAAAAAGTCAGCACTACAGCTAAACGAGCTCTACGAACAGCTTGAGATCAAGAGGTATGGGCGCGTCTGGACCACCGAAGAACTTGCGCTTGGTTTCGTAGGGGATGTGGGCGATCTGGCAAAACTGATCCAGGCAAACGCTGGTATCCGAGATATTGATGACTGCAAAGCTAAACTTGGTCATGAATTGTCGGACTGTCTGTGGTCGATCGTTGTTCTTGCCAATAAATGTGGCATTGATTTGGAGGCGGAGTTTGTCAGAAACACGAGGGAGCTGGCCGAATATGTATCTCGCGAGCTCTGCACATAAGCGCGTAGGCTGGGATGCCAATCCCAGCTTTCCCATGCGGAGTGACTATGCTGGGATTGGCATCCCAGCCTACTGGCTATGTCCACAAGCCATTCCCTTGTTTTGAATGATCAAGGGCAAACATTAATGCTTTATGTCCATTAATGGGAGTGGTCACATGGGCGGAGTGCATTCCATCCAAGACCAGGTTAACGAGGCTAGTCTGTGCTCGTAACAAGGGGGAGGCCCGTCGTCGAAAACTGCGAACAAGGTTGCAAGACTGTTCGGACTAGCGCTGAGTCACGCGTCGAGGTGCTCATCCTTGATCGGAATGATGCAGCGATAGCTCATGCCAACCTGTTGGAGAGCCATTAGTCTGGCAAGCTCAATCAACAGGAGAACTTTCATGCTCGTCGACATCTACCGCAGCCAGACCTAGCCGAATCAATTTGTTGCTGTTCCCGCCGGTGTTCAGCCATCCGCGGTGCAGCTGTCGGATTTCCCTGGGCTGGCCCCTCTGACTTCACATTCGAGTGGGGTGGATCTGCAGCCAGGCAAACCCCGGATCGGACTTGACGCTGATGACGTGATAAAGCAGATCGGGACCAATGGATATGCCGTGTTCGGAGCGGAAGTGACGATCAGCCGTCCGACGCAACCAGGGCAGTAAAGATGCTTCCGGCGCCTGGCGGTCAAAATCCGCATGGCGTTGCGGCCGAGGGCCGGAGGTAGTTAAGGAACTTGGCCCCTTTCCAGACCTTTGTTGGTGATCGCGATCTTCTGACACCGCCAGATCGGTCCGAAGCATTGGCAGCCGCCATCCCGAACGCACGACTTGTGATTGTGACGGAATGCGAACATGCCTCGACGCTGGAACAGCCTGAGGCGGTAAATCACGCTCTGATCGAGTGGATTGCTGATTGATCGCAAAATGCAGGCTCCCTCACGAGACAGCCAACGCTTCCGGTAGGCCACTTGCCACCTCAAGGAAGATCTGCGACCTCCGCGCGATGACTCAGGCCCCAGTCGGCCATCGCGGCCATCACTGGGCGCAGCGTGTGCCCAAGCGGCGTCAAGCTGTATTCCGTCTTGGGCGGAATGACCGGGTACTCCACCCGCGAGATCAGACCACACTCAGCCAGTTCGCGAAGTTCCTTGGTGAGAATGCGATCACTCACCGGCGGACAGGCACGACGGATCTCGGAGAAGCGCAAGGGTTCGTTGCGAACAAGCGCCCAGACAATCCTGGCTTTCCACTTGCCGCCAAGGATGCGCGAGGTAAACGTCACGGGGCACTGCGTCTGGATTTTCATGGCTTTACGCTAACAAAAAATTCCGTACTAGCAAAACGTAAGTAAAAGAATTCTCATGCGCTCCACCCGGGATCACTCCCCGGGCCACGAGGAGCACACATGAAAGCGATCAGCGTCAACGCATCCAGCCGCCAGCTGGAAGTTCTGGATATTCCAGCCCCAGGCAACCCGCCGCCGGGCCATGTCGTGGTGGACATTGAAGCCTGCGGCATCAACCATGGCGACAAGACCTTCCTGGCAATGCCGGGCGCGGCGGGCGCTACTCTCAATGGCCTAAACCGCGTATGGGGAGTATCCGCTGCAGGCAAGGTGCGCGCCATCGGTGCAGACGTGCCCCGGGATTTCCTGGGCAAACCGGTGGCAATCTATCGCTCGCTCAGCGCGAGCGAGCAGACCATCGGACTGTGGAGCGAGCAGGCCCAGGTTCTCGCCAGCAGTTGCGTGATCCTGCCCGAGGAGGTTTCGCCGCGGGATTACTGCGGGTCGCTGGTCAATGTCATCACGCCCTATGCCTTTCTGGAACAAATCGCGGCCGATGGCCACCATGGCGTGATCGCCACAGCGGGCACCTCGGCGACGGCACTCGCGCTTGCCGTACTGGCGAAGCAGCGGCAGGTGCTGGTGATCCACCTCGTGCGCTCGCAGGACGACTTGATGAAGGCCCAGGGCCTGGGCATCGAGCATGTGCTGTCAACAAACGAAGAGGGTTTTGAATCGTCACTGGGCCGACTGGCCGAAAAGCTGGGGGCCACGGCCGTATTCGATGGGCTTGGTGGCGCACTGACAGGGCGCATTGCCCCGCATGTACCGACGAACACCGCGATATATCTCTACGGTCTGTTGGATGCGTCGGTGCCGATCGCCATCCCGACACGGCTCTTCATGAGCAAGAACCTTGTCGTCAAACGATTCAGCAATTTCAACAGCCCCACGGTCAAAGACCCTGAGCGTCTGGTAGCCGCCATCACGGCGTTGCGTGGCGTTATGGGTGATCCGCTGTTCCGCACAAAGATCGGCAAAGCATTCCGTTTCGAAGAGATTGACGAGGCCATGCGCTACCAGGATGCCTCCGGCGGTAGGGCCATCCTTGTGCCGCCGGCGATCCCGTTGGAAGATATGTTTGCGTCCGAAACGGTCGCCCAACACGCCAAAGGCGACTATCTATTCAAGGATATCTCGCCTCTTTGAGCCGATGTGATGACAAAGAAAATTTCACAGTTAGATGATGCGCGTCGTAAGAAACGCGAAAAAACCGGTTTGACAAAGAAAGAGGTCAAAGAAAGAGGCAAGAGGTTCCTGGAAAAATATAAGCATCTGGATAAAGAAGAGCCTGCCAATCTTGTGTCTGGCGACATGGACAAAATTATTCGCGGAGAAGATGATGGTGACGACGACTAAATCGACTAAGCCAAAAAGACCCTTGACGGATGATGAAAAGCAAAGGACGCGTCTGCCCGGCGAAGTTGAGTCTCCTCGTTACGAATACGATGAGGACGATCCAATCCAAGTTGTAGACTGACCACCCTACGTGCTGTGTTGCTGCTTCCAATCGCTTGCTGACTTGGAGTACCACTCATGCCTACCCACGCCGTCCTGATCACCTGGAGAAACATGGAACCCAAGGTGTTGCCGGGTTTCATCAGTCGAGCGCAAACCAAGTACGGTGGCAATTTTCATCGGATCTACTTCGATGGATCGGCCACCCAGGATCTTCAGAACTGGGTCCGCGGTATTCCTGCCGGCGATCGAATAAAGCTATTCATCTCCGGGCACGGCAACGTCGGCATCCACTACATCACGGACGACACGCAGACGGTGAAAAAGACCGTCGACGATCTGATCGACCTTGTCTCCGATGGCCTGCATGGACGCGCGACCAGCAAGGCGACGAGCGGTATGTGCCAGGTCAACATGATTTCCTGCCTGTTTGGCCGCACGCCGGATGGCCGCGCCAACTCGTCACCGGCGGCCAGGCTGCACGAGGGGCTGGCGGACTGGGATGTGTTCGTCGATCTGGTGGCGCGCACCGAGTCGATTGTCGGTTCTCCGGACGGCCGCATGACAAGCTCCCAGCTCAGTCATCGGGTGTACGAGCCCGTCTATGGCAGGCTGCCGAAGTTCTTCCTGCCCAAAGTGCCTTACACCAAGGTTCTCTTTACGTTCGAGGGTGATGCAAAGGTGATGCGTATCGCCGCCTACGATCGCGACGATACCTATATCGAGGCTACGACACTCGATGGACGCAGGATCATGTGGGCCGATTACAGCGTCGACCAGATCGTCCAGACGATCAATCTCAAAGGTACCGGCCTGTTCGGAACAGGCGCCAAGGACGTTACCGATGAGAGGGAAAAAGTATTCAAGAACATCATCACCTGGTATGACGCCGTGCGTAATCCGGTGGGACTCAAGGGGAAATTGGAAGCACTGGTGGATGGTCAGGGCGAGAGCGAGACCGACAATTTTCTGCTGCATCGCAATCCGATAACCGCCAAGACGTCCAGCTCGATACCCAAGAAGGCCACGCTGATCCAGAGCCTTTTGGCTGCGTATCCCGTGTGATAGGCGGGAATGAGCCTTGTCACCTTGATGTGCCTCAGGGGCGCGTTGAAAATGTTTTTCAAGCCCTGCTGCAAGCGGGGCTTGTTTTCAGATGCACCTGATCGTCAGCAAGGCAAATAACGAGATAATGGATCCACGTCCAACCTCAAGGCGGACGAGACTGTTACCTTCATGCGGCGAGAAACACGGATGGTCGAGATGGGGACAGGTCTTGGAATCGAGCAGTTGCATACTTACTGGGCTTGCCAATGCGAGCCCGGGTCTGCTGCTCCGCTCCCGCAGGATGTCGTGAAGACATTGCTGGCCGGCTTGCAGCTCAATGTGCTTGAAACCCTTCGCTATTTACATCACCAACAGCCGAGTTATGCGCAATTCGAAGCATGGGTATGGGAGCGCAATGGCGGCGAACTGAAGGAAGCTGCGCTGAACCGCTTGCGGCGGGCACTTGCAGGCGTGGCCGTAGGTGCTGAGGTCGACAATCTCGACCGCGTCGAAGGCCTGAGTGCGGACGAGCTTGCACACTGGGACGAGCATGGCTACGTCATCCTGCGCAACGCGATCAGCCCCGAAGCTGCAGCAAGCACGGAGACGGCCATTTACGACTTTCTGGGAATGGACCGCGACGACCCGGAATCGTGGTACCGCCCATCGCTGGGCCATTCCATCTGGGTGCCGCTACTGCGGCATCCGGCGCTGGTAGCCAATCGTCGCGCGCCGCGAATCCATAAGGCCCATGCGCAACTGTGGGGGCGTGAAGATCTCTGGGTAACCGTCGATCAGGTCGGCTTCAATCCGCCGGAGCGCGACAACTGGCGATTTCCCGGGCCGCATCTGCACTGGGACGCCACGCTCGCTGAGCCACACTGCTTTGAATTGCAGGGCATCCTGTACCTCACTGACGTAGCTGAAGATCAAGGGGCATTCAGCTGCGTGCCGGGCTTCCACCGTACGCTCAAGCAATGGCTGAAAAGCGTTCCCGAAGGCGTGACGGTGCATGCGCATGCGGCGCGCACCCTGACGATGACGCCGATTGCCGCAAAGCGCGGCGACATGATCATATGGCATCACCTGCTGCCACATGGCAGCAGTCCGAACCGCGCACAACGACCACGCGTCGTGCAATACATGTCGCTGCGGCCCACGCGTTTTGCCTACACCGAGGAATGGAAGTCTTGATTGGAGCTGGGATTGCCTTTCTCCGCTGATGAAATCAGTGCGTAGGCTGGGTGATTCGCTCTGCTTGGCGGACTACTTCTCAAGATTGGCTGGCGTGACCCTGGCCCGAGGTCGTTTTTTTTGGCCGAGTGACGATGATGCGGATAGCTGGATCTTCTGCGGCGATTCAAGACAATGCTCGTGATCGTCGCTTGGTCGCGCAGCCTTTAGTTCCTTCCATCCAGACACTAGCCGCCTGGCGGCGGAAGCGCCGCACCACCCGTCAACGCACGGGCGTCATCGGTACGCGTCAGCACGCCCGTGGACCGGTTGAAGATTCCGAAGGCATTGTTGCCCGTGCCGTTATCGCCATCATCCCAGTACACCGGACGGATGCCGAGGCTGTTGGCCTGGCCGACGACATACTTGTCGAAATACGTCCGCGACGCGAGATGCAAGTTGAGATTGGTACCCGTCAGGCCCTTCGTGCCGGTGCGGCGAATGGCACCGAATTCACCCAGAAGCACAGGGATTCCTTTGCTGGTGAACTGCGAGCTCATCTTCTGCAGTTCCGACGTCACGTAGGACTCCTCCGTGGATGATGTCGCGTTACGGGTCGTCAAGGTCGAGGAATGGTAGTTCTGGCCCCAGAAGTACCACATCGATCCCCATGAGGCGTCAGCCGTCATCAGTGCATATTGATAAGGCGCGTAGTAGTGCACTTCAAACGCAAGGTGCTTTGCCGGATCGGACGGAAGCGTCGTCACCCAACTGGCGGTGTCGTCGATGTTTCCGCCGCCCGGCCCTTGGATCACCAGCCAACGCGTGCTGTTGTTGCCTCCGGTAGAACGCACCGCATTGATGAAGTTCTGGTAATACTGAAACAGCACCGAAGTCTGCGCCTGCGAGGAAACGTTCGGCTCGTTGGCCACGGCGAAAAGCAGTTTCGAGTTGTAGCCTTTGAAGTTGTTCGCGATCTGCGTCCAGTAGGAAACCAGTTTCGCATTGATGTTCGGATCGTAGGTGTTGAAGTTCGAATCCTCGAACCAGCCGCCGTCCCAATGATCGTTGATGATCACGGTGAGATTGGCCGCCTGGGCCCATTGCACGACCTGCGTGACCGTTGCCATGTAGGACGCATTGATCACATGCGTATTCGGGTCGGCGTTGTGGTCCCACGCGCAAGGAATGCGAATGGTGTTGAAGCCAGCGGCCGCAACGTTATTGATCAGCGTCTGGGTGGGCATGACCGCACCCGACCAGGTGGCTTCCAGCGTATTGCCAAGGTTCCACCCATAGGTGGGGCTCGCAAGCTGTGCCCGTCCGCTTGCCGGGAGCAGCGATAAGCTTGCGGCCATAAGTAGCGCAGGCAGGACTCGGAATTTTGGCAGGCCCTTGGGCAAACGATGGGCGGCTAGTACGGCTGGATCTCGGGCGGCTGTCGATTGGCGCAAGTGCATACGAAAACCCTCTCGGTTGGTCGAACTGGAGTGTTCATGCGGTACGCGGACATCACGGTGCTAGCTGGCTAGCGATACTGAGAAGCCCCCGGGGTGATGCGCAATTGCGAAATCGGTTGGGGCGAATGATGTTTATTCATTTGCAGTCGCCGCATTTGAAGCTTGCTTGTTATGGTCTATGAGGGTGGTCACCGCCGTGATGGATGCCTTCACATTCATGGGGCATGCAATCCATCGCCGCGTCTTGCGGCGCAGCAAGTCGTGTGTAACGTCGAATTTCCTGTTTCAAGCACTTGGCAAAGGCCGGTCATATCGTTTCTTGGGAGAACACACCTTAATCGATACGGAAATAGTGAGTGCTCCCTCGACCTCAAAGGGACATTCAAGAAAGGCTATCGTGTTTTTGCTTCGTCAGGTCGGTTCAGACGAACAGACGGCAGAGAGGCAGTCTGCGGAGCCTCGCGTTTGGATAGAGATGGAGCTCGAAAATACTTCGGCAATGGCAATGCGTGAAGTTCGCACCAAGCAGGCCCTCTTCCGTGACAACGTGCTTCGGGTCGAAAGTGCGTGCCGAATCTCAGAAGCAATGATCGCAGAGAGGTTTAGAATTGAAGAGCGGTTGGATAAGTGCCATCGAGAAATGTCGGTGCAGCAATCATTTTATTGAGTGATGTTTAGATGGGCGCAGCGCGCCACCAATTGACACTGCAGAGGGACTATCTATGGATTCGACGCCGAAGATTGGGCGCCTCCAAATTTTTGCCATGCCGGGGGATACACCCGTTAAGGTATCTGCCCACCGCTACTTTTCCGCCCATCATATGATGATTGGAGCGGCTAGGGCGTCGTTGCCAAATACCAGGAACCCTCAGTACGCCCTGGTTGTTATAGCCATGTGCGCAATGGCTGCCGAGGCTCTTGCAAACGCGGTTGGACAGCGAATATTCCCTGAATGGAAAGACCTCGACACACTCTCTCCATGGGGAAAATACCGCGTAATCTGCAGAGAATTGAAAATTCCATGCAACAAGGGCGAAGGTGTTTGGCAGAACCTTAACGCACTCCTGAAGCTTCGGAACTTGATTGCTCATGCCAAGCCCGAATACGTAGAAACATCTTCCATCACGACAGTTGAGCAATACAACAGCCCGACTTGGTTCATGATGCATCCGTTTCCCTCATCTGAGCTCGAGAGTGTGCTGACCTATGAAAGAGCAAAGGAGTGCTTGGATACGATTGATTTGGTTCTAACAACTGTGGTCAATGCACTGGATGGTGACGATAAAGAGTTCATTGCCGGCGACATTGCACAGCATGAAATAGCGCTCGCTGAGTCCAGCGGCGCATCCTCGATTTGATTTGCCGCCGTCAAGTCGTCCAGTTGGACGGTACTAGCCCCTTGCCTCGCCACTCTTCGACCAAGTGAACGTTCGACAGCTCTCCCCACACCTCTTCATCTGCATGGTCGAGAACTATGATTTGCAGGCGCCCTTTTGTGCGTTCGATGATTGTGTTAAGGAGGTTGAAAACTTTCCTCACTGCAACAACGTCCTCGTTTTTCCAGGTTGGGTCAAGTTCATCGGAAGTGCCGTCGCCGGCGCGACGAGCTGGGAAATAAACTTGGCTAGGCTGATCGTAAATCAGCAAAGCAGGGACCGGATGATGCGGCAAACTCAAGAAATATCCTTGGAGTGCTAAGGTCAACGCGATGTGATACGCCAACCAGTTAGCCCCACTGCCAATTTCCCATAGATAATCATCTCGAGTGCCACGAATAACCTTTACCGTGAGCTCTGGAATAATGAGGCGAACAGGGGCTTCTGGCCATTCTCCATCCAGTTGTGGAATCAATCTGCTTGAAATGTCTTGAATCGTATCAAGCGCATTCTCAAGCTTCCGTGCGATCTCATGCTCTGAGATTAATTTTGTGAGCCTTTCCAACTTAATCTTCAATTCGGAAATTTCTTCGCTCAGAGTCGATGAAGAATCCGCCGCCTCATACAGGCGAAGTGCTTCTTGAAGCCGTCCGAGAAAACGCGAAATTTCCTCTCCGCGCGTGGTTACAAAACGGGCTTCTTCCGATTTTCCTTCAAGAGTACGAATCTCCTGTCGCACGGCTGCGAGTTCGCCAAGCAATTCATCGACAGTTTCGCGCTGGCGCAATGTCTCTTTGCCAAGCGATTCAGCCACTCCTGGATGGGAGCGAAGGCGCAGCTCAATGCCTTCTAACGTTTCGCACAACTGATCAATTCTCACGCGACTCGCTTCGCTCGGCTCAAACACAGGGGCGAGTTGCTCACGGCTAAGCTCGCGGATCCACGTTGACAGACTTAGGCGGTCGCGCTGTATTCGTAGTCCGTCACCGTAGGCGTCGCTACTCTCATCTAGACGGCGCAGTTCGTGCAGCCGGTGGCGGGATTGGTTGAGGTCAATTGCCAATTTGGATTCAATGGTTCGTAGCTCAGCGAGCCTGACCATAGTGATATCCATTGACGCCAAAGTTTGTGTTGCGTTTTGAGCATCGCTCCTAAGCGCCGTGCGAAGCAGGTCCAGCGTTGAAGGCCAGTCATCGGGCACGACTGTTTGTGGCGGTAGAAGTCCGTATTCAATTGCCAATCGGAGCCATGCGAAACCCTCACGCTGCCATGTTGCCCCAGAGGCTTGGCGCGCTCTCAGCTCGGCCTCCCGCCGCCGGAGCAGCCGAGTGATCCGATCTAACTCATGACGAGCCTGGAGTAGTTCAGGGCTAACCGCACCGAGCACGTAAGGAAAAATCGTTTTAAGTTTTTCCCTATGCTCAGTTGTATCAGCCTTGAAGAACATGACATCCGGATTGGCGACGATGTTCTGTGGTTGAAAAAGAAAGGCCATTAGATCACGGAAGCTAGGGCGATATTTGAAGCGGTCTTCAGTGCCTGGCTCGAACTCAAGATTCGACAGCCCGGCCAGCCTATTCATCACGGCTTTGACGTTTTCGACATTCTGATTCTTACCTTCGATAACCTGAGGGAGTAAGACCTCTGGCGCCTCCAGAAGAAACATGTCGCCGGAGCTTTTCTGTTCACCTGGTTCTCTACGGGCGAGCAGCTTCTGTCCTTCGATAGTGTCGATCAGAACGCCAAACCACGAGCAGGCCTCGCGTATCACGCCCACAGGTATGGAGCACTTATCCGATCCCAGGCAGTAATCAACAATTGGAATGACCGACGACTTCCCCGTTTTTGACGCGCCGCTGATGACATTAACCATGCCGGGCTCGAACTTAACCACTCTTGGCTCGCCGCTGTCTCGTGGCCAAAGGACGACCTTTCTCAGCTGAAAATACATTAGAACTCCACCCTGAGCGTGTGAGCAACCTGCTGATCGGATACACCTGCGAACCAATGCCCCAAACGTTCGCTTGCCGGCGCGATACGCCGGATTCGTTCTGGCAAAGCAGGGATCCGCATGTCGTCGTGGAGCCCATTCGCCCATATCGTTGCAGTCGATGGCTCGATGCGTAGCAAGCCTGCTTGTTCGCCCAACATAAGTGAGGCGAGCGTCAGTCGTCGAAGCGCCATTGCGCGGCCGTGCACGGCAAGTAGATCCTCTCGCTTTTCGCCGAGCTTGGCTGCAAATAGGTGAAGCCCAGATGCCTTATAGGTGCCAAGCACAATATTAAGTGTCGGGTTATGTAGCACTAGTGGCAAGACGAGAAACGAAAGCGGTAGCGTGGCCGTATGTCCATCGCGGTTTTGAAATGCTAGCCCAAACTTCCAAAGCGCAAATGCACCTAACGCCTCGTTTTGAACGACGGCAGGTTCGCTTAAGCGTGGTAACCGAAGATCTGCAATCACTCTTCGTCCTCCTGACTCAACAGCATTTGATATTGCGGGTGCCAACCGAGCTTTCGCCTATCTGCAAGATCATTGAATCCTCCGTGAGTGAAGTGATCAGGAACAGCACGGCTATCTAGTGGGACTTCCAGATTGGAGCATCGGTTGTAGGTCGTACGGCCACGCACAATGTCAGTTTTGTCTGTATGGAGGTCGTTAACTTCGCTCTGTATCGCCGAATGCCTGCGTAACAACGAATCTTCCCAGTCCGAGAAACTGCCATCAAAGACGAGGCCTTGCTCCGCCCATTTTGCTTTGTCTGCGGATGTACGAAGGTAGTCACCTACGGCGCGAACTTGTTGTTCTTCGGTTGCTTCGATGAGCTGCAATTGCCGAATGAAAACTGGTCGCCCGGTGAGCATAGCTTTGGCAGCATCTTCTGTAGGTGCCGTGGAGAATGTGGGTAAATAGCCAGCCAAATTGTTCCGTTGAACGAAGGCGTGAAAGTTCTTCCGGAAATCCGCCACGCCAATTATGGCTGGTTTGCTCTTGCGGATGCATTGATCAGCCCATTCCTTTGCCATGCCAATGGCAGCTTGGCAGATACTGTCCATTGAAGTTCTTGGAACTGTCGGAGCCAGTAGCGTGCGTAGCGGTTCTAATGGGTCTTCATCAATGCTGATTACGGACATTTGATGGACAACAGTCCAGCGGATGTCATCTGTGGCATCTAGGAACTGTTGTAAGTGCGGCATGCACTTAGGAGCGGGATCTTTTTTGGCGAGTTTTTCCGTGACCAGTTGGGTAATCGCTTGCACCTGTTCCGATGTCGCTGCTTCGTGCATGGCGGAGCTGATCTTGCCGGTCTTTGGGGGTGTTACGTACAAATGGAAAGTCGCCTTGGTGCCATCTACCTTCTTCGACTGAACGATCTTCAGCCAATTAGCGATGGTTTTCCAGAGATCCTCCGACCAATCAGAAAGAGCGTTATGGGACAGAGCGCTTTTGCATTGCTCGAGAAGCAGGCTCCCATCGGAATAGTGCACAGCCACATCATCAAGGTATTCGAGCGATACGCTTGCTTCGTCTGGGCTACAGAGCAGGTAGTAGCACAACCTAACCGGTTGCAAAGAAAACCCTAGATATGGTCCGGCTGCGCTGTGTTTGACTGATTGGATTGGAGTGCCGCTCATGAGCAGTGCTCCAGACTCGGGTGGCGACTCAATGCGCCCCATCCGTAGGTCGTAAAAACCATTGCGCCCCCTCACGTTGCTTTTCGCTCGCAACCTTTGGCCTAGATTACTGGCTCTACGACTCAGTTATCAAAAATTGGCGGTCGCTGAGCAGGCCGCTTGTCATTCCAGGCTGGGCACAAAGAGGCTCGCCAAACGTCCTTCGAGCAAATTGCCGGGAACGACATTTTTACACGCAATATCCGGATGAATTAAAAACATAATATTTATCAATCAGTTACATTTAAGTTGCGGCCCGCACTCCTCCGACTTCGATGCTTACGTTAGTGACTGATGTATCTCTAAAAACACCAATGTTTGTACATACCCTCCAACACCAATGTTTGTACAACCGGTACAAACATTGGCGTTATGCCCAATCCGCAGCATGGCGCCACCCCCATGACTTCATACCCATGAACTAGTCATAACTCCGTACTACTGTTCCCTCCAACATAAGCGGCAGAGCAGGGCAGCCGTGGAAGACACTGGGGTTCACCTCAAGAAGTTTCAGAAGGAACTGTCTACGGGCACGGTTTCGCTGGTGTTGCTGGCGGTGCTGGGGCAGTCGCGGCAGGCCTTGTATGGCTACCAGATCGCCAAGCGGTTGGAGGAGTTGGGGGACGAAGGGGCGCTGGCGGGGAAGCAGAGCGCGCTGTATCCCGTGCTGCGCAACCTGGAAGCGGGCGGTTTGCTGGCCAGCGAGGTGGAGCCCTCGGTGAGCGGGCCGCCGCGGCGTTATTACCGTATGACGAAGTTGGGACGTGAAGTGCTGCGTGAGTGGATTGCGGCGTGGGAGGCTACGCGCGATTCGGTCGATAAGGTTCTGCAAGGAGACTGGCGATGAATGCGGATGCCCCCAAGCTGCCAAGGACGATAGCCGAATACCTGGAACAGCTGCGCGCTGCATTGCGTGGCGCGGATCCGGCCTTGATCCAGGATGCGTTGTACGACGCGGAGGAACATCTGCGTGCCGAACTGGCCGATCAGCCAGGGCGCAGCGAGGCGGACATGCTGGCGAAAGTGGTCAGCAGCTACGGTGCGCCGGAGGAGGTGGCGGATATCTACCGCGACCAGGAAATCAAGATCCAGCGGGCACTGCGTCCACCGAAGCCGCCGAAGCGGGCGTCGTGGGTGGGCCAGTTCTTCGGCGTGGCGGCGGACCCGCATACATACGGTGCGCTGTTCTACATGGTGTTGTCGCTGGCCACGGGCATTTTCTATTTCACCTGGGCGGTGACGGGCGTTTCGCTGTCGGCCGGTCTGCTGGTGCTGATCATCGGCATTCCCTTTGCGCTGCTGTTTCTTGGTTCCGTGCGCATGTTGTCGCTGATGGAAGGGCGCATCGTGGAAACCATGCTGGGTGTGCGCATGCCGCGCCGGCCGGCGTTCTCCACCCGCGGCATGTCGTTCTGGCAGCGTATCGGCGCGGTGTTCAGTGATCCGCGCACCTGGGGCACGCTGTTCTACATGTTCATGATGTTGCCGCTGGGTATCGCCTATTTCACGCTTGCGGTGACCTTGCTTGCCACCTCGCTGGCGCTGGCGTTGGCGCCGATCGCAAAGGTGGTGCTGGAGGCGTTTGGTATTCCTTACGCCAGCTGCAACGGATCGGCGACGGTGTGCGCGTGGGTGTCCTGGTGGGGTGGCTGGCCGGGAACGGTCTGCGCATCGATCATCGGTATCGTCATGGTGTTCGCCACGCTGCATATCGTGCGCGGCTTGGGTTATCTGCACGGGCAACTCGCCAAGCACTTGCTGGTGGCGGGAAGCGCGAAGGAGTGATCGGCCATGGATGTTTTGGAAGGCAATGTGTTGGGCGCGTTGGCGGGCGAATGGCTTGGCGAAGAAACCATCGCCACCACGCGCTGGGGGCAGGGCGGCCCTGCTGTTGGCTCGGTGAGTGCGCGCGTCGGCCTTGGCGGCAAGGCGCTGTTGCTGGATTACCGCGAAGAGCGCGATGGCAAGCTGGCGTTGCAGGCGCATGCGGTGTTGCTGGCGCAGCAGGAGCCCGGTGAATACGCCTTGTATTGGTTCGACAGCTACGGCTTTGCACCGTCGCAGCCGGCTACCGGGCATTGGGATGGGAAGCGGCTGGTGTTTCTGCGCAGTTCGCAGCGCGGGCAGACGCGGCACATCTACGAGTGGGTGGTGGATGGCGTTTATCGGTTGGTGTTGGAGAGTTCGTTTGATGGCGGCGTGAATTGGGAACGGGTGATGGAAGGGGAGTATCGGCGCGTTGGGGATGGCGAATAGGCGCAGTGGGAGCAAGATGGCGCGCCTCGCGGCAGGCTTGCGTAGGTTGGGGTGAGCGTAGGCGAACCCCAGCGTTGTCGGGTAGATGGCGATGTTGGGGTTCGCGTGCGCTCACCCCAACCTACCTGCTAGCGATAATTGAGATCGGGCGACGACAGCAGGAACGTGTTCCACTCCTGCTGCGAGGTCGCCTTCGCCAACGCATCGCGCGTGGCTTTCGACAGGTACGGGTCGATGGCGTCGTAATACAGGCGCGTGGTGAGCATCGGGAAACCGGCCGTGCGCGCGGTGCTGCCGAGGGGCGTGAAGAGTTGGTTGTTGCCGGTGCCGATGGCGTGGGCGATGTCGAAGCGTTTGGCCATCTGGCCGGAGCTGGACCAGGCGTCGCCGTCGAGCGGCCAGCCGTCCGGGGTGATGCGGCCGAACAAGGGTTGGTCCAGCTGGTTGAGCCAGTTCACCAGCGGCTGGGCGTTGACGATGGGCGAGCCGTCGTACGCCAGGCGCACGGATGAAACCACGAACTGCATGGGGTCCTTGAATTTCTTGCCGGCGCCGGCGGTCAGCTCGGGCGACTGGAACATCACGCGCATCACTTGCGCGATATCGCCGTCGGTATGCTGGAACGTGCGCGCCATCTTGTTGACCAGCGCCGGTGATGGGGTGTCGGCAACGAAGTAGGCGGCCAGCTTGCGCGAGATGAACTGCGAGCAGGCCGGTTGCTTCACGATCAGGTCGACGGCTTGCTGCACTTCGTCGTAGCCGCTGCCCTTGATGGTTTTGCCGAGCAGTTGCTTGTCGCTGAAATCGTGCCGCTGGGGGTTGAATTCGAACAAGCCGTCGCGGACCACCAGCGGCGCCAGCTTCGGGTTGAAGTTCTGCGGCTTGCCGTCCACCGGGGCGATGCCGACGCCGGTAAGGATCAAGGCGAGTTGCTGTACGTCTTGCTGGGTGTAGCCGGCGTTGACGCCTAGGGTGTGCAGTTCCATCAGCTCGCGCGCGTAGTTCTCGTTGACGTGGCCTTTGGCGTTTTGCGCGTTGTCGAGAAATTCCAGCATGGCCGGGCTTTGCAGCGTCGCCATCACCAGGTCGCGGAATTTGTCGAGTGCATGGGCGCGGATGGTGGTTTCGTAATCGGCCAGCTCCCAGCGCAGGCGACCCTTGGCGGCGTAGACGCTGAAATGGTTGAGCCAGAACCACACCAGTTGTTCCTTGAGCTGGTTCGGGCCGTAGATGGCGTGCAGCAGCTCGGCTTGCTGTGCTTGCAGCCCGATCTGATTGCCGCGCTGCTGGATGGCCTGGTTGGCGACCTGTTTTTCGGGGCCATCGGGGATGTTGCGTAATTGTTGTTGTTCTTGTTGCAGCGAGCCGAGCAACTGGTCAAGCGGCGTGTGAAAGGCGTCGTAGTTATCGATTTGCGCGGCGATGGGGGCGGGTAGCGTATCGCCGAGTTGATCGTTGAGCTGTTTGGTGAGCAGTGCGTTGCGGCCTAGCGCGCGGTACTGCGCAACGGTGGCGGAGTTCAGGCCGAAGCTGTCGCGGCGTAGCCAGGCGATGTCGTTGGGGCTGAGGTTGGCGGCCTGGGTGAGGCTGGACGTAAGCAGCAAGCTTAGCGACAGCGTGAGAGCGGTGAGGCGCATGCGACAGATCTCGCTGAGGGTCAATGTTCGCGATGTTGATGCAGGTTGATATGAAAATCCGTGCTTGCCTTGCAGCCAACTTAAGCCTAATGGCACTAACTTAAGCGTCATTGCTCCATGGCTTGCCGCGATTTGCTCCCTCCCCTGCGACAGCAGGGGAGGGCTGGGGCGGGGTTGCTTGTGCTTT
>Ga0055529_1000623_pt1 | contig 26494 bp, 30 predicted proteins | sample AraplaCol_mCL_r2_FD_55007 | JGI IMG/M metagenome (GOLD analysis project Ga0055529, IMG submission 55007) | Arabidopsis root microbial communities from North Carolina, USA - plate scrape CL_Col_mCL_r2 | ecosystem: Host-associated > Plants > Roots > Endosphere | place: USA: North Carolina...
CAGCAGCTGTGTCGCTGGCTCCTCCTGAGCCTGGACCGCCTGCCCTCCAACGAGCTGCGCATGACCCAGGAGCTGATTGCCAACATGCTGGGCGTGCGCAGGTCCGGGGTCACTGAAGCCGCTTTGAAGCTGCAGACCGCCGGGTTGATCCGATACAGCCACGGAACCATCGAAGTCCTCGACCGCCCTGGCATCGAGCGTCGCGTCTGCGAATGCTACGCCGTGGTCAAGCGCGAGTTCGATCGCCTGCTTCCAGACCTCGAGGCGCTCTGACCGCCCCCCGGGGGGGCCTGCATGTCAGCGATGGGCGCGACGTTCGTTCAAGGCTTCGGCTGCTTCTTGAGCGCATCCTTGGCGTCGCCATACGCGGCCTGCGCTTTACCGGCAATCTGTTCGACCTTTCCTTTCGCTGCCGTAGCGTCCTTTCCGGTGACCTTGCCAACGGCTTCAGTCAACTTGCCCTTCGCTTCCTCAAGACGGCCCTTCACTTGATCCTTGTTCATGGCAATGCTCCTGCGCTTTCGGCGCTCAGTTGGTCGTCGGGGATGCCGTGCCTTGACGCGCCGCGCTCGGACCATTCCATCACCCGGCGATGCGCATACCAAGACAAGACCTTGCCCAACGAAACCGCATGATGTCTCCGCAGACGCAGTGCCGTCTGTACGGTAGTGGACTAACTCGAGAGGGGCGGCGCAATCACCCACGCAAATTGGCTGAACCGCGTCGCAAGCTGCGATGGACCGGATCCGCCCGCGCGCAGCGAATCGCCATCACTGGCTCTTCTCACCAGGCCCTGCATCTTCGTACGCTGTCGTACCGTAACGCACTCCGCATTGACGTACGCTGAACTTGGCGCGTCCGCGATGGACTCGGAGATGCGAGAAAGGCGTGTCCTCACCCTGACGGCGATGGCTCTTGCCACTCTTGCCACAGGAGGCGCCGGCACGATTGCGCAATAGCAATAGCAATAGCAATAGCAATAGCGATGGATGGTCCGCAGGCGGTGACGCATCGGTTGCCGTCCTGAAAGTGGGTGCCAACGGCAACATCGACAGTTCGACCGCGACGGGGCCGATCGAGGCATTCGTTCTCACCAACAGTGGGTTGATGGCAGGCGTGACGCTCGAGGGCACGAAAGTCACCAAACTCAAATCTCTTTAGTGCAGTCGCGAGGAGGCCGCCATGCGCGCCCTTATCTATACGGTCCTGGGGATATGGATGGCCTCGCTGGCCGGTTGCCTGTGGGTTCCTGACGACGGCTACCACGACGGCCGGCAGGGTGGCTATGAACGTGACCACCGTGGCGGTTATGAAGGTAATCGCCACGGAGGCTACGAGGGTGACCACGGTGATAGAGACCGTGATCATCGTTAGCGAAGCCGTTATTGATGGCCCCCGCTGACCAAGGGGGTGATCGCCGCTTTGCGACCCGCACGAGACATGCATTGGCATGCTGGTGCGTACGCTACCGAACCGTTTTCAAACCCGCACTACTCTATTCTTCAAGAGGATGGGGGACGCTGAATTCGCTCGGGCAATGCCCGGAAAACTTCGCGCGTCAACCTCATGAAGAACCAACCGTGGAGCGCTTCTTGCCTGGCTCGTGCACACGGAGTGGGGGGAATCTACAAAACAAGGAGGACATCATGTCTCTCGGACTCGTACTTCTCATTGTCTTAGCCGTTTTACTGGTTGGGGCATTCCCAAGGTGGTCCTACAGCAACGGGTGGGGCTACGCGCCAAGCGGTGCGCTCGGCGTGGTTCTGCTCATCGTTCTCGTGCTCTTGTTCATGGGGCGACTCTAAAGCCGACGATCCGTTACGCCCCACGGCATCTCATGCACAGGCGGCGGCGCACTACGAGAAAGAGGCCAACGTGATGCTCGATCAAACCATTCTCCAGTTCCCAGACATGGAGCGCGACGCGTTTCGCGAGGTGTGCCTGCGAAACGGCCTCGCGCCCGACGGCTTTGAGGTGTCATCCACGGAACACTTCTCGAGTGGCGCCCCTTCCGAGGCGCTGGACCGTAGCGTCATCGTCCGGATGGGCAAGACCATGCGGGAATACGACGGTGCTCATGGCCCGGACTGGACAGTCGATTTTGAACACGACATCCGGTCACACGTCTTCGGGTAAAGACGTCACGCAGACAGTTCGAGCGACCGTCTCCAGAACCCTGACCCCGTCCCTCATGGTTTGCAGTACCACTTGCTGGCGAGGCGCCATATGAATCCCATCACCGCATTCATCGTTGTCCTTCTCTTGGCTGTGGGGGCCGCCGCCGGTATGCTCGGCTCGGTTCTGCTGGCGCCCGTGTTTTGGGTTGCGGCAATCCTCGTTGCATCGACACTCAAGATGGCAAACGCCTGGCAGAAGTTCGTCATCCTGCGCGCAGGCAAGCTGCAAAGCGTGAAAGGGCCCGGGTTGTTCATGATCCTGCCGATCGTCGACAGCGTCACCGCTGTGATTGACGAGCGCATTCAAACGACCGGATTCAATGCCGAGCAGGCATTGACGAAAGACACTGTGCCGGTCAATGTCGACGCGATCATCTTCTGGCACGTTCACGATGCGCAGAAGGCTGCGCTGGCCATTACCGACTACCGTCAGGCCATCGACCGCGTCGCCCAGACATCGTTGCGTGAAATGATCGGCGCCTCGATGCTCTCGGCACTGCTATCAGACCGGAAGGCGGCAGACGAGCAGCTGCGCGCAGAGATAGGCGAGAAGACTGCAGCATGGGGCGTGACCGTATCGTCGGTCGAAGTGCGCGACGTGGCCATCCCCGTGGCGCTGCAGGACGCAATGTCCCGGCAGGCGCAGGCCGAACGCGAGAAACAGGCCCGCGTCATCCTGGGTTCTGCGGAAGCGGCCATCGCCGCCAAGTTCGTCGAGGCTGCGGGCATGTACGAAGGCCATCCGCAAGCGCTGCAACTGCGTGCCATGAACATCATCTACGAAACCACCAAAGAGCGTGGCGCCACGATCCTGATGCCGACCTCAATGGTCGACAGCATGAATCCCGTTGCGGTTGCCTTTGGGGTTTCCGGCAGCACGGAGCAGACCAGCGCTGTCCTGCCGCTCAAGACGGCTGCGGCTGCGGCCGCCGCTTAAGCCATACACCATCGATTCATAAGAACGGGTTGGAAAGCGGCATTCCCCACTAGTGTGAGTGTGGGCATGTCGCTTCGCCTTCCCTGTCCGCAATCATTTCCCAACCTGATTGCCTACGACGCCACCGACGACTGCGCCGCCCACTGTCCCTACCGCGCTACCGCCTGTCAGGACAGCGCCTGCCACACCACCGACACCGGCGCCGATTGCAGTGTCCGTACCTCGCCGGGACATCCCGGCACACCCGCCCGCGAGCGTCACGATCACCAGCATCGCGCCGCACAGTTGTGCTATCCGATTGCTACGCATTTTGTGCACCTCCGCCCCGATCACAAGTCACCGCGTGCTGTTGCGGAGAACGCAAAACCAGGACTTGAATTTTCTGTACGGACCAAAAGCGGCGTACAGCCCATCGGGGCGTCCCTGCGTCAGCACGTGAGCGTGAGTGTCGCGCGGACGTCCCGACAAAGAGGATCCTCGCTCGCGTGAAGTGTGTCGGTACGGTGGCAGACGCAGTCGTCACCTGCCCAGGTGTGCAACCGCTGAGGGCAAGCGGCGGACCGACTGCGTGATTCACCGTCAATACGGACCGGGTTCTGTACGGTACCGAGCCGACGACGTTTCGCCCCGGCCTTACGCTGCAGTCTCAAATAACAGTGAAACGGCACTTTCCGACATACCGAGGTAACCGCACCAAGGACATCTATGATCAATTCGCTCGACCTCCCAAACGGAACGCTTGAAATCCGCACGCTGCAGCGTAGTGACCGGCGATGGTTCTCCGAATATCGCTTCACGCACAGTGATGGAGGCGGCACCGGCTGGGAAGCAGCTGCAATCCCAGAGGGGTTCGTTTCCTCCGGATTGGCATTCAGCGCCGGGATACTTCTGGGGCAACAATGCGCGGAACTCACCGGGTGAGGGAGAAAAGGCGGCGCCACCCGAGGGGGCTACGCCGCCAACACGTTGTATGAGGTCAACATCGGCATGCGGGCAACCTGCTTGCGTGCCGATGCCTACAGCAGAAACATCGCCAGGGCAGCAGCCCCCATGATTGCCGTGGCAGACCAACCCAAGACGATCAATGGCCGGCTTGCGGTATAGGGGCCCATCACCGCGGGCTTCGACACGAGCAGGATGATGACCGCCATCAGCGGGACCGCCACCACACCATTGATGACTGCGCTCCAGAAAAGCGCTTTCATCGGTCGGATCGGTGAGTACTGGATTGCCAGCCCTGCGAGTACGCTCAAGGCGATGATGCTGTAGAACCCGCGGGCGTCGCTCACTTTCCGCTCCAGCCCTTCTTTCCAGCCCATCGCTTCGGACAGCGCGTAGGCGCCTGATCCGGCCAGCACAGGCACGCCGATCAGTCCCACCCCCAGGATCCCGACGGTGAACAGCACGTACGCAAAGTCTCCCGCAAGCGGTCGCAAAGCACTGGCCGCCTGCGCCGCGGTCGTGATGTCGGTCACTCCAGAAACGTGCAAGGTCACCCCCGTGGCGAGAATGATGAAATAAGCGGTCACGTTGGAGTACAACATGCCGCTCCAGGTGTCCCATCGAATGCGCCGGAGCTCGGTGCGGGCCTTGGCTCCATCGGCTTTCAACGACGGGTGCGCCCGCATGTCTTCCACCTCTTCGGAAGCCTGCCAAAAGAACAGGTAGGGGCTGATGGTGGTACCGAACACGGCAACCACCATGGATGCGGCACTGGCATCAAGCCTGACACTGGGCCACACCGTGTGCAGCGCCACGCGGCCCCACGGCACGTGTACGGTAAACAAGACTGCGGCATACGCCAGCAGAGACGCCGTCAGCCACTTCAGAAAGAAAACGTATCGGTGGTAAGGAACGAATATCTGCAGTGCCAGGGTGCCGAACACCACCAACGCCGTCATGACATGCCGGTCGATGCCGGAAACGAGTTCCGCGACCTCGCCCATCGCCGCAACGTCAGCAGCAATATTCAACGTATTTGCGATCAGCAACAGCAACACCACGACGCGCAACACAATCGGCGGGAAGACGTCCTTGATGTTGGCCGCAAGTCCCTTGCCCGTGACGCGTCCCATGTTTGCGCACATCGACTGCATGGCCGCCATCAACGGAAACGTAAGCGGCATCGTCCATAGCATCTCCAGGCCAAACTGCGCCCCGGCCTGCGAATAGGTCGCGATTCCGCTCGGGTCGTCGTCGGCGACGCCCGTGATCAGCCCGGGCCCGACATGCGACAACGGATGCGCATTCAAGCGCGCGCGCAGAACACGATACAGATTGGGCCGGGCCTCTCCGCTGCCGTCCATGTTTGGCTTCCTTGTCTACCAGCGCTGGGCTGGAGTTGATCGTCGCGATGTTCTAGTGCCGGATCGTGATAGGGCGGCTCGCGTCTTGCTCGTGTATTAGCGTATGGGCATGCCCAAAACAAGCGGTGGGATGCAAAGCCTCTAGGTGCGCAGCATCGCCGGCTGTGGTCGTGCTTCCGACATTGTCTGCGATACGGCGCCTGGAGCGCGTGTCTATTCCCACTCTCTTGGGGTCTCGCTTCAGTCTTTGATATTGAAATGCCGCAGTTCGAGGCCCGCATTCCATTGCCGGACCGTCGAACGCCACGCCTGAACCGTGAGGACCGTAGCCTGCGCAAGGTTGCGGTTGCAGCTGCCGGTTCAGGGGGCAGTCAACAGCAAAAAGATGCTGGGGCTTCCCATGAAACGCATTGCGTCCATCGCGCATGGCCCCTACCCTTGGAAGACGACCACGACACATCAAGGATGTCTTCAATGACACGTACGACCGACTACCGTGGTTACCAGATCCACATGGAACTCGTGGGCCGATCAAAGGACATGTTCGACTTGTGGTTTTCCATCCAGGGGCCGACGCAGCCCGCGGGCGTCGCGGCCATCGGAAAGCGCATCAAGGTCCACGGTGGTCCTTTCTCGCGGCGCTGGGCGCATCTCGTGGGCGAGCTGGCAGGACGGGCGGCGATCGACGTCATTCTCGGCGTGGAAGAAGAGGGGCCGTCCACGGACGAGTGGTGAACCCGTGCCACGCCGTCACCAGGTGCTGATGCCTTGCGCGGTGTCCACCGGCATGCTGAACCCAGGCGCAATGCTCGCCACGGCCTCGATCTGCACCAGCGGTCTCGATGGCGTCACGTTGCCGAAGACCATGGCGATGGGAATATCGGCTGCGTCGCGCCCCGTCCCGATCCGCAAGAGCCCCATGGGCACCGCGGCATTGGATGGATCGACGAGGTACCAATGCTGCCCCACGAATACCTCCACGAACGCGTGGAAGTCTGCCGGCCCCATGCCGGGGTCGGCACCGTAGTCGAGGCTGCTGCAAAAGCGCGCGGGAATGCTCAGCGCGCGGCACAAGGCGATCATGAGGTGTGCATAGTCGCGGCACACGCCCTTGCGTTCAACGAGCGTGTCGACGGCCGACGTGCGCTCGTTCGTAGATTGAGAGACACACCGCACATAGCGGCAGACCCAGTCGCGAATCGTGATGACGAGCCGGTACCCGCGCTCGTAGCCGCCAAACTCGCGCAGTGCGAATTCCATGAGCCGATCCGATTCGCAATACCGGCTGGGGGCCAGGAACGTGACGACATCGAGCGGGAGCTCTGCGATGGGGACTTCGAACAACTGCTCCGCCGGTGTGAGCACATGGTCGACGTCGACTGTGGCGGTGTAGGTGACCGAGAAGTGCCCGCGGGGGGCACGCACGCGCAAGCGCCGGTTCAGCAGGCCGGGTTCGGTGTGCGGCTCTGCCATCAGCGCCGGGGTCAACTGCAATGATTCGGCGACGACGACTTGGCGCGCAGTCTGCGCCGCGTGGAAGTTGAAGATGAAATCGGCGGTCGAGTCGTGCACCTCGTAGCGCAAGCCGACCGAATAACGCATGCGCACCATACGGCCTCCTGCTGCGTGCATCGTCTTACCGGCGGCCACGGCCACCGATGACGAACGGGCGGTACGCTCGCGTCTGGCATGGTGGCCATCCACGCGCAAGCAACCGCCTTCGTGCGGCTATTGCGCCATCAGTGTCTGGCCAGGCACGAAGCCATCGATGATGTCTTCGGCCATCTTGACGGCGACACGTTTGGCCACGCCGACGCTGTCCCAGGGCGTGGCCTCCAGCCGGAAGATGCGGGAGTCCTCCATGCTGGGCTCCTCGCCAGCCTGACAGATCAGCACCGAAGCGTTGTAGGACCGGTCCGGGCGCCGCTCGTGCCATTCACGAGGCGGGTCGAACAGGTAGATGAGGGGGTAGACATCAAACCCCTTGTAGCGGCAAGTCGGATAGGTATCCACAGCGAACTCCGTAAAGGGGGGAAGTCCCACTGTACGCGCTTTCCCTGCGCACCATCGAACTATCGGGGGTGGGTGGAAAGCTGCCACGCTTCGCGCACCCTGCATGTCATCGCGCCATCACATTCGGCTGGACCCGCGGCAAACATGCCGCGGGGATGCAGCCGGTGCACACGCCGTTCATTTCTTCTTTTTCTCAGCGCCCTCGTTCGTGACCCGCGATTGCACCGAGCCAAACGGTGCTGCAGGCACTGCCACCTTCTTCGGCTGTTTCGGCTTCTTGACTTCGCGGTTGCCGCGCAATTGAGACTTGGCCATCGTGATACTCCGGTTACGTTGCTCGCCAAGTGGCCGCGCCGAGCATACGCGCTTCAACCCCGGCCAGGGAGAATATCTTTGCTGGCGGCAACGGGTGGGGCAACCCACACCGCGTGTGAGCCCGACGCGTGAGGAGCGCTGCGCGATCCTGCCGGGCGCAGTTGGCCATCCCACCTGGGTACCGATCGAGCCAAAAGCCCTGGTGTAGACGCCGCTGCAGCCGGCTCAAGTAGCACGACGGAGACGCGAATGCGAGGCACGCTGCCGGGACTTCTCACGAGTGCGTGCCGACGGACTAATCGTGTCAGGTGGCGCAATGGTGTTGATCCAATCCTGCAGTCCCAAAGCACAGAGCACGCAGACTAGGGTTTTGACCCTCGAGCCGCGGCCGCTCTCGAGGTCCCGCAATGCCCGAACGCTTACGCCGGCCAGTGCAGCCAGCGTCTTCTGCCCGAGATTCCTGAACAAGCGAAGCGTCCTGAGCCTTTCACCCCGTTCCGCCTCCATCTCGTCTGGTGTCAGATCGGTTCCCGCCATCATTCCACACGAATAAGCCCGTCTACCGTACTGACCACATCTTGATACGAATGAGAGAGGAAGGCGGCGACGTACAACGTCGCTTTTTTTCGCCTTGATGCGATCTGTCGCAGCATCCCTTCGTACCCTGTTGCCGTGATTCCTATATTCGGCCACCGAACTTGGTGGCATATCGGCGCCCTGCTTACCCACGCTCAATGCTGCTTGGTATCAAGCATGTAGCCTTCTCCTCGAATCGTGCGAATGAGCTTGGGTTCCCTGATGTCCTCTCGCAACTTGTGACGCAAGCGCGATATCTGCACGTCGATGCTGCGGTCAAATGCATCGGTTGACTTGCCGCGTGCGGCATCCATCAAGTATTCGCGACTTAGTACGCGCCCTGGGGCTGCAAGAAATGCATTGAGGAGGCGGAACTCGGCGTTCGAGAGTGGGATGACCGTATTGTCGGCAGCGATCAAATGGCGGCCAATGAGGTTCAGACGCCAGTTTGCGAACCGGCACTCTTCCTGGGTATCGGCATGCGCATGCAGTTGGGCGCGCGTGCGGCGCAGGATGGTCTGGATACGCGCCACCAGCTCACGAGGCTCAAACGGCTTGACGACGTAGTCGTCCGCGCCCAGCTCGAGCCCTACGATCCTGTCCGTCATCTCGCCGCGTGCCGTCAAGATGATGATCGGGATATCCGACTTCGCACGAATCTCGCGACATAGATCGAGTCCATCGCCATCAGGCAACATCAGATCCAGCACGACAATATCGGCTGTGCCATTAGCAAGCGCACGATGCATATCGGCACCGTTGGCGGCTTGCGTGGTGACCATGCCGAAATCGGCTAGGCAATCACACAGCAAGCCCCTGATCTGCGCGTCGTCGTCGACAGCGAGAACATGAATAGATTTGGTCACGGTGTCTCCCCTCTCCGGTGTCGTAGCGGCAGCGTGCCGCGCTCGCTCCCACGGAATTATGAGACGCCAATATAAGGGCTTTTTTGTACGGATTATTTCAATCTTGAAATAATCCACGTGGGTGCCGTTGCGCATACATCAACGGCCACGCGTCCCGCAACATTCAGGGCACGCCGGTAGCGCAACGAGATGTGCGCTTTACACGCGCCATCGCGCCACGCTCTGCAGCTGCTTCCCGCGCATTCCGCTTCGTATCAACCTCGATACAAAGTCGAGATGAAGTGGAAATGCCCAGGCTTTAACGTGCTCCTCAACAAGACCTATCAAGGCAGGAGACACGTGGCATATGAACTACGCCCAACCCAAACCGCACGCTCGTCGAATGGCTGGCATCGCATTCGTGATCGCATTGCATGTGGTGATCCTGTACGCGCTGCTGAGCGGTATCGCAACCAACGTGGTGAAGATCATCACGACGCCGATCGAGACGCGTCTGCTTGAAGAGATCAAGCCCCCGCCCCCACCGCCTCCCAAGAAGCTGGCAGAGCCCCCGCCGCGGCCGAAGCACGTTGCGCCACCCCCGTTTGTGCCGCCGCCGGAAGTGCATACCGCCACACCGCCGTCACAAAACACCATTACCGCCCAGTCGGCCACACCAACGCCGTCTGCACCGGTCGCGCCTCCAGCACCGGCGCCGGCACCTGCGCCAGTTGCCGCAAGTGTGGGCGTTGTGTGCCCGAACTCGACGCAGGTGCGTGCGGGCATCCGCTATCCACGTGAAGCGATCAAAGACGGCCTCACGGGCGATGTCGTCGTGGCGTTCACGGTGGGCACCGACGGCAACGTGAAAGACCTGCGTGTCACCACGTCCGCCGCACCTGTGTTGGATCGCGCGGCCGAGAACGCCGTGCGCCAATTCCACTGCACCGCGCAAGGCCAGGAGGTGCGGGTGCAGGTGCCCTTCTCTTTCAAGCTCGATTGAGGCTGCAAGCGACAGCCAATGCCATCACGTTGTTTCAACACGCTCCAGGAGACAAATATGTCCAAACGCTTTTACCCGGCTGCCGCCGCCGTCGCTCTGACGCTGGCAACCAGCGCTGCGCATGCCGCCAACGATGCGGTAACGAATCCATACGGCCTCGAGGCGCTTTGGAAAGGCGGCGATCTGATTGCCCGCGGCACACTGCTGATCCTCATCGTGATGTCGATGGGCAGCTGGTACATCATCGTTGCGAAGCTGCTTGAACAGGCCCGTGTGCTCCGCCGGGCAAAAACTGCCGAAGAGGTCTTCTGGACTGCACCCACGCTCGCAGAAGGCGCACGCGCGCTCAACGAGGACTGCCCCTTCCGCTTCATTGCACAGGCCGGGCTGTCTGCATGGGACCACCACGATGGCGCGATGCTGGAGCAGATCAGCCTGGACACGTGGGTCACCACCGCTGTTGAGCGCGCGACCAACACCGTTTCCAATCGCCTGCAAGACGGCCTCTCTTTCCTGGGTACCGTCGGGTCAACTGCGCCATTCGTGGGGCTGTTCGGGACGGTGTGGGGCATCTATCACGCGCTGACGGCCATCGGCATTGCCGGCCAGGCATCGATCGACAAAGTTGCCGGCCCCGTGGGCGAAGCATTGATCATGACCGCTATCGGCCTTGCCGTGGCCGTGCCGGCTGTGCTCGGCTACAACTGGCTGGTACGGCGCAACAAGGCGGTGATGGAGCGTGTGCGCGGCTTCTCCGCCGAGCTGCATACCGTTCTCTTCACAGGCAAGACCACCGCTGCCGCTGCCGCCGCAACGCGGTCCATGGCGATTGCTCGCGTGGGGTGAGCCATGGCCATGTCCGTCGGAACTGGCAGCAGTGACGAGCACGATGAGGTGATGTCCACCATCAACACGACGCCATTGGTGGACGTGATGCTGGTGCTGCTGATCATCTTCCTGATCACCATTCCGGTGGTCTCGCACACCGTGCCGGTCACGCTTCCCAAAGAAGCCGTCCATCCGCTTCAAACCACTCCCCAGAACGTGATCCTCGCGGTCACGAAGGACGGCGACGTGTTCTGGAACGAAGGTCACGTGCCGGACACCCACACGCTGGTCGACAGGCTCAAGACGGTGGCCGTGCAAAAGCCGCAGCCGGAAGTGCACATCCGTGGCGACCTGGATGCACGTTACGCCGCCATCGGGCGTGTCGTCCTCGCCTGTCAACGCGCCGGTATCGCGAAAGTGGATTTCATTACCGAAGCACCGCCGCGCCAATAACCCATTCACATCAAAAGGAGGCCCGTCATGGCAATGACGATGCATGGCGGCAACGGCGATGAGGCCGAGGTCATGGTCGAGATCAACACCACCCCGTTGATCGACGTGATGCTCGTGCTGCTCATCATGCTCATACTCACAATCCCCATCCAAACGCATGCGGTAAAGCTGGACATGCCAACCGACGCGCCAGCGCAGCCCCAGCAGACAACGCCGGCCATCGTGCAGATTGACGTTGCACCCGACGGCTCGCTCGCCTGGAATGGCGAACCGGTGGCCTCCCGTGCACAGCTGGAAACCCGGCTTGAGGCAGTCAGCGCAGACCCCGCGCCAACTGAGCTGCACCTGCGTCCTGACAAGGCGGCGCCGTATCGGGCCGTTGCCATGGTCATGGCTTCCGCCCAGCGGCTGGGTGTGAAGCGCATCGGGCTGGTCGGCAACGAGCAGTTCATGCCGTAAGCGGCCCCGCGCGGCCGCCCGTTCGTTCGGTCACTCTCTCGCCTCCTCCTCAATTGTCGGATCTACCATGTTCGACTCGAAACTCGACTTACCTTCCCCCGCCATGGGGATCTCCGCCCCAAGGGAAGCGTCCGCTGGTGCGCTTGCCTGGTTCGGCCTTGCGGTACTCGTGATCGTCGCGTTCTTTGCCAATATCGACCGGCAGATACTTGTTCTCCTTACAGAACCGATCCGGCAGGACTTCGGTCTCTCGGACTTGCAGATCGGCCTGCTGCAAGGCGCCGGCCTCGCGCTGTTTGCGGGCGCGGCGGCGCTACCCATCGGATGGATCGCAGACCGCGTCGACCGTCGCCTCGTGCTGGCGGTGTGCATCCTGGTCTGGAGTGCAGCAACTGCTACCTGCGGGCTCACCACCGGCTTCTGGCAACTCTTCATCGCCTCGATCGGATTGGGCATCGGAGAGGCCGGATTGATGCCCATCATCTACGGCATGATTCCCGACCTGTTTCCCGCACGACAGCGCGTGCTCGCCAACTCGGTGTTCGCGCTGGTCAATCTGCTCGGCGCCGGCGCGGGCATGGCCCTGGGAGGCGCGCTATTGCAAGGCGTCACGACGATGCACGGCACGCTACCCGGTGCGTTGGCCGGCTTCTCGCCATGGCGCCTGGCCTTCTTTGCCGTTGCCATCCCCGCGCCGCTTCTGGTCATTCTGGTCGCCATGATCCGCCCTAAGCACGGCGACCGCAGCACGAACATACGCGCCGCCGAGCATGTCGCCACATCACCCTTGACCGCACGCGCCTACTTCACGCGCGAACGGGCCATGATGGCGAAATTCTTCGGTGCAATCGCGTTGGTCAACATGGCTTTCACCGGCATCACCACCTGGATGCCCATCGTTGCCGTGCGGAGTTTTGGCGCGGCGCCGGCTGCGGCTGGTGGTGGGTTGGGGGCCGCGGCCACAATCGGCAGCGTCATTGGCTGCGTTCTGGGCTGGCTGATCGCTCGCCGCCTCAGCCCTCGCTTCGGAGTATTGGCCCCGCTGCGTGTGTGCGAGTGGGGCGCGCTTGCCGCGGCGCTCACTTCCGTCGGCTACTTGACCGCCAGTTCGGTGACATTCGTCTACAGCCTCTTTGGACTGCAGTTCGCTTGCATTGTTGCCGGCATGGTGCTGTTTCCCGCAATCATGCAAAGCATTTGTCCCGCGCACCTGCGCTCGCGCGTGGCCGCCATCGGCGTGCTGACCACCATCGTCGTTCAAGCCGGTAGCCCGGTCTTCATCGGGATGATGTCGGATCGCTTGCAGGCGGTCAACCACGGTCTCCTCCTGGCGATCATTGGCGTCGCCCTGGTTGGATTCTCTTCAGCTTGCGTACTGATGCGCGCCGCCGGTAAAGGCGTACGCGATGCGATTGAGTGCTACGCATAACACCCTCCCATCGCCAAACGAACACCATGGAACGCTGTTCTCTCTCGATTCGAATCGAGTGCTGGCCGCTGGCCGCGCCTTTCAGAATTACCGGATATCTCGTCGATACTGCACGTGTGGTCGTCGTGACAATCGCTGACGCGCACCATGAAGGTGTCGGTGAAGCGGCCGGCGTCTTCTATCTTGGCGAGACGCCCGAATCGATCGCGGCGCAGATCGAAGCGGTACGGCTTTCCATCGAACGAGGCATCACCCGCGCGCAGTTGCTGACGCTGCTGCCGTCGGGCGGCGCACGCAATGCGGTAGACGCAGCGCTTTGGGCATTGGAATCGAAACGTGAAGCGTTGCCGGTCTGGCGCGTCGCGCAGCTTCCGCCACCGCGCCCCCTGCTGACCACGATGACTATCGGCGTCGATACCCCGCAGGCAATGGCGAGCAAGGCGCGTAGCCTGCACCAAGCCCGTGCGCTCAAGATCAAACTCGATGGCAGTGTGCGCGATGCCAGCCGCCTGTTATCGATTCGTGAGGCGCGACCTGAAGTGTCGCTCTCGGTCGATGCCAACCAAGGCTGGTCGCGCGCTCACCTCGATACGATGCTTCCGGTGTTGCAGCAAGTCGGCGTCGACATGCTGGAGCAGCCATTCGCCATCGGTGCTGACGCCTGCCTCGATACGCTGGACTATCCGATTCCCCTGGCCGCCGATGAATCGTTCCAGGATGTTAAGGACCTGCCCAGCGTCGTTCGTCGATACGACATCGTCAACATCAAGCTCGACAAGTGCGGGGGACTCACGCGCGCGCTTGAACTCGCCGCCACCGCACGGTCTGCAGGCCTCTCCATCATGGTTGGATGCATGCCGGGGACGTCATTGGCCATCGCACCCGCTTTCGTCCTCGGGCAGTTGTGCGATCGCATCGACCTCGATGGCCCGTTGTTTCTCACCAGGGATCGTGCGGTTGGCGCACAGTACTCGGACGGCCTCTTGTTGTGCCCGGACGATGCTTGGGGGTCCGCCGTTACCAATGCCATGCTCCCGTAACGTCCACCGCACAGCCAATGGATTCTTCACTCGCCGCGAGACTCGACGCCCTCTTTGCACCGTATCAGCGTAGTGACAGACCGGGCTTGGTCGTGGGCATTACGCACGGTGACGCGTTGCGCTATCGCCGTGGCTTTGGCACGTCGTTCGAGGCGTTTCTGGCGGAACACCTCTTTGGCCCGATGGGCATGATCGACACCATTGCGGCGCCCGACGATATGCAGATTCTGCCCGGCATGGCGACACTGCATGTACGGGACGCCACGGACGGCTGGGAGCGCGGGCTACTAGCAGCATGGCGTATGGCGCAATGCACCTCTCACGCGACAGCGGCGGGACCATCTCGTGTTTCCGGCTCGACACCTGGCGCACGCGCAATTTGCTGTTCACTCGCATTGACGACGATACAACCCCATGACAAGCCCATCGAGAGAATGCATGTACGAGGCGCTATCGGCGCTGTTTCGCCCCTACGCGCGCAGCGATGGTCCGGGCGTGGTTGTCGGCATCGCTCAGCATGGTGAACTGTTCTACCGCAAGGCATTCGGCATGGCGAGTCTTGAGCACGCGCGTGCGCTGACGACCGCCACGCGCCTGCGCATCGGCTCAGTCAGCAAGCACTTCACCTGCCTGGCTGCACTGCTGCTCTGCGAGGAGGGCCTTCTCGATGCGGACGCCGGCATCGGAACCTATATTCCTGAGCTCTCGCGTGCCGGCGGTGCGCCGACACTGCGTCAGTTGATGTCGCACCGCGGCGGGCAACGATGCGCGCTCGATCTGGCCTTGCTGACGCAAGGCTTGGCCATCCCGCCGCGTGGCGCAACGCTCGCCGCACAGATCCGCCAGCGCGACGAGAATTTCCATCCAGGCGAACGCATGATGTATTCGAACGGCGGCTATCACTTGTTGTCGCTCGCCATTGAGCGCGCCAGCGGCATGCCGTTTGATGCATTCCTGGATGCGAGGATCTTTACTCCGATGGGCATGCACGAGACGGCCTCCATCGACAACGACATGGCCGTGGTGCCGGGCATCGCCAGCTTTCATGTGCCGGATGGCGAAGGCGGGTATCTGCGCGGCATCTTTCCCTCAAGAGAGATCCTGGGTGAAGGCGGCATCGTTTCGACGGTCGATGACATGCTGCGATGGACTGCGCACATGCATGGTGAAAAGATCGTCGGCACGGATGCGACTTGGGCACAGATGTTGGAGATGCCCGTGTTTTCCAGCGGACAGGGCAGCAACTACGCCCTGGGCCTCAAGCAAACCATCTATCGCGGCGTCCAGCTCACCCATCATTCGGGCGGTGTCATCGGGGGCACCAGCCATATGCTGTTCTCCGCCACACACGGGCTGGACGTGGTGCTCCTCAGCAACGGCGCGGTCGACACCCCAATCGATCTTGCCCATCGCATCGTCGATATCGTGCTCGCGACTGTCCTGAGCGGCGACGGGCCGCCGATACCAGCGCGTGCGTCGGCACATGCTGCGCGGCTTGGCTGTTATCGCTCATTGGAGAGCAATGCGGTGTATGCACTGGAGGACCACGACGGCGCATTGGCGCTGGGTGGTTGGCTCTGCGCGGGGAAACCCCTGCCGCTTTACCCGATCGAAGGAAGCCCCACCAATGATGTCGCCATTGAAGCCGGCGCTGACGGATCCTTCTCCGTGCACTGGGGAATGCACAACGCGCCCGATGACATCGACCATCTCCGGATCGCCCATTGCGGACATGCCGAGACATTCGAACGCGTTGCTGAAGTGCCCCCGATGACGGCCGAGATCGCCGCTGAGATGTGTGGCATCTACGAGAGCCACGATGCCAACGCCCGCGCCGTCATCGAACACGATCCGGCCGACCACAGTACTTTGATACTCCGTATGCAAGGCGCAGCTGGAGGGTGTGATTACCGACTGACGCCCATCGCTGATCACGTCTTTGGCATGGCTCCCATCGCCCCACTGGCTTTCATCGATGGCATCGTTACGCTATCGCAAGACCCATCCCAGCCGCCGACGCCCAGCTTCCGCATTGATACCCAACGGAGTCGAGGTGTCACATTCACGCGGGCAGTTGGCAACTGGACACGATACCCGGAACCCTGCCTCTGAGACACAACGGTTGAGGGAAAAAAAGGCGGAGCGGCACCGTTGCCGCTCCGCCTGTTCTCATATCTCGCGCGAGAAAGCGAGGCCACGTGTTCGCGAGGTATCCAGCCAGAAACGGGAAGCACGCCCGTTCACACGATCGACGGTCAGCACACCGGCGGAGAAACCTTGCGCATCCGCCGGTTCAAACGTGAAGACGTATTCGCCAACGGGGACAAGCCGGTAGCTGACGCCACCCATGGGGCCCTCCAGCCGCATCGATACGGCGCCGTCCGAGAGCGTCAGTCCGGCATGCCCTGCTGCATCACCGCTGAAGTAAGCGCCCTCCATGCCGGCGAAGGCATCGGAGACAGGTGGCGCCTCATCTGGCAGCCGTTCCAGTAGCGATGCATGGCCGCAGTCGATGAACTCGATGGCCGTCACGCGGCCGGCCGACGTTGCGCCGGGCCGAATCATCAACGCGCCACCAGTACCGTCCTCGATGCGCAAACCGTCCGACGTCTCAATTAACGGTAGCGCCAGGTGCTTCTGGTTATGTATGACGGCAGCAAGGTGCCCACCCCGATCGACAACCTCACAGTACGCTCGATCGGCGCGCGAGAAGTATCGGCCCAGCAGCGCTTCATGACCGTTGATGGTCAGTGGCTCGGGGCGCGGGGCGCCGAGTACCTCGTCGCCCAGGACAACGTCGACAATCTGCGTTGCGAGTGCAATCGGGTCCACCGGCGCGCCGTTGGTAAGAATCACCACATCGAGCGCATGCGCCGCCACGGTCAACATCTGGCATGACCCACCGAACACGCCGCCGGCATGGTGGAGCAACTCAACATTGCGATGCGGTGTGCGCATCAACCCAAGCGCGTACACACCTTCGGCACCACTGGAATAGCGCGGTTTGGTCAGCATCTGCCGCCACACGTCCTGGGTGCCGAGCTTGTCGGGCGCGCGCAGATGGGCCGTCCAGCGCAGCATGTCATCGATGGTGGACACGATGCCGCCTTCACCCCGCACTTCCCACGAAGGGAACAAGCCGCGAATAAAGCCACCCGTTCCGTCCGGCACGTGCTGGGTGGCCATGCGCGGCCGAATCTGCATATCGTCGGCAACGGCCTCGGTATCGACCATGCCCATCACACGGAAGATGCGCTCCGACAGGAAGCTCTCGAACGGCACGCCGCTGACGCGCTCAATGACAAGCGACAGCAGGTGGTAGCCGCCGTTGCAGTAAATCATCCGCTCCCCAGGGCGGAAATTGACGTCGCGTTGGCGGACCTCCGTCGCCAACGCCGCGCCCCGAGGCATGGTCACCACGCCCTGCGTCAACACCCACAGGTCGAGGTAACAGCGGTAGCCGCCGGTGTGCGTCATCAACTGGCGTAACGTGGGATCGCCCGCGAGCACCGGCAACTCCGGGATATACGTGCGGATGCCCGCGTCGACATCCAGCTTGCCCTCTTCTGCCAGCAGCAGCGCCGCGAGACACGTGAAGTGCTTGCTCGTCGAGCCGATCCGCATGCGCGTTGCGGGCGTGTTGATGGTGCCGTGCTCAATGCTGGCCAGCCCGAAGCCGCGCCGGTAAAGCGCATCCCCTCGCAACGCGACGCCGACCACGAGGCCCGGCTGGTCCGCCTTGTTGTACGGCTCCAGCAACGCGTCGAGTTGCTTCCTGATATCCATTGGATCGTGTGTCATGTCGATTGATGTGCGTTAGAAGGGGACCGTCAGCGTTGCACCGATCGTGCGAGGCTGTGCCACGCTGACCAGCGCAGGGCCACCCATCGGAACCAGGGACGTACCTGCCGCAAGCAACGCACGGCGGTCGAACAGGTTGCGAACGTAGAAAGCGAGGCTGAACTTCTTGAAGTCGAGTCCTGCCTGCAGATCCGTCATGGCATAGCCCGGCAGGGGATAGTCTGGGCGGCCTGTATTGCTTCCAAAGCCAGCATGGCGACTGCCGACAAACCGTTGACTCACACCTGCGTAGGCTGGATATCCGTTCACCGCGAAGAGGTAGCTGGCCGATAGCGTGGCGGCAACCCGTGCCGAGTTTGGAAGCGGATCGCCCGCATTGGTGCCCGTGTTGACATTGCCCGTGGTCAGCTTCGCGTCGATGAGGGACACGCTCAGACCGAGATTCCAGTGGCGATTCGGACGGAACGCGCTGGAGAGCTCCAACCCTCGAATCCTTGCATCACCGGCATTGAGCACTTGATTGACGCCATTGACCGCGCCGAACTGCTGGATGTTCTTCCACTCGATGTCGTACACCGTCATCGCAACCGACATGCGCTTGTCCAGAAGATCGGCCTTGTAGCCGGCCTCGTAGGTCCACAGCGTGTCGGGGCGGAAGGTGGGATTCCCAGACGAAGGCAGCCCCGTGACTGGATCAACCAGCAGCGCATTCGGTCCACCAGGGCGATACCCGCTGGCAGCGCGCAGGTAGACGTTGCTGTCTTTCGTCAGCGCATAGTTCGCCGTAAGCATGTACGTCTTGCTGGTATCCGACGAGGGGGCGGTAATGGTCTGCGTGGGCCCTGCGAGCGCGCCAAACGTGGTCTGCTGGTACTCCTGCGTGTTGTGTGCCACACGGAGGCCGCCGGTCAACGACAGGCGCGGGGTCAGGTGATAGGTCAGATCCCCGTAGGCCGCGTACTCGCTGTAGGTGCTCGGTGCCTCAAGCGCGGACAAATTGGGGCCGACGGTTCCGTTGGGCAGCGTCGTAATGAGCCCTTGGCTCGCGTCACTGCGCTCGCGCGTGTAGAACACACCCGCAAGCCATTCCAGCGTCCGGTTGCCCGGCGAGGTCAGACGAAATTCCTGCGTGAACTTGTTCGTCGTCGCCACGTTCTTTGCGGCAACGGAACTCACGTTGAGCCCGATGCCGTTGAGCAGCGGAACGTACACCACCGACAAGTCTTGCGGCGCATCAGATCGCATCGACTGGTATGACGTGATCGAATTCGCGCGTGCCCAGCCGAACTCGTACTCAACCCCGGCGGAATAGAGTTGGACGTTCTGATGAAAGGGCTCCGTCGTAAAGAGCCGCGTTGTCAGATCGCCGTCCACGGGTTGCCCATTTTTGCCATAGGCAACGTAGTTCGGTGCATTGCGGTTGATGTTCTGCGTCAATGCGGTCAGGCGCAGCGTCAACTGATTTGTGGGCGTCAGAAGAAACGACGCGCGCGCGCCATAGGTATCGCCGCGGTCAATACGTGAACCGGCCTGTGGCCCCACGGCATCGACATAGCCCGCATCGTGTTGGCTGAACATCGAAATCCGTGCCGCCGCCACATCGGTCTTCAACGGAAGATTCAACACGGCGTTGGCGGAGTTATTCACGCCGCCATGCTTGGTGACGGAAAGGCCTGCAGACGCGCGGCCCGAAAATTCGCCGGAATCCGGCTCGTTGGTGACGTACTTGAGCAATCCGCCCATCGCACCCGCACCGTACAGCGTTCCTTGAGGACCCCGCAGAATTTCGATGTGATTGAGGTCCAGCAGGCTCATGTCAAGCGCGAACGTTGCACCCTGGGAGAACACGGTGCTGCCGCCAAATGCCACGTCGTCGACGTACACGCCGACGGTCGGCCCGGTCTGCTCACCTGTCGTCACGCCGCGCATGCTGATTTGCCCAGAGCCGCTGCCACCCGCCGTGTTCAGGTCAACACCGGGTTCCGACGACAGGAAGTCGGACATGGTCTTTGCGCCGCCTTTCTGCAACTCTTCAGCCGAAACCACGTTGATCTGCATCGGCACTTCACGTGCGGGCTCCCGGCGGCGCGTTGCGGTCACCACCACCGTGTTGAGGGTGGCGCCTTCCTTGCCCTGCGACACGGATGTCTCTGCCCCCTGCGCCCTCTTCTCAGCCGGGGCCGCCCCGCTTTCAGGCCTCGCTCCAGTTGCCGTATCCGACGCTGCATCAGGCGCCGCAATCTGCACCATGTCTTGTGAAGGCTTCACCGTTTGTGCATGCGCGTACAGGGAAGCCAAGCCAAGTACCGGGCCGGCAAACCACGTCATATATCGCCCACCCTGGCGAAACTGAGACGCGGTCGCATCCACTCTACGCGTCCTTCGATTGTTCATTTTCACTGTCGTCTCCTCCGAGTTTTCCGCTTTCTGATTGCGGTGTTCAAAGCACCGTTTCACTTCGCAACTCGTCGCCAACGGTAAGTGCATGGCATTTCTGTTTCGTGTGTACTTTGTATCGGTCTTGAAACAGGCAGAGGTGCAACATCGTCCCCGTCGTTCATTGTTTCAACGTTGAAATGGAATACAAACAAAGTCGATACAGTCGCGCGCGATAATCCCACTATGCTGATTTCTATTCGTATTCGACGTACCTAGGACGCATATGCCCAAGCCATCATTTGATTCCGCGTTCTATCGTTTGCTATTCGTGATGCTGGCCATGGTCCTGATGACACAGGCCTGCGCAGCTCTCGTCTTGTGGTGGTTCTACAGCGCCGCAGCGTTCAAGGCGCCTCCGGGCATGAGCGTTCCGCTACAGCTATTTCTGGCCGTGCTGATCCAACTGGTGCCGCTATTGATCTCGTCCTGGATCGGCGCGCGCATGCTCGCGGCACCGTTTCGTTCACTGGCCCAAGGGGCTGCCGAATTGGCGAACCACATCGACGCTTCGCCCATCCAGGAAGCTGGCCCGATCGAAGCGCGGCAGGCGGCACAGGTTTTCAACTCGATGCAAGCGGCCATACGGCGCCAGATGAGTGAGCGAAATCAATTCCTAGCCGCCGTCTCGCATGATCTACGCACCCCATTGACGCGCATGCGGCTACGCCTTCGCACGCTTGAAGACCGGGAGTTGAATGACCGGCTCCAAAGCGACATCGACGAGATGACGCAGTTGTTGGACGCCACGTTGTCGTTCTTGCGGAACGCGGAAGTCGTTGAAGCCTTCAGCCCGGTTGATATCAACGCGCTGGTGGATGCGATTGCGGAAGACGCCGCCGAACGCGGGCAGCGTGTCACCGTCAGCGGCGAGATACGCGCGGTGATGGCGCAACCGCTTGGTTTGAAGCGATGCCTGACGAACCTGGTGGCCAACGCCATCCGATACGGAGAGGAGGCGCATATTCATCTGACTGACGGACCCTCGTTCATCTGCATTGATGTCGCCGATCGTGGCCCGGGTATCCCCGAGGCGCAGTTGTCACGCGTGCTTGAACCGTTCTACCGGCTTGAGAGCTCGCGCAACAAGGACACTGGCGGCACGGGCCTCGGACTGGCCATCGCGAACGACATCGTCAAGCGGCACAACGGATCGCTTGAGCTGCGCAACGATCCGGCCGGCGGACTGGTAGCGACGGTGAGACTGCCGCGCCGGTAGCCCGCGCAGCCGCCGTGTTGCCTGCGGCCGCACTCTCGTGTCGAACGCGATACAGAGTGCTCACAAACTAGCAACAGCCTGTGCCTACAGTGAGGTTTCGATCTCCACGCCCTCTCGTAGGATTCACGATGAAACTATTCACTGCTCAGCTTGCGACCGAAACGAATACGTTCGCGCCCTGCCCCACTGGCTGGGGCGGCTTTGAGGAATCGGGCATCTTCCATGGCGACGCAAGCCTGCGAGCCCCGCAAGGCATGGGGTTCGCCCTTGCCGAAGTGCGGCGACTTGCGGAACGCGACGGGCATGAGATCGTCGAGGGCATTTGCGCAGAGGCGCAACCATCGGGCCCCACGATTCGCGCGGTCTATGAATCGCTGCGGGACGAGATCCTAGGCAAGATCGAAGCAGCGCAGCCGCTTGGCGGCGTGCTCCTGGTACTGCACGGCGCGATGGTGGCCGAGGGATACGACGACTGTGAGGGCGATCTGCTATCTCGGGTGCGAGCCATTGTCGGCCCCGAAGTGCCGATTGCCGCCACACTCGATCCGCACTGCCATTTCACGGAACGCATGCGGCGCTCGGCAGACATCCTGATCGCCTACAAGGAGTATCCGCACACCGATCCCATCGATCGTTTGCGTGAGGCGTATCAACTGCTGCTCGACACCGCGGCAGGCAAGATCCGCCCCACCACAGGTGTGTACGACTGCCGCATGGTTGGGGCCTGGCACACCACCAGTGAGCCAATGGCTACGTTCGTTCAACGCATGAAATCGCTGGAAGGACGGGACGGCGTGTTGTCCGTGTCCCTCGGGCATGGGTTCCCATGGGGCGATGTTCCGGAGGCCGGCGCAAAGTTTTGGGTGGTGACCGACAACAACCTCGCCGATGCGACGGCGCTGGCCACGCAGCTTGGCCACGAATTCTGGGCCCTGCGCGAAGCCACGCGGCCTGCATGGCTCGACGTCGATACTGGGCTGGACCGCGCCCTGGAGGTTGGCAGCGGCCCCGTCGTGATCGGCGACGTTGCTGACAATCCAGGGGGCGGGGCGCCAGGAGACAACACGGTCATCCTGCGCCGGATCATCGAGCGACAGATCGCAAACGTCGCCATCGGGTGTTTCTGGGATCTCGGTGCGATCCAGATCTGTCACGACGCCGGCGTGGGCGCAACCTTCGATTTGCGCTTGGGTGGCAAATGCGGCGTGGCCTCGGCAGACCCGTTGGACCTGCGCGTGACCGTGCGTGCGCTGTCCGACCAACATACGCAGAGCATTTCGGGATTGACCATTCCGTTTGGGCGAGCCGTTTGGCTCGAGGCCGCCAATGGTGTCGATATTGTTCTGGCCTCTGTACGCAACCAAGTGGTTGGCGTCGACGCGTTCACGGGTCTGGGGATCGATTTTGAAAGCAAGCGGCTGGTTGTCGTGAAATCAACCCAGCACTTTCAAGCCGAATTCGCGCCGCGCGCCAAGGCGATCTTCCATATCGCAGCGCCCGGGGCTGTCACACCGAGCTTCGCCGATCTGAACTATCGGCGTCGCGATCTCAACTATTGGCCCCGCGTGTCGAACCCCTTCGAGGCATAAGCCCGCGAACCGGGCATTTTCAAATCTGTGGCCGTGAAGAGGCCACGCCTTGCTGCTGTCCGGACAAATTCCCTTTGATGCCGATAACAAGCGTGAGTCCTTAGGAAATCAATTTAGCCCGCCCCGTGCTAGTGGCGTGCCGCAAAAGATACCCCTGCATTTCAGCGTCGACACCATCGAGACGCTATATGAATTGGGGTTGTTCTCAGCCACAAGCTGGAAACAGCCCCGTTCCCTTAAACCCGTTCGAACAGAGCGCTTGGGGAGCGCAGGCGTACGCCGAGGCCGTGGCCGCATGGTCTGCCGTCGCGCTGGCGTCAACGTATCCGCCCTCCCAGGACACAGGCAACGCGTCAGTGCAATTCGAGGCGATCCGCCGTGAGGGGCTCAGAGACTACGGATTGCGTTTTTGAGTCAGGGTGGCCGTCCCGACTTTGGGGCGGGTCGCATAGCTGACGCCGTGCTGCTCCAGGTAGTCGCGAATCAACTGTCGCACCACTTGCGACGGCGTCTGATCTTGCGCCGCGCACAACTTCTCGAAGGACTTCTTCTTCACCGGATCGATCAACACGGTGAGACGCGCAGTCTTGGATTCCATGTGGAGTATCATTGCATGATAATGTCATTATCATTATATACAACCATGCGCCAAAGCACAGCCTGAGACGCGCGTCAGGTGCTCCGCCCCCAGTTCGCGGGAAGCGCCGCGGCCTGCAGCCAGGCGACCGCGAGCCTGTTTGGAATTCACCGTTTTTTTGAGGATGCAGTGGTAGAAGCGACGATCGAGATGACCTGCCTCGTTGGTCTGCAAGGCAGTGGATCTGCGCGGCTGGTACATGCCGCCAGCCAGTTCGATTGCGACATCCTGCTCGTCTGCAACGAGCGCACGGCGAACGCCAAGAATGTCATGGAGGTCATGCGGCTCCCCGCCCGCGCGGGCGCCAAGGTCATGATCCAGGCCGTTGGTCGGGATGACGCCGCCGCAGTGAAAGTCATTGCTGCGCTGCTAAGCGTCTGACTCATCCATACGAACGCTTGATCAAGATCGGCAATTGATATGTCCTACGGCTCCCTTGACGCCTATCTGAAGTTTCTCGCCGAAGCCCCTAACGACGGGACGCCAACGCTGCTGGAAACTGCGCACGAACTGTCGCTCCATTTTGATGTGCATGGGGTACAGAGCCTCATGTCAAGGCGCGACCCAAACAAGTTGGTGCTCGGCTATACCCGAACGATGATGGGCTTTCTGCTCCTGCAGCCGGCGCCTGCCCGAATCTCCATGATCGGCTTGGGCGGCGGCTCGTTGGCCAAGTACTGTTACCACCATCTTCCCGATACCAAGGTAGTGGCAATCGAGATCGACCCCGCTGTAATCGCTTTGCGCGATACGTTCCACATTCCCCCCGACGACGACCGCTTCGAAGTGATCTGCGCGGACGGTGCCGAGTATGTCAAAGGACAGGATGCACGACCCGATGTGATTCTGGTCGACGGATTTTTGGCGCATGGCATGGCCGCGCAACTGGGAACTGCAGACTTTTACGCTGCCTGTTACGCGCGCCTTGCCGACGATGGCGTACTGGTTGCCAACTTCCTCGAGAGCGATCGCGATATCCCGTTCTACCTTGAGGAGTTGCACTCGGTATTCGGCGAGTCGTTCTCCGTTTCGACGTCCGAGGACAGCTGCAACTACACGTTGTTCGCTTGGAAGGGGTCGTGGAAACTTCCGGCGCTGGACACGCTGCTCACGCGTGCGCGCACGCTGGAGATGGAGCACGCTCTGAACTTGCGCTTGGCTGCGCGCCGCCTGAAGCAAAGCAAACGCCTCGCGTCGGACCTCGAATTCTGGCAAGAGCAGGCGAGCTGGCGGGTCGGCGGCGGACGCCAAATCGACCAGAGCTGAAAGCCCTTGCCACGGAAGTGACCACGCCCATTCGCATATGCCGGGGATCGTGTCCACGATGGACGACAACCTTGTGCTCAGCTACGCCTAGCTACACCGATGCATAGCCAAAAAATCAGATTTCTTCGCTCACGAATTCCCACATTCGAGTGCACTCCGGGATGTCACGATTGTTGTGGACCCGTGACAACCTCAACGGAGGAGATGTCGAGGCTTCCCGTTAAGAGCGATGCCGAGCGCGACACTGCGCTGGCAAACCTAAGTTGCCCTCATCTGGATACCAAGGGATGCAGCGTGTATTTGGAGCGCCCGTTGATTTGTCGCTTGTTTGGTTCGACTCCAAGGCTTGCCTGTCCGAACGGAAAACGGCCGGACGAGATGATCGATCCGGAAATTGAACAAGAGATTCAGCGCTTCTTTCTAGAGGTGCGTCACGTGCTGGTCTGAGGCAAGGCGACCGCTGCCGGTAACAACAGACGCAGGCAATCCGCTATCGCAGGCCGCCCTGCGCAGGAGAAGAGCCAACGCTGGCGGCCAGTAATGGTCGTGGCTGCTGAACGCCATCGCGTATTGATACAGCCCTGTGGCGGAGCCCCCCTTTCCCATCAACGTGTTGAGGGAGGCGTTGGGGGGCACGCGAGGAAGAGACACTCACTCGAAGCTCACCCACGCTTCTGGAAGGCTAACGGTACGCACTTGGACGCACAAAAAGGTTGCTATTCCGCACGTTGCGCCATGAGCGGCTACCGATACTAGAGTCAATCAGGAGAGCGCCAGCGCGGTCATTCCGCCCGGCTTGCCTCGGCATTCCCGCCCGTCACGGGAATGCGTCAATCTGTTTTTATTGGCCGTAGCCTCGCCGCTCTATGGCGGCTAGCACATCCCACGTTTGCGGATCGACATCGCGGCCCCCGAGCGACATCGATACGTATGCATCAATCGCATCCACAAAGCCTTTGATGAATGCCGGCGGTGAATCGCCCCGACTTTCCTAGACACCCGCGAGCCGTTGGGAATGGCGTTGTTCGAACTCTACCGGTGATAGACCGTTGGCGCTCGAATGTCGCCGTGTTGGGTTGTAAAACATCTCGATGTAGTTGAAGACATCGGACTTGGCCTCCTGCCGGGTGGCATAGATCTGCCGGCGCACCCGCTCGCGTTTGAG
>Ga0055529_1000630_pt1 | contig 26097 bp, 24 predicted proteins | sample AraplaCol_mCL_r2_FD_55007 | JGI IMG/M metagenome (GOLD analysis project Ga0055529, IMG submission 55007) | Arabidopsis root microbial communities from North Carolina, USA - plate scrape CL_Col_mCL_r2 | ecosystem: Host-associated > Plants > Roots > Endosphere | place: USA: North Carolina...
GGGCCTGCTGCGCGTGGCCGCGCCGAATCGTTTCAAGTTGGACTGGGTCCGTAAGAACTTCTCACATCAGATCGAGGTTCTGGCCTCCGAATGGTTCGCGCGGCCCGTGCAGGTGTCTTTCGAGCTGCCCTCTTCTGGTGCATCGCAGCGCGCGGGCTCCCCCGTGCCGGCCGCGGGCAACAGCGCGGCGGCGCCCAAGCCCAGGCCGGCGCAAACGGCCGCGCCCGCCGTGGTGACTTCGCACTATCCGTCCCCCGCCAGCGACACCGCCGGCGTGGTGTACGAGCGCTCGCGCCTGAACACCGACTTGACCTTCGAGAATTTCGTCACGGGCAAGGCCAACCAGCTGGCTCGCGCCGCGGCGGTGCAAGTGGCCGAGAATCCCGGCACGTCTTACAACCCCCTCTTCTTTTACGGCGGCGTAGGCCTGGGCAAGACGCACCTCATCCACGCCATCGGCAACGCCATGGTGGCGGCCGGCACCGGCACGCACGTGCGCTATGTGCACGCCGACCAGTACGTGGCCGACGTGGTCAAGGCCTACCAGCGCAAGACGTTCGACGACTTCAAGCGCTACTACCACTCGCTGGACCTGCTGCTGATCGACGATATCCAGTTCTTCTCCGGCAAGCAGCGCACGCAGGAAGAGTTCTTCTACGCCTTCGAGGCGATGGTGGCGCAGAAGAAGCAGATCATCATCACCAGCGACACCTATCCCAAGGAAATGTCGGGCATCGACAGCCGCCTGACCTCGCGCTTCGATTCCGGCCTGACCGTGGCCATCGAGCCGCCCGAGCTGGAGATGCGCGTGGCCATTCTGCTGCGCAAGGCCGAGTCCGAAGGCGCGACCCTGCCCGAAGAAGTGGCCTTCTTCATCGCCAAGCATTTGCGCAGCAACGTGCGCGAGCTCGAGGGGGCGCTGCGCAAGGTCCTGGCCTATGCGCGCTTTCACGGCCGCAACGAACTCACCGTGGACCTGAGCAAGGACGCGCTCAAGGACCTGCTCTCGGTCTCCAGCGGCCAGGTCACTGTCGAGAACATCCAGAAGACCGTGGCCGATTTCTACAAAATCAAGGTCGCCGACATGTATTCGAAACGGCGTCCGGCCAATATCGCCATGCCCCGCCAGGTGGCGATGTATCTGGCCAAGGAGCTGACCCAGAAGAGCCTGCCCGAGATCGGCGACCTGTTCGGTGGGCGCGATCACACCACGGTGCTGCACGCGGTCCGCAAGATTTCCGATGCCCGCGCCAAGCAGGCGGAGCTGAACCATACCCTGCACGTGTTGGAACAAACTCTAAAAGGATGACCATGCAACTCGTACAAACCACGCGCGACGCATTGCTGAAACCGCTCTCGACCGTGGCGGGCATCGTTGAACGACGGCATACCTTGCCGATCCTTGCCAACATTCTGATGCGCAAGGAAGGCAGCAAGGTTTCTTTCATTGCTACCGACCTGGAAGTGCAGATCACCACGCATGCCGATTTCGGCGTGGGCTCGGACAACGAATCGATCACCGTGGCCGCGCGCAAGCTGCTGGACATCCTCAAGGCCCTGCCCGACACCGGCGACGTGAAGCTGTCGCTGGCCTCCGGCAAGATGGCGGTGCAGTCGGCCAAGAGCCGCTTCGCCCTGCAGACCCTGGCCGCCAGCGAATACCCCACCGTGGCCCAGCCCGAGCAGTGGAGCGTGTCGCTGAGCCTGCCGCAGCGCACCTTGCGCCATCTGTTCAACATGGTGCATTTCGCCATGGCGCAGCAGGACATCCGCTACTACCTGAACGGCATGCTGCTGGTGTTCGAACCCGGCTTCGTGCGTTCGGTGGCCACCGACGGCCACCGCCTGGCGCACTGCGCCACCAAGGCCGACGGCATCGCCGAAAAGCATGAAGTCATCGTGCCGCGCAAGACCGTGCTGGAAATGCAGCGCCTGCTCGAAGACTCGGACGAGCCCGTCGCGGTGGACGTGGCCCCGGGCCAGATCCGCTTCCGCTTCGGCGATGTCGAGCTGGTTTCCAAGCTGGTCGAGGGCAAGTTCCCCGACTTCACGCGCGTGATCCCCACTTCTTATACGCGCCACTTCGACGTGAGCCGCGAAGCCCTGCAGGGCAGCCTGCAGCGCGCCGCCATCCTGACTACCGACAAATTCAAGGGCGTGCGCCTGCAGCTGGCGCAGAACCTGATGAAGATCTCCTCGACCAACGCCGAGCAGGAAGAGGCGCAGGAAGAACTCGATATCGACTATACGTTCGAGGCGCTGGACGTGGGCTTCAACGTGGGCTATCTGCTTGACGTGCTGGGCAACCTCAAGACCGAGAGCATCCGCTGGTCCGTCATGCCCGACGCCAACGCTTCGGCGCTCATCACCCTGCCCGACGACGAGAATTTCAAGTACGTCGTCATGCCGATGCGCATCTGAGGTTTGCCGAGCAAACCCCGCTTTTATTGAATGACTGAATATTCGACTATGTCCGACCAGCAGAATACCGCCAGCGAAAACTACGGCGCCGACTCGATCAAGATGCTCAAGGGCCTGGAGGCCGTGCGCAAGCGTCCCGGCATGTACATCGGCGATACGTCCGACGGCACCGGCCTGCACCACATGGTGTTCGAAGTGGTCGACAACGCCATCGACGAAGCGCTGGCGGGCCATTGCGACGACATCGTCGTCACCATCCACACCGACAACTCGATCTCGGTCACCGACAACGGCCGCGGCATTCCCACCGCCATCCACAAGGACGACGAATTCGGCCGCAGCGCGGCGGAAATCGTCATGACCGAGCTGCATGCCGGCGGCAAGTTCGACCAGAACTCGTACAAGGTGTCCGGCGGCCTGCACGGCGTGGGCGTGTCCTGCGTGAACGCGCTGTCCGAGTGGCTCAAGCTCACCATCTATCGCGATGGCCAGACGCACCAGATGGAGTTCCATCGCGGCGAGCGCGTGGCGCCGCTGGCCGTCACCGGCAGCACTAACAAGCGCGGCACGGAAGTGCGCTATCTGGCCGACTCCGAGATCTTCAACAACATCGAATATCACTACGAGATCCTGGCCAAGCGGCTGCGCGAACTCTCGTTCCTGAACAACGGCGTCAAGATCCGCCTGATCGACCAGCGCCAGGGCAAGGAAGAGAACTTCGCTTTCTCGGGCGGGGTCAAGGGCTTCGTCGACTACATCAACCGCAGCAAGACGGTGCTGCATTCCAACGTGTTCGCGGTCTATACCGAGTCCAGCGCCGGCGGCACGAGCGTGGGCGTCGAAGTGGCGATGCAGTGGAACGACAGCTACAACGAAACCGTGCTGTGCTTTACCAACAACATCCCGCAGCGCGACGGCGGCGCGCACCTGACCGGCTTGCGCGCGGCGATGACGCGCGTGATCAACAAGTACATCGCCGACAATGAAATGGCCAAGAAGGCCAAGGTGGAGACCACCGGCGACGACATGCGCGAAGGCCTGGCCTGCGTGCTGTCGGTGAAAGTGCCCGAGCCCAAGTTCAGCAGCCAGACCAAGGACAAGCTGGTGTCTTCCGAAGTGCGCCCGGCCGTGGAAGACGCCGTGGCCCGTTCGCTCGAAAGCTGGCTGCTCGAGAATCCCAACGATGCCAAGGCCTTGTGCGGCAAGATCGTCGAGGCCGCCCGTGCCCGCGAGGCTGCCCGCAAGGCGCGCGAAATGACGCGCAGAAAGAGCGTGCTGGAAGGCGCGGGCCTGCCCGGCAAGCTGGCCGACTGCCAGGAGAAGGACCCTGCCTTGTGCGAGCTGTACATCGTCGAGGGCGACTCGGCGGGCGGCTCGGCCAAGCAGGGCCGCGACCGCAAGTTCCAGGCCATCCTGCCGCTGCGCGGCAAGGTGCTGAACGTGGAGAAGGCGCGCTTCGACCGCCTGATCGCCAGCGAGCAAATCACCACCCTGATCACCGCGCTGGGCACCAGCATCGGACCCGACTTCAACATCGACAAGCTGCGCTACCACCGCCTGATCATCATGACCGACGCGGACGTGGACGGTGCGCACATCCGCACCCTGCTGCTCACGCTGCTGTACCGCCAGATGCCCGAGCTCGTGGCGCGCGGCCACGTCTACATCGCCCAGCCGCCGCTGTACAAGGTCAAGGTCGGCCGCGACGAGCGCTATCTGAGAGATGACGTCGAGGAAGCGCAGTACATGATGCAGCTGGCGCTCAAGGACGCTCGCCTGATGCCGGCCGCGGGCGCCGCTGTGATCGAGGGCGATGCGCTGGCCGAGCTGGCCAAGCAATATGTGCTGGCCGACACGGTGATTTCGCGCCTGGCGCGCATCTTCGACGTGCAGGCCTTGTCGGCCCTGGCCGAGGGCGTGCAGATCGACCTGACCGATGCGGCCACGACCCAGGCGTCGGCCAAGCGCCTGTACGATGCGCTGCATGTCGAAGGCTCGACCAACGGCGTGGATGTCGAGGCCGGGCACGACGCTGTCACGGAAAAGCATCGCCTGGTCATCAAGCGCATGCACCACGGCAACGTGCGCGTGAGCGTGATCGATACGGACTTCGTGCAGGGCGCCGACTATGCCGTGCTGGCCAGATCGGCGCAAACCTTCCTGGGCCTGGTCCAGGCCGGCGCCGTCGTCAGCCGCGGCGAAGGCGACAAGCGCAAGGAGCAGGCGGTCGACGATTTCCGCGAAGTCATGCAGTGGCTGCGCAGCGAAGCCGAGCGCGGGATCTCCAAGCAACGCTACAAGGGCCTGGGCGAAATGAATCCCGAGCAGCTGTGGGAAACCACCATGGACCCGACCGTGCGCCGCCTGCTGCGCGTGCAGATCGAAGACGCCATCGCGGCGGACGAGGTGTTCACGACGCTGATGGGCGACGACGTGGAGCCGCGGCGCGCGTTCATCGAGGCGCATGCCTTGCTGGCGGGGAATATCGACGCTTGATGCGTGCTCGCAGGTAAGCTCGATAACCGAGAGAAATGCCCCATAAGACTGAACTGACTCCAAGAAGTTAGACAGTTTAGGAAGCTAGAGGCTCAAGGCCTGAGTTCGGTATTGCACCGGGCTCAGGCCTTTTAGCTTGAGTTTGATGCGTTCGTGGTTGTAGTAGTGGATGTACTGCCGTATTCCGATTTATAGCTGCTCAATGCTCTCGAAGCGACGTAGGTGGAAGAACTCCGCCTTAAGCGTGCCGAAGAGGCTTTCCATGGCGGCATTGTCCAGGCAGTTGTCCTTGGGCGTCAACTCGGGCGGATGTTTGTACGGCATGGCCGCTCTACCTCGACGTCTGGGCTCCAATGCGCCTTCATCATACTGACTGCGCCAGCGACCAATGATCCCGCATCACCAAGGTTGTAGAGCGCAACCGCCTGGCGGTCCGACAGGCTCTCTTGCCTTATCCGGCTCAAAACCTCGACCTTGAACTGCGCTGTATAGCGCTTGGGTTCGGAGCAAAGCCCCGCACGCCCATGCAATTGATAGTGCGCGACCCAACGACGCAGCATCGAGCGGTCTATACCGCAGGCCTGTGCCACCTCTGTGTAGCCTACCAACCCACATAAATACCGCTGCACCGCGGCCAGATCGTCGTCACCGATCCCGGCTCCGGCCGGGCGGCTGCCGGGTAATATCCATACCAGTATGCCTGTTGGGCTGTTTGCGCCGATGCGCGATCCATACACTTGGGGGTCGAACCCGATCCATGGAGCCCGTCATGAAGCGCTTTCACATTGCCTTGGCTGTTGCCGATCTCGAAGCATCCATTTCCGATTACAGCGTTCGCCTTGGACAGCCGCCGTCCGCGGTCGTGCCGGGCCAGTATGCGATGTGGCGCACCGATCTGCTCAATTTTTCGATCAACGAAAAACCCGATATGGCCGGCCAATTGCGGCACGTCGGGTTTGAAGACGATGCGGCGCGAGGCTATACGAGCAGCATCGACGCGAACGGTTTGATGTGGGAGCTTTTCCCGGCGGCGGAGCAGGATGCGCGGATCGTCAGTGCCTATGGCGTGCCCGTGAACCGCTGATTTTGCTTGGACTGGAGCCAGGATGAACCATAAGCCGCGACGCATCGACCATGTGGTGGTCGCCGTGCACGACCTCGATGCCGCCGGCGCTTTTTACCAGCGCCTGGGCTTTCAGGCGGGGGCGCGCAATCGACATCCCTGGGGCACCGAAAACCGGCTGATCCAGTTCGGCAGCTCCTTCATCGAACTGATAACGGTAGGCCCCGACGCAGAGGCGATTGCGGATCATGCGCCGGGGCGCTTCAGCTTCGGCGGTTTCGTGCGCGATTATCTGCGCGAGCGCGAAGGGCTGGCGATGCTGGTCCTGGACAGCGACGATGCGGTCGCCGACGCCGCGCTGTTTTCCGAGAAGGGGTTGGGCTCGTTCGAACCTTTCTTCTTCGAGCGCAAGGGACGCCGGCCGGACGGCAGCGAAACCCGGGTCGCGTTCACGCTTGCCTTCGCGGTCGACGCCCAGGCGCCCATGGCCGGCTTCTTCGTTTGCCAGCAGCACTTTCCCGAGAACTTCTGGAATCCGGCATTCCAGCGCCATGACAACGGGGCNGGCGCGATCGCATCGGTCGGCATGACCGCNGCGTCCCCTGCGATGCATCAATTCTTTTTCAGCACCTTTTGCGGATCGACGGCGCGGCAGGATGCGCAGGGTCTNTTGTCCATCGACTTGCGTGCAGGCCGGCTGACGATCAGCCCCGATGGCGGAGCCGGGCTGCAGCTCCATTCCATGACGATACACGTGCCCGATGCCAAGGCGCAGGCCGAGCGCCTGATGCGAGCCGGCATTCCCTACACCGTGACGGACGCGGGCCTCGGCGTCTCGTCCGAAGCGGCATTCGGTCTTGCGATCTTCTTCGAAGACGGCAACGCCGCTTGAGGTTGTGTCGCGGCGCGAAGCTATTACGCGGGCGATGCCGGCATCTGCCGCAATGTCGCGGCGCATGAGCAGGTGATGACGACGGCTTGAAGGATGAAGCCTGCCAGCGCGACCGTCAGGCAGGCCGGCTCGCCCCAGTGCGCGCCGACCAGGCCGCCCAGCGCGGCGCCTATGGGGCGGGCGCCGGTGTTGACGGTGAGAAAGACCGCGGATACCCGGCCGAGCAAGGCATCGGGCGTGATGTTCTGGCGCAGCGTCGTGGTCGCGATGGTCCACACGATGGGGCCGGCGCCCAGCAGAAAGAAACACAGGCCGGCGAGCCAGACGCTGGGGACCAGCACGGTCGTCGCCAGGCTCGCGGCGGCCATCGCGCCGCAGATGGGGCCGATCTGGATGGCCCGCCCCAAGGGCAGCCAGGCCAGGATGCGCGGCGTGAGCAGCGCCCCGACGCACATGCCCACGCCGTACAAAGCCATGGTGCCGCCTACCTCGCCGGCGTTCAGCCCGAGCGTGCGGACGGCATAAGGCACATAGACGACCAGCAGCACGAACCAGGCGATGTTGAAGATCACGCCGGTGATCATGATCGGCCGCAGCAAGGCGTCCCGCCATACGAAAGCGGCGCCTTCGGCGACATCGCGCAGGGGGTGCCGGCGCGCTACGCGTGGCGCCGCCGATTCGAGGGCGGGCAGCCGCAGCAGAAAACCGATGGCGGCGGCCGACAGAACGGCCCCCAGGACATAGGCAGTCGAGGCCCCGGCCCACGAGACCAGCGCACCCGCGATCGCGGGGCCGGCGGCGAAGGCCATGCTGCGGGCCAGTTCCAGTCTGGCGTTCGCCCGTCCCAGGGCGGCGCGCGGAGCGAGCGAGGTCACCAGGGCAGGCGCCGTCACGCTGAAGCCGACGGTGCCGATGGCGCCGACGAAGCCCAGGGCCGCCAGCCAGGCGATGGTCAGGCTCGAAGATTGCAGCAGCGCGAACGTGGCCAATAGCGCCAGCAGGCGCAGCCCTTCGCTGCAGGCCATCAGGCGCCGTCCGGGCAGCCGATCCGCCAGCACGCCCATCGGCATGGAAAGCAGCAGGAACGGCAGGGTCTGCATGGCGGTCAGCGTGCCGATCTGCGCGGTGCCGGCCGAGAGCGTCAAGACGGCGACGAGCGGCGCCGCCGCGAGGCTCAATTGTTCGGCGGATTGGGCGGCCAGGTTCGACCAGGCCAGGTTCAGGACGGAACGGGGAAGCGGGTGCGGTTGCATGGCGTGTGGTCCTCTAGACCGCGGCAGTTTGCCGGCACACCCTGGCTTGCGCACTCCGTTTCTTGTTGTCGCGCTATGTCGAACTCATTGCCCTTTCACCGCGAAGTCGAGCACGATGTTGCCCGGTTCGCGGGTGACGTACCCGATATCCACGCGCGGCCCGAAGTGCTGCTCGATCTGGGCCAGGAGCGGCAGCGGATCGTGGTCGTTGACGAAGCGCATCGTTTCGCCGGGTCGCAACGCGTCGAGCGCTCCGAAAATGGCTGCGTGGCGAAAACGCTTGGCGATGCCGCGCGCATCGAAAACGTAGTGCTGCGCAAGAATGGGAAGGGCGTCCGCGGGATTTTGCATGGCTGTTTCTCTTGAAAGGGCGGTTGAAAGGGGGGGTTATTGCGGCGCGGCGGTGCGCCGGGCCACCATGGTCTTGCTTAGCTTGGCGCGCTGCGGCTCGCCGAGGTGCGCNTCTGCAAACGGCAGAATTTCGCTTTCCTCTTGGGCGATGTGGCGGCGGTAGGCGTCGACGAAGGCCGNTACCAGGGCTTGGTCGAGCGGCACGGATTTTCCTTCGGCGATGTCGGCGAGCACGGCGCGCAGCCGCGCCCACGCGGCCTCCAGGCAGCGATGCTCGTCAAGCAGCGCCGCAATCCGTTCGCGCACCGGCGAGTGCAAGCGCTCGCCGATCTCGATCAGCATCGGAAAGAGATCCTCTTCCTCGTCGGCATGGTGATGCGGGCCCGCCACGTCGAAATAGCGCATGACGTTTCTGGCCGCCTGCTGCGCCTGCTTGTCCGGGCCGTGCAAAGGCAGGTGCGCGACGAGCTTTTCGAGCGTCTCGCACTGCGCGGCAATGCGCTCATGGCATGCCTTGAGCATTTCGATCGGCTCGTCGAAAGAGGGGGCGGGGTTGAAAAGACTGTCCAGCTTCATGTTGCNCTCACGTTGCTTCGCCGCGGGCAATCTTGCGGCTTGTTCGCGGGCGCGACACGGCCGTCGGCGCTTGTTCGCGACGGCTGACCATGCCCAGCGCGGAAGCCGCGACGGCAGGCGCGGCGATGGCCTCGCGCAGCGTCATCGCGTCGAGCTCCTGGAGAAAAGCCTCGACCGCCTTGTAGAACCTGCGCTTGATGTTGCAGGCGGGAAAAATCGCGCAGTCGTGCGCGATGGTCTTGTCGTGGCAGCGCACGACGGAAAAATCCTTCTCGGCGACACGCACGATTTCTCCCACGGAAATGGCCTTGGGCTCGCGCGCCAGGCGCGCGCCGCCGGCCCGGCCGCGCGTGGTCTCGATGAGACCGACCTGGCTGAGCTCGTGGATGATCTTCATCAGATGGTTGCGCGAGATCTTGTAGGCCTGCGAGATCTCGTCGATCGTCGCGACCTCGCCGCTCGGGTGCTTCAGGGCGAGATACATCATCACCCGAAGCGTGTAGTCGGTGTAGACGGTAAGGCGCATGTCGGATCGGTTCCTGAAGCGGTTGGGCTGTGTCCGGGCGCGAGCCCGTCCAGCGGCAGGCGGCACATAAGATGTATTTACGATACATCATTTAAATCGAACTCACAATTTCGGCCAGGCCGCCGGTTATGCAACTTGATAGCGTGGATATCGCTCACGCGCATGCCGTTTTGAGGGAAACTCGGAGGCGATCTGCGCCATCAACAGGAGCCACCATGGAAACTGAAACCCGTCCCCCNCTTCCTCCGTTCACCCGCGAAACCGCCATCCATAAGATCCGGCTGGCNGAAGANGCATGGAACAGCCGCGATCCGGCTCGCGTGGTCCTGGGCTACAGCCCCGACACGCGCTGGCGCAATCGCGCGGAGTTCGTCTCGGGGCGCGNGCAGGCGCAGGCTTTTCTCGAGCGCAAATGGGCGCGCGAGCTCGACTACCGTCTGGTCAAGGAGCTGTGGGCCGTCGAGGGCAATCGCATCGCCGTGCGCTTCGCCTACGAATGGCATGACGACGCCGGCCAGTGGTATCGCAGCTACGGCAACGAGAATTGGGTGTTCAACGAACAGGGCCTGATGACGCACCGCCATGCCAGCATCAACGACCTGCCCATCAAAGAGGCGGATCGCAAGTACTTCTGGCCTCTGGGCCGCCGCCCGGATGAGCATCCGGGCCTGTCCGACCTGGGGTTCTAGCGCGCGAGCCGCCGATATCGCTAGGGCAGCTCGATCACCCAGTCCGACCGAAAGCCTTCCTGCTCGCCCTTGCCCGCATAGCCCAGCGGATTGGCCACGACTCGGCAGGACACGTCGCGTCCGTCGCGCCGCCCCGCCACGCGGTAATCGTGCGGGCAATGCAGATGCCCGTGTATCCACAGATCGGCCTGCGGCAGCAGATCGTCCAACGCATTGCAGAACCCGGCCGTGCCGGGCGAGAGGCCGTAGCGCGGATCGGCGCTGAGCAAGGTCGGCGCGAAGTGGGTCACNACCACCGTCGTGCCTTCATAGGGCTGCGCCAGCGCCTGGCGCAGCCACGCGTGACAGTCCAGGCCGAACTGCCGCATCTCTTCGGCCAGCACGGGCTGGCCGCCCTGCAGGGTGGTGTTCTTGCTGAGGTAGAAGTTGGCGGCGCGGTAGGCCTTTTCGAGCTGCTGCAGCCGCAGCGTTTCGGTTTTTTGCCGCACGGCCAGGGCTTCGAAGTCGGACCAGAGCGTGGTGCCGATGAAGCGGATGCCGTCGAGGATGAGAGTCTCTTTCTCCAGCCAGATGATGCCCAGCCGCTCGCAGGTCCGGCGCAGCCGAAGCATGGTTTCGTCGAACTCCAGGCCGTCGAATTCATGGTTGCCGGGCACGTACAGCACCTTGGGCCAGCTGGCCTCGCGCCCCAGAGGCGCATAGCGCTCCAGGCCGAAATCCGCGCCGTCGAGCGCCGAGCCCTGCTGGTATGAGCCGATGTCGCCCGCCAGCACCAGCAGGTCCACGCCGGGCGCGGGCGCGAAGGTGAAATCGGGGTTGGATTCGAGATGCAGATCGGACAGGATTTGCAGGCGCATGGGAGGTATAGTGATTCGGCTACAAGGGAGAGGCAGCATGGATAGTAAGTCGATATGCGACATGACGGCGCTGCAGATGCGCACCGAGATCGAAACCGGGCAATTGAGCGCGCGGCAGGTGATGGAGGCTCATCTGGCTGCTATCGAGGCGCGCAATCCGGCGGTCAATGCCATCGTCACGCTCGATGCCGAAGGGGCGCTGCGCCAGGCCGACGCGGCCGACGCCATGCAGGCTGCCGGTAAACCGCTGGGCCTGCTGCACGGCCTGCCGGTGGCGCATAAAGACAGCTTTTTCACGGCCGGCATGCGCACCACGCACGGCTCGCCGGTGCATCGCGATTTCGTGCCCGAGCGCAGCAGCCTGGCAGTGATGCGCCAGCAAGAGGCCGGGGCGATCACGGTGGGCAAGACCAATCTGCCGGAGTTCGGCGCGGGCTCGCATACGTTCAATCCGGTGTTCGGCGCCACGCGCAATCCCTACGACCTGAGCCGCACGCCCGGCGGCAGCAGCGGCGGCGCGGCGGCGGCGTTGGCCGCGCGCATGCTGCCCCTGGCCGACGGCACCGATATGGGCGGCTCGCTGCGCAATCCCGCCAATTTCTGCAACGTGGTGGGCCTGCGTCCTTCGNCCGGCCGCGTGCCGCAATGGCCTTCGCTCACGCCGTACAGCGCGCTGACGGTNGCGGGCCCCATGGCGCGCACGGTGGCCGACGCCGCGCTGATGCTGGCCGTGCTGGCCGGGCCCGATGCGCGCGATCCGATCAGCATCGAGCAGGATCCGTTTCGCTTCGCCAGTTCGCTGGAACGCAACTTTGCCGGCACGCGCATCGCCTGCGCGCTGTCCTGGGGCGGCCTGCCGGTGGAGCCGGCGGTGCTGCGGGCCATCCAGGCGCAGTTGCCCGTGTTCGAGTCGCTGGGCTGCAAGGTCGAGGAGGCCTGCCCCGATTTCGGCGACGCCGACGCCGCGTTTCATGCGCTGCGCGCGCAGGTCTTCGCCATTTCGCTGGGCGATACCGTGCGCGCCCATCGCGACAAGACCAAGCAGACGGTGATCTGGAACACCGAGCTGGGCCTGAACCAATCGGCCGACGCGCTGACCCGCGCCGAGCGCGAGCGGGCCGCGCTGTTCGAGCGCACACACGTCTTCATGGAAAAGCACGAATTCATGATCGGCGTGGTGAGCCAGGTGACGCCGTTCGCGGTGGAAACCGAATATCCCACCGAGATCGACGGCACGCCGATGCGCAATTACATAGACTGGATGCGCTCGAGCTACTACGTCACCNTGACCGGCCACCCCGCGATTTCCGTGCCTTGCGGCTTTACCGAGCAAGGCCTGCCGGTGGGCCTGCAGATCGTGGGCCGCCATCGCGACGAGTGGGGCGTGCTNCAGCTGGCGCATGCCTTCGANCAGGCCACGCAGTTCTGGAAGCAGGCGCCGAAGCTGTAGCCGGTGTCCGGTCGCGGCGCTGCGACGGCCGCTATACCTGTTCGAAGCGGCCGTAGCGCTTGTCCAGGAACCGGCGCTCGGTGTCGAGCTCGCTCACCACGGCGGCCGGCGGGCCGCGGCGCATCCACTCGAGCATCTGGTCGACCTGGTCGGGCGTGCCCTGCACCAGGGCCTCGACCGTGCCGTCGGGCAGGTTCTGCACCCAGCCGGTGACACCCAGCATGTGGGCGCGGCGCACCGCGGCGTGGCGGTAGCCTACGCCCTGCACCTTGCCATGGACGGTGACGAGCAGGGATTCGATGTGGGGGTCTGGCATGAGGATTCCTTGCGCGGGGCCGCGGGGCCTGGGGTTCTTCTATACTTTGAACCGGTATTTTGCCTGCTCGGCGCCCCTTGAACTAAGAACAACGGCGAGAACAACGATGAGCCAGAACCTTTCCACCATCACCACCATCGAAGACCTGCGCGTGGTCGCGCAAAAGCGCGTGCCGCGCATGTTCTACGACTACGCCGATTCCGGCGCGTGGACGGAAAGCACCTATCGCGCCAACGAAAGCGATTTCCAGAAGATCAAGTTCCGCCAGCGCGTGGCGGTCGACATGGACGGGCGCTCGCTGCGNACCACGATGATAGGCCAGGACGTCATGATGCCGGTGGCGCTGGCNCCCACGGGCCTGACCGGCATGCAGCACGCCGACGGCGAGATGCTGGCNGCGCAGGCNGCCAACCGCTTCGGCGTGCCCTTCACGCTCTCGACCATGAGCATCTGCTCGATCGAGGACGTGGCCGCCGCCACCGGCAAGCCCTTCTGGTTCCAGCTCTACGTGATGCGCGACCGCGAATTCATCATGAACCTGATCGACCGCGCCAAGGCGGCCAACTGCTCGGCGCTGGTGCTCACGCTGGACCTGCAGATCATGGGCCAGCGCCACAAGGACATCAAGAACGGCCTGTCGGCGCCGCCCAAGCCCACGCTGCGCAATCTCGTCAACCTGGCCACCAAGCCGCGCTGGTGCATGAACATGCTGAACACGAAGCGGCGCACCTTCGGCAACATCGTGGGCCATGCCAAGGGCGTGAGCGACCTCTCTTCGCTGTCGTCGTGGACGGCGGAGCAGTTCGATCCGTGCCTGTCGTGGGACGACGTGGCCTGGATCAAGGAACGCTGGGGCGGCAAGCTCGTCATCAAGGGCATCCTCGATGCGGAAGACGCGCGCCTGGCCGCCGATAGCGGCGCCGACGCGCTCATCGTCAGCAACCACGGCGGCCGCCAGCTCGACGGCGCGCGCTCGTCCATCGAGGTGCTGCCCTCGGTCGTGGACGCGGCGGGCTCGAAGATCGAAGTGTGGCTGGACGGCGGCATCCGCTCGGGCCAGGACGTGCTCAAGGCCGTCGCCCTGGGCGCGCGCGGCACCATGATCGGCCGCGCCTTTCTGTACGGCCTGGGGGCATACGGCCGCGCCGGCGTAACCCGCGCGCTGGAGATCCTCTACAAGGAAATGGACGTGACCATGGCGCTGTGCGGCCGCAAGAATATCGCGGACGTGGACAAGAGCATCCTGGTGCCGGGCACGTATCCCGCATAGCCGGGCGCGGTTTTTTCAGGGCCTTCATGCAAAACCTGCAGACTTTGCTGCACGACTACGGCAANTGGGTGGTCTTTCTCAACGTGCTGGTCGAGCAGGCCGGCCTGCCGATTCCTTCCTATCCNACCCTGCTCGCATCGGGCGCCGTGTCGAGCGGCCTGGACGCCTGGATTTCCGCCTGGCTGCTCGCCACCCTGGCTTGCTGGGTGGCCGATTCGGCCTGGTACTGGGCCGGCGGGCGGTTCGGCGGCAGCCTGCTGCGCATGATCTGCAAGGTGTCGCTGTCGCGCGATTCCTGCATACGCCAGACGCAGGGCCGGTTTCTGCGGGTCGGCGTGTTCGCGCTGCTGGTTTCCAAGTTCCTGCCCGGCGCGGGGGCGCTCACCAATGTGATGAACGGATACGCGGGCACGGCCTATCGGCGCTTCGTGGTGTTCGAATTGCTCGGCGCATTGATCTGGACCGGCTCCGGGCTGTTGCTGGGCGCCTTGTTCAGCGACGTGGTCGCCCGGGTGGTCGGGCTGCTCGGCCGGTACGGCAAGTGGGGCCTGCTGCTGCTGGCCCTCCTGCTCGCGGTCTATGTGGCCGTGCGCGCCTTGCGCCGCTGGCTGCTGGTGCGCAGCCTGCGCGTCGTGCCGCGCCTGTCCATCGGCGAACTGCTGCAATGGCAGGCCGCCGGACGCGCGCCGGTGGTGATCGACGTGCGGTCCGGCGCGGCGGATTCGATGCCGCGCATTCCCGGCGCCATCGTCGCCGACATGCTCGCGCCCGCTTCCGATCTGGGCCTGCGGGAAGACAGCCTCATCGTCGTGTACTGCGCCTGCCCCAACGAAGTCTCGGCCGCCAAGCTGGCGGCGCGGCTGCGGGCCGAGGGCTACGGCGATACCTGGGCGCTGCTGGGCGGCTACGAGGCCTGGGAGCGCGAGGCCCGATCGGTTTGCGGCGTGTCCGCGATCCAGGAGATCGAAGGGGCCTGATCGCGCGCGGCGCCCTGTCTTCTACGGCCGAGGCGAACCGGACACACGATCGGCGATGTACTGGCGCAGCCAGGCATGGCCCGGATCGCTGTGATGGCGCTCGTGCCAATAGAGCGATATGGCGATGTTGGGCAGCGTGAACGGCACCTTGAGCAGCGCGGTGCGCGTGGCGGCCTGCATGGCACGCGCGACGCTGGCCGGCATGGTGGCGATGAGATCCGAGTTGCCGATGACGAAAGGGCACACCAGATAGCTCGAGAGCGTGGCGGCGATGTTGCGCTGGCGGTTCTGGCTCTGCAAGGCGCGGTCGATGACGTTGCCGAAGAACCGGGTGTGGGCCGCCAGGTCCAGGTGGCCGTACTTGAGATAGGCGTCGAGGTTCCAGCGCTTGCCCAGGCAAGGATGGCCTTCGCGCACCACGCACACGGCAGGTTCTTCGTAGAGCAGACGCGCGCGCAGGTCGGGCGTGGGGTCGGGGAAATAGCCGGCGATCAATTCGACGTGGTTGGTGTCCAGCATGCTCAGGCCGTGCCGCGGCCGGGCAGGCAGGATGCGCAGCTGAAAGTGCGGCGCGTCGCGCGTCAGGCCCGGCAGCACGCGCGGCAGCAGCGTGTACTGCACGTAGTCGGTGGCATAGAGCGACAGGGTGCGCGAGGAATACGCCGGATCGAAGGCGTCGGAGCCGTGCGTGCTGCGGCGCCACTCCGCAAGCAGCGGCGCGAAGCGGCGCTGCAGATCGCAAGCGTGCTCCGTGGGCAGCCAGGCGCCGTTTTCACGCACAAGAAGCGGATCGTCGAACAGGCGGCGCAAGCGGTGCAGGGCCGCGCTCGCGGCAGGCTGGCTCACGCCCAGCTGCTCGGCGGCGCGCGTCAGGCTGCGGCAGGTCATGAGCGCATCGAAATGCAGCAGCAGGTTGAGATCCGGGTTCTTCATTGTGGCAGTCCATAAATGGCGTTTATTTCAATATAAGCGGTAATGCTGCTGCAACGACGAACGTCTGCCTAAGATGATTCTCCGGCTGTTGAACGATGCAATGGGCAGGGCCGGCCACATCGCGCCCGCCCATGAGCGGGACGCTATCTATAAAAGGGGAAGTACATGGCAGCAATTCGTTTGCACCGTCGGGTCCGCATGGCCCTGTCCGGCTTGGCCTTGGCTGTTGGCGTCGCCGCTTGCGGCACGGCATGGGCTGCCTGGCCGCACGACAAACCCATACGCATGATCGTGCCGTATGCGGCGGGCGGATCCACGGACTTCATCGCCCGCAAGCTGGCCGAGAGCATGGGCAAGGACCTGGGCGCCAACATACTCGTCGAGAACAGGCCGGGGGCGGCCGGCACGGTGGGATCGGACTATGTGGTGCGCCAGCCGTCCGACGGCTATACCCTGATGATGGGCTCGGTGAGCTCGCAAGGCAGCGCGCCCTGCCTGTATTCGCATCTTCCTTACGACGCGGAGAAGGACTTCACGCCGTTGGCCGTGATCGCCACGATTCCCAACATCCTGGAGGTCGGCTCGCGCGTGCCGGCCAACAATCTGCAGGAGCTCGTGGCGCTGCTCAAGAAAGAGCCCCACAAGTATTCCTACGCGTCCAACGGGGCCGGCACGTCCAACAACCTGGCCATGGAGCTGTTCAAGACCACGGCCGGCGTGTCCGTCACCCAAGTGCCTTATCGCGGCTCGGGGCCCGCGCTCATCGATCTCTTGGGCGGGCAGGTGGACATGATGATGGACGTGGTGATGACGTCCTATCCCTATGTGAAGGACGGCAAGCTCAAGGCGCTGGCGGTGACTTCCGGCCAGCGCATCCCCATGCTGCCCGACGTGCCCACCGTGGCCGAGCAGGGCTTCCCGGGCTTCGAGGCGATCGTCTGGTTCGGCCTGTTCGCGCCGGCGCATTTGCCCGAGAACGTGCGCAAGCCGCTTATTGCCAGCCTGGAAAAAGTCCTGCACGGCCCCGTCATGAAGCCTTATCTGGAAAGCCAGGGCGCGCAGGTCTCCGATGTGTCGGGCAAGGCGTTCGGCGCCATGGTCCACAGCGAAATAGCCAAGTGGTGCAAGGTGGCCAAAGAGGCCCACATCCATTTGAACTGATGAACTTTCAATCCGGCATAGCCGCAGCAAGGTAGCGCACGCATGTATCGCATAGGAATAGACGTCGGCGGCACGTTCACCGACTTCACGATGATCGACGAAGGCACCGGGCAGGTGCACTTTCACAAGGTTCCGTCCACGCCGCACGATCCGTCGGAGGCCATCGCGCTGGGGATCGCCGGCATGCTGGACGACCGGAAGGTGCCGCCGGCGCAAGTCTCGCACGTAGGGCACGGCACCACGGTGGCCACCAATCTGATCATCGAGCGCAAGGGCGCGCGGATCGGCCTCATCACCACCAAGGGCTTTCGCGACATACTCGAGATCGGCCGGCAGACGCGCCCGCATCTGTACGACTACGGCGTGGGCAAGCCGCCGGTGGCGGTGCCGCGGCAGTTCCGCCTCGAAGTGGCCGAGCGCATCGACGCCACCGGGGCCGTGCGCGTGTCGCTCGATGAAGAGGCCGTGCGCGAGGCCGCGCGGTACTTCGCGCAGCATGAGATCGGCGCGGTGACCATCTGCTTTTTGCACGCCTACCGCAATCCGGTGCACGAGGCCCGCGCCCGCGAAATCGTGCAGGAAGAATTGCCGGACGTTTATGTGAGCCTGTCGTCGGAAGTGCTGCCCGAGTTTCGCGAATACGAGCGGCTGTCGACCACGGTGCTCAATGCCGCGGTCGGGCCGCGCATGGCCGGCTACCTGGAACGCTTCCTGGAGCGGGTGCGCGAGCTGGGCATCGCGCACGAGCCGCATACCGTGCATTCCAACGGCGGCCTGATGTCGATCGCCAGCGTGCGGCAGTTCCCGGTGCGCACCTGCCTGTCGGGCCCCGCGGCAGGCGTGGTGGGCGCGGCCGCAGTGGGGCGCGTGATCGGCAGCCCCGACCTCGTCACCTTCGACGTGGGCGGCACCAGCACCGACGTATCGCTGGTCTGCGATGGCCGGCCCATGTTCACCTCGCACCGGCAGGTGGCGGGATATCCGGTGCGCACGCCCATGGTCGATATCCACGTGATCGGCGCGGGCGGCGGCAGCATCGCCTGGATGGACGACGCGGGCGCGCTGAAGGTCGGCCCGCACAGCGCCGGCGCCGTGCCGGGCCCCGTGGGCTACGGCCGCGGCGGCACGCAGCCCACGATCACCGATGCCGAAATCACCCTGCAGCGGCTCAACCCCGTGGCGCTGCTGAGCGGCCGCATGCCCGTCTTCGCCGAAGCGGCGCGCGCCGTGATCGGCGAGCAGGTGGCCCAGCCCCTGGGCCTGAGCGTGGAAGACGCGGCCGAAGGCATCCTGCGCATCGCCGCGGCCAATATGAGCCGGGCCATCCGCGCCGTGTCGACCGAGCGCGGCTACGACCTGTCGCGCTTCGCCTTGTTCGCCTACGGCGGCGCCGGCCCGCTGCATGCGGTGGAGGTGGCCGAGGAATGCGGCATCCCGCGCGTGATCGTGCCGCAGGAGCCCGGCACCATGTGCGCGCGCGGCATTCTGCTGTCGGATATTTCCTTCGACTTCGTGCGCAGCGAAATCACGCTCGCCACGCCGTCGAACTGGTCCAACGTGACGCGGCTTTTCGAGACCCTGCGCGAGCAGGCCGCGGCCTGGCTGGAGCAAGAGCGCGTGACGCCTGATCTGCGCGCGATCAATTTCGCCATCGACGCGCGCTACGAAGGCCAGAACTTCGAAGTGCAGGTGCCGCTGGCCGATGCGGGCGAGCAAGGCTTCGAGGCCTTCCTCGAGGCGTTCAACGAAGCCCATCGGCGCGAATACGGCTATGTGGTGGACGGCCGCGCGGTGCAGATCATCAACTGCCGCGCCCAGGCGGTGGGACAGGTCATCAAGGCGCCGCTGGCCAGGCGCACGGTGGCGGGCACGCTCGATGCGGCGCGCACCGGGTCGCGGCGCGCGTATTTCGGCGCGGAGCGCGGCTGGCTGGACACGCCCGTGTACGACCGCAACAAGCTGCCCACCGGCCGGATGCTGGCCGGCCCCGCCCTGGTCGAGGAAATGAGCTCGACCACCGTGATCGGCGTGGGCCACCAGGCCCAGGTGGACGACTACGGCAATCTGATCATTCTGCTGCAAGGAGCCGCCCATGGCTGAACGCACTCTCGAGCAAGCTTCCGGCGAGCTGGCCGATCCCATCGGCATGGAGGTCTTCTGCAATCGGCTGCTGTCGATCACGGAAGACATGAACAACACGTTGGTGCGGGCTTCGTTTTCGACCAACATCAAAGAGCGCAAGGACTGCTCGGTGGCGCTGTTCGACGCGGCCGGACGGCTGGTGGCGCAGGGCACGCAGATTCCCCTGCACCTGGGCTCGCTCAACGGCGCCATGCAGGCCATACTGGCCGCGCACAAGATCGAATCCATCGCGGACGGCGATGTGTTCATCTGCAACGACCCCTATCTGGCCAACGGCAGCCACCTGCCCGACATCAACATCGTCACGCCGGTGTTCTGGGAAGGAGCGCTGCGCTTTTTCGCAGCCAATATCGCGCACCATTCGGACGTGGGCGGGCCGATCCCGGGCTCGATCGGCGGCAGCCTGGGCTCGATCTACGCCGAAGGCGTGCGCATTCCGGTGTGCCGCGTTGCGCGCGCCGGCGTGGTGGACGAAGACCTGCTCAATCTCATCTGCGTCAACACGCGCGACCCGGAAGAACGCCTGCTCGACCTGCGCGTGCAGATGGCGACCAACCAGCGCGGCGTGCTGGCCATGCAGGGGCTGATCCGGCAAATGGGCCTGGACGCGGTGCTGCGCTCGGTGGACGACGTGATCGCCTACACGCGGCGGCGCCTGCTCAACCGCATCGCCGCACTCAAGCAAGGCAGCTACACCTTCCGCAACGAACTCGATGACGACGGCCTGGGCGGCGGCGAACCCGTGCCCATCCAGGTAACGCTCACCGTCAGCGGCGAGGGCCTGCATTTCGACTTCACCGGCTCGGGCAAGCAGGCGCGCGGCGCCATGAACTTGCCCGTCAATGCCTTGAAGGCGTCGGTGTACTACGCCGTCAAGGCGCTGCTGGATCCGGAGATCGCGCCCAACGCGGGCCTGTTCGAACCCATCGGCATTTATGCGCCGCCAGGCACGATCACCAACCCCGAGCACCCGGCCGCCGTCGGCGCGCGCTCGATCACGGCGCAGAAAGTCGCGGGCGCCATCTTCGGCGCTTTCCGCGGCCTGCTGCCGCCGGAGCAGATCATGGCGTCGGGCAACGACTCCTGCCCGGCCATCGTGTTCTCGGGCAACTGGACCTCGCGGCCCGGGCAGTTCGTCTATCTGGAAACGGTGGGCGGCGGCAGCGGCGCGCGCTTCGATGCCGACGGCATGGATGCGGTGCACGTGCACATGACCAACACTTCCAATCTGCCCGTGGAAGCCTTGGAGAACGAATACCCCCTGATCATGGACGAATACGCCATGATCCAGGATTCGGGCGGGGCCGGCCGCACGCGCGGCGGCATGGGCATCGCCAAGCAGATCCGTTCGCTGGTGCCGGGCATCGTTTTCTCGGCGCGTTCGGACAGCCACGTCGTGGGCGTGGCCAGCGGCGTTGACGGCGGCGCGGACGGGCGGCGCGCCCGGCTATTGCGCAACTACGGCACGGAGCGCGAAGAGGCGCTGTTCTCCAAGACCTCGAACATCCAGCTCGAGGCCGGCGAGAGCGTTCGTCTGGAGACTTCGGGCGGCGGCGGCTACGGCGATCGGCACGAGCGGCAGGCCGGGAAGATCGAGCGCGATCTTCTGGACGGCAAGATCAGCCGCAAGCAGGCGCGCGAAAGCTACGGCTATCGTGGCCCGCTGGCCTGAAGCCGCGCTGCGCCGGTCACGCCGGCCAATCCAGCTGCAGCGACATCGAGTATTTCATCTTGTCGTGCGGGAAAGTGGTGACCGTGACCAGCATGGGGACCGGCTGCTCGCCGTAATAGCGCCGGGTGATGACCAGCCCGGCGGTCTTGGGGGCGACCCGCAGCTGCTCGGCCATGGCCTTGGGGATGGGTGTGGCCGCGAAGTCCTGGCCGACCTCGCGGATGCGCTGGCTGCAGCGCGATTCGATCAGGGACGACAGCGGCATGCGCACCTTGCCGATATCGTCGCGGATCGCGGCGTAGTCCGGGTGCACGAAGGCCTCGGAATACGCCACGGGCGTGGACGTGCCGCCGAGCAGCTTGACGGCGCGCACGTGCAGCCATTCCTGCTTGAGCGGGCAGCCGAGCATTTCGGCCTGGCGGGCATTGACCTTGACGGTGCGCACGTCGCGCAGCCGCAGGTCGGCGTTCTGGATGTAGAGAAACAGATCGGCGAGCTGGGAAATGCGCTGCGTATAGCGCGTGGGCGGCTTCACGGCCTCGACGCGCGTGCCCACGCCGGCGCGGCGCGACACCATGCCGGCCTCGGTCAGCATGCGTATGGCTTCGCGGATCGTGTGGCGGCTGGCCTGGTAGCGCGCGCACAGATCGTGCTCGGTGGGCAGCAGGGACATCACGGGATACTGGCCGGAGCGTATGCCGGCCACCAGGTCCTGGTAGATGGCCTTGTAGCGCGGCTCGCGATCCGGCCTCGCTCCTGGCGCGGCGGATGCCTGGATCATGTCGGGCATGGGCGTCGTGGTGGATTTCATCGCGGGGTGTCGGGGGCAATCGCGTATTGACAAATTCGGCCTGCTGGCGGGATCATTTGTCCGGACATTAATGTCCGGACAAATTGTACGGCCAAACCTGCAGGCCGGATACCGACCGGGCCCACAAAATCGAAGGAGGGTGCATGAACAAGGTCTTCTCAATACTTACGGCCTGCGTCCTGGCCGCGGGCTGCACCGCGAACGCCTACGCGCAGCAGCACCTGGTGGTCGCCGGCTACGGCGGCTCTTTCGAGGACTTGATGCGCAAGGACGTTCTCCCGCCTTTCGCGAAGGCGCACAACGTCACCATCGACTACGTGGCCGGCAATTCCACGGACACGGTCGCGCGATTGGTCGCGCAAAAGAGCAACCAGCAGATCGACGTGGCCATCGTCGACGACGGCCCCATGTACCAGGCCATCGCGCTGGGATTGTGCGAACCCATCAAGAATCTGCCGAAGGCCGATCTATATTCCAGCGCGCTTTTCCCGCAGGACAAGGCGGTGGGCCTGGGCTTGGTCGCAACCGGCATCATGTACAGCAAGAAGTACTTCGCCGATCATGGCTGGGCGCCGCCCACGTCCTGGAAAGATCTGACCGATCCCAAGTACAAGCAGTTGCTGGTCATTCCGCCGCTGAACAACACCTACGGCCTGCACGCGCTCATCGAGTTCGCGAGGATGAACGGCGGCGGCGAGAAGAACATCGACCCGGGTTTCAAGGCTTTCAAGAAAGAGGTCGATCCCAACGTGCTGGTCTATGAACCTTCGCCCGGGAAGATGACCGAGTTGTTCACGAGCGGGCAGGCCGTCATCGGAGTGTGGGGCAGCAGCCGCGTCAAGGCCTTGGCCGACACCGGTTTCCCCGTGGGTTTCGTCTATCCCAAAGAGGGCGCCTACGCGTTGCTGGTGGTAGGTTGCGTAGTCGCCAAGCCGCATCCCAATCCCCTCGCGCAGCAGCTGATCGGCTACCTGGCGTCGCCCGAAGGCCAAGCCAAGATGGCTGTGGCCCTGGGCGCCGCGCCCGTCAACAAGAAGACGACGATCAAGGACGATCCCAACGTGCCCCTGCCCATCGGCGATCGCGCGGCCAAGCTGCTCACGGTCGATTGGGACACGGTCAACCAGCANCGCGCCGAATGGAACACGCGCTGGACGCACGAGATCGAGCATTGATGGCTTGCGCTCGCCGCGTCGCCNCGCAAGAAAGATAGAAGCCGCCTCATGAGTTATCTGGTTTTGAATGGATTGAGCAAGCGCTACGGCGACATGGTCGCGGTGGACAGCTTGAGCCTGTCGGTGGAGCAGGGCGAGTTCATCTCGCTCCTGGGCCCCTCGGGGTGCGGCAAGACCACGACCTTGCAGATGATCGCCGGTTTCATCGAACCCACCGCGGGCAGCATCGTGCTGGCCGGCCGCGACCTGAGCCGCGTCCCGGCCAACAAGCGCGGCCTGGGGCTGGTGTTCCAGAACTACGCTTTGTTCCCGCACATGACGGCCGCGCAGAACGTGGCTTTCGGCCTGGAAATGCAGGGCTTGGGCAAGCAGGAGCGCATCAGGCGGGCCGGCGACGCGCTCGAGATGGTGGGGCTGGCGCATCTGGCCGACCGCCATCCGGCGCGCATGTCCGGCGGCCAGCAGCAGCGCGTGGCCCTGGCCCGGGCGCTGGTGATCAAGCCTTCGATGCTGCTGCTGGACGAACCCTTGTCCAATCTCGACGCCAAGCTGCGCGAAGAGATGCAGCTCGAGCTGCGCGCCATCCAGCGCACCGTGGGCACCACGACCGTGCTGGTCACGCACGACCAGTCCGAAGCCCTGGCCTTGTCGGATCGCATCGTGGTCATGAATCACGGCCGCGTCGAACAGGTGGCCGATCCGTATTCNGCCTATGAAGACCCGGTCAGCCGNTTCGTGGGNGGCTTTCTGGGCAAGGCCAACGTCTTCGCCGTCGAGGCCGCGCAACACGAAGGCCAGGCCTGCGCGCGCATCGGCGAGGCCCATGTCGCGCTCGATGGCCGGCCCATGCCGATCGGCCAGGTGATCGTGCGGCCCGAGAAGATCACGTTCGGCGAAGCTTCGGCATCCGCCCTGCCGGGGAAGATGCGGGCCCGCGTGTTCCAGGGCAATCACTGGCTGTGCCAGGTCGAGACCTCGGTGGGCGAGGTGCTGGTGATACGCCAGAACGACGGCATACCCGTGCCGCCCGAGGGCAGCGCGGTGCACCTGCGCTGGCACGCGCCGGACATGCGGCCGGTCGAAGCGGCGCGCAAGGGCCTGGCCTCCTGATGAATGCGCGCGCCAATCCCTGGCTGCTGAGCACGCCGGCCCTGCTGGTCTACGCCGTTTTTCTCATCGCGCCGCTGCTCATGGTGTTCGTGATCAGCTTCTACGATTTCAAGTTCATGGGCGGCATGCAGCCCACCTTCATCTGGAAGAACTACATCCAGGTCTTCTCGGATCACTACTATCACCAGATCTTCCTGCGCACCTACGGCGTGGCGATTCTGGTGACGCTGGCTTGCGCGGTGCTGGGCACGTTCGAGGCCTATGTGCTGTCGCGCATGCGCAATCCGTGGAAAGGCCTGTTCCTGATGGTGGTGCTGGGACCGCTCCTGACCTCGGTCGTCGTGCGCACCCTGGGTTGGGCGCTGCTCTTCGGCTCCACGGGCTTGATCAGCAAGACGCTGATGGCCGTCGGCCTGGCTTCCCGGCCGGTCAGCCTGATGTACACCGACCTGGGCATGGGCATCGCGCTGACGCACGTGCTGGTGCCCTTCATGGTGATCTCGGTGTGGGCCTCCCTGCAGCGCATCAACCCCGCCACGGAAGCGGCGGCGCTGTCCCTGGGGGCCAGCCAGTTCACGGTGATGCGGCGCGTGATCGTGCCGCAGATCGTGCCGGGCATTCTGTCGGGCTCCATCATGGTGTTCGCCATGGCGGCCAGCGCCTTCGCCACGCCGGCCATCATCGCGGGCCGGCGCCTACAGACGGTGGCCACGGCGGCGTACGACGAGTTCCTCAACACCTTGAACTGGCCGCTGGGCGCCGCGCTGGCCGTGCTGCTGCTGATCTCCATGGTGATCGTGCTGCTGGCGGCCAACCGCGTGGTCGAGCGCCGCTACGGCGCGATCTTCAACTGACCGGGAAGAAGCATCATGGCCACCCGCAACGGACCTCTCAGCCTGTTGTTTCACGCGCTGTTCATTCTCTTCATCCTGGCGCCCATCATCATGGTGTGCGCAGTGTCCTTCACGCCGCTGGGCTACATCTCCTTGCCGACCACGGGGCTGTCCCTGCGGCATTTCCGCGAAATCGCCCAGAACCCGGAGTTCATCCAGGCCATCTGGTTCAGCCTGGGGCTGGGCACGTTGTCGGCCACGCTGGCCACCACGCTGTCGCTGCCCGGCGCGATGGCGATCGCGCGCAACCGCTTTCGCGGACGCGAGGCGCTGCTGGCCTTCCTGATGTCGCCGCTGCTGGTGCCCTCGGTGGTGCTGGGCCTGGCCTTTCTCCGGTTCTTCACCAGCGTGGGGCTGGCGGGCACCTTTATCGGCCTGGTGATCGCGCACGTGATCATCATCATGCCCTACGCCTTGCGTCTGGTGCTGGCCTCGGCCACCGGCATCGACCCCATGCTCGAGCGCGCGGCGCTGTCGCTGGGCGCATCGGCCTGGACNGCGTTCCGGCGCGTGGTGCTGCCGCTGGTGATGCCCGGCGTGATCAGCGGCTGGGTGATCGCCTTCATCACCAGCTTCGACGAACTGACGATGTCGATCTTCATCGCCTCGCCTTCGACCACCACGCTGCCGGTGCGTATCTTCCTGCACATCCAGGATACGATCGACCCGATGGTGACGGCGGTATCGGCGCTTCTGATTTTCGTGACGGCCATCGCGGTCTTCATTCTCGATCGCATCGTCGGGCTGGAAACGCTATTTGTTGGAAAAGGACGCTAATGAATCAAGCAACAGGCCTCGCGCCCGCGGCAAACGCCGCGCCGCGCGACGGTATTTACGACGCCCTGGTCATCGGCGGCGGCCTGGTGGGCTCGTCGATAGCCTATGGCCTGCGCCGCCAGCTCGAGCGCGTGGCCGTGCTCGACGAGGGCGACGTGGCCTATCGCGCCTCGCGCGGCAATTTCGGCCTGGTCTGGGTGCAGAGCAAGGGCATGGGCATGGCCCGCTATTCGGTCTGGACGCAGTCCTCGGCGGCGGTCTGGCCGCAGCTGGCCCGCGAGCTGCA
>Ga0055529_1000644_pt1 | contig 25333 bp, 21 predicted proteins | sample AraplaCol_mCL_r2_FD_55007 | JGI IMG/M metagenome (GOLD analysis project Ga0055529, IMG submission 55007) | Arabidopsis root microbial communities from North Carolina, USA - plate scrape CL_Col_mCL_r2 | ecosystem: Host-associated > Plants > Roots > Endosphere | place: USA: North Carolina...
GAAGCATGAAAGACCACGTTGCCGCTGGCGATGTAGGTGCGCACCTCGGTATAGCCCTGCGCCTCGCACAGGGCTTTGAGGTCGCTCATCGGCAGCTTGCCTGTGCCGCCGACGTTCACGGCGCGCAGCAGGGCGACATAGGCGGCCATGGCTCTCCTTTCATAACGCGGTGCCTTTCTTGGGTACGAAGAACTTTACCGTGTTCACGCCTTCGAGGGCGAGCAGGCGCAGCTTCTTCTGCAGCCCGCCCGCGTACCCGGTGAGGCTGCCGCTGCTGCCGACCACGCGATGGCAGGGGATGATGATGGAGATGGGGTTGTGCCCGACGGCGCCGCCCACGGCTTGTCCCGACATGCTCGCTTTCTGCATCTCGAGCGCGACCTCGTNGGCGATGGCGCCGTAGGTCGTCGTNTCGCCNTAGGGGATCTTGAGCAGCTGCCGCCAGACTGCTTGCTGGAACGCCGTGCCGTTGGGGGCAAGCGGCAGGTCGGCCAGAGGCGGGTTCTTGCCGGAGAAATAGGCGTCCAGCCAGGCAGTGGCGTCTTTGAATTCCTGCCGCTGCGAATCGGGCGTGAGCGGCTCGTCGACCGTGCCGCCGAAGTATTTTTGCCCTTCCATCCATAGCCCGGCCAGGTGGCGGCCGTTGCTCGCCATGAGCAAGGGGCCGATGGGGGAGGCGTAGCTGTGCGAGTAGTACATGATGTTTCTCGAATGCATTTAATGCAGTGAGTTCCACAGATTGATCATGGCGTAGCTGCGCCATGGGCTCCATTCCCGGGCCAGCGCGTCCATTTGCTTGGGCGTGCGCGGCGCGAGGGCTTTTTTGATGCCGTAGTCGGTCGGCAGGAAGGCGTCGGACCAGGCCATGGCGCGCATGGCGATGTATTGGGCCGTCCAGGGACCGATGCCCGGCAGTTCCAGTAGCTTCTCGACTTCGCGCTCGGGCTGCGCGCTGGGGCCGAAGTCGAGCTCTTGCGCGACCAGCGCCTGGGCGAGCGCGCGGATGGTTCTGGCGCGCGTCCTGATGATGCCGATCGGGCCCATGTGGCCTTCGATGTCTCCCTCCAGGGCGAGGATGCGCTCGGGTGAGGGAAACACGTGGGTCAGGCCTTCGACGGCCGTCTGCACGGGCGTGCCGTAATGGTTCACGATTCTGGCGGCCAGGGTGCGGGCGGCGGTAACGGTGATTTGTTGCCCGAGCACGGCGCGAACCGCCATTTCGAAAGGGTCGAAGCTGCCGGGCAGCCTCGTTCCCAGGGTTTGCAGATCGGACGCCAGGTCGTTCATGGTGCGCAGCCCTTCGTGCACGGCCTGCGGGTCGCAGCCCAGGTCGAACAGATGCCGCACGCGGGCCAGAACCAGGGGGAGCACGGGNAGCAGCGACACCGAGGCTTCGACGTTGAGCGCTCTTTTTTGCGGNAGATGCCCCACGCGTATCCAGCCGGAATGCGGTGTGCCGTTGGGACCCGCAAGGANGACGGCCCGGGCGTAGGTGTTGCCTTCGATGGCCTCCACGCCGGGGATGGCGCGCGATGCCAGGAACGCGAGCATGGCGTCCCACAGGTAGGGCGGGCGGTAGCCCAAGGTCAGATTGATTTGCGCCGCGGGTTCCGCTCGCTTCTCTTTGCCGCGGCGCAGGGCCGTGGGCACGAGCCGATATTGGCTCTTGAAGAGGGCGTTGAAACGCCTGAGGCTGCCGAATCCCGAAGCCATCGCCACGTCGACCACGGACAGGTCGGTGTCGGTCAGCAGGTTCTTGGCCAGCAGCAGCCGGCACGTCTGCAGGTATTGGACGGGCGTGACGCTGAACTCGGCGGCGAAGACGCGGCGCAGGTGCCGATCCGTGCAGCCGAGCCGGTGCGCCAGTTCTTCGAGCGTGATGTCGCTGCCGCTATTGTCTTCCAGCAGCTTGGCCGCGCGTCGGGCGAGCGAGGCCGAGGCGTCGATGGGGGCGTTGCCGGGGGCCAGTTCCGGGCGGCAAAGCAGGCAGGGGCGATAGCCTGCCTGCTCGGCCGCCGCCGCCGTGCGGTGGAACGAGCAGTTCTCGAATTTCGGGATCTTGGCGGAACAGATCGGGCGGCAGTAGATGCCCGTCGAGGAGACGGCAACGAAGAATCGCCCGTCGAACCTCGCGTCTCTTGCCTTGAGCGCGGCGTAGAACGCGCCGCGGCCGTCGTTGGCTGTCGATGTTTTCTCCATGGGATGTACTTTACCCAGGAGGCAGCCCCATTTCTCGCCATTTTCGGACACGAAATGGGTCGGTGTGTTTCACGCCTCGTCGAGAAACTGCGCGTCCAGCTGGGCGCCCGACGCCGCGCCGGCAAAGCCGTCGAAACGCCCGTCGGTCAAGGCTTGCGCGGCGGCCATGAAACCGCCCCAGGCGGAGCGCGCCAAGGCGCCGCCCACGCTGACGCGGCGCACGCCCATGGCGGCGAGATCGCCGAGCGTGAAAGGCGAGACGCTGCCGACGAGCACGTTGACCGGCTTGGGTGCGACGGCCGCGACCACGGCTTCGATCTGTTCGCGGGTCTTGATGCCGGGAGCATAGAGGCAGTCGGCCCCGGCATCGGCATAGGCCTTCAGGCGATCGATCGCGTCGTCCAGGTCGTGGACGCCGACAACGAAGTTCTCTGCCCGGCCGATGAGCAGCGTGTCGCCGCCGCTCCGGTCGATGGCGCGTCGCGCCGCGGCGATGCGTTCCGCGGCGGCGTCGATCGGCATCAACGGCGTTGCGGCATCGCCGGTCGAGTCTTCGAGCGAGAGGCCCGCCACGCCGGTGGCGATACCCATGGTCACGCTTTGCGCGACCTCGTCGGGAGCCGAGCCGAAGCCGTTTTCGAAATCCGCGTTCACCGGCAGGTCGGTGGCGGCGACGATGGCGGACAGGTGAGCCAGGATGGTCTCGCGCGTGACGTGGTTGTCGGCGCGGCCGGTCGACCAGGCGAAGCCCGAGCTGGTCGTGGCCAGGGCTTTGAAGCCCAGGCTCGCCAGATACTTTGCGCTGCCCACGTCCCAGGGGTTGGGCAGTATGAAACACCCGGAGTCGTGCATGGCCCGGAAGGCGGCGCGTTTTTCAGCGGTGGTGCGTGACATGAAAGCTCCTGTTGAAGGAGGAAGGAAGCCGTCCGGTTATTTCACACTAAAATCCCGACACCTTGTTCGAAATCTCAACCTGTCAGGTTTTTCGCCCATGACTACGCAGATCGATCGTCCCCATACCGCCCTTGTCGTGATCGATCTTCAAAACGACGTCGTGGCGCGTGCCTATCGGCGCGACGAAGTGCTCGGCACGGTCCGCGCGCTCGTCGACCGGGCGCGGCAGGCAAGCGTGCCGGTGGTCTGGGTCCGTCATGGCGACGATGAATTGAAAGCGGGCAGCCATGAATGGCAGATCGTCCCTGAGCTGGTTCCGGCGCCGGGAGAGGCGATCGTCGAAAAGAGCTATCGCGATGCGTTCGAAGGCACCGACATGGAAGCCGTGCTGTCGCGGCTGGGCGTCGGCAAACTCATCGTGACCGGCGCGGAAACCGACATGTGCGTGCGTTCGACGCTGCATGGCGCGCTCGCCCGCGGCTATGGCGCGGTTCTGGTCGGCGATGCGCACACGACCATAGACAGGACGCACATGGGTGTGCCTGCACCGGAAGGGGTCATCAATCACACCAATATGTACTGGCGCAATCAAAGGGCGCCGGGGCGTGCGGGCGGCGTGGTCCAGGGCAAGGACGTCGTTTTCGAATAACGAGCCGATCGACTCAAAAAGGAAGCCCACCGTGCATCCCCACGTTCACGCGGTCTACGCCTTCCTCGATCTGGTGGGCACTTTCGCGTTCGCGGTCAGCGGCGCGGTCGCCGCGCGGCAGAAGCGGCTCGATCTGTTCGGCGTCGCATCGGTCGCGTTCACGGTGGCGTGCGGCGGGGGCATCTTGCGCGACGTCTGCATCGGCGCGACGCCGCCGGTGGGGCTTTCGGACTGGCGCTATCTGGCGGTTTCGCTGGCGGCGTCGGCGCTGGCGATCATCGCGTATCCGCAGGTCCGGCGGTTGCGCCAGCCGGTGCTTTTCTTCGACGCCATCGGGCTGGGCCTGTTTGCCGTATCGGGCGCGGAGAAGTCGCTCGTGTATGGGCAGAGCGTCGAGCTCGCGATTCTTCTGGGCACGGTCAGCGCGGTCGGCGGCGGCGTGATGCGCGACGTGCTGCTCTCGCGCGTGCCCGCCATTCTCGAAAAAGACATCTACGCCCTGGCCGCGCTGCTGGGCGCGGCGGTGCAGGTGGGGTTCATCTACGCGGGCTGGATAGACTGGTGGACGCCGTGGTTCGCCACGGCCGTGTGCGTGCTGGTGCGGCTCGCCTCGCTGTATTTCGGCTGGCGCCTGCCGGTGTTCGGCGACGGCGCCAGGCGGTGAGCCGCCGGTGTGAACGGCTGGCCGCTTATTCCACCTGCAGGATCTTCATGCCGTTGGTGCCGCCGCTGTCGCGGTAGACGTCTCCCTTGGTCAGGATGACCCAGTCGCCGGTGGCCACCAGGCCGCGCTTCTTCAGCTCGGCAATGGCCACGTCGCTGAGTTCGGCGGGATCGTAGGCCATCAGGTCGAAGGGAATGGTGTACACCCCGCGGAACAGCGCGACGCGGTTCTGCGTGATGGGGTGCGGGCTGTAGCAGTAGATCGGCACGCCCGAGCGGATGCGCGACATGATGAGCGGCGTATGGCCGCTTTCCGACATGGCGATGACGGCCTTGATGCCGGGGAAGTGATTGGCCGCGTACATCGCGGCCAGCGCGATGGTCTCGTCGCAGCGCGAGAAGGTTTCTTCCAGCCGGTGGTGCGAATGCGTGGTCGAGGGGTTCTTCTCGGCCCCCAGGCAGACGCGGGCCATGGCCTCGACCGCCTCGATGGGATACTGGCCGGACGCGCTCTCGGCCGACAGCATCACGGCGTCGGTGTAGTCCAGCACCGCGTTGGCCACGTCCGAGACTTCGGCGCGCGTGGGCATGGGGCTGGAGATCATCGACTCCATCATCTGCGTGGCGGTGATCACCGTTTTGTCCAGGGTGCGGGCGTGCTGGATGATGCGCTTCTGGATGCCGACGAGCTCGGCGTCGCCCACCTCGACGCCCAGGTCGCCGCGCGCCACCATGACGCCGTCGCTGGCGCGGATGAGCGAGTCGAGCGCCTCGTCGTCGGCCACGGCTTCGGCCCGCTCGATCTTGGCGACGATCCAGGCCTGGCTGCCGGCGGCGCGCACCAGCGCGCGCGCTTCGTCGATGTCCGAGCCGTAGCGCGGGAAGGACACGGCGATGTAGTCCAGCTGCAGGTCCGCGGCGATCTTGATGTCGGCGCAGTCTTTGTCGGTGAGGCTGGGCGCGGACAGGCCGCCGCCGCGGCGGTTGATGCCTTTGTTGTTCGACAGCGGGCCGCCGATCGTGACGGTGGTCTGCACGCTGTCGGCGCCCACGCTGTCCACGCGCAGCACCACGCGGCCGTCGTCCAGCAGCAGTTCGTCGCCGGGGCGGCAGTCATGCACCAGCTCGGGGTATTCGATGCCGACGATATGGGCGTTGCCCGCCTCGTGCGGGTGGCTGTTGGACAGGGTGAAGGCCGCGCCGGCCTGCAGCACGACCTTGCCTTCGGCGAAGCGGGCGATGCGTATCTTGGGCCCTTGCAGGTCGCCCATCAGGGCCACGAAGCGTCCGTGCCTGGCCGCCGCCTCGCGGACCAATCGCGCGCGTTCGCGGTGATCGTCGGCGCTGCCGTGCGAGAAATTCAAACGGGCCACGTCCATGCCCGCGCGCACCAGCGCTTCGATGCGTTCGGGCGACGACGTGGCGGGGCCCAGGGTGGCGACGATCTTGGTACGGCGCAGTGCGGTCATGACAAGCCTCTCGGGAAGAAATCCCGGATGTCGGCGACATCCATTTCACCGATTTGCGCGGCCAGCAGGTGCGGCACGCGCGCGTCGAACAGGGGGATGGGAACCAGGTGATCGGGTTGCAGTTCGCAAAGTTTGTCGGAAGGCGCCATGCTCAGGCAACTGCGGCAAACCATGGGGCGATGTTCGTAGATCGAGCATTTGCCGCCCTTGCCGGGAGGCAGGCTGGCTTCCACGGCGAGAAAGGGGCAGGGCCAGTCGTAGGTGTGCCCCATGCCCGGCCGCGATGCCGCGGCGGATTCGGCCTGGCGCGGCAGCGATTCGGGGGTGACGCCGATGGCCTTGCCGATGAGCTGCGCCTCGACCCGGGTGATGGTCACGGGCGTATAGCAGCAATGCGAGCAGTGGCTGGTCATGCAGGCCGACAGGGGCTGCGCGATCTGGTTCAGGCGCTCGGTCAGCTCGCGCAGCCAGGCCATGCGGGTCTCGCGCGGCAGGTTCTCGTCTTGCGTGGCCTTGACCAGGACGGACAGGGTCGAGCGGTCCGCCGCCAGGCGCTGGCGGACTTTCTCCACTTGTCCCGGCGCGTAGGCAAGAGCCCTTTCATAGGCGGGGCGCAGTGATTCGGGCAGGTCGGATGCGCTTTGCGCGACTTGCGCGTTGGTTTGCTCGCGATTCGCGGCAAAAATCTTTTCGATCTGGGCGATCGTCAATACCTGCTCTTGCATGGTGTCCCGTAGGTGGATGCGGAAGGCCAGGGCCACATTCTAGGAGGAATCCAGGGGGGAAATACAGCAACCTTATCAAGGATGTACCCGGGCTTGATCCGGCGGGCAGGCGATGCGTCGATTGCGCCGGGCATGACAGTCGTAGTGCCACACTACCACGTGCGGCAGGTTGGCGATGTATTCGGCCTGCGCCAGTTCGCTTTCGATGTATTCGGTGACGCCCAGCTCGATCAGCATGCGGCGCTTGAATTCGGCCGGCGGGATGTCCAGGGACGGTCGCAGCAGCACGCGGGACGGATCCAGGCCGTGGCGGGCCAGCCAGGCTTCGGTGCGATCGCGATCGCTTTCCAGACGGCCGGAAATGATGAGGCCGCCGCTGCGCCAGCCGGGGGGCGGCGGCAACAAGGCCGGCAGCTTGTCGCGTGCTGCCAGCGCGGCCTGCAGGTCGCTGAAGTACAGGTCCGCGGGAATGTCTTCCAGGAAGACGCCGTCCAGGTCGAAGGCTGTGAGCCAGCCGGCCAGGTCGTCGTGGCCGGTGCGGTCGGGCGAGGTGTGGGCCAGTTGCGAGCGCTCCCAGGGGAAGAGATAGCGTTCGCCCGCTTCCAGCTTGACGCCGTAGTAGTCGGGCACGTGCCGGCTCAGGTCGTCCCAGCAGACCACTATGAGATCCACATTGGCGCCGCGCTGCTCCAGGGCCTGGCGCACGCGCTCGAGCGTGTGGCCCTTGCCGGCCACGTCTTCCACCAGCAGCAGGCGCATGGGGCGATGCGCGGGGAGGTTGTGCAAGTGCGCCGTGCCGGCGGCGCGGTCGTAGTAGGCCGTGGCATGCGCGATGCCGGTCATCTGGCTGAGCATGGTGGCCAGGTACAGGCCGCCGCGCGCCAGGCCGACGATGGCATCGTAGCGGCAGGCCATGACTTCGCGGCGGTGGTGCAGGGCGATGTTCTCGATGTCTTGATACGAGAACCAGCGACGCCGCTCGCCGCCGAGGTCGACGGGCGTGCCGATGGAAAAGAGGGGTGCGGGATGCATGGCGCGGCCTAGCGTGTGATTGGGAGCATGCGATTTGGATTACGATGAGGATCTTTCTTGCGCTTCATCATGCATTCTAGTCTGCCCATCCGCACTGCCTGCCCGCCCGGCGCTTGCATCTGCAATCGCGAGACGCTATTGGCGGACCCGCGGTCGGACCAGCGCATCCTGCTGCTCACCAAGGCGGAAGAAAACAAGCTGGTCGAGCACCTGGAAAGCGTCGAGACCCTGGCCGAGCTGCGGCGCATGCAGGTGAAGATGCTGGATCTGCTGGGCATGGTGGTGCGCATCGCGCCCGGCTCCAACGAAGTGCGCACGGTGCGCGGCTTCGAGATCCGCATCGAAGACATGCCGGGCCTGTGCACCAAGACGCGGCAGGCCATTCCGGCGGCCATACGCCGCGGCCTGGAGCGCCATCCCGAAATCGCCTATGCCCTGCTGAACGAGAACGATCTGCTCGCCGATGCGTGAGGCAGGGCGTTTGCCCGAAAGCGACGGCCGGCGGGCCGCCCCATCCCGGTTTACGGCAGAAGCGGCGCCGCGGCGTCGAGCATGATCCGGCAGAAGTAATCGGCGAAGCTGCGCCGCACGACGATCTCGAACGCGTCGCCGGCGACCGGAATCAAGACGATGGATGCCTTGAAATAATGGCTCTGCGCGCACTGGCCCGGCGCCAACGTCTTGGGATGCAGGTCGAGCGGGCAGCCGCGCGAGATGACCTCGCGCACGTGAGTGCCCTGGACCCGCAGCACCGTGTAGCCGCTGCCGACGTCGACGGCGGACGCGTACTGCCCCGCCAAGGCCGCGGCGAGCTTTTTTTCGACCTGCGCGGCTTGCGGCTGCTTCGAGCGCACCAGCCACTCGTCCGGCCCCAGCCACAGCACGTCGCAGCCGTCGCCTTGCGCGACCGTGTTGGCGCGGGCTGGCACTTGCGCGCCGGTCGCCTGCCGCACCGCCTGGACGAAGGCGGCGTCCGCTGCATCGCCGCGCAGGTTCACCAGGTCGAGGAAAGAATGCTCGGAAAGATGGAATTTCTTCGACCGTTCGGCTTCCTGCGCCTGCAGCAGGTTTTCCACGCCGACGAGCGGGGATTCCTGCCGTACGGAGGCGCTGCCTTGCGCTTCATTCGACATTTTGACGCACTCCTTCAGTGTCGTAGAAAACCGGGCTCGATATCTTCGCGGTGACGTTCAGGCCGTCGGCGAACGGGATCGTCACGCTCTCGCCCATCTTGTCCAGGCCGCCCTTGACGACCGCGAGGGCGATCGAGCGCTTGAGCGTCGGGCTGTAGTAGCTGGACGTCACGTGGCCCAGCATCGGCGTGATGATTTCGGACACGCCGTGCGGCGGCGCGACGCCGTGCGGCACGATCTGCGCCCCTTCGGGCAGCACGCAACGCGGGTCGTCGGTCAGCAGCCCCACCAGCTGCTTGCGGCCCGCCTTGGCGGTGTCCGAACGCGTCAGCGAGCGCTTGCCGAGGAAGTCCTTGGTCTTGGCGACCAGCCCGCCCATGCCCAGGTCGGGAGGGGTGATCGAGCCGTCGGTGTCCTGGCCGACGATGATGTAGCCCTTCTCGGCACGCAGCACGTGCATGGTTTCGGTGCCGTACGGCGTGATGTCGAATTGCGCGCCGGCGGCCATCAGCGCTTCCCAGACCGCGCGGCCCATGTTCGCGGGCACGTTCACCTCGTATGCCAGCTCGCCGGAGAAGCTGATGCGCATGATGCGCGCGGCGACGCCCGCGACCGTGCCGTTGCGGTAGCTCATGAACGGAAAGGCCGCGTTTGCGAAGTCGACGTCGGAGCAGACCTTCTGCAGCACCTTGCGGCTGTTGGGGCCGGCGACCGCGAAGGTGGCCCAGTGGTCCGTGACCGAGGCGAGCCGCACCTTCATGTCGGGCCACTCGGTCTGCAACCAGCGCTCCAGCCAGTTCAGCACGCGGGCCGCGCCGCCCGTGGTGGTGGTCATCATGAAATGCTGGTCGGCCAGGCGCACGGTCACGCCGTCGTCGAACACCATGCCGTTCTCGTCGAGCATCAGGCCGTAGCGGCACTTGCCGATGTCGAGCTTGCCCCAGGGATTGGTGTAGACCCAGTTCAGGAGCTTGACCGCGTCCGGCCCCTGGATGTCGATCTTGCCCAGCGTCGAGGCATCGAGGATGCCGACGCTGCTGCGCATCGCCTGGCATTCGCGGTTCACGGCCGCGTGCATGTCCTCGCCGGCCCTCGGGTAATACCAAGGGCGCTTCCAGTTGCCGACGTCCTCGAACGCCGCGCCGTGCTCGACGTGCCATTCGTGGATGCAGGTCTTGCGGATCGGATCGAGCATGTCGCCCAGCTCGCGGCCCGCGAAAGTGCCGAAGCTGACCGGCGTGTAGTTGGGGCGGAAGGTGGTGGTGCCGGTCTCGGGGATGGTCTTGCCCAGCGCGTCGGCCAGGATCGCCATGCCGTTGATGTTGCCCAGCTTGCCCTGGTCGGTGCCGAAGCCCATCGCGGTGTAGCGCTTGACGTGCTCGACCGATTCGAAGCCCTCGCGCGCGGCGAGCAGGATGTCGGCCGCCGATACGTCGTTCTGGAAGTCGACGAACTGCTTCGGCCCGCGCGAGGCCATCTCGCGGCTGCCGACCAGCCACAGGGCGAGCGGCGGATCCTGCGCGATTTCGGCCACATGGGGAACCTGCGGCCGCGCCGCGCCCGGAAAGCCCGTCGCTTGCGCGGCTTCGACGCCCGCATCCACCGCAAGCTTCAGGCCCGCGGCCAGATCGAATGCGCCGGCTGCCGCGCCGACGCTGCATTCGGGCTGCATGGCTTTGCCCGGTATGAAGCAGAGCCTCGAGTCGCTCCAGTGCGCCTTGCCGCCCGACTGNGCGAACAGGTGCAATACGGGGCTGAAGCCGCCGGACATCGCGACCAGGTCGCACGCGAGCGTCTTGATCCNGGCGCCGACTTTGCCGTCGGCATACGCGGCGACGTCGACCGACGACACGCGCGTGCNCCCNTGCGCGGCCGTCACGACGGCCTTGTTGAGCACGTTCACGCCCTGCCGGCGCGCGGCGTTCGGCAAGGCGCCCATGCCTTGCGGGCGCGGATCGACGAGCGTGACCTGCGCGCCGGCGGCCTTCAGGTCGATGGCGGCCTGGTAGCCCGAGTCGTTGGTCGTGAACACCACGGCCCGGCGGCCCGGCATCACGCCGTAGCGATGGATGTACGAGGACACCGCCGACGCGAGCATCACGCCGGGCAGGTCGTTGTTGCCGAAGACGATGGGCCGCTCGTGCGCGCCGGTGGCGAGGATCACGCGCTTGGCGCGGATCTTCCAGAGCAGCTCGCGCGTGCCCTTGCGCAGCGGCAGCGGCAGGTGCTCGGTCAGGCGTTGCGTGACCGTCACGAGGTTGTGATCCTGGTAGCCGAATGCCGTGCTGCGCAGAAGGATCTTCACGTCCGGCATGGCGGCCAGTTCGCCCTGGATTTTCTCGATCCAGTGCGATGCCTTGCGCCCGTCGATCTCGACGCGCGAGGACAGCAGCGAACCGCCGAGTTCGCGCTGGTCGTCGACGAGGATCACGCGCGCGCCGGCCGAACCGGCCGCATGCGCGGCGGCAAGGCCCGTCGGGCCGCCGCCGATCACGAGCACGTCGCAGTGCGCGAAACACTTGTCGTAGCGGTCGGCGTCGGCAACCTCGGGCGCCTTGCCCAGGCCGGCCGCTTCGCGGATCTTTTCTTCATACTTGGGCCACCACTTGCGCGGCCACATGAAGGTCTTGTAGTAGAAGCCCGCCGGCAGGAAGCGCGAGAACTTCTGGAAGATCGCCATCTTGTCGTGCACCAGGTCAGGGAGCGCGTTCACGCTCGTGGCGACCAGGCCCTGATACAGCTCGACTTCGGTGGCTCGCGCGTTCGGCACCGTATAGGCGCCGCGCTCGAGCTGCACGACCGCGTTGGGTTCCGCGACGTCGGCCGTCACGATGCCGCGCGGGCGGTGATACTTGAAGCTGCGCGCGACGAAGTGCACGCCGTTCGCGAGCAGCGCGGACGCCAGCGTGTCGCCCTCGAACCCCTGGTATGCGACGCCGTTGAACGTGAAGCTCAACGGAGCGGAACGGTTGATGCGTCCACCGACGCCGAGGCGTTCTTTCTGGCTCATTTTTGTTCGCCCTTGTTTTCGATAGTGTCCGCGGCAGTGGCGGCGGCCGGCTTGCCGAAGGTTTCGTAGCCGAGAATCTGGTAGGTGACGGTATCGCGCGCGGCCTTGAACCAGCGGCGGCAGCCCTGCGCATGCAGCCATTGTTCGCGCTGCACGCCGCGGGGGTTCTTGCGCATGAATACGTAGTCGCCCCATTCCTTGTCGGAAATGGTCTCGGGCGCCAGCGGGCGGACGATGTCGGCTTCCCCGCCGCAGGTGAATTCGGATTCCGCGCGAGGTCCGCAGTACGGACATTCGATCAGCAACATGATGAGTTCTCCTTGCCGTGGCGGATCAATGGGCGACCGCGGCGGCGCCGTGTTCGTCGATGAGGTGGCCGGTGTAGAAACGGTCGAGCGAGAAGGGCGCGTTCAGCGGATGCGGCTCGTCCTTGGCGATGGTGTAGGCATAGACCCAGCCCGATCCCGGCGTGGCCTTGAAGCCCCCCGTGCCCCAGCCGCAGTTGAAATAGAGCCCCTGCACGTCGGTCTTGCCGATGATGGGGCATGCGTCCGGCGACACGTCGACGATGCCGCCCCACTGGCGGTTCATGCGCACCCGCGAGAACACCGGGAACATTTCGACGATGGCTTCCAGCGTGCCTTCGATGATGTTGAAGCTGCCGCGCTGGCCGAAGCCCGTGTATTGGTCGATGCCCGCGCCGATGACCAGGTCGCCTTTGTCGGACTGGCTGATGTAGGCGTGCACGGCGTTGGACATGACGACCGTGTTGACCACCGGCTTGATCGGCTCGGACACCAGCGCTTGCAGCGGGTGGCTTTCCAGCGGCAGGCGCACCCCCGCCATGTCGGCCAGCGTCGTCGTGTTGCCCGCCGCGACCACCGCGACCTTCTTGGCCTTGATGAAACCCTTGACGGTCTCGACGCCCGTCACGCGGCTGCCTTCGCGGCGTATGCCGGTTACCTGGCAGTTCTGGATGATGTCCACGCCGCGCTGGTCCGCGCCGCGCGCGAAGCCCCACGCGACCGCGTCGTGCCGGGCAACGCCGCCGCGGCGCTGGATCGACGCGCCGAGCACCGGATAGCGCGCGTTCAGATTGATGGCCGGTTCGATTTCCAGGATCTGCTCGGGCGTCAGGAATTCGGCGTCGACGCCGTTGAGGCGGTTGGCATTCACCCGGCGCTGGGTGTCGCGCACGTCCTGCAGGGTGTGCGCGAGGTTCATCACGCCGCGCTGGCTGAACATCACGTTGTAGTTCAGGTCCTGGGCGAGCCCTTCCCACAGCTTCATGGCCTTTTCGTAGAGCGCGGCCGACTCGTCCCACAGGTAGTTGGAGCGCACGATTGTGGTGTTGCGCGCGGTGTTGCCGCCGCCGATCCAGCCTTTCTCGAGGACCGCGACGTTGGTGATGCCGTGTTCCTTGGCGAGATAGTAGGCGGTCGCCAGGCCGTGCCCGCCGCCGCCGACGATCACCACGTCGTATTCCCGTTTAGGCTCCGGGCTGCGCCACTGCCGTTCCCAGTTCTCGTGATACGACAGCCCGTTGCGAAACAGGCTGAATATCGAATAGCGGCTCATGCCTTTCTCCTTGTCAGCATTCGATCATGTTGTCGAGAGTCACATAGTGCTGGCCGCCGCCCTTGAGGGCCATTCTCGCGGCGTTGAGAGCCTTGATCGCACCCATGGCGTTGCGTTCGATGCACGGAATCTGGACCAGGCCGCCGACGGGGTCGCACGTCATGCCCAGATTGTGTTCCATGCCGATCTCGGCGGCGGCCATGGAGCACGCGACGCCGACTTCGCCCTGGCAGCCGATTTTCGCGCCGGAGATCGACGCGGTTTCTTTGTAGATGGCGCCGATCGCAGCCGCCGTCAGCAGGAAGTCGACGATGCCCTGCTCGTCCGAGCCCGGCACGAATGTCACGTAGTACTGCAATACGACGGGAATCACGCCCGCCGCGCTCGCCGTCCAGGCGGCTGCCTTCGTGGTTCACGACGAAACCGCCGCCGATCGAGCAATACTCTTTCTCCATGAGCAGCTGGCCGGTCTCGTCGAAGGCGCTGACGGTCATGGCGGGTTCTTGAGATAGTGGTGAGGCCAGTACACCAAAGCTCAAAACAACCCGAAAGAACAAAAGCGGCATCGATATGGAACGATACCGCCAAGTTGGCTTGCCCCATGCCGGAGTGCGCGGACATCGATGCCTTGTGCCGTCAGTCCGGCTGGTCTATCTCCGCGGGAATCGACATGTTCTTTTCCCGATAGGCGATGGGCGAAGCCCCGAAGCTCTTCCTGAACTCGCGGCCCAGATGCGAGGCGTCGGAGAAGCCGCAGGAGGTCGCGATGTCCGCGACCGTTCTATCCGAGCTGGTGAGCAGCCAGGCCGCCACGTCGATGCGCATCTGCCGCCAGAACGAGGCCGGCGACAGTCCGACCTCCGTCGTGAAAAGGCGTTCGAGCTGGCGCACCGACATGTCCATCTTTCTTGCAAGATCGGCCAGGCTGTAGGGCTTTTCGACGTGCTGCTCCATCAGCAGGATGGCCCTGCGGACTTTGGGGTTCGCCGTCGGCTTGATGCTCAGCGGATGGGGCTGGGGTGCGTTGCCTTTCTGGGCGCCGTCCACTTGCAGGATGCGCAGCGCCTTTTGCACGATGCTGGCCTCGAAGTGGCGCAGCAATATGGCGGCCGCCACGTCGATCGACGCCCGTCCGCCTGAACAGGTGATGCGGCGCCGGTCGATCACGAAGAGACGGTCGGCGATCAGGTTCTCTTGCGAGGCATTCGGGAAGCGTTCAAGAAAATCCCAGTAGTGAAACCAGCTCACGCAGGTCCGGTAGCCTTCCATGATGTCCGCGCGCATCAACGCGAAGACGCCGGTGCATATGCCGACGAGGGTCGCCGTGCCTTGGGCCGCGGCGCGTATATAGCGTATGGTCGCCTCGCTGGCCGGCGGCCCCGAATGCAGCAGGCCGCCGACCACCACGACGTAGTCGAACGAACCCGCCTCGTCGAAGGTCGCGAAAGGCAGCACCTGGATGCCGCAGCTGGCCCGGATCGGCGCCATGGATTCGCTGACGATCTTCCAGGAACACCGCACGGGCCGGCTCATGTCACCTTCGTCGCTGGCCAGCCTGAGCAGGTCGATGAAGCCCGAGAACGCGGTCAGCGTGAAGTTCGGCAAAAGCACGATGCCGAAGGTGATTTTCCTTCCGGGTTCGAGTTCGCCGGGAGATGGGCGGGTAGGCATGAATTTCGAAGGTGTACCGAGGAATTCAGGGCATGCTATTCGAAAATCGGGGCGGCCGTCTCCTGTCCGGAGGCGTTTTCGGTAAACCGGAAAACGCCTGGTCAGCGCGGCCACGTGGGCGCGCACGCGCCCGATATTGCCCGCATCGTCAGGGTTTCCAGGACGTCGGCGGTTGTCGAGTTCCACGACCGACATCACTATCTAGTCACGCATAAGAACGCTAAACTTCGGCCGGAATATGCCCAGTTTCACGAATGGCTGTGCGAAGAGGTCGGCGCGATGATGCGCGAATGGCAGGGCGCGGAAAGCGAAGCGAACAAATAGAAAGCGCGAGGAGAACCAGACCATGTCCGACCCGACGAACGATCCGGCCGGCGCTGCCGCCAAGTCCCGCACCTATGTGCTCGTGCACGGGGCCTGGCACGGCGGATGGTGCTGGGAGGCCGTCGCGCAGATCTTGCGCTCGCATGGGCATCGGGTGTTCGCGCCTACGCTCAGCGGGCTCGCTGAACGAGCGCATCTGTTGTCGCCCGGGATCGATCTGCAGGTGTTCATCCAGGACGTCGTCGACGTGTTCGAGCAGAACGACTTGTCCGACGTGATTCTGGTGGGGCACAGCTTCGGCGGCCTGTCCTTGATCGGCGCCGCCGACCGCGTGCCGCAGCGGATACGCCAGCTGGTGTTCCTGGACGCGATGGTGCTGTCCGACGGCGAGTCGGCGTTCTCGGGCTTGCCGGCCGAGGTCGTCGCCAAGCGCACGAAGCTGGCGCTGGACACCAGCAACGGGCTGTCGATTCCCCCGCCGTCGGCGCGCGCCCTCGGGGTGTCCGATCCGGAGCAGGCGGCGTTCATCGAGCGTCATTGCACGCCGCATCCGTTCAGGACCTTTACCGATCCCATGGTCGTGAAAGGGGCGCCCGGCGGCGTGCTGCCCAAGGCTTATATCCAGTGTGTCGATCCCGTCTATGCGCCGCTGCAGGGCAGCCGCGACTTCGTTAAGGCGCAAAAAGACTGGGCCTGGGACGAGATCGCAACGGGGCACGATGCGATGGTGAGCGCCCCGGCGGCGTTGGCCGATAAGCTGCTGGCATTCGCGTAAAAGCGCGATCTCGAAAAAAGGGCCAACAATAAGTTGGCCCTTTTTTGCATGCCGGGATTTCAGCCAGGCGCCCGGGCCGCTTCGGGCTCGTGCTTGATCCACGCCAGGCGATGCAGCTGAGCCATGGCGACAGGGTCGTCCAGCAGCTTGAGGCGCTGCGGCTCGGTCAGGTCGGCGATGTTCTCGGCGGCCTGGTAGACCAGCGCGCGGCGTGCGGCCAGGTTGGCCGGCACGGGACGGTGGCGGGCCGTGCCCATGGCGCAGGCCATGGCGTTGACGACCGGGTCGGTGACCGCGTCGCCGAAGGTGGGGTCTTCTTTGCTGTTGTCGCGCGCGGCGTGCGTATAGAGATGCGTGTCCTGCAGCTCCCTGGGCGGGCGCATTTCTTCGGGGATGCGAAAGAGATTGCGCTTGATGCTCTGCAAGCCCGGCTCGAGCCGGCTGGAATACACCGACAGCGGGATGATGAGCAGCCAGGCCGCCAGGATGGGGACCATCCACGTGAGGAAGATCGGGTTGAGCCAGGCCACCAGCGTGGCCCAGGCGATGCCCAGCAGGGTCTGCGAAGCATGCCGGCGGATGGATTCGCTCCAGGGCGTGTCCTGCGCGTCGCGGTGGGGCGAGACCCACTTGGCCTTCAGGCCCAGGAAGGCCGCCACCACGAAGCGGGTGTGGAAGATCATGCGCACGGGGGCGAGCAGCATCGAGAACACCACTTCGAGCAGCATGCTCTGCAGCGCCTTGAGGCGGCCGCCGTAGTCTTGCGAGTCGCGGAACCAGATGCGCAAGAGGGCCAGCACCTTGGGCAGGAAGAGCAGCACGAAGGTGGTGGAGAAGAGCGCGATGGCCTTGTCCGGATGCCATTGCGGCCAGATCGGGAAGAGCTGGCGCGGCTCGACGAAGTATTGCGGCTCGGTCAGCGTGTGCACCGCCAGGAGCGCGGTGGACAGGGCCATGAAGAGGAACCACAGCGGCGCCGACAGATAGGACATCACCCCGGTGAGGAACACCGCGCGGTGCACCGGGTGAAAGCCGTCGATCAGGAACAGCCGGAAGTTCATGAGATTGCCGTGGCACCAGCGCTGGTCGCGCTGCAGCTCGTCGAGCAGATTGGGCGGCAGCTCTTCGTAGCTGCCCGGCATGTCGTAGGCGATCCACACGCCCCAGCCGGCGCGGCGCATCAGCGCGGCCTCGACGAAGTCGTGCGACAGGATGGCGCCGGCGAACGAGCCCTTGCCCGGCAGCGGCGCGAGGATGCAGTGCTCCATGAAGGGCGCCAGGCGGATGATGGCGTTGTGCCCCCAGTAGTGCGATTCGCCCAGCTGCCAGTAGTGCATGCCGGCCGTGAAGAGCGGGCCGTAGACGCGCGTGGCGAACTGCTGGATGCGGGTATAGAGGGTGTCCATGCCGCTGGCCTGCGGCGCGCTCTGGATGATGCCGGCCGTGGGGTTGGCTTCCATGAGCTGCACCAGCGACTTGAGGCATTCGCCGGTCATGACGCTGTCGGCGTCCAGCACCACCATGTACTGGTAGTGCGCGCCCCAGCGGCGGCAGAAGTCGTCGATGTTGCCGCTCTTGCGCTTGACGCGGCGCCGGCGCCGGCGATAGAAGATGCGGCCGAAGCCGTTCACCGTCTTGCACAGCTGCAGCCAGGCCTTCTGCTCTTCGATGCAGGTGTCGGCCTTGTAGCTGTCGGACAGCACGAAGACGTCGAAATTCTTGAGCGAGTCGGTGCGGGCGAGCGATTCGTAGGTGGCGCGCAGGCCGGCGAAGACGCGCGCGACGTCTTCGTTGCAGATGGGCATGACCAGCGCGCAGCGCGCGCCTTCTTTGGGCAGCGGCGCGTCGGACAGGCCGTGCGCGGAGATGCTGTAGCGGTCGCGGCCGATCATGAGCTGCAGAAAGCCCATCATGGCCGTCCAGAAGCCGGACGAGACCCAGCCGAACAGCAGCGCGAAAAGAATGAGGATGAGGATTTCGAGCAGGTTGCCGCCCTGGTAGGGCAGCACGCCCTTCATGTACCAGGTGGCCACGGCGGTCTGCACGGTCACGCCCGTGAGCAGGACCATGCGGCGGCGGCTGCCGGCCCGGCGCCAGGGGGCGCCGTCGTCGTCGCGCAGGGTGGCGCGGGTGATGGGCGGCGCGGGCGGAGGGCCGTTGCGCAGGCGGCGCCATATGCGCACCAGCGGATTGGTCACCCAGGGCACGGGCACCAGGGACGAGCGCGCGTGCGGCGGCATGGCGGCGATCTCGGCGCCGGAAGCGTCGCTGTGCATGACGCCGGCGGCCAGGGGGCCGGCGCCGACGCCCAGCATCAGCCGCTGGCCTTCCGAGGCCATGGAAGGCTCGGTGACCGTGCCGTGCTGGCCTATGGCTTCGTGCAGGGCCGTCCAGGGGTCTTCGCCCTGGGCGACGGTTTGATCGATCTGGCGTTCCAGAACCTGGCGCTGAGCCTCGGGCAGGGGCAGGCGCTGGAGGTAGCTCGGGATGAGGCCGTCGGCCTTACTTGGCTTCAGGCTCATTGCTGCTGGGCGGCATCTGATAGGACCAGGTTTCCGACAGCGGCGTCTGGCCGCTCATGAGCGTGGCGCGCATTTCCACGGGCTTGGCCGGATCCTTGACGTTCACGCGCAGGGTCAGCCGGCGGCCGCCGGTAATGGGGTTGGGGCGCACCGCGTTTTCGACGATCTGGCCGTTGTCGTTGGACGAGACGTTGGCGGTGACGGTCGCGTCGGCCGGCAGGTTTTCGAGCGAGGAACCGACGAAGTCGACGATGAAGGTCGTGCTGCCGTCGCTGCGGCGGATCAGGTCGGGGCCCTTGACTTCGTCGCGCGAGCGGCGCGTCTGCATGACCCAGGCCAGCGGCGTGGTGTGCACGCTCTGGTTGTTCAGCGTCCAGATCATGCGGTATTCGACGTCCAGCGGCGTGCCCGGCTTGGGCTGCGAGTCGGGCACCCAGAAGGCCACGATGTTGTCGTTGGTTTCGTCGGGCGTGGGGATCTCGACCAGCTGCACGCTGCCCTTGCCCCAGTCGCCGGTGGGTTCGATCCACAGGCTGGGACGCTTCTCGTAGTGATCGTCGAGGTCTTCGTAGTTGCGGAAGCTGCGCGCGCGCTGCAGCAGGCCGAAGCCGCGCGGGCTTTCCATGGCGAAGGCGCTCACGGCCAGCCGCTTCGGATTGTTCAGCGGGCGCCACAGCCATTCGTCCTTGCCCGTGTGCATGGCCAGGCCGTCGGAGTCGTGCATCTCGGGCCGGTAGTTGGTGGTGGCCGACGGCTGGTTGGAGCCGTACAGGTACATGCTGGTCAGCGGCGCGATGCCCAGGCGGCCCACGTGGTCGCGCAGATAGATGCGCGCCTTCACGTTCACCACGGTGTCGATGCCGGGGTGGAAGTCGAATTGGTAGGCGCCGGTGGCGCGCGGCGAATCGAGCAGCGCGTAGACGACCAGATCGGGCGAGGTCTTGGCGGGCTTGACGATCCAGAACTTGCGGAAGGCCGGGAATTCTTCGCCGGAAGGCAGCGCCGTGTCGATGGCCAGGCCGCGGGCCGACAGGCCGTAGGTCATGCCGCGGCCGATCACGCGGAAATAGCTGGCGCCCAGGAACGAGGCCAGCTCGTCATTGGGCTTGAGCACGGAGTTGACCGGGTACAGGATCTTGAAGCCGGCGAAGCCCAGGTCCTTGAGCAGCTTGGGGTCGACCTTCAGGTCGCCGTAGTTGAAGTCGTCCGGATCGAACTTGATCGGATGCGCGACGCCGTGTTCGTCGATTTCGCTGATCTCGACAGGCACGTTGAAATGCATGCCTTCGGGGTAGAAGCCCAGGCGGAAGGCCGAACCGTCGTTGATCCAGCGCGAATGGTCTTCGCGGAACTGGACGTTTTGATAGTTGGCGTATTTCAGGTCCTGCAGCTTCTCGGGCAGGTTGGATGCGGGCTGCTTGTAGCGCTCCGAAGCCAGGTGGTGGGCCATGTTTTCCACGTCGGAGAAAACGAAGCGGGGGGCGGCCTTGGCGGCCTCCTGCTCGGCCTTGTGCGCGGCGGGCTTGGCCGCCGGCTTGTGCTCGGCCGGGGACTGGGCGCGCGGTTTGGATTCGGCGGGCTTGGATTCCGCAGGTTTGGCCTTGGGTTTGGGCGCCTCGGACTTGGCCGCGGGTTTGGCCGGCTCGGGGGGAACCTCGATGCGGATGACCTCCGCGTTGCTCGTGTCCACCTTCGGGATGGGCGGCTGTTGCGCGGGTTGTGCGGATTGCGATTGCGCGTAGGCCGCAGCGCTGAACAGGGCGGCGACAACAAGGCTGGCAATCGGGATACTGCCGCGGATGCGGCGGGCGATGGAAAAGGTCACGGCGTGGAGCCTTTTGCGAAAACGGAAGAAGCGAGATGGAATTTTTGCACAGACGGCGATAGCAGGTGCGGTCAAGCCCAGGGCCAGGGCTCGCCGGGGCGTCCCCCGTGCTGACCCGGGATGATACTCCCCTCCGGGATCAGCGCGAAGTGGCGTCCGGCGCCCGGCGCCAGATCCGCCAGAGCAGCAGGCACAGCAGTCCGCAGCCGAGCAGGGCCAGCGCACTGGCATAAATGGGCAGCAGGCGGCCGGCGCCGCTCAGGGTGGCCGATAGGCTGCCTTTGACGGCGATGGGGGCGACGATGACGGCAAAAACCAGCAGAATGCCGCCGATGGCAAGCAGGAACAGCGCCATCCAGCCCAGTTGCGGCATGACGGGACGCCTGGGCGCGGCGGCGCGGGCCGGGGCGGCTTTGGCCGCAGCGGGCTTGGCGGCCTTGGCCGGCTTGGCGGATTTGTCGGCGGCGCGCGATCTGGCCGCGGGTTCGCCTTCGCGCGGCGCGGCGAGCCGCATGAGTCCGCGGCAGAGTCCCGGCGCCCCGGCCAGGCTGCCGAAGCCGGCCAGGGCTCCCAGCAGGGCTTCGGGCGAGATGGGGCGCGCACCGGCCAGCCAGCCGCCAGGCTGGCCGATGCCGGGCCAGGCGCCCATGTGGCCGTAAAGCGTGTGGCCGACGCCGTAGAGGGCCGCCAGGGCGGCTGCGATGACGGCCAGCACGATCGAGGCGCCGGCGGCGTCCTGGGCGCGCCGGTTGATCGGCAGCAGCATGACCAGGGCGAGTATCTTCAGGCACAGCCAGGTCGCCGCGGCCAGCAGCGCGGCGCTGGCCAGCGATAAGACGAAGCCGAAGAGAAAGCGGGTAAGAAACAGCAGCATGGAACTTGCCGCCGCCCGGAAAGGGGCGGAGGGCGGCATGACCTTAGCACATCGTGACGGGGCGGCCGCGCTACGCGCCCATCTCGGCGCGCAGCGTGCGCACCAGGTCGGCGGCGGGCAGGCCGCGCGACAGGCGAAAGCCCTGGCCGGCCCATTGCGCGGCGAAATCGGCGCTGCCCTTGGCCTTGGCGGCCGCATGCAGGGCCTTGCCCGCATCGTAGACGATGGGGTAGTCGGGCAGGACCGGGCATTCGGGCGCGGCGCCCAGGGCGGTGAGCCGATTGGCGAAACCGCGCGCGGGCCGTCCGGAAATGGAGCGGGTCATGACCGTGACATGCGTGCCGTCCTGCGCCAGCAGCGCCTGCCGGTAGGCGGCGTCGGCGTTCGATTCGGGACAGGACACGAAGGCGGTGCCCAGTTGCGCGGCCTGCGCGCCCAGCGCCCGCGCCGCGGCAATGCCCGCGCCGTCCATGATGCCGCCCGCCGCGATCACGGGCAGCGGCAGGCGCGCGGCCAGAAGGCGCGCGAGCGCCAGGGTGCCCAGTTGTTCGTCGGGGCCGTCCGGGTCGAAGATGCCGCGGTGGCCGCCTGCCTCGATGCCCTGCGCCACGATGGCGTCGATGCCGGCCGCCTCGATGCGGCGGGCCTCGTCCAGGCTGGTGGCGGTGGCCATCAGGTAGCAGCCGGCCGCATGCAGGGCGTCGATGCGCTCGGCGTCGGGCAGGCCGAAATGAAAGCTCACCACGGCCGGGCGTTCGTCGAGCAGCATCTGCAGCATGTCGTCGTCGGCCACGAAGCTGGTGTAGATCTCGCGCAGTTGCGCCGGCGGCTGCGCGCCGAATTCGGCGAAGCTGGGCGCAAGGTAGTCGATCCACGCGCGCTCGCGCCTGGCGTCGGCCCGGGCCGGCTTGTGGCAGAAGAGGTTGACGTTGAAAGCGCCTTGCGTGAGCGCGCGGGTCTGCCTGATGGCATCGCGCGCGGCGGCGGCGTTCATCGCGGCCACGCCCAGCGAGCCCAGGGCGCCGGCGTTGCTGACTGCCGCGGCCAGCGCGGGCGTGGTCGTGCCGGCCATGGGGGCCTGGATGATGGGATGGCTCAGGCCCAGGCGGGCCGCAAGGGGCGTGGTGGTCTTGGTCATGGGGGCACGGTAGTAGCTTGGGCCTCGATGCGCAAGTTGAGTTAGCCTAACAGGTCTATCAACGCCGCAAAGAGCCGCGCGCCGGCTCTGGCTACCTTGGCTACTCATGGCTCTGAGTCGTTCGTCTTTTTTTCTGCGCTTCGTCATTCTCAGTGCGATCGGACACGCCTATGTCGGCCTGCGCCTGATCGCCGACGCGCCTGTCGGCGCGGCGATCGCCACGGGCGCCTGGCTGTGGCTGGCCCTGTCCTGCGTGCTGATTCCCATGGGCATGCTCAGCCGCCGGGCGTCGCATCCGGGGCCCTGGGGCGGCGCGATGGCCTGGGTCGGCCTGTTGGCGCTGGGGTTCTTCTCTTCGCTCTTCGTTTGCACGGTGCTGCGCGATGTCGTGTTGCTCATCGCGTGGATCGCCTCGCTGCTGGGCGCACGCGTGCCCCTGCTGTCGCTGCGCGAGGGCTCGGCCCTGCTGGTGCCGGCGCTGGCCTTGCTGGCCAGCGTCGTCGGGTTCGTCAATGCCCGCGGCCTGGCGCGCGTGGTGCCGGTGAACGTGCCGGTGGCCGGCCTGCCCGAGGCGCTGGAGAATTTCACCATCGTGCAGATCAGCGACGTGCACGTGGGGCCGACGATCAAGGCGGGCTATGTGCGCGCCATCGTCGATGCGGTGAACGCGGAGCGCCCCGACATGATCGCGATCACCGGCGACGTGGTCGACGGCAGCGTCGAGATGCTGTCGGCGCATACGCAGCCGCTGGCCGGCCTGCGCGCGCCGCACGGGGTGTATCTGGTGACCGGCAATCACGAGTATTACTCGGGGGCCTCGGCCTGGGTGCGGGAGTTTCGCCGCCTGGGCTTGCGCGTGCTGATGAACGAGCATGCGGTCATCGACATTGCGGACAACAAGGTGGTGATGGCCGGGGTGACCGACTACACGGCGGGGTCGCACGACGCCATGCAGCGCAGCGATCCGGCCCGCGCCTTGGCGGGCGCCTCGCCGGACGCCGCGGTCAAGATACTGCTCGCACACCAGCCGCGCAGCGCGATGGCGGCCGCGCCGCTGGGCTATACGCTGCAACTGTCCGGCCACACGCATGGCGGACAGTTCTTTCCCTGGGGGTTCTTCGTGCGATTGCAGCAGCCTTTCACGGCGGGGCTGTACCGGCACCAGGGGATGTGGGTGTACGTGAGCCGCGGAACGGGGTACTGGGGGCCGCCCAAACGCCTGTGGGCGCCCTCGGAGATCACGCGGATACGGCTGGTGCGGGCTTAGGCGCCCGAGGTCTGCGGCTTGGCCCAGCCCTTGGCGTGCTCGACCGCTTGCCGCCACCGCGTCATGCGGGCTTCGCGCCGGTCTTTCGACCAGGCGGGCTCGAAGCGGTGCTCCGCCTGCCAATGGCCGGCCAGTTCATCCTGCGAGGCCCAGAAGCCGACCGCCAACCCGGCCAATCCTGCGGCGCCCAGCGCCGTGGATTCCAGCACGCGCGGACGCACCACCGGCACGCCCAGCAAGTCGGCCTGCATCTGCATGAGCAGATCGTTGCGCGCCGCGCCGCCGTCGGCGCGCAGCTCCGACAGGGCAATGCCGCTGTCGGCCTTCATGCAGTCCAGCAGCTCCGCGCTTTGCAGCGCGATCGATTCGAGCGTGGCGCGCGCGATGTGCGCGCGCGTCGTGCCGCGCGTCATGCCGACCAGCGTGCCGCGGGCGTAAGGATCCCAATGCGGCGCGCCCAGGCCGGTGAAGGCGGGCACCAGGAAGACGTCGTCGGTATCGGCCACCTGCGCGGCCAGCGCGCCGACCTCGTCGGAGCGCGAGATGATGCCCAGGCCGTCGCGCAGCCATTGCACCGACGCGCCGCCCATGAACACGCTGCCTTCGAGGATGTAGGTGGCCTGCCCCTGCTGCGCGGGCGAGCCCGTCCAGCCCATGGTGGACAGCAATCGGCTGCGCGAGGCGACAGGCTGCGCGCCGACGTTCATGAGCATGAAGCAGCCGGTGCCGTAGGTGTTCTTGACCATGCCGGATTCGAAGCATGCCTGCCCGAACGTTGCGGCCTGCTGGTCGCCGGCCACGCCGGCGATCGGGATGGCGCCGCCCAGCAGGCCGGGCAAGGCATGGCCGATGACGCCGCTGCTGGGCGCGATCTTGGGCAGCACGCCGCGCGGAATGTTCAGCAGCGCCAGTATCTCGTCGTCCCAATCGCGCTTGCGCAGGTCGTACAGCATGGTGCGCGACGCATTGCTGTCGTCGGTGCTGTGCACCGCGCCGCCGGTCAACTGCCATGTGAGCCAGGTGTCGACGGTGCCGAAGGCCAGTTCGCCGCGCTCGGCCGCGGCGCGCGCGTCGGGCACGTTGTCGAGCAGCCAGGCCAGCTTGGTGCCGGAGAAATACGCATCGACAACCAGGCCGGTGCGTTCCTGCAGCCTATCGGCATGGCCGTCCTGGCGCAGCTTTTCGCAGAAAGCGGCGGTGCGGCGGTCTTGCCAGACCAGGGCGTGCGCCACCGGCCGGCCCGTGGCGCGCTCCCACAGCACGGTGGTTTCGCGCTGGTTGGTGATGCCGATGGCCGCGATGTCCGAGGCTTGCGCGCCGGCATTGGCCAAGGCGCCGCGCGCGGTGGCGAGCTGGGTGCTCCAGATTTCCATCGCATCGTGCTCGACCCAGCCGGGCTGAGGATAGTGCTGATGGAATTCGCGCTGGTCGACGCCGCGCATGCGGCCTTCGCGATCGAACACGATGGCGCGGGAGCTGGTGGTGCCCTGGTCCAGCGCGAGGAGGAATTGCCCTTGAACCATGGCGATCGCCTTATAGGGAAGTGTGGCCGAGACCGGGTTCAGCCCTGCTTTTTGCCCAGGCT
>Ga0055529_1000650_pt1 | contig 25119 bp, 24 predicted proteins | sample AraplaCol_mCL_r2_FD_55007 | JGI IMG/M metagenome (GOLD analysis project Ga0055529, IMG submission 55007) | Arabidopsis root microbial communities from North Carolina, USA - plate scrape CL_Col_mCL_r2 | ecosystem: Host-associated > Plants > Roots > Endosphere | place: USA: North Carolina...
GAACAAGACTCAGACTTTACGCTTGCCTCCATACTTGCCGAGGAAGGCTAGAACTTCACTTTTGCCGAGAAGGCTTCGAACTCGGCTGTGATCCAGGTTCTGAAGTCGCGCACTTTTTCCGGCATGGTGTCGCGTTGCGGCCAGACCAGCCAGTAGGGGTAGGAATAGGGCACGCGGACATCGGTTATCGGCACCAGCCGGCCCTGTTCCAGCAGATCGGCGACGATGCTGTAGCGGGTGAGCAGCAGGCCGTGGCCCAGTTCGGCGCAGCCTATGGAGATGTTGGAATCGTTGGCGCGGAACTGGATGGACTGGACGGGTTCGAGCACGCCGGCGGCGCGGCACCAGTCGATCCAGGCGTTGTCGGTTTCGTGCAGGAGCGGGCAGCGGATCACTTCGCTNGGGGTGCGCGGCAGCTTGCCGCCGGCGAANTTCGGCGAGGCGACGACGAGCGCGACGTCCTTGAACAGCAGCTGCTGCGCCAGGTTCGGCCAGGGGCCTTGCCCCATGCGGATGCCCACGTCGGCCATGCCTTGCTGCAGTTCGCTCAGCTCCAGCCCGGTCTGCAGGCGGATGCGATAGTGCGGATGGGCGAGTCGGAATCTGGGCAGGCGGGAGATCAGCCAGTGCAGCGCGAGGGAGTGCAGCGTGGTGATGACCAGCTCGTCTTCTTGCGGACGGGCGCGGGCTTTGCGGGTGGCGGCTTCGATGTCGCGCAGCGCGTCGCGGATCTCGAGCGCGTACAGGCGGCCTTCTTCGGTCAGCGTCAGGCCGCGCCCGGCGCGCACGAACAGCGGCACGTCCATGATGTCTTCCAGCAGCTTGATCTGCTGGCTGATGGCCGAGTGGGTGACGTGCAGTTCGCGCGCGGCGGAGGTGACGCTGCCGAGCCTGGCGACGGCCTCGAAATAACGTAGCGCCGGCAGGGGAGGGAGATGGCTCATATGTTAGTAAAACTAACGATGGACGTTGATTTTTACCGCTTTTCCTGCCTGCCGGCTATCGTTTACCTTATCAGTAACAACCCGAATNTTTCTTTCGAGCGCAGCGGCATCAAGCCTGTGGGATGCGTCGGGGTGGAAAGATNTTCGTCCTTAAGAAATTCTAACGCCAGGTTCAACATGCAACTCATCGGCATGCTCGATTCGCCCTTTGTCCGCCGCACGGCGATCAGCCTGAAGCTGCTCGGCGTTCCCTTCGAGCATCGTTCGGTTTCGGTCTTCAGCACGTTCGACCAGTTCCGGGCCTTGAACCCGGTCGTCAAGGCGCCGACGCTGATTCTGGACGACGGCCAGGTGCTGATGGATTCGACGCTCATCCTCGACTATGCCGAGCGTCTGGCCGGGCCGTCGGCCGCGATCTTCCCGGCCGACCTGGCCAAGCGCGCCCGCGCGGTGCGCCTGACGGGCCTGGCGATGGCGGCCAACGAGAAGTCGGTGCAGATCGTGTACGAGCGCAAGGTGCGGCCGGCCGACAAGCTGTATCAGGCCTGGGTCGATCGTGTGCGTGTGCAGCTGCTGGCGGCCTATGACGCGCTGGAAAAGGATTTGCGGGCCCAGCCTCTGCATGGCGCGGGCCAGGCGCTGGGCCATGAAGGCGTTGCCGTCGCCGTGGCTTGGGGTTTTACGCAGATGATGGTGCCCGACGTGGTGCCGGCGGCGGGCTATCCATCCGTGCAGGCGTTTTCGGCGCATTGCGAGCAGCTTCCTGTGTTCAAGGAAACGCCCGCCACGTAGCAACGGCGGCCGTTAACGCGGCGGCCTTATTCGATGTTTTTTTTATCAGTATCTCGTCCGTTCGGCGGACTGGGAGGGAATCATGTTTTCGCAAATTTTCCATCGGCTGGCCCAATCCCTGGGATTGCGCAATCTGTCTCGCGACGAGGCCTATCTGTCCGGCGCCGTCGACCTCGGCCAGCTGGAATGCCGGATGCTCGCGCTGGATCACGGCCTGGAAATCTGAGGCTACGGGCGTACCCCGAAGATGCGGGCGAAAGCCTGCTGCCCGGCAGGCGTGACGGTAACGCTGCGCGTGCCTTCGGGCCGCCTTATCCACCCCTGCTTCAGGTAATGCTGGAACAGGGTGGCTCCGAGCGTGCCGGCGATATGGTGCCGGCGTTCGCTCCAATCCAGGCAGGGCCGGCAAAAGACGCGGGTAGTCTTGCGGTGCGGTGCGTGTTGCGCGCAGGCATCGGGTTCGATGCCCAGGTCGTGCAGGAAGCGGGTCCCTTGTGCCGTCAGGGCGCCGGCTTCCGACGTCAGTTCGATATGGCCCGCCTGGATCATGCTGTCCGTGATGGCCACCGCGATCTCGCCGGCCAGATGGTCGTAGCAGGTGCGCGCGTAGCGCAGCGCCTTGTCGCGCGGGCCGGTGACGACGCGCGGGCCGCGCGCTTGCGATCCCGCTTCGCGCTCGACCGACACTGACATGATGTGTTCCAGCATGTGCGCCACGGAAGGCGAGGCGAGCCGGTGATAGCGGTGACGGCCTTGCTTTTCCATGGACAGGAGGCCGGCCTGCGTCAGCTTGGCCAGGTGTCCGCTGGCCGTCTGGGGCGAAATGCCCGCCAGCTGGGCCAGTTCGGCGGCGGTCAGGGCGCGGCCGTCCATCAGCGCGGCAAGCATGCTTGCCCGCGCCAAGTCGCCGATAAGCGCGGCCGTTTCGGCCATTGATGCCGTGCTGAGCATGGCGGTTCTCCTACGCAGTCCGGCCAGATTAGCAATTTTTCCGATACCGATACTACGGGCTGCGCCGTAACGTCGGCATGCCGCGAGGCGGCACAGTGGATGCCAAGGGATTCTCTTGGGAGCCTCGCGCCATGTCTTGCGCTTTCGTATTGCCTCAACCTCGTTTCTTCGGCCCCTGGGCGGTGCGGGCCGCCTTCCTGCTCGCCGTCTTCGGCTGGGGCGTGGGCTTTTACGGGCCGCCCATCTACCTGGCCGAAGTCATGTCCCGCACCGGCTGGTCCTTGAGCCTGGTCTCGGCCGCGGTCACCGTGCATTTTCTGTTCGGCGCGGTGGTCGTGACGAATCTGCCGCGCGCGCATGCCGGATTGGGCTTGCCCGCGACGACGACTCTGGGCGCCGTTTTTGCGGCCGTGGGCGTTCTGGGATGGGCCGAGGCGTCGCAGCCCTGGCAGCTTTTCGCGGCCGCGCTCTTGAGCGGCGGGGGATGGGTGGCGATGGGCGCGGTCGCGGTCAATGCGATCGTGTCGCGCTGGTACGCGGTTGGGCGGCCGTCCGCCCTGGCCAAGGCCTACAACGGGGCGAGCATCGGCGGCGCGATTCTCTCGCCGCTATGGGTGGCCTTGATTCAGCGCCTGGGCTTTGCCGGGGCCGCGGCGGCCATGGGCCTGGTCATGCTTGCCGTCGTCGCATGCTTGAGCTTCGCGGTGTTTGCAAAGACGCCGCGAAGCCTGGGGCAATTGCCCGATGGCGGCACGGCGCCGTCATCGCCATCGCCCGTCGCGAGCAAGGAACAAGACGATGCTTCCGTGCTGCCGCAGACCGTGCTGCGGCACGATCGAGCCTTTCTTACGCTGGCCGCCGGCATGGCGATAGGCCTGTTTGCGCAAGTCGGTTTGCTGGCGCATTTGTTCGAGTTGTTGACGCAAGTGCTGGGCGCGCAAGCGACGGGGTTCCTGATGGGCGGCGGCACGGCCTGCGGCATCGTGGGCCGGATGGCCGCGGCCCGCGCCATGACGCGCATCGAAGACCGGCGCGTCATCGCCGCGGCAAACTACGGCATGCAGGCCGCGGGCTCTTTCGCGCTGCTTGCCGCGCAGCCCGGCGAGATCGGGCTCATCGTGTGCGGCATCGTGCTGTTCGGCGCCGGCATCGGCAACGCCACATCGCTGCCGCCGCTCATCGCGCAGACCGATTTCGCGGCGCGGGACGTGCCGCGCGTCGTCGCGTCGATCGTCGCGATCGGGCAGGGCACGTATTCATTCGCGCCGGCGGTGTTCGGCCTGCTGTTGGGCGCAGAGGCCGGCGCGGCCGGCTCGCATGCCGATCGTCTTTTCGTCGCCGCCGGCGTCATCCAGCTCGCCGCGGCGGCGATTTTTCTCGCCGGCCGCGGCAAAGCCAGACTCAAGCCAGTTGTTTGAGCAGCAGATGCCAGAACTTCGTGCGCTGCTCCAGCGTGGACGTCAGGATGTATTCCTTGAGGGTGTGCGCGCCGTCGCCGTCGGCGCCCAGGCCGTCCAGCGTGGGCACGCCCATGGCCGAGGTGAAGTTGGCGTCGCTGCCGCCGCCCGTCATCGGGGCGTCGTTCAACTCGAAGCCGGCCGTCTTGGCATAGCTGCGCACCTTGTCCAGCAGCGCGGTGCTGGCGGCCGTCTTGACCATGGGCGGGCGGTTGAGCTCGACGTCGATGTCGAGCTCGGTGTCGGGCCCCACGGCGCAAAGCTCGCGCATGCGGCGCAGCACGTAGTCGGCGGAAGCCATGTCGGGCACGCGGAAGTCGACCACGCAGCGGCAGCGCTCGGGCACGGTGTTGGTGACGGTGCCGCCGGTGATGGTGCCCACGCTCACCGTGATGCCGCGGTCGTAGTCGGTGATGGCTTCCAGCGCCAGCACCTGGTGAGCCATTTCCCTGATGGCGCTGCGNCCCTTCTGGTGGGCCACGCCGGCGTGCGCGGGCATGCCCTTGACGCCCAGGCGCAGCATGCCGGTGCCCTTGCGCGCGGTGACGCACATGCCGGTTTCGGAGCGGGCCGGCTCGCAGACGAAGCAATACTTGGCGTCGGCGGCGAATTTTTCGATCTGCGGACGCGAGGCATGGCTGCCGGTTTCTTCGTCGGGCACCATCAGGAAATCGATGGGCAGGGCGGTGGCGCCGGGCTCGCCCAGGCCGGCCATGGCGGACAGGGCGATGTAGGTGCCGGCCTTCATGTCGTAGCCGCCGGGGCCGTAGAGGCGGTCGCCTTCGATGCGCACGGGGTTGTCCTTGAGCGTGCCCAGGGGATGCACGGTGTCCATGTGCGCCAGGATGAGCAGGCCCTTGCGCGTGTCGCCTTCGGCGCGGTTGGTGGCGAACAGCGCGGGGCCGACGTGATCGCCCAGCGGAATGATGGTGGTCTTCAGGCCTTGCTTGCGGGCGTACTCGGCGGTGAGCTCGGCCATGGCGGTCACGCCGGCCGGCGCGCTGGTGGGGGATTCGCAAAGCATCCAGGCGCAGATGCCGGCAACCATCTGTTCGGTAGTGGGTAGCGTGCTCATGGCGGTGTCGAAAAGTATGAGGGGTTGATCGGGAGATGCAGCGTTGAAGANATATCGGAATGCGTGGGGAATCAGGCCACCTGGCCGCCGGTGAGGCGCGCGATCTCGTCGGCATCGGGCATCTTGCCGTCGAACCACAGGCCGGCGCAGACGGCCGACATGGCGCGGCCGTCGTGGCCGACGCCGGGCACGCTGTGCAGCGTCCAGTTGCAGGCGATGCCGCGGCGCCGGGCCTCGGCCTGGCCTGCCGCGAGATAGTTGTGCGCACGTGCATGGCGATGCGGGCCCTGGGCCACGGCGGGCGGATCGGAGGGCAGGTGCTCGCCCTGGGTTTCGATGTCGCGGTCGCCGGCCAGTATCGTCATGGGGTAGGACAGCAGGTGTTCCAGGTGCTGCTCGGTCAGGCCCACGCCGCCCAGGCCCTCGGGGAATTTGCGTTCCATGGTGGGCAGCGTGTACCAGCCGGGGTTGCCGATGGCCACGGCCTTCCAGGGTGCGTGCGATTGGCTGCTCATGAGCCGGTGCACGAACTGGCCGCCGGCCGAATGGCCGAACAGATAAGTGCTGTTGCCGTCCACGAGTTCGGCCGCGACGAGGTCGGCCACCACGCGCGCGGGCAGGGCGTAGGACCAGCCGTCGACGTGGCGCGGATTGCCCATGGCAGTGTAGGCCAGGCCGTTGTTGTAGCTTGCCACCCCGGGCCAGATCTCGTCGGAGAAGGTCGGCGCCACGATCAGGAGCTTGTGCTTGTCGGCCGCCTCGACCCAGAAGTCGCGGTAGTCGTCGCCGTTGCGCATCACGCCGTGCTGCACGATCACCACAGGGCGGTCGGGCGTGTGGCCGTAGGGGCGATAGGTGTGCAGCGTGATGGGGCGGTCGGCGTTGCGGTCTTCGTCGATGTAGGCGATGGCGTTGCGGCCGGCGTGGCCCAGTTCGAGGGCGAGGCGTTCGGTGTTGCTGAGGTCGGCGGGTTTCATGGCACGGCAGAATCGGTTGCGNAGCTTCGGGATCAGGCGGTTTCGTTCAGATGGCAGGCCGACCAATGGCCGNCGGCGATGGCCTTGAGTTCGGGCGCCTGTTCGCGGCAGCGCGGCATGGCGTGCGGGCAGCGCGGGTGGAAGGTGCAGCCCGAAGGCGGGCTCAGGGGCGAGGGGATCTCGCCGCGTATGGGCGTGAACTGCCGGCCGCGCCGCGCCACGTCGGGCATCTCGGCCATGAGCGCCTGCGTGTAGGGATGAGCGGCGCGCGCGAAGATCTCGGCGGCCGGCGCCTGCTCGACGATCTTGCCCAGATACATGATGGCCACGCGATCGGAGATGTGGCGCACCACGCCCAGGTCGTGGCTGATGAAAAGCATGGTCAGGTCATGCCTGGCGCGCAAGTCCATGAACAGGTTGATCACCTGCGCCTGGATGGACACGTCCAGCGCGGCCACCGGCTCGTCGCACACCAGAAAGCGCGGCGCCACCATCAGCGCCCGCGCGATGCCGATGCGCTGGCGCTGGCCGCCCGAGATCTCGTGCGGATAGCGGTCGCGGTAGTCGCGGTCCAGGCCGACTTCGCCCAGGGCGCGGTCGACGCGCTCCTGCACCTGCGCGGCGGGAGCCAGCTTGTGCACCTTGAGCGGCTCGCCCAGGATCTGCCGCAGGCGCTGGCGCGGATTGAGCGAGGCCTGCGGATCCTGGAAGATCATCTGCACGCCCAGCGTGTAGTCCAGGCGTTCCTTGCCTTGCAGTTGCGCGGTGGGCTTGCCCTGGTAGAGCACCTGGCCCGCGCTTTGCGCGTGCAGGCCGGCCACGACGCGGCCCAGCGTGGACTTGCCGCAGCCGGATTCGCCGACCAGGCCCACGACTTCGCCGCGCGCAAGCGACAGCGATACGCCGTTGACGGCATGCACGACGCGGCGTTCGACGCGACGGCCGCCCAGGGCCAGCAGGCGCTGCGCCATGTCGGGACGGCTTTCGAAGCGCTTGTGGACATCGCGCAGTTCGATGACGGGGGCGGGGTGCGGGTCGCCGCCGGNCCGCCCCAAGGCGAAAACGCCCCCCTGGGGTGCAGCAAGCCCGAAGGGCGCGGCGTTGGGGCTCTTTTCTTCGCTCATCTCATGAATTCTGGGAAATCGGCGCAAGCGGGACATAGCAGCGGTAGCCGCGTTCGCCTTCCTGCACGGGGGCGGGGGCCTGCTCGGCGCAGCGCGTCACCGCGCTGGGGCAGCGCGGGCGGAAGGCGCAGCCCACGGGGCGTGCCGCCAGGCTGGGCGCCATGCCTTCGATCTGCGGCAAGCGGGCGCCGGGCAAGGCGCGCGCGGGCATGGATTCGAGCAGGCCGCGCGTGTAGGGGTGGCGCGGCGCCTCCAGCACCTGGGCCACGGGGCCGCTCTCGACGATGCGGCCCGCGTACATCACGGCCACGCGGTCGGCGAGCTCGGCCACCACGCCCAGGTCGTGGGTGATCCAGATGAGCGCCGTGCCGTGCTCGCGGCAGATCTTCTGCATGCGGTAGAGAATCTGACCCTGGATGGTGACGTCCAGCGCGGTGGTGGGCTCGTCGCAGATGATGAGATCGGGCTTGTTGAGCATGGCGATGGCGATGGCCACGCGCTGGCGCATGCCGCCGGAGAATTCGTGCGGGTAGCTGCGCAGGCGCTTTTCCGGCGCGGGAATGCCGACCATTTCCAGCGCCTCGACGCAGCGGCGCAGCGCTTCGCGGCGCGCCACCGGGGCATGCGCCTGGATGGCTTCCAGCATCTGCTCCTCGATGCGCAGCACCGGGTTGAGCGTCATCAGCGGGTCCTGGAAGATCATGGCGATGCGGTTGCCGCGCAGCTGCCTCATCTGCTCTTCGTCGAGGGCGCGCAGGTCCTGGCCGTCGAAGCGGATCTCGCCTTCGACCACCTCGCCCGGCGGGTCGATCAGGCCCAGCAGCGAAAAGCCGGTCACGGATTTTCCCGAGCCCGATTCGCCCACCAGGCCCAGTATCTCGCCGCGCCGCACCGACAGGTCGACGCCGTCGACGGCCGGCCAGGCGCCGGCTTCGGTATGAAAGGCCGTGCGCAGTCCGCGCACGTCCAGCAGCGGCGCTTGCCGGGGCGCGTCGGGTTGGCGTGCCTGGGAAGGAAAGGCCGCTTCGAGCCGGTTCCAGGGATCGGTCACTTCTTCGGGTCCAGGGCGGTGCGCAGGCGCTCGCCCACGATGTTGATGATGAGGATCAGCGCCAGCAGCGCCAGGCCGGGGAACAGGCTGATCCAGTAGTCGCCCGACAGCAGGTATTGAAAGCCGTTGGCGATCAGCAGGCCCAGCGAAGGCCGGGTGATCGGCACGCCCACGCCCAGGAAGGACAGCGTGGCTTCGAGCACGATGGCGTGGGCCACCTGCACGGTGGCGAACACCAGCACCGGCCCCAGGCAGTTGGGCAGCAGGTGGAACAGCATGACGCGCCACGCCGGATAACCCAGGTTGGCGGCGGCCTCGACGTATTCTTTATGGCGCTCCTGCAGGGCGCGGCCGCGCATGATGCGCGCGTAGTGCGCCCATTGCACCAGCACGATGGCCAGGATCACCTTGTCCACGCCGCGGCCCATGATGGCCAGCAGCACCAGGGCCACCAGAATGGACGGAAAGCCCAGGACGAAATCCACCAGGCGCATGAGCAGCATGTCGAGGAGGCCGCCGGCGTAGGCCGCGAGCAGCCCCACCAGGCTGCCGATGGCCGTGGCGATCACCACCGACGCCAGGCCCACCAGCAGGCTGATGCGCAGGCCGTACAGAATGGCGCTGAGCATGTCGCGGCCCTGGTCGTCGGTGCCCAGCAGATAGCGCACGCCGTCCATGGACTGCGAGAACGGCGCGAGCCGGCCGTCGAGCAGATTCAGATCAGCCAGGTTGTAGGGGTTCTGCGGCGCGAACCAGGGCGCCGCCAGCACCAGCACGATGAGCGCGAGCAGGGCCAGGCCCGCGCCGCGCACGGTGGGGCGGGACCGCAGCTGCTTGAGTATGCCGGCGCGCCGCGGCGTGTCGGGCAGCGGCTGCAGCGTGCGGGCGCGGGTTTTGGAAGAAGTCGTCTGCATGGTGTCTTCAGGCCGCGTTTTCCACGAGCTGCACGCGCGGGTCGAGCGCCGCGTACAGGATGTCGACGACCAGGTTCACCAGCACGAAGATCAGCGTGGCCAGCATCACGTAGGCCACCACCACGGGGCGGTCGAGATGGTAGACGCTGTCGATGAGCAGCTTGCCCATGCCGGGCCAGGCGAACACGGTTTCGGTGATGGTGGAATAGGCGATGAGCTGGCCGAATTCCAGGCCGATCACGGTGATCACGGGGATGAGGATGTTGCGCAGGATGTGGCGCATGACGATGCGCCCGGGGCGTATACCCTTGGCGCGCGCGAACTTCACGTATTCCTGCGATTGCGCCTCGGCCACGCCCGAGGCCGTCATGCGCAGCACCAGCGCGATGTTGGCCAGCGACAGATTGATGGCGGGCAGGATGAGATGGCGCCAGCCTTGCAGCGTGGTGATGGTCAGCGGAATGCCCAGCACGCTGACCGGATCGGCCCGGCCCGAGGCGGGCAGCCAGCCCAGCCACACGGCGAAGGTGAGGATCAGCATCATGCCCAGCCAGAAGTTGGGCAGCGAAAAGCCCAGCACCGAGCTCGAGAGTATGCCTTTGCCCAGGAGCTTGTTGCGATACAGGCCGGCCACCAGGCCCAGCGGCACGCCGACGACGCAGGTCAGGGTGATGGCGATGACGACCAGCTCGAAAGTGGCCGGCATGCGCTGCGCGATCAGCTGGATGGTCGAGGTGCCGTAGACGAAGGAGGCGCCCAGGTCGCCGTGCAGCGCGCGCACCAGGAAGTGCCAGTATTGCTCCCACAGGGGCAGGTCCAGCCCCAGCCGCGCGATCATGGCGGCGCGGTCGGCGGGGCTGGCTTGAGGGCTCACCAGCAGTTCGATCGGATCTCCCACGGCATACACCGCGAGAAAGACCACGAGCGAAACCGCCAGGAGCACGAAGGCGCTCTGGATGAGACGGCGCACGATGAACAGGGCCACTTCAGATCTTCCGTCTACAGGCCCTGGGCCAGGGGTTGGGCCAGGCGCACCACCGTGACGCCCGGCCGCAGGTTGGCCAGCGACGAAGGCATGATGAGCACGCAGTCNTCGTAAGGCGCGGTCACCGGCTCGCCGTCGTTCCAGCCTATGACCGTGCCGGCGGGCAGGGATTCCAGGCCTTTCCATTCTTGAGCGAAGCGGAAGTCGGTGCTGCGCGCGGCGATGGCCTGCGTGACGCGCAGGGCCTGCTGGCGCGGCAGCTCGGGCAGGAACCACTCGGTGGGCAGGTCGGCGCGATCCACCGCGCCGGAAGCCGCGAGAAAGCGCGCCGCCTGGTCGATGGCCACGTCGCGCGACGAGAGCGCGCCGTGCAGGCCGCATTCGATCAGCAGCGAGCGCGTGCCGTTGTCGCCGGGTTCGCCGAAGCGGCCGTAGTCGCGCATGCGCACGCCGGCNGCATGGCCGGCGTCGGCGATGATGTAGGCCGGCCGGCCCAGCGACAGCGCGAGGTCGATGTTGCGGCGTTCGATGCCGCTGAGCTGCAGGGGCTCGCTCGACGCGCTCATCGAATGCAGGTCGAGCAGCCAATCGGCCTGCCGCACCCAGGGCAGCAGCGCGTTGGCGCGGCGGCGCTCCTGCGTGTCGTTCGTGGCCAGCTTGTCCGCGCTCCAGATGCGGTTCATGTCCTCGTCGACGAAGCGCGAGACCGGCCTGCTTTGCGGATCGAAGCGGTCGAAGGCGGCCAGGTTGCAGAAGGCCAGGGTGAGCCTGCCGCGCCGCGGACGCACGCCCGCGGCCAGCAGCGTCTTCAAGGCCCAGGCGCCGCAGATCTCGTCGCCGTGGATGAGCGCGCAGACCATCACGTGGCGGCCCGCCGCGCCCGAGTCGAAGTGCCAGACGCCTTCGACGCCGGTATTGCCGGCGCGTTCGGATGAGATGTCCGGCTTGGGCAGATCGAATGCGTGCATCGTGCCCATGGCCTTACTGCTTCACGGGCTTGACCGACATGGCCAGCGTGTACTGGTCGCGGCGGCCTTCGTAGGTGATGCCCTTGCGGAAAGCCCAGATGGTGCTTTCGAATTGCAGCGGGATGATCGGCACGTCGTTGAGCGCGATCTGCGTGGCCTGTTCGTACAGCTTCTGGCGCTTCTCGGGATCGACGGTCTGCATGCCCTGCAGCAGGACCTTGTCGAACTCGGGGTCGGAGAACCGGCCGTAGTTGCTGGTGCCCAGGGCCTTGGGCGGATTGTGGGTGGCCACCCAGATCTGGAACAGGTCGGAGGCTTCGCCGTTGTCCGCGCCCCAGCCGCCCATCGAGAAGCCGAACTCCAGCTTGGCGCGCTTGGGGAAGTAGATGGCGGCGTTCATGGTGTCGACGTGCGTCTTGATGCCGATGCGCGACAGATATTGCGCCACCGCCTGAACGATCTGGCTGTCGTTGATGTAGCGGTCGTTGGTCGAGGACAGCGTCAGGTCGAAGCCGTTGGGATAGCCGGCCTCGGCCAGCAGCTTCTTGGCCGCTGCGGGGTCGTACTTGATCTCGGGCGCATGGGGCAGCGCGCCGAGCAGGCCGTCGGGCATGTACTGGTTGGCCACGGTCGCCATGCCGTCCATCAGGCGGGCGACGATGGTCTTGCGGTCGATGGCGATGTTGATGGCGCGGCGCACGCGCACGTCGGCCAGGGGATTCTTGCCGTCGGGCGCCTGCACCGTCGCGCCGGGATCGCGGCCGATGGTGGGCTGGAAGAAGATGAGGCGAGTCGAGGGCGTGGCCACGAAGCCGAACTTGGGATCGTTCTTGATGCGTTGCAGGTCGCGCGCGGCCGGGTTCTCGATCATGTCGAAGTCGCCCGAGAGCAGGCCGGTCAGGCGCGGGCCCGCGTTGGGCACGGGGATGAGCTTCACTTCCTTCCAGTAGGGCTTGTGGCTCGCGTCCCAGTAGTTCTCGTTGCGCACGAGGTCGACGCCGGAGCCCGGCACGTAGGACTTCAGNAGGTAGGGNCCGGTGCCGATGGCGTCCTTGCCGTTGTTGAAGTCGGCGGCGGTGGGCCAGGGGCCGGTGACGCCGCAGCCGGTCTTGGGCGCGAAGGTGAGCTTGCCGTGCGGCACGATGCCGTTCCACAGGATCGGCAGCCCATGGGAGAACTCGGCCGGCAGGATCGGGAGCGGGCCGTTGGTCTTGAGAATGACGGTATGGTCGTCGGGCGTCTGCACGTCGACCAGGCGTTTCGCGGTGTCGGTGTACGACAGCGAGATGTTGGTGGGGTTGTTGAGCGCGCGGCAGAGGGTGAACAGCACGTCCTGCGAGGTGAAGGGCTGGCCGTTGGAGAACTTCACGCCGTCGCGCAGCTTGAATTCCCAGGTCGTGTCGTCGAGGGCCTTCCACGAGGTGGCCAGGCCGGGCGCGAGCTTCATGTCGGCCGTGCGGACGATCAGCGTCTGGAAGATATGGGCAGCGAGCGATTCGTTCTGCGCCATGCGGTGATAGTAGGGGTCGGCCGCCGTCGGCTCGGAGGCGACGGCGATTTTCAAGGTCTGGGCTTGGGCGGGGGCGGCGATGGCGGCAAGGCCGGCCATGCCCAGCGCGGCGAAGAAAACCGCGTTGATGCGCGACGTCATGGTTGCGACTCCGGATTGATGAGCAGGCGATTATCTCCCCGATGCGCGGGACTGGAAAGCCGAACGGCCCGGCCGGCGGATAAATCCGCCGGCCGGGCCGTCGTCAGGTGATGCTGGACCGCGCGCGAAACGCGCGGTCTTTTAACGCGCTTGCAAGCGGTTTACCACTGCGTGCTGGCGAAGCGCGTGTTGTGGTTGTAGGCGCGATCCATGGCGTCGTTCAGGCGGCTGATGAAACCGAGCAGCTTGTCGGCGCCGTGGACCACGGCCAGGGCAGAGGACTTCAGGAAGGGGACCAGCTTCACGGTTTCGGAGGCGCTCATGGCCTCGATCATCAGTTCGCGTTCGAGTTGGTCGGTCAGGCGGAATTCGGTGTTGGTGTTCATTGCGGCTCCAGATCGGCGGAAGTGCCTCGGTAAGCAATGAAGTCAGTATAGGGATAACCCTAGANNCGCGCAATAAAAATTCTAGGGTAAACCCCAGGTATTTTGTAAAAATTCCTATATTGTGAGATTGAATTCCNNAANATGAAATAAAGGGCGATTCAGCCGCGATTTCGTAGCGTGCGAGCGACATTCGCGAGCTCTCCCGCCGTCAGTCCTATGGGCCCCGTGCCCGCGGCCACCAGGGCGTCGGCCGCCGCGCCGTGCAGCCAGACCGCGCCGGGGACGGCCTGTTCCAGCGGCACGCCCTGGGCGATCAGGCTGCCCAGCATGCCGGCCAGCACGTCGCCGGTGCCGGCGGTGGCCAGGCCGGGATTGCCCGTGGTGTTGATCCAGCAGTCATCCGCGGCGGGCGGGCAGACCAGGGTGCCCGCGCCCTTGAGGACGACCCAGGCCCGGTATTGTCGCGCCAGGGCCTGCGCGGCGGCGGGCCGGTCGGCCTGGATGCGCTCGGCCGGGCAGCCCAGCAGTCTGCCGGCTTCGGCGGCATGGGGGGTGAGCACCACGGGAGCCGGCCCCCAGTCGGGCCGCAGGGTGCCTTGCGCCAACAGGTTCAGGCCGTCGGCGTCCAGCACCAGCGGCGTTTGCGCGCGGGTCTGGAACAGGGTGGTCAGCAGCAGGATCGCGTTGTCGAGCGTGCCCAGCCCGCAGCCGGCCACCCAGGTCGTCAAGCCCAGCGGGCCGGCGTCGGCCAGGAGGTCGCGGCCGGACCGCAGCATCAGCTCGGGCTGCAGCGGATCGCAGGGCAGGGGCGCCACGTCCTGGGCAAAGCCCACCAGCACCTTGCCGGCGCCCAGGCGCAGCGCGGCCCGGGCGGCCAGCAAGGCCGCGCCGGTCATGCCGGGGCCGCCGCCCAGCACGCCCAGGGTGCCGAAGCTGCCCTTGTGCGTATCGATCGCGCGCGGGGCGAAAAGCGCGGGCAGCTGGTCTCGCAGAATGGGAATGGGCGTCGTCATGGTCGGGGATGGAAAGGCGCGGCCGGAGAATTGGCTAAGATTATCGGCCCGTCGTGTCTTTTTAGGCTTGAAGCATATGTCCGCGCAATCCACGCCGCCGCGTCCCGCCCCGCTCACCGGCATCCGCGTCCTCGACCTGACCCGCGTGCTCGCCGGGCCCTGGTGCACGCAGAACCTGGCCGACCTGGGCGCCGAGGTCGTCAAGATCGAGCGGCCGGGGTCGGGCGACGACACGCGCGCGTGGGGGCCGCCCTATCTGAAGGACCAGGACGGCAACGCCACGAGCGAAGCCGCCTATTACCTGTCGGCCAATCGCAACAAGCTGTCGGTGACGGTGGACATCGCCACGCCGCGCGGCTCGCAGGTCGTGCGCGAACTGGCCCGGCAGAGCGACATCCTGGTCGAGAATTTCAAGGTGGGAGGGCTCAAGAAATACGGCCTGGACTACGCAACGCTGCGCGAGATCAATCCGCGGCTCATCTATTGCTCGGTGACCGGCTTCGGCCAGACCGGGCCCTATGCCAGCCGGCCCGGCTACGACTTCATGATCCAGGGCATGGGCGGGCTGATGAGCATCACCGGCGAGCGCGACGACATGCCCGGCGGCGGCCCGCAGAAGGCGGGCGTGGCCGTGGCCGACCTGATGACCGGCATGTATTGCACGGTGGGCATCCTGGCCGCGCTGATCGAGCGCGACAAGAGCGGCCAGGGCCAGCACGTCGACATGGCCCTGCTCGATTGCCAGGTGGCCATGCTGGCCAACCAGAACCTCAACTACATGACCTCGGGCAAGGCCCCGGGCCGCGCCGGCAACGCGCACCAGAACCTGGTGCCCTATCAAGTGTTCGCGGCGGCCGACGGCCACCTCATCGTGGCGGTGGGCAACGACAGCCAGTTCCGCAACTACTGCCGCGTGATCGGCATGAACGAGCTGGCCGACGATCCGCGCTTTGCCACCAACCCGCAGCGCGTGATCAACCGCGAGACCCTGGTGCCCATCCTGGTCGAGCGCATGAAGGCCGGCGCGCGCGACGCGTGGCTGGCCGAATTCGAAGCCGCCGGCGTTCCGGCCGGCCCCATCAACACGCTGGAACAGGTCTACCAGGACCCGCAGGTGCAGGCGCGCGGCATGAGGCTGGAGTTGCCGCATCCCACGGCCGGCGTGGCGCCCATTGCGGCCAGCCCGCTCAAATTGTCGGGCAGCCCGGTGCGCCACGAGCGGCCCGCGCCCACGCTGGGCCAGCATACGCGGCAGGTGCTGAGCGAGCGGCTGGGCCTGTCCGATGCAGAGATCGAAGCGCTGTCCCGGCCCGAAAACTGAAGCGTTGTCTATGCGGCGGGCCGGCCCGATAGGCATGCCCGTCCGATCCATCAAGATTAGGAAGCCATCATGCAAGATATTCAACTTCTCGGCATCGTCGGTGCCGGCGCCATGGGCCGCGGCATCGCGCAGATCGCCGCACAGGCCGGCGTGCGCGTCAAGCTCCACGACGCCAGCGGCGAAGCCGTTGCCGCTGCGCGCGAGACGCTGCGCCAGACCTGGGACAAGCTGGTGCAGAAAGGCAAGCTGAGCCCCGCCGATGCNCAGGCNGCGCTGGCCCGCATCGAGCCGGCCGCCGCGCTGCAGGACCTGGCCGGCTGCCAGGCCGTGGTCGAGGCCATCGTCGAGCGGCTGGACGTCAAGCGCGAAGTGTTCGCCAAGCTCGAGGCCGTCGTCGCGGCCGATTGCATCCTGGCGTCCAACACCTCCTCGCTGTCCATCACGGCGATCGCCACGGCGTGCAAGCAGCCGTCGCGCGTCGTGGGCTACCACTTCTTCAATCCCGTGCCGCTGATGAAGGTGGTCGAGGTGATCGACGGCCTGCGCAGCGACCCGGTCGTGGGCGATGCGCTGATGGCGCTGGCGCGCCGCATGGGCCACACGCCCGTGCGCGCCAAGGACATGCCCGGCTTCGTCGTCAATCACGCGGGCCGCGGCATGCTCATCGAAGGGCTGCGCGCGGCGCAGGAAGCCGTGGCCGGCTTCGACCAGATCGACGCCATCATGCGCGAGCAGGCCGGCTTTCGCATGGGCCCGTTCGAATTGCTCGACCTGACCGGCCTGGACGTCTCGCATCCCGTGATGGANTCGATCTACCGGCAGTTCTACGACGAGCCGCGCTACCGGCCNTCGCCGATCACCGCCGTGCGCCATGTCGGGGGCATGCTGGGCCGCAAGACGGGCGCGGGTTTCTACAGCTACGTCGACGGCCAGAAGCAGGTGCCGGCCGAACCGGCCGTGCCCGCGTTGCCGGCGGGCCTGAAAGTCTGGGTGAGCCGCCACAGCTCGCAGGGCTACGCGCGCGCCATGGCGCTGGTTTCGAGCCTGGGCGTCACGGTCTGCGAAAAACCCGAGGCCGACGCGCTGTTCATTGTCACGCCTTATGGCCAGGACATCGCCACCAGCATCACGCAGCAGGGCCTGGACGCTGCGCGCACGGTGGGCCTGGACACGCTGCATGAGCCGGCTCCCGGCCGCCGGCGCACGCTGATGCTGTCGCCGGCCACGCAGCCGGCCTGGCGCGACGCGGCCCACGCGCTGCTGGCCGCGGACGGCGCGCCCGTGAGCGTGATCGCCGACTCGGCCGGCTTCGTCGCCCAGCGCATCATCGCGCACATCGTCAACATCGCCTGCGACATCGCGCAGCAGCGCATCGCCACGCCCGAGGACATCGACCGCGCCGTCACGCTGGGCCTGGGCTACCCCATGGGTCCGCTGGCGCTGGGCGACGCCCTGGGCGCGCACCGCATCCATGAGATCCTGGTGAACATGCAGCGCGTCACCGGCGACATGCGCTATCGCCCCAGCCTCTGGCTGCAGCGCCGCGTGCAGCTGGATATGTCGCTCCTGGCGCCCGCGGCAGCGTAATTACGAATCTTCGGTACAATGTCGCCCGCTGCGGCCGTAGTTCAATGGATAGAATTAGGGTTTCCGAAGCCCTCGATACAGGTTCGATTCCTGTCGGCCGCGCCAAGACGCCAGTGCAAGATTCTTCAAACCTGCAGAGCATGAAGCTCCGCGGGTTTTTTTGTTGGTATACAGCCCGCGCGCGCCGTTGTGATCCGTCTCCAATAGGCGTACCTTTGACGACACCCTGAGCCTTCATGCGGGATGCCATGAGTCAAAGCGGCCAGCCTTTGTGCCAGTACCTGGTGAACGAAGCCGATACCCTGCTGCAGAGCCTGTGCAGCAACGCGCTGGTCGGGGTATACGTGGTCCAGGACGGGCGTTTTGTCTTCGTCAACGACAGGCTGGCGAGCCTGTTCGGCTACACCGCGGCCGAGCTGTGCGCAGGCATGACGTCGCAGGCCTTGACCGCCGAGCACGATCGCGCGCGCGTCGTGGGCGAGATTGCCCGGCGCATGAGCGGGGAAAAGCAGGCCTGCGCCTATGAATTCCAGGGCCTGCGGCGCGACGGTTCGCTGTTCGACGTGGAAGTGTTCAGCGTGACGGTGAGCTACCGCAATACGCCGGCCACCATCGGTTTGCTGCAGGACATCTCCGAGCGCCGCCAGGCCGAACGCGAGTCGGCCAACCAGCTGCAGTTCATCACCCGGCTGCTGGACACCATTCCCAACCCCGTGTTCTACAAGGACGTGAAAGGGGTCTACCTGGGCTGCAACCGCGCGTTCGAAGAGTTCGTCGGCCTGCCGCGCGACCAGATCGTGGGCCGCTCGACGCAGGAGCTGTCTGCGCCCGACCTCGCCAAACAATATGCCGCTACCGACCAGGCGCTGTTCGCCACGCGCGGCACGCAGACCTACGAGGCATCGGTGATGTACGCCGATCAAACCAGCCGGCGCGACGTGGTGTTCTACAAGGCCACCTTCGACAAGGCCGACGGCACGCTGGGCGGACTGGTGGGGGTGATCCTGGACATCAGCGAACGCAAGCAGATGGAGCAGGTCCGGCACGATGCCTATTACGATGCCCTGACCGGCCTGCCCAATCTGCGGCTGCTGCGCGACAGGCTGAACGAGGAGCTGCTGCGGGCCAAGCGCCAGGAAGAATTGCTGGCGCTGCTGTTCATCGATCTGGATGGCTTCAAGGAAGTCAACGACACGCTGGGCCATCAACTCGGCGACGAGCTGCTGCGGCAGGCGGCGCGGCGCATCAGTTCGGCGCTGCGCGCCAGCGACACCGTGGCGCGCCTCGGGGGCGACGAGTTCGCCGTGCTCCTGCCGAACATGGCCGAGTCCTCCGCGGCCGGCCTGGTGGCGCAGAAGATACTGGAGCTGCTGTCCGAGCCCTACGACCTGGAAGGCAAGCTGGTCTATGTGACGGGCAGCCTCGGCATCGCCGTCTATCCCCAGGACGGAACGGACGACAACTTGCTCAGCTATGCGGACCAGGCCATGTATGCCGCCAAGGCGCAGGGCAAGAACGCGTTCTGCTATTTCACGCCGTCGATGCAGGTGCAGGCCCGGCTGCGGCTCGATCTGGGCAACGATTTGCGGCAGGCGGTGCAGGAAAAGCAATTCGATGTGTACTTCCAGCCCATCGTCGACCTGGCTACCGGCCAAGCCACGTGGGCCGAGGCGCTGCTGCGCTGGCCGCATCCGGCGCGCGGGATGGTGGCGCCGGACACATTCATCGCCACCGCCGAGGAAATCGGCCTCATCGATGCGATCGGCGACGAAGTGTTCCGGCAGGCGCTGGACCTCGCGGCTTGGTGGCGCGAACGGCAAGCCGGGGCGAGGATCAGTCTCAACGTCTCGCCGCGCCAGTTCATCAGCGGCAGCTGCCGCGCCTGGCTGGAGAGGCTGCGGCAGGCATCGCTGCCGCCCGGCTTGCTGGCCGTGGAGATCGTCGAGCGGCTGCTCCTGGACGAACGGCCGGTCGTGATGGAAACCCTGCAGGAATTGCGCAACGCCGGCATGATGGTCNATATCGACGACTTCGGNACCGGCTATTCCGCNTTGTCGTANCTGAAGAAATTCGACCTCGACGGGTTGAAGATAGATCGTTCCTTCATCAGCGCGCTGGCATCGAGCAACAGCGACCAGGCCATCGTCGAGGCCATCATCGCAATGGCGCACAAGCTGGGGTTGACGGTGGTGGCCGAAGGCGTGGAAACGCAGGAGCAGTGCGATCTTTTGCGCGCGGCCGGCTGCGACTATGCGCAGGGTTATCTGTTCGCGCGGCCCATGCCGCGCGAGAAATTCATCGCCTGGCTCGGGGGCGCCGCGCCGGGGTAGCCGCTTTCGGGCTACAGCCACTCGTCGGCGAAGCGCTCCGCGAGAAAGTCGATGAAGCGCCGGGTGCGTGCCGGCAATCTGGGCGCGCGCACCCACAGCGCGTTCAGCGGCACCGGCGTCGGCTCGTAGGCGGTCAGCAGCCGTTCGACCCTGCCGGCTTCGAGCAGCGGCCGGATCTGCCACAGCATCGCCAGGCCGATGCCCATGCCGCAAGCCACGGCCTGGTTGACGATGTCGGCGCGATTGGCCTCGATCCTCCCTTTGACCGCGACGGCGATCTCTTCCTGTCCGGGCGATTGAAAGCGCCACAGGCGCGGATGCGTGGCATTGGTGCGGATCATGCAGTCGTGCCGGGCCAGATCGGCGGGCGTGTCCGGCCGGCCATATCGCTCCAGATAGCTCGGCGCGGCGAACAGCACGCGCCGCACCGAGGCGAGGCGGCGCGCGGCGAGCCGCGAGTCGGGCGTTTCGCCGATGCGCAGCGTGACGTCGATGCCGTTCTTGACGGGGTCGACGAATTTTTCCTCGCATTCCAGCACCGCGCTCAAGCCCGGATGCATTTTCAGGAAGTCGCTCACCAGCGGCATCACATAGGTCGAACCGAAGAGGGGCGAAGCGCTGATGCGCAGCTTGCCGCGCAGTTGATGCGCTTCTTCGGCGACCTCGGCGCGCGCGGCGTCCAGCTCGGCGAAGATGTCCTGCAGACGTTCGCGAAAGCGTTCCCCCGCAGGCGTGAGGCGCAGCGTGCGCGTGGTGCGGGCGACGAGCGTCGTGCCCACTTGCGCTTCGAGCGATTGCAGCGAGCGGCTTATCGCCTGCAGCGAACGCCCCAGATGCTCGGCCGCCGCCGTCAGGCTGCCGGCTTCGCCGATGGTGACGAACACTTCCAGATCGCGCAGCGAGAACATGATTCTCNCTAAAAACTGGANTATCAATCAATTGGAAAGCTAATTATTAATTATTTAGTTGAAAGTAGTCTATGCACNGACGTCTCGCAGCTTGATCGTCACGCGTATTTCCAACTTTCTTCGACAGGAACCGCCATGTCTTCCACCCGCGCCACCATCCACTACAGAACCCTGCAGGTCGACGGCCTGGATATCTTTTATCGCGAAGCCGGACACCCCGATGCGCCCGCCATCGTGCTGCTGCACGGGTTTCCTTCGTCGTCGCGCATGTATGAAACGCTGATCCCGCTATTGGCCGATCGCTACCGCGTGCTCGCGCCCGATTATCCCGGCTTCGGGCACAGCAGCGCGCCGTCGCCGCGGGATTTCGCCTATACCTTCGACCATCTCGCGCAGGTCACCGGGCGCTGGCTCGAGGCGCTGGGGCTCGAACGCTACGCCTTGTTCATGCAGGACTACGGCGGGCCGGTCGGGTTGCGCCTGGCCGAGGCGCGGCCCGCGGCGATCGCCGCGCTCATCGTGCAGAATGCCGTGGCGCACGAGGAAGGGCTGGGGCCCTTGTGGGAACCGCGCAAGGCTTTCTGGCGTGACCGCGCGCCGCACGAAGCGGCGCTGCGCAAGAATTTTCTTTCGTTCGAGGCGACGCGGCTGCGCCACGTCGGCCGCAGCCCGAATCCCCAGCGCTACGATCCCGACACGTGGTGCGACGAATTCGCCTTCCTGTCGCGTCCGGGGCAGGAAGACATCCAGATCGAGCTCTTCTACGACTACCGCAACAATGTGGCCGCCTATCCGCGTTGGCAGGCCTGGCTGCGCGAGCATCGCCCGCCGTTGCTGGTGGCATGGGGACGCCATGATGCTTCGTTCGAAGTCGAGGGGGCCATGGCTTTTCAGCGCGACGTACCCGAGGCGCAGATACACCTGCTCGAAGCCAGTCATTTCGCGCTGGACGAAGCCGTCGACGACGTTGCACGGCTGACCCGGGATTTTCTCGGACGGGTTTTGCCGTAGCTCTTGCCGCAGTATGCGACGACGCGCTTCAGCTCAGCAGCAGCGCGTCGTCGTCGAGGGTTTCGCCGCGCACCTTCTCGAACATGTGCAGCAGGTCGGTCACGTCCATCTTGGCGCGTTCCTCGCCGGACACGTCCAGCACGACCTGCCCCTGGTGCAGCATCACGGTGCGCGTGCCCACGTCCAGTGCCTGGCGCATGCTGTGCGTGACCATCATCGTGGTGAGCTTGCCTTCCTCGACGATGCGCGCGGTGAGCTTGAGCACGAAGTCGGCGGTGCGCGGGTCGAGCGCGGCGGTGTGTTCGTCCAGCAGCAGGATGCGCGAGGGCTGCAGCGCCGCCATCAGCAGGCTCACGGCCTGGCGCTGGCCGCCCGAGAGCAGGCCGATGCGGTCGGTCAGCCGGCTTTCCAGGCCCAGGCCCAGCATGGCCAGGCGTTCGCGATAGAGCTCGCGGTTGGCGTTCTTCACCGCCATGGACAGGCCGCGGGATTTGCCGCGATCGTGCGCCAGCGCCATGTTCTCTTCGATGGACAGGTCTTCGCAGGTGCCGGCCATCGGGTCCTGGAACACGCGGGCCACGCGCGCGGAGCGTTCCCACACGGGCTTGCCCGTCACGTCCTGGCCGTCGATGACGACGGTGCCGCTGTCGACGCGCAAGTCGCCGGAGATGGCGTTCAGGAAGGTGGACTTGCCGGCGCCGTTGGAACCGATGACGGTGACGAACTGGCCCGCGGGAATTTCCAGCGTAGCGCCGCGCAGCGCGCGCGTCTCGATGGGCGTGCCGGGGTTGAAGGTGATCTTGAGGTCTTTTGCGCTCAGCATGATCTTTCCTCTTGCTTCAGTCTCGCGACTTGCGGGCCAGCCGGCGCTTGAGCTGCGGGATGATCAGCGCGACCGTCACCAGCACGGCGGTCACCAGGTTCAGGTCCTGCGCCTGCAGGCCGATGAAGTTGCTGTCCAATGCCAGCGCGATGAACAGGCGATAGATGATGGCGCCGAGGATCACGGCCAGCGTGGACATCGTCAGGCGGCGCGAGGGCAGGATGTTCTCGCCCACGATCACGGCGGCCAGGCCGATCACGATGGTGCCTATGCCCATGGAGACGTCCGAGCCGCCCTGGCTCTGCACGAAGAGGGCGCCGGCCAGCCCCACCAGGCCGTTGGAAATCGCCATGCCCAGGAGGATCATGCGGCCGGTATTGACGCCCTGTGATCGCGCCATGCGGGCATTGGTGCCGGTGGCGCGGATGGCCAGGCCTTTTTCGGTGAGGAAGAACCAGTCCATGATCAGCTTGGCCAGGATCACCACCCCCAGCAGCATCAGCGGCCGGAATACGTAGTCCGTCATCGCCGCCGGCTGCAGCTGGGTAAACAGCGTGGGTGTGTTGATGATCGGCACGTTCGGTCCGCCCATGATGCGCAGGTTCACCGAATACAACGCGATCATGACCAGGATGCTGGCCAGCAGGTCCATGATCTTGAGCTTGACGTTGAGCCAGCCGGTGACCAGGCCCGTGAACGCGCCGACCAGCGTGGCCGCGATGGTCGAGGCCAAGGGGCTGTGGCCGCCGGCGATCATGACGGCGCAGACCGCCCCGCCGGTCGCGAAGCTGCCGTCCACCGTGAGGTCGGGAAAGCGCAGCAGGCGAAACGAGATGAATACGCCCAGCGCGACCAGGGAGTAGATCAGCCCGATTTCAAGGGCGCCGAAAAAAGAAAACAGGTTCAAATTTTTACTCGACGACCTGGTTTGCGGACTTGATCAGTGCATCGGACAACGTGATGCCTTGCTTCTTGGCGGCGCCGGGATTGACGAAGAGCCGCATCTTGGTCGAGACCTCGGGCTTGATGTCGCCCGGCTTCTCGCCCTTGAGGATGCGCGCGACCATATGGCCGGTCTGCTCGCCCAGGTCGTGATAGTTGATGCCCAGCGCCGCCACGGCGCCGCGCTTGACCGAGTCGGTGTCCGAGGCCACCAGCGGGATCTTGGCTTCCTCGCCCACCTTGACCAGCGCTTCATAAGCCGACACGACGTTGTTGTCGGTGTTGGTGTAGATCACGTCCACCTTGCCGACCAGGCTGCGCGCGGCGCTGCTCACGTCCACCGTGCGGGGAGCCGCGGCGGTCACCAGCGTCATGCCCATCTTGGGCAGCATCTCCCGCAACGCTTTCACCACCACGGTGGAGTTGGTCTCGCCCGGGTCGTAGACCATGCCCACGCGCTTGGCGTTGGGCACCACCTTCTTGAGCAGGTCCATCTGCGGCTCGAGCGGCAGCAGGTCGGACACGCCGGTCACGTTGGTCTTGGATGCGTCCCAGCTCGGCACCAGCTTGGCGGCGACCGGGTCGGTCACCGCGGAAAACACCACGGGCACCGTCTTGCTGGCGGCCACCACGGCCTGGGCCGACGGCGTGGCGATGGCCACGATCACGCTGGGCTGGTCGCCGATGAACTTGCGCGCGATCTGCGCGGCGATGCCGGGATTGCCCTGGGCGTCCTGGTATTCCCACTTCAGGTTCTTGCCGACCACATAACCGTCGGCCTTCAAGCCGTCTTGTATGCCGTCGCGCACGGCGTCGAGCGCGGGGTGGCGGACGATGGCGGTCACGGCGACCAGCTTCTGATCCGCCGCATGCGCGGGAGCGATGGCCGCGGCGGCCAATAGAAGTGCGCCCAAAGGCGCCAAGGTCAGTTTGTTCATGCGTATCTCCATGAAGCGCGGAAAGTTCAAGGGAGCGCGTCGATGCTCGGCAGGCGCAAAAATGATGGCAGTCTACACCCGCGTAAGTGCGTTTTAGCGCCCCGGCTGCATGCATCGACGCCGCATGCGTTAAAACCGGGTTTGCTCCAGCCAGAAAGCGAGTCTTCATGCAGTCCAGATCCTTGCGCGGGCCGCTGCGGCGCGCGTTGCGCGGCGCGGCCATCATCGCGGTGCTGACCGCGGCCACGCTGTTCGGCTTTCCCGGCCAGACGCGCCATTTCATGCAGATGCTGTCCGGCCAGACCGAAGAGCCCGATCCCGTCACGGTCTATCCCTACAACTTCACGTCGCAGGGCATCGCCTATCTGGTCAGCCCCGGGCTGATCGGCTATCTGCCGCCCGGCGCGGCCGCGGGCAAGCTGGCGATCAAGCAGGGCTATGTGCCGGCGCCTGCGGACAAAGGCCGCATACCGATACGCTGGCGCTATGTGAAGGATGCCAATGCGCCGCGCGATGGCGACACCTATACCTACAGCGCCACGCTCGACCTGCCGCCCGCGCCGTCCAAGGCCGCGGTGCTGACGCTGCGCTTCTATCCCGATGGCAAGGTTGCCGCCCGCTACACCGCGCAGCCTGAGGTCGCTGTCGATGGCAACGTCGATGCGGCGTTGGTGGGGGCGGGGTGGAAGACCAACAAGCCTTGAGTTCTCGGGCCGCAGTCCTGTCGGCAGNCCAAGAACTCAACCGCCGCAACTCAAGAACTCAAGCAACTCGAGAACCCAGCGGATTCTTCAACGCCGCGTGATACTTGGCCACGTAAGTATCGAAGTCCACGTCGTCCGACGCCTCGATCGCAGCCTGGTCGGCCACCGACTTGCGCGCCGTCTCGGCATAGAACGCGGCGCGATCGGCAGGCAGCGGCTGCGCGCGCAGCGCGGCGGCGTGTTCGCTGCTTTGCCGCAAGGTGTAGT
>Ga0055529_1000655_pt1 | contig 24647 bp, 20 predicted proteins | sample AraplaCol_mCL_r2_FD_55007 | JGI IMG/M metagenome (GOLD analysis project Ga0055529, IMG submission 55007) | Arabidopsis root microbial communities from North Carolina, USA - plate scrape CL_Col_mCL_r2 | ecosystem: Host-associated > Plants > Roots > Endosphere | place: USA: North Carolina...
GCGCTCGCCGTAGGCCTTGCTCACGCCGTTGAACTCGATGACCTCGTTGCCCAGGCGCTCACCCACGGGAATGAAGATTTCCTGGGTCTCGTTGCGCTTCTGGTATTCGTAGGACGACAGCTCTTCGAAGCGGGCGATGCGCGCCTTGGCCTTGGCCTGGCGGCCCTTGGGATTCTGGCGCACCCACTCCAGTTCTTTCTTGATGGTCTTCTGGCGGGCCGATTCGGTGGCTTCTTCCTGTTTCAGGCGCTCGTCCTTCTGCTCCAGCCAGGAACTGTAGTTGCCCTTCCAGGGGATGCCGTGGCCGCGGTCCAGTTCCAGGATCCACTCGGCGGCGTTGTCGAGGAAGTAGCGGTCGTGAGTCACGCCCACCACCGTGCCGGGGAATTTGTGCAGGAACTGCTCCAGCCACTCCACGCTTTCCGCGTCCAGGTGGTTGGTGGGCTCGTCCAGCAGCAGCATGTCGGGCTTGGACAGCAGCAGGCGGCACAGCGCCACGCGGCGCTTCTCGCCGCCGGACAGCACGCCGACGTTGGCGTCCCAGGGCGGCAGGCGCAGCGCGTCGGCGGCGATTTCCATCTGGTGCTCGATGTCGTCGGCGCCGCTGGAGGCGGCCGCGGCGATGACGGCTTCCAGCTCGGCCTGCTCGGCGGCCAGCGCGTCGAAGTCGGCATCGGGCTCGGCATAGGCGGCATAGACCTCGTCCAGGCGCTTCTTGGCGGCCATGGCCGCTCCCAGGCCCTCTTCCACCGCCTGGCGCACGGTATGCGTGGGGTCGAGCTGCGGCTCCTGCGGCAGGTAGCCGATGTTCAGGTTCGGCAGGGGAATGGCCTCGCCCTCGATTTCCTTGTCCACGCCGGCCATGATCTTGAGCAGGGTGGACTTGCCCGAGCCGTTCAGGCCCAGCACGCCGATCTTGGCGCCGGGGAAAAAGGACAGGGAAATGTCGCGCAGGATCTGCCGCTTGGGCGGCACGATCTTGCCGACGCGATTCATGGTGTAGACGTATTGGGCCATTGAATTCCGAAGGAAAGGACGGTCAAACCGATATTTTAGGCGGTCCGCCCGGCCCTGCATGATCGGCGTGGATTTCGCGGCCCGAAGGCATGATTCGAGCGTGCCAAGGGAATGATATAATGTTTCAAATATTGGCTTCTCTTCCTCCGACGCCTCCGACACCATGTCCCGCCTGCGCCGCATTGCCCTGTTCGCCGCCTGCCTGTCCCTGCTGCCCGCCTGCGCCTGGGCCGCGCCCGTCGCCATCGTCGCCGCCGAGAACTTCTACGGCGACGTGGCCCGGCAGATCGGCGGCGGCGACGTGACTGTCTCCAGCATCCTGCAGTCGCCCGACCAGGATCCGCACCTGTTCGAGGCCGCGCCCTCGACGGCGCGCGACATCGCCGCCGCGCGCATCCTCGTGCAAAGCGGCATCGGCTACGACGACTGGATGGCCAAGCTGGCGCAGGCCTCCAACGGCGGCGCGGCCAAGCTGCTCGTGGTCGCGCCCCTGGCCGCGCGCCGCAACGGCGACAACCCGCACATCTGGTACGACCCGCAAACCATGCTGGCCTACGCGGCCGTGCTGAGCGAAAGACTGGCCGCCGCCGACCCCGCGCATGCAGCCGATTTCCGCAGGCGTCTGGCCGATTTCCAAGCCTCCATGCATCCCGTGCTGGCAAAGATCGCCGCCTTGCGCGCCCAGCATTCCGGCACGCCCGTCACGGCCACCGAACCCGTGTTCGGCTATTTGATGGACGCCGTGGGCCTGCGCAACCGCAATGCCGCGTTCCAGGTCGCGGTAATGAACGACACCGAGCCCAGCGCCTCGGATCTGGCCGCCTTCGAGCAGAGCCTGAAGACGCGCGCCGTTAAACTGCTGGTCTACAACAGCCAGGCCACGGACCCGTTGGCCGATCGCATGAAGACTCTTGCCCGGCAGTCGGGCGTGCCCGTGCTGCCCGTCACCGAGACCGAGCCCCCCGGCACGACCTACCAGGCCTGGATGCTGGACGCGCTGAACAAGCTGCAGCAAGCCCTGGCGCNATAAATGTCGACCCCCGCCATCGAGCTGGAGCACCTGCGCCTGGTCCTGGGGGGCCGCGCCGTGCTCGACGACGTGAGCCTGGCGATCGGCGCGCGCGAATTCGTCGGCGTGCTGGGCGCCAACGGCGCCGGCAAGACCACCTTGATGCGCGCGCTGCTGGGCCTGATCCCGCCGGCGGGCGGCAGCGTCCGCGTGCTGGGCGGCCCGGCGCAGCGCGGCAATCCGGCCATCGGCTACCTGCCGCAGACGCGCAGCGCCCTGCCCGGCGTGCGCCTGAGCGGCTGGCACATGGTGGCCTGCGCGCTGGACGGACACCGCCTGGGCCTGGCCCTGCACGGCAGGCAAGCGCGCATCGAGATCGATCGCGTGCTGGATCTGGCCGGCGCCAGCGAGCTGGCCGGCCGCCCCATCTCCGAGCTTTCGGGCGGCGAGCGCCAGCGCCTGCTGCTGGCCCAGGCGCTGCTGGGCCAGCCCCGATTGCTGCTCCTGGACGAGCCCTTGATCAGCCTGGATCCGCGCCGCCAGCAGGACCTGATCCGGCAGGTGAAAACCTTGCAGACCGAACTGGGCATCACCGTGCTCTTCAGCGCGCACGAGCTCAATCCGCTGCTGGGCGCGCTCGATCGCGTGCTGTACCTGGGCCAGCGCCACGCCGCCCTGGGCACGGTGCAGGAAGTCATCACCGGCCCCGTGCTGTCGGGCCTGTACGGCACGCCCATCGAAGTCGTGCGGGCGGCCGGCCGCATCTTCATCACGGCCGATGGCATGGATGCCGACGGCGGCGCGCACCAGCACGACGAAGAGCAGCAAGACCACGCCCATCACCATCATTGACGCGCGCGATCGCCCAACACCCAATCAAAGACCCATCGTGTTCGCCTACGAATTCATGCGCAACGCCTATGCGGCCGCCGGCATCGTCGCCGTCGTCGCCGCCATGGTCGGCTACTTCCTGGTGCTGCGCGGCCAGACTTTCGCCGGCCATGCGCTCTCGCACGTCGGCTTTTCCGGCGCCACCGGCGCCGCGCTGATCGGCCTGGCGCCGCTGCAGGGCATGCTGGCCGCGGCCCTGGCCGGCGGCGTCTGCATCGGCCTGCTGGGCGAGAAGCTCGCGCAGCGCGACGTGGCCATCGGCATCGCCCTGTCGTTCTCGCTGGGCCTGGGCCTGCTGTTCCTGCACTTCTACACCTCGCATGCCACGCAGGCCACCGCCCTGCTGTTCGGCAACGTGCTGGCCGTCTCCGCGCACACCGTGCGCGTGCTGCTGGGACTGGGCCTGGCCTGCCTGGCCGGGTTGGCGCTGATCTCCCGGCCGCTGCTGTTCGCCAGCCTGCAGCCCGAGCTGGCCCAGGCCAAGGGGGTGTCGCCGCGCCTGTACGCCTCGCTCTTCATGGCCGTCGCCGCGCTGGCCACGGCGCTGAGCGCGCAGGTCGTGGGCGTGCTGCTGGTCTTCTCGCTGATGGTCGGCCCGCCCGCCGCGGCGCAGCGCCTGACGCACCGCGTGGGCACCGGGCTGGCGCTGTCGGTCGCGCTGGCGCTGGGCTCGGCCTGGCTGGGCATCGCCCTGGCCTACTGGACCGACTGGCCCTGCAGCTTCTGGATCACGACGCTGAGCTGCATCGCCTATCTGGCTGCCATGATGCGGCGGCGGTCTGCGCCCTGAGGCCCTAGTCCGTCCGCTGCCCGCCGGCAATGACCCGCTCCAGCGAATGCCGCAGATGACGCTGCATCGCGGCCTGAGCCTGTATGGAATCGTGCTCTTCCAGCGCTTCCAATATGGCCAGATGCTCGTCGTGCGTCGTGCGCCAGGTGCTTTCGTCCTCGAAGTGGCCGCGCAGCTTTTCGGATAGCGGGCTGTGCCTGGCATCGAAGAGGGATGTCACCGTGCGCACCAGCACCTCGTTGCCCGACATCTGCGCAATCGCGATGTGAAAGGCCCGATCGGGAGCGACGGGAATCCTCCCCGCCCCGACCTCGCGCACCATCTCGTTGTAGATGCCGCGCAGAGCCTTCAGGTCCTTGGGTTTGCAGAACGGCGCGACGCTGCCTGCGATCGAGCCCTCGATCACGCAGCGCGCGCCCATGATGTCCAGCAGGCTGTCGCCCAGCTCTGCCTGGGAAAAGGCCGCCGCGCCCGGCTCGGGCGGCGTCGAGCACACATAGACCCCCGAACCCATCCGGATCTCGACCAGGCCCTCGAGCTCCAGCGCCACGAGCGCTTCGCGCACCGAGGGCCGAGACACGCCCAGCGTCTCGGCCAGCGCGCGCTCGGGCGGCAGACGGCCGTTCGGCACGAAGTCCGGCCGGGTGATCAGGTCGCGCAATTTATCGGCGATCTGAAGATAGAGGCGGCGCGTATCGGCGGGTTTGGCTGTCATGTCCAGAGTTTCCCGAGGTTTATGTCAATTGGCTTGACCAATATCCAAAATAATTTTAACTTTTGAAATTGGTAAGGCCAAATTAATAAATCACATTCAATGAAGACCGTCATCTGCGAACAACCCGGCCAGCTGGCCATGGCCGAACGCCCCGTGCCGAGCGCCGGCCCCGACGAAGTACTGATCCGCATCAAGCGGGTCGGCGTGTGCGGCACGGATCTGCATATTTTTACAGGCAACCAGCCTTATCTCGCCTATCCGCGCGTCATGGGGCACGAACTCGCCGGCATCGTCGAATCGGCGCCNNCCGGCGCGCGCGTCGAGACCGGCGACCAAGTCTACGTGATGCCTTACCTGTCGTGNGGGCGCTGCATCGCGTGCCGCGCAGGCAAAGGCAATTGCTGCGTCAACATCAAGGTTCTCGGCGTACACACCGACGGCGGCATGACCGAGTACCTGGCGGTGCCGCAGGCCTTCGTCTTCAAGGCCGACGGCGTCACGCTCGACCAGGCCGCCATGATCGAATTCCTCGCGATCGGCGCCCATGCCGTTTCGCGCGCCGACCCCGAGCCCGGACAGCGCGTGCTGGTCGTGGGCGCCGGCCCCATCGGCATGGCCGTGGCGATCTTCGCCAAGCTGGCCGGCGCGCAGGTCAGCGTGCTCGACGGCCGGCAAGACCGGCTCGCGGTCTGCGCCAAGGCCCTGAAGGCGGATCACACCGTGCTGCTGGACACCACCGACGCGGCCGAGCTGGCCAGGATCACGGGCAGCGAATTCTTCGATGCCGTGTTCGACGCGACCGGCAATATCAAGGCCATGGAACGCGGCCTGCAGTTCGTCGCGCACGGCGGCAAGTACGTGCTGGTTTCCATCGTCAGCGACCGCATCTCATTTGCCGACCCGGAATTCCATAAGCGCGAGACGACCCTGCTCGCCAGCCGCAACGCCACGGTCGCCGACTTCGAAAAAGTGCTCGACGCCATGCGCGCGGGCAAGATTCCGACCGCGGCGCTCAATACCCATACGCTCGAACTGGACACGCTGCCCGCCGAATTTCCCAAGCTCCTGGATCCGAACGCCGGCGTCATCAAGGCGCTCGTCGCCTGCTGAGCCGGGATCCCGACGATGGGCAATCCTATCCTTCAATTCGGCACGAGCCGGTTCCTGCAGGCGCACGCCGACCTCTTCATCTCCGAAGCGCTGGATGCCGGCCGCGCGCTGGGACGCGTGACGGTCGTGCAGACGACGTCCAGCCCAGAAAGCCTAGCCCGCATCGAGGCCTTGCGCGCGCGCAAGGCCTACGAGGTGCGCATCCAGGGCATACGGCGCGACTCGGTGATCGACGCCACGGCGCACTGCCGCGCCATCGACGAGGCGCTCAACGCCAATGCCGATTGGCCCGTGGTGATGGAGCGCTTCGCCCGCGACGCGCGGGTCGTCATCTCGAACACGGGCGACAGCGGCTACGCCTGCTTCGCCGAAGACACCGCCGGCCTGCTGGAGGCCGGCGCGCGCGTTCCGCGCGGATTCGCGGCCAAGCTCGCGGTGCTGCTGCACGCGCGGTTCCGGGCCGGCGCCGAGCCGCTGACGCTGCTGCCCTGCGAACTGGTGTCGAGCAACGGCGACACCCTGCGCAGCATCGTCGCCGGCATCGCCCACGCGTGGGACTGCGACCCCGCCTTCATCCGCTACGTCGAGCAAGGCTGCGTCTGGGTCAATTCGCTGGTGGACCGCATCGTCTCCGAACCGATCAGGCCCGTAGGCGCCTATGCCGAACCCTACGCCCTGTGGGCGATAGAACGGCGCGACGGCATGGTGCTGCCTTGCGAACACGAAGCGATCGTGGTCACCGACGACCTGACACGCCACGAGCGCCTGAAGCTGCTGCTGCTCAATCTCGGCCACACCTGGCTCGCCGAGCGCTGGCAGGCCGATGGCCGCGACGCGGAAGAAAACGTGCTGCGCGCCATGCGCGACCCCGTCCTGCGCGCCAGCCTGGAATCGCTGTGGCAGGACGAAGTGCTGCCGGTCTTCGATGCGCTCGGCCACGGCGCGGACGCCCGCGCCTATCTGCAGGACGTGCGCGAGCGTTTCGAGAACCCCTTTCTCGATCATCGCCTGGCCGACATCAACCGCAACCACGAACAAAAAAAACGGCGGCGGTTCGAGCCCGTGATCGACATGGCGCGCGAACTCGGCCTGCGAATCGGGCAGCCGCGCCTGAACCAGGCGCTGGAGCAACGCGGATGACACCGTAAATCGCCTGCAGGGCATCGAGGCGGGACTTTCAACAATACAGATGCCGAAAAGAGGAGACATTTCATGAGAAAAATGCGTTGGATGGTGATATTTCTTTGCTTTCTCGCGATCGCCATCAACTACATCGATCGGGCCAACCTGGCGGTCGCCGCCCCGTTCATCGAGAAAGAGCTGGGCATCGGCCCGGCCCAGATGGGTTTCATCCTGAGCGGGTTCTTCTGGACCTACGCCCTCATGCAGATACCGTTCGGCTGGTTCGCCGACCGCGTCGGCGCGCGCATCGCTCTGCCCATCGCCGTAGGCTGGTGGTCGATCTTCACGGCGGCGACCGCCGCGGCGTCCAGCGTCGCGAGCATGTTCGGCTGCCGGCTGCTGCTGGGCATCGGTGAAGCCGGCGCCTACCCCTCCTGCGCCAAGCTCGTGAGCCAGTGGTTCAAGCCGCAGGAGCGCGCCATCGCCACCAGCATCTTCGACAGCGGCTCGCGCGTCGGCTCGGCGCTGTCGATCCCGATCGTGGCCCTGATCATCAGCCAGCTCGGCTGGAAGGCGGCCTTCGTCATCACCGGCCTGCTCGGACTGGCATGGATCATCGGCTGGTTCGCCATCTACCGCAGCCCGGCGCACGGCGACATGACCGGCGAGCACGACGTCGCGCCCGCCCCCAGGACGGGGAACAAGGTGTCCCTGGGCTCGCTGTTCCGCCACCGCACGCTGTGGGGCATGATGCTCGGCTTTTTCTGCCTGAACTTCGTGATCTATTTCTTCATCACCTGGTTCCCGAGCTACCTGGTGCAGGCGCGCGGCTTCTCGCTGTCCTCTCTCGGAACGCTGGGCATGATCCCGGCGCTGATGGCCATCCCCAGCGGCTGGCTCGGCGGCTGGGTGTCCGATGCGCTGTACCGCCGCGGCTGGAGCCTGACGGCCGCGCGCAAGACCTGCATGGTCGGCGGCATGCTCATGTCCTCGATCATCACGCTGTCGGCCTTCACGACCAACACGTACCTCATGCTGGTGTTCTTCGGCATCGCCTACGGCAGCCTCGCCTTCGCGGCGGCCAGCATCTGGTCGCTGCCCAGCGACATCGCGCCGACCCCGGACCATGTAGCGTCGATCGGCGGCATCCAGAACTTCGCATCCAACCTGGCCGGCATCGTGATCACGACGTTCACGGGCGTCATGCTCGCGCTGACCAAGGGCTCCTTCACCATTCCGCTCGTCGTGGCGGGGGGCTTCTGCTTCCTCGGCGCGTTCAGCTATCTGGTCGTCGTGGGCCGCATCGAACCGCTGCCCGTCGATCCGGCANGCAAGCGCTAGACCAAGACCGCGGGAGCCGTCGCCNCCGGCTCCCGCCCATCCTGCTTTCGAGACCTTTCATGCCGACNCAAGCTTTTGCCAAGCACGCGGCCATCCGCCTGCATCCCAACGACGATGTCGTCATCGCCACTCGCCAACTCATGTCGGGCACGCGCATCGACCAGGAAGACCTGGCCGTCTCCGGCCTGATTCCGCCCGGGCACAAGATCGCGACGCGCGCGATCAAGGCGGGCGAACCGGTCAAGCGCTACAACCAGATCATCGGCGTGGCGAGCCAGGACATCGCGCGCGGGCAGCACGTGCACACGCACAATCTCGGCATGTCCGAGTTCGAGCGCGACCACGCCTTCGGCGTCGACACGCACCCGACGATCTATGTGGACGAGCCTGCCCATTTCATGGGCATACGCCGCGCGGACGGCCGCATCGCGACGCGCAACTACATCGGCATCCTGACGAGCGTGAACTGCTCGGCGACGGTCGCACGCGCCATCGCCGACCACTTCCGGCGCGACGTGAACCCCGAAGCGCTCTTCGATTATCCGAACGTGGACGGGGTGATCGCGCTGACCCACGGACTGGGCTGCGGCATCGACATGCAGGGCGAAGGCATAGGCATACTGCGCCGCACGCTGGCCGGCTACGCGATGCATCCGAACTTCGCTTCGGTGCTCTTCGTCGGCCTGGGCTGCGAGACCAACCAGATCGACGGCGTGCTCGAATCCGGCGGACTGGGCGACAGCATCCTCAAGCAGCGCAGCTTCACCATCCAGGACACCGGCGGCACGCGCAAGACCATCGAGCGCGGCGTCGCGATGGTCAAGGACATGCTCGAAGAAGCGAACCGCGTGCAGCGCGAACCGGTGCCCGCTTCGCACCTGTGCATCGGCCTGCAGTGCGGCGGCTCGGACGGCTATTCGGGCATCTCCGCCAATCCCGCGCTGGGCGCGGCGGTCGACCGGCTCGTGCGGCACGGCGGCACGGCCATCCTGTCCGAGACCCCCGAGGTCTACGGCGCCGAGCACCTGCTGACGCGCCGCGCGGTGAGCCCGGCCGTCGGCGAGAAGCTGCTCAAGCGCATCGCCTGGTGGCAGGACTACTGCGCGCGCAACGGCGGAGAGCTCAACAACAACCCGTCGGCGGGCAACAAGGCCGGCGGCTTGACGACCATCCTGGAAAAATCGCTCGGCGCGGTGGCCAAGGGCGGCACCACGAACCTGGTCGACGTCTACGAATACGCGCAGCCGATCCGCGCCAAGGGCTTCGTGTTCATGGATTCGCCGGGCTACGATCCCGTTTCGGCCACGGGGCAGGTCGCCTCGGGCGCCAATCTGATCTGCTTCACCACGGGGCGCGGGTCCGCCTACGGCTGCGCCCCGTCGCCGTCGCTCAAGCTCGCGACCAATACTGCCTTGTGGATGCGCCAGGAAGAAGACATGGACATCAACTGCGGCGGCATCGTCGACGGCACCGCCAGCATCGACGAGCTCGGGCAGGCCATCTTCCAGATGATGCTGGCCTGTGCCTCCGGCCAGCGTTCCAAAAGCGAGCTGCACGGCTACGGGCAGAGCGAATTCATCCCCTGGCAGGTAGGCGTGGTGACCTGAAACGGGCCGCGCGATACGCGTCGGACTCGGGGCACAAGAGGAGCATGCAATTGAAACGCCGCTTTTATTCGGGGCGCGATGTCGAGCGCGCCCACGGCATCGACGATCTGCGGGAAATGGCGCGCAGGCGGCTGCCGAATTTCTGTTTTGAATACATCGAGGGCGGCACCGACGACGAAGCCACCCTGCGGCGCAACCGCGAAGTCTTCGGCGAAATATTCTTCGTGCCGCGCACGCTGGTCGACGTCGAGAAGCGCAGCACGAGCGTGGAGCTGTTCGGCCGGCGCATCGAGGCGCCCTTCATGATAGGCCCGACCGGATATAGCGGCATGATGTTCCGCGAGGGCGACGTCAAGATGGCCAGCGCGGCCGCCGCGGCCGGGGTTCCTTTCGTGCTGAGCAATGTGTCGACCGTCGCGCTGGAAGACGTCGTGCGGCGCGCGGGCGGGCGCGTATGGATGCAGGTCTATCTGTATCGCTCGCGCGATGCCGTCGCCAAGCTTGCCGAGCGAGCGAGCGCCGCGGGCGTCGAAGCGCTGGTCGTGACAACCGACAGCGCCGTCTTCGGCAAGCGCGAATGGGACCTGCGCAATTACGCCAGGCCTTTGCATCTGACCTTGCGCAACAAGCTCGACGTGCTGCGCCACCCGCGCTGGATGGCCAATGTGCTGTGGCCCAGCGGGATGCCGCGCTTCGCCAATCTGGGCGACCTGCTGCCGCCCGGGCAGAACAGCGTCAAGGGAGCCACGATCACCCTGGGCCGGCAGCTGGACCCGTCGCTGTCGTGGGACGACATCGCATGGCTGCGCGACCTCTGGCCCGGCAAACTGCTTGTCAAAGGCGTGATGTGCGCGCCGGATGCGCAAAAAGCCGTGGACGCCGGCCTGGACGGCATCATCCTGTCCAATCACGGCGGCCGCCAGCTCGACGGCGCGGTGTCCGCCATGGACGTGCTGCCCGAGGTCGTGCGCCAGGTCGGCGGCAAGCTGGCCATCATGCTCGACGGGGGCTTTCGCCGCGGCTCGGACATACTCAAGGCCGTGGCCCTGGGCGCGGACGCAGTGCTGGTCGGCCGCGCGACGACCTACGGCCTGGCCGCCGCCGGCCAGCCGGGCGTGGAACGCGCCCTGCACATCCTCAAGACGGAAATCGATCGCACGCTCGGCTTGCTGGGCTGCTGCAAGGTGGCCGACCTGGACCAAAGCCGGTTACGCTGGATNGGGCAAGGCGGCGTGNATAACGAACGGGCATGACTGATGCAACAGGCAAATGATCAAACGGCGCGCGGCGACGAAGTCGTCGCCGCATTGCGCNCAGCGCTGGGCGCGGACATCGTGATCCTGCCGGCCGAGTTCGAGGGCCGCAAGTTCGCGGACTGGAGCATCACGCCGGCGGGAGAGCCCATCGCGCTGGTCCGGCCGCGCAAAGTCGAAGAAGTCTCGACGGCGCTGCGGATCTGCAATCAATATCGGCATCCGGTGGTCACGCAGGCCGGAATGACCGGACACGCCGGCGGCGCCTGCATACTCGGCAACGAAGTCGCCATCAATCTGGAGCGCATGAGCGGCGTCGTGGAAATCGATCCGGTCAGCGCGACCATGACCGTGCTGGCGGGCACGCCGCTGCAAGTCGTGCAGGAAGCGGCCGACAAGGCGGGTTTCATGTTCGCCCTCGACCTGGGCGCGCGGGGCAGCTGCACGATAGGCGGAAATATCGCCACCAACGCGGGCGGCAACCGGGTGATCCGCTACGGCATGATGCGCGACCAGCTGCTCGACGTCGAAGCGGTCCTGGCCGACGGCAGCGTGATCGGCGGCCGGCGCAAGATGATCAAGAACAACACCGGCTACGACCTGCGCAATCTGCTCGCGGGCAGCGAAGGCACGCTGGCGGTGATCACAAGCGCCGTGCTGCGCCTGCGGGCCAGGCCGCGCGCGGTCTCGACGGCGTGGTGCGGCATGCCGGACTACGACGCCGTCACCGCCCTGCTGGGCCGCGCCCAGGAACGGCTGCCGGCCGGGGTGTCCGCGTTCGAGGTGATGTGGCCGAGCTATACCGACTTCATCCGGCAGCGCATGCCCGAAATGCGCATCCCCCTGGAAGGCGACCATGCCTTCCACGTGCTGCTCGAGACCTGCGGCGCCGATCCCGAGCGCCAGGCGGCCGCCTTCGAAGAATTTCTCGGCGACATGCTCGAGGCCGGCATCGTCGAGGACGCGGCCATCGCGCAGTCGCAAGCGCACGCCGCCTCGTTCTGGGCGATACGCGACGCGCCGGGCGAATATCCGCGCGTCATACCGGGGCGCATCTCGTTCGACATCAGCTTTGCGGTCGCCCAGGCCGGCATCGCGGCCCAGCGCTGCGACGATCGCCTGCGCGCACGCAAACCCCAGGCGGTCGTCCTGGTCTACGGCCATCTGGGCGACGGCAACCTGCATATCGTGGTGCAGGAGCCGGGCTGGACGAACGAGGCGATCGACGAAGTCAAGCAGATCGTCTACGAAGTGACGGGCGAAATGGGCGGCTCGGTATCGGCCGAGCACGGGATCGGCGAAGAAAAACTCAAGGTGCTGCCGCTGTCGCGCTCGCCCGCCGAGCTTGCCGCGATGAAGGCGATCAAGCTCGCGCTCGATCCGCACAATATTCTGAACCCGGGCAAGGTCATCGAAATCTAGGCGAGCCCGCTACCGCACCGACATCAGATAAAGCCGCACCAGTTCGCGGATTTCACCTGTCAGCGCCGCCTGNANGGCNGGCTCTTCGTCCCGCGCCAGGGACACGCCCTTGAGCAGGTACAGCAGCACCGGCGCCATGGCCCGCGCNCGGGCCGGCGTGAGCGTGTCCGATACCTTGCACAGAATGGCCGCCAGGCCCGCGCGTATGGCGCGGCGAAACTGCACGCGCCGGCCGCCGCTGCCGCCGCGCGCGTCCAGCAGCACCAGCGCGTAGCGGCGCTGCGCCTGCAGGGCCACCATGAAATCCACCAGCAACCCGGCCACGCTCTCGGCCGACAGGCCGGAAACCTGCTGCCCTATCTCTTGCAGCCCTTGCTCCGCGTGCTGGGTATAGCGCAGCAGCAAGGCATCGGCCAGCACCTCCTTCGAGGGGAAGAAACGGTAGAGCGAACCGATGGCGGTGTCGGACCGCGCGGCGATCTCGGTCATCGTGGCGGCGTCGAAGCCCTTTTCGGCGAACACGTCCATGGCGGCCGACAGGATGGCCTGCACGCGCCGGCGGCCGCGCTCGCGCTTGGGTTCCAGCACGCCGGCGGCAATGGGATCGGGGCTTGCTGCAGTGGCCATGGTCAATTTCGGATCGATCGGATAATCTGGGTTGGCGCGAATTTGAGTATTTTTGAATTTATCCTCGCATATTACCAACAAGCACGATCCACCTTGAACTTAGAGCGGGAAAATCCGCTGAAACCATTCTTGCTCATTGGGGTTTGAAATACACGAGGACATTCTCTACTATCTTGGAACTCGCTTCGCCGCATCGAATTGCACGCACGCCATGCCGCTCACCACGCTCGACCCCGGGACCGCTCCGGTCGTCATCGCTCTGCTCGAACGCCCCCGGGCTTGAGGAAATGGCCGCCACGCTAACCGCTATCGCCCAAACGGGCGCGCAGGCGCCCTGCGACCCGGCGGAGCCGACATGAAGCCCATGTTCCGCTCGCTGCTCGTGCGCAATTACCGCCTGTGGGCCGGATGCTCGATGATTTCCAACATCGGCTCCTGGATGCAGCGCACCGCCCAGGACTGGCTGGTCCTGACCGAACTCACGCACCACGATGCCGCCGCCGTCGGCATCACCATGTCCCTGCAGTTCGGCCCGCAGGTGCTTCTGCTCGGGCTCACCGGCTACGTGGCCGACCATTTCGACCGCCGCAAGGTGCTGTTCTGCACCCAGGGCCTCATGGGCTTGCTGGCCTTGGGACTGGGTGTGCTCACGCTGAGCGGCGCCGCGCAGCTCTGGCAGGTCTACGGCTTCGCGTTCGCGCTGGGCTGCACCGCCGCCTTCGACACGCCGGCGCGGCAGACCTTCGTCTCCGATCTGGTCGGCGAGAGAGATATCGCCAACGCCGTGGCCCTGAACTCCACCTCGTTCAACATGGCCCGCATGGTGGGGCCAGCGCTGGCGGGCATGATCATCGCGGCCGCGGGCACGGGCTGGGCCTTCGTCCTGAACGCCGCTTCCTTCGTCGCCGTTCTTGTCGCCCTGCGCCGGCTGGACCTGTCCCAGCTGCACGTTCAGAAAGAGCGCGTCGCCAAACGCAGCGGCAGCCTCATCGCGGGCCTGCGCTACGTCTGGCAGCGCGAAGACCTGCGCGCCCTCATGCTCACGATCTTCCTGATCAGCGCNTTCGGCCTGAACTTTCCCATCTTCATCTCCACCATGACGGTCACGGCCTTCCACGCCGACGCCAGCGGCTACGGCCTGCTCACCACCCTGATGGCGGTGGGCTCGGTCTGCGGCGCGCTGATGGCCGCGGGGCGCGACAGGCCCAGGCTGCGCTGGATCTACGCCGGCGCCATCGTGTTCGGCGTGGGCTGCGTGATCGCGGCGCTCATGCCGACCTACTGGCTCTTCGGCGCTGCGCTCGTCCTGCTTGGCGTCGCAGCCCAGACCATCACGGTCTCGACCAACAGCCTGGTGCAGCTGTCGACCGAACCGGCCATGCGCGGCCGCGTCATCGCCATTCTCATGGCCGTGCTGATGGGCAGCACGCCCGTGGGCGCGCCCTTCGTCGGCTGGATCGCCAATGAATTCGGGCCGCGCTGGGCCTTGGGCGTGGCTGCGCTCTCCGGATTCGGCGGGGCGCTGGTGGGCTGGCGCCTGTGGAGGAAACGGCGGCGCACTACAATAGGCGCCCCGATTTCCTCGTAGCGTTTCATGTCCGCCACCTCTTCTTCCGCCCCGCTGCAATTCACTCAAGCCGAGCTGGATATGCTCGCCAAGACGGCCGATGCCTTGACGGCCTATCTGGGCCGCCCGGTGCTGGCCGAAGTGGACGCGGACGAGGACGGCGCCGAATGGGTCACCTTCGGCTCGACGCTCGACGAGAAGGAACAATCCGCCGCCGACGAAAACCGCCTGCACGTGCAGCTGGGCGGCAAGGACGCGCGCCTCCTGGGCCAGAGCGGCGGCCTGCCCGAAAGCGGCGACGCCTACGACTGCCTCTATCTGCTGGCCATCCAGCTCTCTGCCAACGAGGGCGAGCGCTTCGTCAAGATCGACGACGACGGCGAGGAAAGCGCGTGGTCCGACGTGCTGGCCGAAGTGCTGCCCTTCTCGCTGGACGAGGAAGAGCTGCCGCCGCTGGAAGACGAAGAAGACGAGGACGAGGACGCGGCCTGACCAGGCTCGGCGTCCCGTCTCATTTCGGCGGCAGGGCGTGCGACATCATCAGCGTGCGCAGCATCTGCATGAGTTCCGCGGCGCGCGTTTCGCCGAAAGGCTGCAGCACGGCCATCTGATGCCGCATCGCCTGCTCGCATAGAACCTCGACCATCCGGCTGCCCCTGGCGGTCAGCAGCACGCGCGTCTGGCGCCTGTCTGCGCGCACCTCGGTGCGCGACACCAGGCCGTCGACCGCCATGCGCTGCACCACCTTGCTCAACGTGGGCTGCTTGGTTACGGTATGGAAAGCCAGTTCGCCTATCGTCAGGCCGCCGGCGCTGCTGCGCAGGCTGCTCAGCACACGCCACTGCGTCACCGACAGGCCGGCCTCGTGGACTTGGGCATGGAACTCGGCCGAAATGCTGTGGCTTACCTGCGCCAGCAGATAAGGGAGGTAGCCGTCGATGAACGAAGGCATCGGGTCCGCGCCCTGCTGCATGTCGGTTTTCATTCGGGTTTACCCTTGAAAATCACGAAAAAGCGCACTATGGAAACGATGCGGCGCAACATTCCCCGCATGGATAACGAGTATATACACCCTTGTTTTATTAGACTAATTTTTTATTTTCATGAAAATTCATCTTTTTAGTTGACATCTAAATAGTTGACTCCTAAAGTAGTTTTCCGGGAGAGAGGATCATGGCTGAGCGATCGTTCAAGAAAGAAGTCGAGCAACTGCGCATCGGCGCCGGCGAGGAATTCCGCGGCGAAGGCATTCTTGCCATCACCAAGGCGCTGCTGCAATCCGGCGTCGCCTATGTGGGCGGCTACCAGGGCTCGCCCATTTCGCATCTGATCGACGTGCTCTCGGATGCCAACGACATCCTCGAAGAGCTCGGCGTGCACCTGGAAACCAGCGCGTCCGAAGCCACGGCGGCGGCCACGCTGGCCGCCTCGGTCATGTACCCCGTGCGCGGCGCGGTGGCCTGGAAGTCCACCGTGGGCACTAACGTCGCCTCCGACGCGCTGGCCAACCTGGCTTCGGGCGGCGTCACCGGCGGCGCGGTCGTGATCGTGGGCGAAGACTACGGCGAAGGTTCCTCCATCATGCAGGAGCGCACCCACGCCTTCGCGATGAAGTCGCAGATGTGGCTGCTCGACCCGCGCCCCAACCTGGAAACCATGGTCAAGTCGGTGGAAGACGCTTTCGAGCTGTCCGAGGCCAGCAACACCCCGGTGATGATGCAGGTGCGCGTGCGCGCCTGCCACGTGCACGGCCGCTTCATCGCCAAGGACAACAAGCGCCCCGCCTACACCCTGGCCGAGGCCATGGAATCGCCCCGACGCGACGTCAACCGCATTGTGCTGCCGCCGGCCGCCTACATACACGAGCACGAGAAGGTCAAGACCCGCTGGCCCGCCGCGGTCGAGTTCATCAAGTCGCGCAAGCTCAACGAGTTCTTCGACGGCGACATGCAGGACATCGGCCTGATCGTGCAGGGCGGCGTCTACAACAATGCCATCCGCGCGCTGCAGCTGCTGGGCCTGGCCGACCACTTCGGCAACAGCCGCATCCCGCTGTACGTGATGAACGTGGTCTACCCCGTCATCGACAGCGAGATCNTCGAGTTCTGCCGAGCCCGGAAGGCCGTGCTGCTGCTCGAAGAGGGCCANCCCGACTATCTCGAGCAGAACATCCACGCCATNTTGCGCAAGGCGGACGTGCCCACGCCGCTGTGGGGCAAGAACGTGCTGCCCATGGCCGGCGAATACACCACCACCGTTCTGCGCAGCGGCATCGANGCCTTCCTCAAAGAATGGAAGGTCGAGGCCCTGCACGCGCACCACGCGGTGGCCGCCGACGCNGCCGCACAAGCTGCGCGCAATCAGCTGGAAATCACCGAGGTCTCGCGCCCGCGTCCGGCCGAGCAGCCCATCACGCTGCACAAGCGCATCGCCGACCTGGCCAAGGTCGTGCCGCCGCGCCCCGCCGGCCTGTGCACGGGCTGCCCCGAGCGGCCCATCTTCTCGGCCATCACGCTGGTGCAGGAAAAGCTGGGCGAGCACCACATCAGCTGCGACATCGGCTGCCACCTGTTCTCCATCCTGCCGCCCTTCAACCTGGGCGCCACCACCATGGGCTACGGCCTGGGCGCGGCCAGCAGCGCGGCCTTCAACGTCAAGGGCGCCAAGCGGGCCATCTCCATCATGGGCGACGGCGGCTTCTGGCACAACGGCCTCACGTCCGGCATCGGCAACGCGGTGTTCAACAAGTACGACGGCGTCATCGTCATCGTCGACAACTACTACTCCTCGGCCACCGGCGGCCAGGACATCCTCTCCTCGCGCGCGCAGAACGCGATGCGCGTCACCAACAACCCCATCGAAGCCGCCGTACGCGGCGTGGGCGTCGAATGGCTGCGGGTCATCGACCGCACCTACGACGTGAACCGCGCGCGCGCCGTACTCGAAGAAGCGCTCACCACCGACGCCGCGGGCCCCAAGGTCATCATCGCGCAGTCGGAATGCATGCTGAACAAGCAGCGCCGCGTAAAGCCCGCCTTCAACAAGGCGGTCAAGGAAGGCAAGCGCGTGGTCAAGGAGCGCTTCGGCGTCGACGCCGACGTGTGCTCGGGCGACCATGCCTGCATCCGCCTGTCGGGTTGCCCGTCGCTCTCGGTCAAGGACAGCGGCGATCCGCTCAAGGTCGATCCCGTGGCCTCGGTGGACAGCACCTGCGTAGGCTGCGGCAATTGCGGCGAAGTGGCCGACGCCGCCGTGCTCTGCCCTTCGTTCTACCGCGCCGACGTCGTGCACAACCCCACCAAGTGGGATCTCTACGCCGCGCGCGCGCGCGGCGCGGTCATCGGCTTCCTGCAGCGCCGCCGCGCGGCCCGCCTGGCCCGCTACGCCCTGTAAGCAAGGACATCGAAGTCATCATGGATTCCCCGGCAAACCTGATTCCCTCCAATCCGATCAAGATCGCCGTGCTGGCCATGGGCGGCCAGGGCGGCGGCGTGCTGGCCGACTGGATCGTCGACATGGCCGAGCATGCCGGCTGGTGGGCGCAGACCACCTCGGTGCCCGGCGTGGCGCAGCGCACCGGCGCCACCATCTATTACCTGGAGATCGTGCCCGGCGAAGACATCGCGCGCGCCGGCCACGGCCCGACGCTCGCGCTCATGCCCACGCCCGGCGACGTCGACCTGATCGTCGCGGCGGAGTTGATGGAAGCCGGCCGCGCCATGCAGCGCGGCCTGGTCACGCCCGACCGCAGCGTGCTCATCAGCTCCTCGCACCGCAGCTACGCCATCGACGAGAAGACCACGCCCGGCAACGGCATCGCCGATCCCAACAAGGTGATCGAGGTCGCCCGCGACGCCGCCAAGCGCTTCATCTGCTTCGACCTGCAGGCCACCGCCGAAAAAGCCGGCAGCGTGATCAGCGCCAGCATGTTCGGCGCCATCGCCGGCAGCAGGGCCCTGCCCTTCACCCGGGACGAATTCGAGGCCACCATCCGCCGCGCCGGCGTGGGCGTCGAGGCCAGCCTGCGCGCCTTCTCGCTGGGTTTGGACGGCGCCGCCAACGCGCCGGCCCAGGCGCCGGCCATCGACCTGAGCCGTCCCGAACCCGACGTCCCCCTGGCGGCCTCGAACAAGCGCGTTCAGGCCCTGCTCGATCGCGTGCACACCGGCTTTCCGGCGCAGGCCCGCCCCATGCTGGTGGCCGGCCTGCGCCGCCTCATCGACTATCAAGACCTGGCCTATGCCCGCGAATATCTCGAGCACATGGCCGCCATCCGCCAGCTCGACGCGCAGTACGGCGGCGAAAAAGCCGANTGGGCGCTGACCCGCTCGGCCGCGCGCTACGTGGCCGTGGCCATGAGCTACGACGACGTGATCCGCGTGGCCGACCTCAAGACCCGCGGCACGCGCTTCGAACGCGTCGGCCAGGAAGTCGGCGTCAAGGAAGGCCAGCAGCTCTACATCGTCGACTTCATGCACCCGCGCCTGGAAGAAATCTGCGGCACGCTGCCCGTCAAGCTGGGCCGCTGGCTGGAAAGCGCCCCGCTGGGCAAGTTCATCGAGCGCCGCCTCACGCGCGGCAAGCGCCTGCAAAGCGCCAAGCTCCTGGGCTTTCTCTCGCTGTATTGCATGGCCGGCATGCGCCGCTGGCGCCGCGGCACGCTGCGCCATCAATCCGAAGCGGCCAGCCTGGTGCAATGGCTGGAGCTCATCGCCCGCATCGCGCCGCGCGATTACGCGCTGGCCGTCGAAGTGGTGGAATGCCGCCGCCTGGTCAAGGGCTATAGCGACACCCACGCGCGCGGCGGCGGCAAGTACCGCACGCTGATCCAGACCGCCGAAGCGATGCTGGGCCGGCCCGATGCCGCGCAGGCTTTGCGCGAGCTGCGCGCCACGGCCCTGGCCGAGGTCCAATGCGCGCCGCTGGAGCGCCAGGCCGCCGAAAAGCTGCAGTCGCCTTCGTCCGCCAAGACGGCCTAGGGCCTGGGCCCTCACGGAATCACCGCCATGCAAACCCTCACGCTCATCGTCCGCGAAGTCCGGCAAGAGTCGCCCCTGATCCGCTCCTTCCGCCTGGAGAGCGCCGACGGCAACGCCCTGCCAGCCTACAGCCCCGGCTCGCACATCAAGGTCCAGATACCGGGCCTGCACGACCCGCGCAACTACTCGCTCATCAACGCCGGCAGCGACAGCTTCGGCGCCCCGAAGCAGTACCGCCTGGGCGTGCGTCTCGAAGAAAACAGCCAGGGCGGCTCGCGCTACATGCATGCGCTGAAAGAAGGCGACGTCATCACCGCGCACGGCCCGGCCAACGAATTTCCGCTGGCCGACCATCCCGCCAGCACCGTGCTCATCGCCGGCGGCATCGGCATCACGCCCATCGCCAGCATGGCGGCTTCGCTCGCCAACAAGGGCAGCAGCTACACCCTGCACTACAGCGGCCGCAGCCGCAGCCAGCTGGCCTTCGTCGACGAACTGCAGGCGCTGGCCGGCGACAAGCTGGTCGTCCACGCCGACGACGATCCCGCCACCGCCTTCAAGCTCGATGCCCTGCTCGACGCCGCCCCGGCCGGCGAGCACATCTATGTTTGCGGCCCCAAGGGCCTGATCGACGCCGTCATCGCCGGCGCCAAGGCGCGCGACTGGGACGGCAAGCGGGTGCACTTCGAGCTCTTTACCGCCGCCGTGCCGAAGGCCGGCGACGGCTCCTTCGAAGTCGAGCTCAAGCAGTCGGGCCAAGTGTTCACCATCCCCGCCGACAAGACCATCCTCGAGGTGCTCGAAGAAGCCGGCTGCGATCCCATGTACGACTGCAAGCGCGGCGAATGCGGGGTCTGCCAGGCCACCGTGCTCGAAGGCACGCCCGATCACCGCGACTACTACCTGTCCGAGGCCGAAAGGGCCAAGGGCAATGTCATCCAGATCTGCGTCTCGCGCGCCAAGTCGGCGCGCCTGGTGCTCGACTTGTAAACAAGCCTTGAGGAGCATCCCATGCCTCAATCTTCCTACCGTGGCAATCCCCAGGCCATCCGCGACCTGGTGCAGGACACCCAGGTCCACAAAGACATCTTCATCAGCCAGGAGCTCTACGAGATCGAGATGGAGCGCCTGTTCGCCGTGACCTGGGTCTACGTGGGCCACGAGAGCCAGGTGCCCAAGCCCGGCGACTTCTACACCACCACCGTGGGCGACCAGTCGGTGGTGATGGTGCGCCACAGCGACCAGAGCGTCCGCGTGCTGTACAACCGCTGCGCGCACAAGGGCGTGCAGGTGGCCCCCCAAGGCCACGGCAGCACCGGCAAGTTCTTCCGCTGCCCCTATCACGCCTGGACCTTCAAGACCGACGGCAGCCTGCTGTCGGTGCCGCTCAAGAAGGGCTACGAGAACACCGGCTTCGAAAACATGGAAGCCAGCCGCGGCCTGGAAGCGGTATCTGCCGTGCGCAACTACCGCGGCTTTGTCTTCTGCCGCCTGAGCGCGACCGGCGAATCCTTCGAGGATTTCTTCGGCGAATCGCTCAGCACCATCGACAATATGGTCGACCGCTCGCCCGAGGGCCGGCTGGAAGTGGCCGGCGGCGTGCTGCGCTACATGCACCGCTGCAACTGGAAGATGCTGGTCGACAACCAGACCGACACCTGCCACCCCATGGTGGCGCACGAATCCTCGGCCGGCACCGCCGTGCGGGTCTGGCAGGAGGCGCCCGAAGGCACGCCCAAGCCCATGGCCGTGGAACTCTTCGCGCCCTTCATCTCGCCCTACGAGTTCTACGAGAACACCGGCATCCGCGTCTGGAAGAACGGCCACGGCCACACCGGCGTGTCGGGGTCCATCCACTCCAACTATTCGAACATCCCCGGCTACTGGGATTCGATGGTCGCCGCCTACGGCGAAGAACGCGCGCACCAGATCCTGGGCGAAACGCGCCACAACACCATCCTCTTCCCGCACGTCATGGTCAAGGGGCCCATCCAGATCCTGCGCATCTTCAGGCCCCTGGCGGCCGACCGCACGCTGGTGGAATCGTGGACCTTCCGCCTGGCCGGCGCGCCCGACATGCTGCTCGAGCGCACCACCATGTACAACCGCCTCATCAATGCGCCGACCTCCATGGTCGGCCACGACGACCTCGAAATGTACGAACGCGCCCAGCACGGCCTGCAGCACGCCCGCGCGCGCGAGTGGGTCAACGTGGCGCGCCTGCTCGAACCCGGCGAGACCGAGCGCGAGAACGAGGTCGTCAACGGCACCAGCGAATGGCAGATGCGCAACCAATACCGCGCCTGGGCCCGCTACATGACGGAGGGCGCGAAATGAGCCGCACCGATCAACAACTCATCGCCTTCATCTACCGGGAAGCGCGCTTGATCGACGAGCAGAAGTTCGACGACTGGCTCGACCTCTACAGCGAAGAGGCCTGGTACTGGATGCCGCTCACGCACGGCCAGCCCGACGCGCGCCTGCATACCTCGCTGATGCACGAGAACAAGCTGCTGCTGCGCGTGCGCGTCGAGCGCCTGGCGGGACAGCGCACGTTCTCGCAGCAGCCCAGGAGCCGCTGCCATCATCTGCTGCAGATGCCCAGCGTCGAAACCGGCCACGCCGAGCACAAGCCCGAAGAAGGCCGCTATGTCACGCGCACCGCGTTCCACTACGTGGAGACGCGCGGCGACGAGCAGACGCTGTACGCCGGCTGGGCCACGCATCACNTGGCCGAGGAAGACGGCAAGCTCAGGATCCGCTTCAAGCAGGTCGACCTGGTGAACTGCGAAGCCGCCTTCNGCAATATCCAGCTTTTGATGTAAGACAGCATTCAAGGGAACGCCTGTGAGCGCCAAAACGGTCTATGAGGTTTTTTGCGATACCGCCGCCAGGTGGGGCAAAAATCCCTTTCTGTGTGTCCTGCCCGAAACCGCCGAGGCCTACGGCATCCCGGCCGGCGAGCTGAGCTATGCGGACGCACTGGTTCAAATCGACCGCCTGCGCGACGCCTATGCCGCCGCGGGCTACGGCCACGGCCACCGCGTGGGCCTGCTGCTGGAAAACCGCCCGGCCTTCTTCCTGCACTGGTTCGCGCTGAACGCGCTGGGCGTGTCCGTCGTGCCCATCAACGCCGACCTGCGAGCCGCCGAACTCGAATATCTCATCGGCCACTCCGAGTTGATCCTGGCCGTTGCCCTGCCCGGCCGGCATGCCGGTTTGCAGGAAGCCGCGCAGCGCGCCGGCCGTCCGCTGCACACTGCCGGCGCCGACGACGCGCCGCCGCCCGCCCTCGCGCCCGCGCCGCTGGCGGGCCAGCCCCTGGGCGCCGCCACCGAATGCGGCCTGCTCTACACCTCGGGCACCACCGGCCGCCCCAAGGGCTGCATCCTCGCCAACGAGTACTACCTGCAATGCGGCAAGTGGTACGCCACCATCGGCGGCCTGTGCACGCTGCGAGAAGGCCGGGAGCGCATGATCACGCCCCTGCCCGTGGTGCACATGAACGCCAAGGCCGTCTCGACCCTGGCCATGATCACCACCGGCGGCTGCCTCATCGTGCTCGACCGCTTCCATCCCAAGACCTGGTGGGACAGCGTGCGCCGCTCGCGCGCCACGGTGGTCCACTATCTGGGCGTGATGCCGGCCATCCTCATGAAGGCCCCCGCCGGCCCCGACGACCGCAAGCACGACGTGCGCTTCGGCTTCGGCGCCGGCGTCGAGCGTTCGCTGCACGGCGCCTTCGAAGAACGCTTCGGCTTTCCGCTGATCGAGGCCTGGGCCATGACCGAGACCGGCAACGGCGCCGTCATCGGCGCCACCAAGGAGCCGCGCTACGTCGGCACCAGCAGCATCGGCACGCAGGAGCCCGAGGTCGAAGTGCGCATCGTCGCCGACGACGGCCAGGACGCCGCCATCGGCGCGCCCGGCGAGCTGCTGGTGCGCCGCGCCGGCGCCAACCCGCGCTTCGGTTTCTTCGCCGGTTATCTCAAAGACCCGCAAGCCACCGACGAAGCCTGGGCGGGCGGCTGGTTCCACACCGGCGACCTCGTGCGCCGCGACGCCGACGGCATGATCCGCTTCGTCGACCGCAAGAAGAACGTCATCCGCCGCAGCGGCGAGAACATCTCGGCCGTGGAAGTCGAGACCATCTTGCTCAACCATCCCCTGGTCAAGACCGTGGCGGTGGCCGCCGTGCCCGACGCCATCCGCGGCGACGAGGTGCTGGCCTGCATCGTGCCCGAGTCCATGCCCGGCGACATGCCGGCGGCCGCGCGCGAGCTGGTGCAGTGGAGCCTGGGCGAGCTGGCCTATTACAAGGTGCCCGGCTACGTGGTCTTCGTCGACGCCCTGCCGCTGACCACCACCAACAAGATCCAGCGCGGCGAGATGAAGAANCTCGCGCCCGGCTACCTGGGCCAGCCCAACTGCGTCGACACCACTGCACTGAAGAAACGCCAAGAGGGAGCCCACTGATGGCGCGCCAGAGCTACGACGGCATTGTTGCGGCCCTGCCCGTCACCATTCCCTACGAACGCTATTCGACGCACGCCGCGCACTGGTGGCTGGGCCGCGCACTGGGCGCGCTGGTGCGCCAATCCGGCCTGCCCAAGGATGCCGTCGACGGCGTCTGCGTCTCGAGCTTCACGCTCGCCCCCGACACCGCCGTGGGCCTGATGCAGCACCTGGGCATGAGCCCGCGCTGGCTCGACCACATACCCACGGGCGGCGCCAGCGGCGTGGTGGGCCTGCGCCGCGCGGCCCGCGCGGTGCAGGCGGGCGACGCCGGCGTGGTCGCCTGCATCTCGGGCGACGCGAATCACGTCGACTCCTTCCGCAATACGGTGAGCCAGTTCTCGCGCTTCGCGCAGGACGGCGTGTATCCCTACGGCGCGGGCGGCCCCAACGCCAGCTTCGCCCTGCTCACGGCGCACTACATGCGCACCTACGGCGCCACGCGCGAAGACTTCGGCAAGCTCTGCGTGGCCCAGCGCGACAATGCGCTGCGCTACCCGCACGCGCTCATGAAAAAACCGCTGACGCTGCAGCAATACATGGAAGCGCGCGTCATCACCGACCCCATCCATCTGTTCGACTGCGTGATGCCTTGCGCCGGCGCCGAAGGATTCCTGGTCATGGAAGAAACGCGCGCCAAGGACCTGGGCCTGCCCTATGCCCGCATCCTCGGCACCATCGA
>Ga0055529_1000659_pt1 | contig 24478 bp, 22 predicted proteins | sample AraplaCol_mCL_r2_FD_55007 | JGI IMG/M metagenome (GOLD analysis project Ga0055529, IMG submission 55007) | Arabidopsis root microbial communities from North Carolina, USA - plate scrape CL_Col_mCL_r2 | ecosystem: Host-associated > Plants > Roots > Endosphere | place: USA: North Carolina...
TGGCGTCATTGCTGTAGGTGACGTAGCCGCGCTCGAACCAGTCGCTGGACCCGGCCACCGACGTGATCGCGCCCGCGAGCAAACCGCCGGTGCAGGACTCGGCCGTGCCTATCATCAGTTCCTGCTCGAGCAGGACAGCGCCCAGGCGCTCGGCCAGGCCTTGTATGGTGGGCAAAACCAGCGTCACGGGTGTGCTCATTTAACTGCCCTCCTGTTGCTGCGCGACGCCCTCCCCGAGGGAGGGAGCGCACTCCTTCGGGCGGCCGAGCGGGGCGCGCTCATCCGATGACTCCAAAACGCACGGCCAGCGCCATCACCAAAAGGGTGTAGGCCGCGGCGAGGATGTCGTCCCACATCACGCCGAAGCCGCCCTTCATGCGCGCGTCGAAATAGCGGATGGGCGGCGGCTTGACCGTGTCGAAAATGCGGAACAGCACGAAAGCCAAGGCCTGCGCGCCCAGCGTGGCCGGCACCAGCCACAGCACGATCCAGAAGGCCACCATTTCGTCCCAGACCATGCCCACGTGGTCGGGCTCGCCCAGCTCGTTGCCGGCGCGCGTGCAGGCCCAGCAGCCGTAGGCGAAGAACAGCAGCAGCAACACACCCATGGCGCGGTCGGAAACGATGTGCGGCGCGATCAGCCGCCACAGGGGCCAGGCCAGCAGCGTGCCCCAGGTGCCCGAGCCGGGACGCAGCAGGCCGCTGCCGAAGCCGAAGGCCACCAGGCGGTAAAGCCGGGAAGAGATCCAGCGCAAAGTGGGAAAGGCGACTTTGGCGCGATCGCGCATCGAAGGAGAAATCGGAACAGGCGTCAGAGGGTCGGGGCGTTGTTCGGGCATGTGATGAGAAGTGGCTGCGTATGGACTCGACCCGCAAGCCGCGCGGTGACGCGGCCTCAAGCGAAATGGTCGAACCCTTTGGGCAAGTCTGGCAAAGGCCGCCCCGTATCGTCAAGCACGATCAGCCCGGAGCGATCCGTAATGCTACCCACGCAGCTTACGTGAACGCCGGCTCTTGCAGCAGCTTGCAACACCTGGGCGTGATCCGCCGGGGCCGCGGTAAAGCACAGCTCGTAGACATCGCCGCCGCCCAGCACGGCGTGGCGCCGCGTGGCCTCGTCCAGGCCCTCGAGCCCCGCCGCCACGGGCAGGGCGCTGTAGCGCAGCTCGGCGCCGACCTGGCTCAGGTCGAGGATATGACCCAGGTCCTGCAGCAGCCCGTCGGAAATATCGATGGCCGCGTGGGCCAGGCCGGCCAGGGCGTGCCCCAGCGCCACTCTGGGCGTGGGCCACTCCAGCGCGCGGCGCACGGCGGACAGGAGCCGCGGGTCCGCCGGCAGCTGGCCGTCGAGCATGCGATAAGCCACGTCGGCGGCGCCCAGCTCGCCCGACACCCAGATCTCGTCGTCCACGCACGCCGCGTCGCGCCGCAGGGCCTTGCCCGGCCTGATGGCGCCGAACACCGTCACGCTGAGCGTCAGCAATGACGGGCTGCGCGTGGTGTCTCCGCCGATCAGCGGGCAGTTCGCCTCGTCGGCCAGGTCATGGAAACCGCGCGCGAAGGCCGCCAGCCAGGCTTCATCGGCGCGCGGCAAGGCCAGCCCCAGCAGGCAGCCCACAGGCTGCGCCCCCATGGCGGCCAGATCCGAAAGATTGACGGCCAGCGTCTTGTGGCCCAGGGCGCGCGGGTCGACATCGGGAAAAAAGTGCCGCCCTTCGACCAGCAGGTCGGTGCTGACGGCGACCTGGTGCCCGGGAGGCACGCCGAACAAAGCGCAATCGTCACCCACGCCCAACTGCCCGGGAGCAGCGGGGCGAGTGAAATGCTTCGCGATGAGATCGAACTCGGATGCCATAGCAGTTAGAGCGACTACAACGCGTTGAGTTCTTGAATCTTGAAGCGATCGACCCCGCATGCCGTATCGCGCCGGCCTGCAGGCTCACGACAAGGCTCACAAGGACGGCTTCAACGCCGCTGCGCCGCCTGCACTTCCGCGGAACGCACGTCCGCGGCCAGCTTGTCCAGCACGCCGTTGACGAACTTGAATCCGTCGGTGCCGCCGAACGACTTGGCCAATTCCACCGCCTCGTTGATGGCCACCTTGTAGGGCACCTCGACGTGATACACCAGCTCGTAGCTGCCGATCAGCAGGATCCCGTGCTCCACCGGCGACAGCTCGGCCAGCGGGCGGTCGACGTAAGGCGTGAAGCGCTCGCGCAAGCCGGGCGCCTCTTGCAGCACGCCATGCAGCAAGGTCTTGAACCACTGCGCGTCGGCCTCGGAAAAATCTTCGGCGTCGCGCAGGTGCGCGTCGATCTCGCCGGCGTCCTGCGTGCCTTCGCCGCCGCGCAGCAGCCACGCGTACACGCCCTGCAGCGCGAACTCGCGCGCACGGCGGCGCGCGCTGCGGGCGTTGCCGCGACCCTGGGCGGGCGCCTCAGCGCTCGTCTTCTTCGTCGTCAAAATCTTCGTCCTCGTCTTCTTCTTCGGGTTCGAGCGCGGCGACCAGATTGGCCATTTCCACGGCCACCTGGGCGCAGTCGCGGCCCTTGCCCGCGGCNCGCGCCTGGGCCTGCTCGTCGGTATCGACCGTCAGCACGCCGTTGGCCACCGGAATGCCGGTTTCCAGCGAAATACGGTTGATGGCGGTGGCCATTTCATTGCTGACCAGCTCGAAATGGTAAGTCTCGCCGCGGATCACCGCGCCCAGCGCGATCAAGGCGTCGAACTCGAAAGTCTCGGCCATGTGCGAGAGAGCCACGCCCAGCTCGAGCGCGCCGGGGACGCTGGCGATCATGACGTCGCGCTCGTCCACGCCCAGCTTGCCCAGCTCTTCGAGGCAGGCTTCCAGCTCGGCCTGGCCGATTTCTTCGTTGAAGCGGGCGCGGACGATGCCGATGTGCAAGCCTTCGCCGTTGAGATCCGGTGTGAGAACGTAAGGGTTCATGGGTTTAGGCCTTGTTTCAGGGGTTGACGGACGGAGGGCAATCGTAACCCGTAATGGTGAGCGAGAAGCCCGCCATGCTGGGCATCTTGCGTTCGCGAGCCAGAAGGCGCATGCGGCCGACGTTCAGGTCGCGCAGGATCTGCGCGCCGATACCGTAGGTGCGCAGGCCGAAACGCTCGCCGTCGGAGGGCGGCGGCGCCGCGGCGGGGTCGGTCCAGCCGCCGATCTGGCTAAAGAGATGTTCGGTGGACGACTGGCAGTTCATCAGCACCATCACGCCCGCCGGCGAGGCGGCAAGAGTGCTCAGCGCCTGGGCGATCGTCCAGCTGTGCGCGCCCTGCCCCGCGTCCAGCACGTCGAGCAGCGAGGCGGGTTCGTGCACCCGCACCAGGGTTTCGCGCTGCGGATCGATGTCGCCGTGCACCAGCGCCAGGTGCGGCGAGCCGGAGGCGTCGTCGCGGTAGGCCACGGCGCGGAATTCGCCCCAGGGCGTCTGCATGACGCGCTCGCCCGCGCGCTGGATGATGGACTCGTGCTCGCTGCGGTATTGGATGAGCGAGGCGATGGTGCCGATCTTCAGCCCATGCTCGCGCGCGAAGACCATGAGGTCCGGCAGGCGCGCCATNGTGCCGTCGGGCTTGAGGATCTCGCAGATCACGGCGGCGGGCGTCAGGCCCGCCATGCGGGTCAGGTCGCAGCCGGCCTCGGTGTGGCCGGCNCGCACCAGCACGCCGCCGGACACCGCGCGCAACGGGAAGACGTGGCCGGGCTGCACCAGGTCGGAGGGCTTGGCGTTGCGCGCCACGGCCACCTGGATGGTGCGGGCGCGGTCGGCGGCCGAGATGCCGGTCTCGACGCCTTCGGCCGCCTCGATGGACTGCGTGAAGTTGGTGCCGTAGCGCGTGCCGTTGCGGCTGGTCATCATGGGCAGGTCGAGCTGGCCGACGCGGTCTTCGGTGAGCGTCAGGCACACCAGGCCGCGGCCGTGGGTGACCATGAAGTTGATGGCGGCGGGGGTGACGAACTCGGCGGCCATGACCAGGTCGCCTTCGTTTTCGCGGTCTTCTTCGTCGACCAGGATGACGATGCGGCCGGCGCGCAGCTCGGCGATGATCTCGGGGACCGATGCGATCTGGAATTCGCCGGCGGCCGGATCGGGGGTGTTGAGGGAATGAACGGACATGGAGGGAGCCTGCGAAAAGCGGCAAAGCGCCATTTTACCGCCCCCCGGCCCGACTCCAGGCGCTTGCCCGCCCGAAGCCGTGGAACAGTGCATCCTGCGCGGCGCGGCGGCAAATACGAACAATTTATGACTCGTCATCAAATTCCGTGGATCCCGCCCGTAAGATGTTCCGCTCTTCCCGACTGCGGATCGCCTCGGCACATGTCAGAACAAGAATTGAAACTTCACGTGCCGTCGGCCCACGCCGCCGCGATTGCGCGCGAACTGCTGGGCCACGGCGCCACCCGCCTCAGGCTGCGCGCCATCTATTTCGACACCCCCGACCGCGAATTGGCGCGCGCCCGCGTCGCGCTGCGCCTGCGCCTGGAAGGGCGCCGCTGGATGCAGACGCTCAAGACGCCCGGCGCCGACGCCATCACGCGGGTGGAGCTCAACCACCCCCGCCCGGGCCCGACGCTCGACCTTTCGGTCTATGCCGGCAACCCGGTCGAGGCCGTGCTGTCCAAGCTGCGCGGCCCGCTGGCCCCGCGCTACGAAACCGACGTGAAGCGCCTGCTGCGCAACGTCCGCAGCCGCCAGGGCACCGTCGAACTGGCCTTCGACACCGGCGTCTTGCGCGCCGGCGCGCTGGAGCTGCCGATCTGCGAACTGGAATTCGAGCTGCTGTCGGGCCAGCCCGCCGCCATCTTCACCGTGGCCCGCGGCTGGCGGCACCGCCATCCGCTGCTGTTGGACACCCGCAGCAAGTCCGAGCGCGGCGACGCCCTGGCGACGCTGGCGCGGCAACTTGAGGCCGCCGACTCCGATCAGACGCGCGCCAAGCGCATCGCCGGTTTCTGGGCGCCGCGCGGCACGGCGAGCGTCACGCTCGGCCCCGACCTGCAGGCCCCCGCCGCCATGGCAGCCGTCGCGGCCGAATGCATCGAGCAGATCGCCCGCAACGCCGCCGCGCTGGCCGAGGTCGACACGCTGGGCATCCATTCGGTCGGCAATTCCGAGCACGTGCATCAGTTGCGCGTGGGCATGCGCCGGCTGCGCTCGGCCTGGCGCCTGTTCGAAGGCTGGATCGAGCCGCCCCCGGCCGCGCTGGTCGAAGGCATGCGCGCGCACTTCGCCGCCTTCGGCGCCAACCGCGACAAGGACGTGCTCGAGGAAACCGTCGCCCCCATGCTGCTGAAAGCAGGCATGCCCGTCATTCCGCGCCATCCCCACGATGACGAGCATGACAACTCCCAGATCATCGCCGCCAGCCGGGCCTTCCAGGGATGGCTGGTGGATTTGCTGGAGTGGAGCTTGAACGTGAAGCCGCCGGCGCCGGTAGCGGCGGTCATGGCCGAAGCCGCGGCCGCGACGACGGCCGCCGCCGCCACACCCGCTCTCGAGGCCGAGGTCAAGCCCGCGCCGCCGCAGTCCAAGCGCCTGGCCAAGCTCCTGGGCAACCGCCTGCATCGCTGGCATGGCAAGGTCGTCGAGCAAGGCCTGCGCTTTGGCGAGCTGCCCCTGGAAGAGCGCCACGCGCTGCGCAAGCGCGGCAAGCGCCTGCGCTACAGCCTGGCTTTCGCGGAATCCCTGTTGCCCGCGTCGCGGCTGCAGAGCTATCGCAAGCAGCTATCGCTGGTGCAGGACATACTCGGCGAAATCAACGATCTGGCGGTGGCCCGGGACTATTACCGGGTGCAGTGCGAGACCCATCCGCAGGCCTGGTTCGCCCTGGGCTGGATCGAAGCCAGGCTGGATGCGCTCACCGTGCAGGCCCAGCAGGCCTTCAGCGACCTGGCCCACACCAAGCCGTTCTGGAAGTAGCCAGGCCTCGATCGGCCCCGCCGCCTGGGCGCGCGGGGCCTTTGAATCGCGGGTCAGTCCGCCAGCAGCGCCGCGGCGAATTCCGCCGCCACGAAAGGCTGCAGATCTTCCATGCCCTCGCCCACGCCGATCCAGTAGACCGGAACAGGCCGCACGCCCTGGCTGCCCGCGGCCACGGCGGCCAGCGTGCCGCCCTTGGCCGTGCCGTCGAGCTTGGTCACCACCAGGCCCGTAAGCCCGACGGCCGCGTCGAAGGCGCGGATCTGCGCCAGCGCGTTCTGCCCGGTGTTGCCGTCGACCACCAGCAGCACCTCGTGCGGCGCTGCCGCGTCGGCCTTGCCGATCACGCGGCGGATCTTCTTGAGCTCTTCCATCAGGTGCAGCTGCGTGGGCAGGCGGCCTGCCGTATCCACCATCACCACGCCCGTGCCGCGCGCGCGGCCGGCATTGACCGCATCGAAGGCCACCGCCGCCGGATCGCCGCCATCCTGCGCGATCACCGCCACGTTGTTGCGGCTGCCCCATTCCACCAACTGCTCGCGCGCCGCGGCGCGAAACGTATCGCCCGCCGCCAGCAGCACGCTGGCCCCCTGGCGCTGGAAATCGTGCGCCAGCTTGCCGATGGAAGTCGTCTTGCCCGCGCCGTTCACGCCCGTCATCATCACCACCAGAGGCTGCGCCTGCTTCAGGTCGAAGGCCTTTTCCAACGGCCGCAGATGCTGCGTCAACAATTCGCGCAGCGCCGTCTTCACCTGCGCGGCGTCTTCGATACGCTCTTTCTTGACGCGCGCGCGCAGCGCATCCAGCAACTGCTGCGTCGCCTCCACGCCCGCATCGGCCATGATGAGCGCCGACTCCAGCTCCTCGAACAGATTCTCGTCGACCTTGACGCCCACGAAGAGCCCGCCCAGGCTCTGCCCGGTGCGCGACAGCCCCTTCTTGAGCCGGCCGAGCCAGGAAGTCCTGGGCGCCTCGGCAACTGCCCTGGCCTCGACAACCGGCTCAGGCGCGGATTCGACGGCAGGCGCAGTCTCTACCAACGAAGACTGAACATCAGGATTCTCAACGGGCGCCGTTGCGTCGGGCGCCGCCGCGTCGGGCGCCGGCTTTTTCTTGAAGAAACTAAGCATCCCAAAAGTATATTCGGAACCTCACACTCCCCAAGGCGCGCCTAAAATCCCCCGTCATGGCAGTCTCCACCATCCGCATAGTCGCCGGCCAGTACCGCCGCACTCCCATCCCCGTCCCCGACGTCCCGGGCCTGCGCCCCACTCCCGACCGCGTGCGCGAAACCCTCTTCAACTGGCTCGCCCATCTCTGGGACAACGAATTCGCCGACAAGCGCGTGCTGGACCTGTTCGCCGGCAGCGGCGCCCTGGGCTTCGAGGCCGCCTCGCGCGGCGCCGCCCAGGTGCAGATGGTCGAGCGCGACAAATCCGCTGCCGCCGCCCTGCGCGCCCTGCGCGACAAGCTCCGCGCCGACGCCATCCGCATCCACGTGGGCGACGCCCTCCAAGCCCTGGAGCGCATGGACGCCTCCCGTTTCGACCTCGTCCTGCTCGACCCGCCCTTCAACCAGGCCTGGCTGCCCCGGCTCTGGCCCCTCTTGCCCGGCGTGCTGCCCCAGAACGGCCTGGTCTACGTCGAGGCGGAAACCGCCTGCGCGGCCCCGGAAGGCTTCGAATTGTTAAGAGAAAGTAAAGCCGGCGCGGTGCATTACCATCTGTTCCAGGTTGCCGCAGCGCAACAACCATAATTGCTGCATTGCAAAATTAGATTAATAATCCTGGGTTCGTAAAAGAGATGGTGCAAGCCATCGCGAAAAGCGAGGAGCCACCCAAATGATCACTGCCGTCTATCCAGGCACGTTCGACCCGCTGACCCGCGGCCACGAAGACCTGGTGCGCCGCGCCGCCGGCCTGTTCGATCGTGTCGTCGTAGGCGTTGCGCACAGCCGCAACAAGAAGCCCTTCTTCAACCTCGATGAGCGCCTCGAAATCGCCAAGGAAGTCCTGGGCCATTATCCCAACGTCGAAGTGCAGAGCTTCGACGGCCTGCTCAAGGATTTCGTGCGCGACCAGGGCGCCGCCGTCATCGTGCGCGGCCTGCGCGCCGTGTCCGACTTCGAGTATGAATTCCAGATGGCCGGTATGAACCGCCATCTGCTGCCCGACGTCGAAACGCTGTTCATGACGCCCTCGGACCAGTACCAGTTCATCTCGGGCACCATCGTGCGCGAGATCGCCCAGTTGGGCGGCGACGTCAGCAAGTTCGTCTTTCCCTCGGTGGAGCGCTGGCTCCAGGCCAAGGCCAAGGCGCACCGCGAACAACAGCAGGACTGACCTTGCGCGCCCACGCGGCGCGTTCCATGCTAGCCAGGCATCAGGCCTGGCGATCAGGCCAGCGCACCTCGCCCATGTCGGGGTGCACCTTCAACAGGCGGCACGGAATGCCGATGAAATTCGACATCCAGGCCGCCGCCAGCTGGCCTTCGTCCACCACGTCCAGTTCCTGCCCGCCCAGCGGGATGCGATGGCGCACGCTGTCGTCGTCCTCGATCACGTCCAGCGGAATGTCCATGCGCAGCATGCCCGGCGCCTTGAGCACCAGATAGCCCATGCGCAGTTGCACGGTAATCTCGGCCAGCTTGGGAAAGAGTTCGCGATTGAGCCACTGCCCCGCGTCGTTGGCCACCAGCCAGCGCCTGTCGTAGGCCGCCGCCTCGGGCTGCTGGGTCAGGCCGCACTCGGCCACCGGCTGGAATTCACTCATCTTCGCTCCACGGTTTCAAGGGACTTGCAGCCCGCATGGTAGCAAAGCGGGGGGCCAAAACACCTCAGGTACACTGCCTCGACAAGCACAGCATAGACTGCATCGAGGGTAGAGACATGGCACAGAATGTAGGCATCGTCGGCTTGGGCGCGATGGGCATGGGCGTGGCCCGCTCGCTGCTGCGCAACGGCCTGAAGACTTACGCCTTCGACGTGCGCAAGGGCGCGCTGGACCAGATCGCCGCCGAAGGCGGCATCGTCGACGCCGACTTGGCCGAGCTCGGCCGCCAGTGCAGCGCCGTCGTGATCCTGGTGGTCAATGCCGAGCAGACCGAGGCCGTCCTGTTCGGCGCCGACGGCAAGCCCGGCCTGGCCGACACCCTTGCTCCCGGCTCGGTCGTGCTGGCATGCGCCACCGTGGCGCCCGCCTATGCCAAAGCCTTGGGGCAGCGCCTGCACCAACGCGGCCTGCTCATGCTCGATGCGCCCGTCTCCGGCGGCGCGCTCAAGGCCACCGCCGGCACCATGACCATGATGACCTCCGGACCCGCCGCGGCCTATGCCGCCTGCGAATCCGTGCTGGCCGCCATCGCCGGCAAGGTCTACCGCCTGGGCGAGGAACACGGCATCGGCTCCAAGGTAAAGATCATCAACCAGCTCCTGGCCGGCGTGCACATCGCCGCCTCGGCCGAGGCCATGGCGCTGGGCCTGCGCGAAGGCGTGGACCCGGATGCGCTCTTTGACGTCATCACGCACAGCGCAGGCAATTCGTGGATGTTCGAGAACCGCGTGCCGCATATTCTGAAAGGCGACTACACCCCGCTGTCGGCCGTGGACATCTTCGTGAAAGACCTGGGCCTGGTGCTGGACACCGCCCGCGCCAGCAAATTCCCGCTGCCGCTGTCGGCCACCGCGCACCAGATGTTCATGCAGGCCTCGACCGGCGGCCACGGCGGCGAGGACGACAGCGCCGTCATCAAGATCTTCCCCGGCATCACCCTGCCCGCCGGCAAAGCGTGAAGGCACTCATGGCACACGACACGCCACGCGACGCCCCGCTGCTGGGCTGCATCGCCGACGACTTCACCGGCGCCACCGACCTGGCCAACATGCTCGTGCGCGAAGGCATGCGCACCATCCAGACCATAGGCATCCCGAGTGCGCCTGCGCGCAGCGCCGACGCCATCGTGGTCGCGCTCAAGTCGCGCACCATCCCCGCCGACGCGGCCGTGGCGCAGTCGCTGGCCGCGCTGCAATGGCTGCAGGACCAGGGCTGCAGGCAATTCTTCTTCAAGTACTGCTCGACCTTCGATTCGACCGACGCCGGCAATATCGGCCCCGTGGCCGAAGCCTTGCAGAAGGCGCTGGGCGCGGACCTGGCCATCGCCTGCCCGGCGTTTCCGGAAAACGGCCGCACCGTCTATCGCGGCCATCTGTTCGTGCACGACACGCTGCTCAACGAATCGGGCATGCAGAACCATCCGCTCACGCCCATGCGCGACGCGAACCTGGTGCGCGTGCTGCAGCGGCAAAGCACGGGCAAGGTGGGCCTGATCGGCACCCCCGACGTCAGCCGCGGCCCGCTCGCCGTGCGCGAGCGCATGGCGGCGCTGCGCAAAGAAGGCGTCACCCTGGCCATCGCCGACGCCATCGCCGACAAGGATCTCTACACCCTGGGCGAAGCCTGCGCCGGCATGCCGCTGGTCACCGGCGGATCGGGCGTGGCGCTGGGCCTGCCGGGCAATTTCAGGCGTGCTCATCAGCTGGTCGATGAGGGCGCCGCCACGCGCGCCCTCGAAGGCCTGGACGCGCTGCCGCCGCGCGGCGCGGTGCTGGCCGGCAGCGCATCGCAGGCCACGCAGGGCCAGGTCGCGCACTGGATCGCCCGCCGCCCCGCCCTGCGCATCGACCCGCTGGCCTTGGCGCGCGGTGAAGACCTCGTAAAGCAGGCGCTGGACTTCGCGCAGGCGCATGCCGAACAGGCCGTGCTGATCTACGCCACGGCCGCGCCCGACGACGTAAAGGCCGTGCAGGAACAGCTGGGCGTCGAACGCGCGGGCCACCTGGTGGAGCAAGCCTTGTCCGCGATTGCAAAAGGCTTGCGTGCGCAAGGCGTGGCCCGCCTGGTGATCGCGGGCGGCGAGACCTCGGGCGCCGTCGTCCAGGCCCTGGACGTGCGCGCCCTGCGCATCGGCCCGCAGATCGATCCGGGCGTGCCGGCCACATTGGCCGTCGATGCCGGCGGCCGGCCGCATTGCGCGCTGGCCCTGAAATCGGGCAATTTCGGCACAGTGGATTTTTTCGAGAAAGCCCTGCGCGCCCTGGGCGCCGCGCACTGATTCGACGGGACACACCGCATGAGCCACATCACGGATAGCCAGGTCGCCGACGAAAACCGCCTGCGCGAAGAAATCTGCCGCGTCGGCGCTTCGCTCTTCAATCGCGGCTATACCGTGGGCTCGTCGGGCAACATCAGCGCCCGCCTGCCCGACGGCTGGCTCATCACGCCCACCGACGCCTGCCTGGGCATGCTCGATCCGGCGCGCCTGGCCAAGGTGGCCGGCGACGGCACACAAGCATCAGGCGACCGCGCTTCCAAGACCCTGGCCCTGCATCGCGGCATCTATGCCAACGATGCCGCGGCGCGCGCGGTGGTGCACACGCACTCGACCCATCTGGTGGCGCTGAGCCTGGCGGGCGTCTGGAAGCCCGAAGATGTAGTGCCGCCCATCACGCCCTATTACGTGATGAAGGTCGGCCACGTGCCGCTCATCCCCTACGACCGTCCCGGCGCGCCCGCGGTGGCCGAACAGGTCGCCGCCCTGGCCGGCAAGGTGCGTGGCGTGCTGCTCGAACGATTGGGCCCGGTGGTATGGCACGAATCGGTTTCCAGCGCGGCCTTCGCGCTGGAAGAGCTGGAAGAGACCGCCAAACTGTGGCTGATGCTGCGCGACAAGACCGCGTCCTTGAGCGTCGCCGCCATCGACGACTTGCGCCAGACCTTCAAGGCCCGCTGGTAGCCGCGATCACACCTCGACACTGAACACGCCATCGATTTTCCGGAGCCGCACATGAGCTTGAAATTCGCCGCCAACCTGAGCTTTCTCTACCAGGACCTGCCTTTCCTGGACCGCATCGCCGCCGCCGCGCGCGACGGCTTCGAAGGCGTCGAGTATCTCTTCCCCTACGACTTCCCCGCGCGCGAGATCAAACAGCGCTTGAACGACGCGGGCATTGCGCAAGCCCTCTTCAACGCCCCCGCGGGAGACTGGGCCAAGGGCGAACGCGGCACTTCCTCGCTGCCCGGACGCACCGAGGAATTTCGCGCCGGCGTGCTGAAGGCGCTGGACTACGCCGGCGAACTGGGCAACACCCGCGTGCACGTCATGGCCGGCCTGCTGCCGGCGGACGCCGACCCCGCAGCGCGCCTGGATCTCTACCGAGCCAACGTGGCCTGGGCCGCGGAGCAAGCCGCCGGGCGCGGCATCACCATCGTGCTCGAGCCCATCAACCAGCGCGACATGCCGGGCTATCTGCTCAGCTACCAGCAGGACGCCCTGGCCGTCATCGACGCCATCGGCGCGGCCAACCTGCTGGTGCAGTTCGACTGCTATCACTGCCAGATCATGGAAGGCGACATCGCCATGAAGCTGCGCGCGATGTTCGAATTCATCGGCCACGTGCAGATCGCCAGCGTGCCCAGCCGCAACGAGCCCGACGGCCAGGAGCTGAACTATCCGTACCTCTTCCAGGTGCTGGACGAGCTGGGCTATGCCGGCTGGGTCGGCTGCGAATACAAGCCGCGCGCCGGCACGAGCGAAGGGCTGGGCTGGCTGCGCGCATATCGGAGGCAAGCATGACCAACAAGGTACTGATCACCGGCGGCGCCGGCTTTCTCGGCAAGAAGCTGGCCCGGAAATTGCTGGAACGCGGCCAGCTCGACGGTTGCGCCATCGACAAGCTGGTGCTGCTCGACATGGCGGCTCCCACCGACCTGAACGACCCGAGGATCGAGACCCTCGTCGGCGACATCGCCGATCCCGCCCTGCTCGAGCGCGCCATCGACCGCGACACGCAATCGGTGTTCCATCTGGCCGCCGTGGTCAGCGGCGCGGCCGAGGCCGATTTCGACCTGGGCATGCGCATCAATCTGGACGCCTCGCGCCATCTGCTGGAACGCTGCCGCGCCCTGGGCCACGCGCCGCGCGTCATCTTCACGAGTTCGGTGGCGGCCTTCGGCGGCAAGCTGCCGGCGGTGATCCCCGACGATTTCGCGCCGATGCCCATGAGCTCCTACGGCGCGCAAAAGGTCATGGGCGAACTCATGGTCAGCGATTACAGCCGCAAAGGCTTCATCGACGGCCGCACGCTGCGCATGCCCACGATCAGCGTGCGGCCGGGCAAGCCCAATGCCGCGGCATCGAGCTTCGCCAGCGGCATGATCCGCGAGCCCTTGAACGGCGAAGCCGCGGTGGCACCGGTCTCGCCCGAAACGCGCATGTGGCTCATGTCGCCGCGCCTGGCGATCGAGAACCTGATCCACGGCCACGAAGTCGACGCCGCCGCGATCGGCTTTCCGCGCAGTATCAGCCTGCCGGGCCTGTCGGTATCGGTGCAGGATATGTTGGCCGCTTTGCGAACCGTGGCCGGCGACAAGGTGGCTGATCTGGTGTATTGGGAACCCAACGATGCAATCAAGCGCATCGTCGAATCCTGGCCCGGCGAGTTCGCGGCCACACGGGCCAAGGCCTTGGGGTTCAAGGCGGATGCGAACTTTGCGGATGTGATCCGGGCTTATATGGCGGATGAGTTGGGGCGTTGAAATTTTAAGGCGCCTCAATTGGGTTCTTGAGACGCCGAGGCTGCCCTGCGCAATTCCGATGCTCGCCCGATGGGCTCCGGTTGGCCGGCCCCCATCGGGCGAGCATCGGCACTCCCGCAGTCCTGTCGACGGCGGCTCAAGAACACAAATTCAACGTAATTCAAACCCAAGATTCGCCAGCGCCTCACGCAAGCGATCGCGCCCGCTCAGCGACTCCGGCCCGCGCACGCGCCAGGCCGCCAGCTGCGACCAGGACCGCGACTTGCGGTGCTGGCTTTCGTTGAACGCATCCATGCGCGCGTCGTAGTCCTTGATTTGCTCGGCCTCGCCGCTCGCGTCGTAGCGCTCGAAATGCAGCACCGACTCTTGCGGCAGGCGCGGCTTGATGCCGGTCTGCTCCGACAGGTCGGGGTAGCCCACGCACATGCCGAACAAGACCGTGCAGCCCTTGGGCAGGCCCAGCAGTTCGGCCACCGCTTCGGGATGGTTGCGCATGCCGCCGATGTAGACCAGGCCCAGGCCGTAGGACTCCAGCGCCACGGCGGCATTTTGCGCGGCCAGGGCCGCGTCCACCACGCCCACCGTGTGCATCTCCAGATAGTCCATGGCCAGGGCGGGCGTATTCAGCGCGTCGCCCAGCCGGCGCAGGCGCGAGAGGTCCACGATCCAGGCCAGGAACAGCGGCGCATCCACCACGTGCTGCTGGCCGCCGGCCAGTTCGCCCAGCTTGGCCAGCGTGGCGCGATCGCGCACGGCGACCACGCTCCACGCCTGCAGATTGGACGAAGTCGAGGCCGATTGCGCGGCGGCCACCGCCACGCGCAGGATTTCATCGCTCACCGGCTTGTCGGCATAGGCGCGCACCGAGCGGTGCTCCAGCAACTGGGCCGAAATGTCGTTGAGCGGACCGGGCAGCGCGTCGCTGCCGTAACGCGCCCGCAGGGCCTGGGCCGCGGGGGACTGAAAAGACGTCATCGAATCACCTTGAGTGGAAGGGGCCGGATCGCGGGCGCTTCCGTAAAAATTGCAAACCTTGACATAAAAAAGTGCCAGACNAGACTCGCATACTACCGTCAATGAAGTTCAGGCTTCCCGAAANCCCTTATCTTGAGAGATGATACTGATTTGCAAAAAGTGTTAGTAAACACGAATAGAATGAGAACGGTGTCACAGAAGACAGCCATCGCTGTCCCAGGAGATTCTGCATGGCATACACCGATGATGCCCTGATCCCGTTTGCCGACGACGAGTTGGCGGACTCGGGCCAGGCCTCGTCAGCCGCCGTTTGGCAGGTGCTGATTGTCGACGACGAGCCCGATGTGCACGCCGCGTCCAAGCTCGCGCTCAAAGGCATCCAGGTGGAAGGGCGCAGCATTGCCTTCAGCCATGCCCACACCGCGGCGCAAGCCATGGAGCTGCTGGCGCAGCCCAACGATTTTGCCGTGGCCTTCGTCGACGTGGTCATGGAAAGCGACGACGCCGGCCTGCAGCTGGTGCGCCAGATCCGCGAAACGCTGGACAACCAGGCGCTGCGCATCATCCTGCGCACCGGCCAGCCCGGCTACGCCCCGGAAATCGACACCATCCGGCAATACGACATCAACGACTACCGCACCAAATCCGAGCTGACGCAGGTGCGGCTGTTCACCTGCCTGACGATGGCGGTGCGTTCGTATGCGCAGATCCGCCAATTGGAAGCCGGCCGGCGCGGCCTGGAACAGATCCTCGCGGCATCGGCCGAACTGGGCAAGCCGGTAGGCCTGAAGAAATTCGCCGCCGGCATCGTCACCCAGCTCTGCGCCCTGCTCAACGTGGAGGCCCAGTGCCTGGTATGCGCCGTCATGAACCCGGCCGACCAGACGCCTTATGTTTTGGCCGCCGCCGGCGCCTACGGCGCCTGGATCGGCCTNCCGCTGGACGAGATTCCCGAGCCTCGGGTCAGGAAGAACCTGCACCAGACGCTGCACGCGCGCCAGCATTTCCTGAAAGACGGCGCCAGCCTGTATTTCCAGGGCTACAACGAGCAGGCGCTGGCCGCNTTCGTCGACGTGCAAAGGCCTCTGCAGGCGCTGGAAAAAGAACTGCTCGAAGTCTTCTGCAGCAATATNTCGGTGGCGTTCGAGAACCTGCAGCTTTATCTGAACATCAACGACCTGGCCTATAACGACACGCTGGTGCACCTGCCCAACCGCAATGCGCTGGTGGAAGCCATCGACGCGCGCCTGGCCCGGGACGGCGCGGTCGCCCTGCTCGACCTGGACAGCTTCGCCGACATCAACAGCATCCTGGACGACAGCTTCGGCGATGCCGTGCTGCAATCGGTCGCGCACAAGCTGCGCGCGGCCTTTCCCGCCGAGACCCTGGTGGCGCGGCTGGGCAGCGACCTGTTCGGCCTGTACGGCCCGGCGCAGCAAGTCACGCCGGAGAAAATCGCCGCCGTGTTCGACGAGCCCTTCGCCGTGGACGCGAACGAGCCGCTGCGCCTGTCGGCCACCACCGGCCTTGTCAGCCTGCAATCGAGCATGCAGACCGGGCTCATCGTCCTCAAGAACGCGAGCGCCGCTCTCAAGGAAGCCAAGCGCTTCCAGCGCGGCAAGTCGCTGTATTTCGAAGCCAACCAGGCCGACGCGGCGCGCGACCGCATCCGCATGCTCAACCGCCTGCGCACGTCGTTCTCGGAAGAGCGGCTGTTCCTGCACTACCAGCCCTTCATCAACCTGCAGGACGGGCGCGTCGTCGGCGCCGAGAGCCTGCTGCGCTGGAAGAACACCGAGGGCCAGTTCATTTCGCCGGAGCTGTTCATTCCCATCGCCGAGCAATCGGGCCTGATGATTCCCATGGGCGAATGGGTGGCGCGCACCGCGATGAAATGGCGCGCCAGCCTGCATGGGCAGGTGGACGACGATTTCCGCGTGGCGATCAACGTGTCGCGCACCCAGTTCGCCGAACCGGACTTCGCGCAGAAGTTCCTCGATCTCCTGGATGACGTGGGCTTGCANGGGTCGCAGGTCGAAATCGAGCTGACCGAATCGGTCGCCATCGAAAGCCTCGAAGACCTGACCGTCAAGCTCCATATCCTGCGCGGGCGCGGCATACGCGTGGCGATGGACGACTTCGGCACGGGCTACTCGTCGCTGAGCGTGATCCAGCGCCTGCAGCTCGACCACCTGAAGATCGACCGCAGCTTCGTCAGCGGCAACGGCGTGGAGTCTTTCGAGATTGCGCGCACCATCATCACCATGGCCGATCATCTCGCCATGACGACCATAGCCGAGGGCATAGAAACGCAGACGCAATGCGACGCCCTGCTGGCCGCGGGCTGCGAGGAAGGGCAAGGGTATCTGTTCTCGCGGCCCCTGGGCGAAGCGGAATTTCTCCCGTGGTTGCAAGACCGGAGAAGTTCCCGCTAACCCGAACCCGCTTTGCCTGGGCGCGCAGAGGAATCGCCATGAAGAATCGGATCAAGGCCTTGGTGTTTCTTCTGGCGGGCTGCCTGCTTTCTTTCACAGCCGGGGCGCAGCCGCAAAAGGTGTGGCATGTCGGCGTGCTGTACTGGTCCAGCACCATTGCCGGCCAGGTGGCCATGCGCANNGGCCTGGAACAGGAAGTCGAACGCATCAACCAGGCCGCGCGCAAATCGGGCGCGCCGACGGTGCAGTTATGGACGCAAGTCGCGGGCGACGGCCCGCAAGGCGTGGATAGGCAGATCGCCCAGATGCACAAGATGGTCGACGCCAGGCCGGATGTCATCATCGTCCAGCCCGCCGACAACGCAGCCCTGACGCAGCCCTTGCTGGCGGCCAACAGGGCGGGCATACCGGTGATCGCCTACGACCAATACATCGCCGGCGGCAAGCTGGCGGCCTATGTCGCGTCGGACAACTATCAGGCCGGCTATCTGGACGGGGAATACCTCGTCTCGCTCTTCCGGAAAAAAACGCCGCTGCGGCTGGTGCTGGTGGAATACCCCACGATCTCCTCCGCGGCCGATCGCGTGAATGGTTTCCTCGATGCCCTGCACAACTACGGCCGCGGCTACACCATCATGAAGTCTTACCGCGCCATCGACCCCGTGGAAGGCCAGAAAGCCGGGGCCGCCATACTGCGCGACTTCCCGCAAAAGGGCAGCATCGACGCCGTCTTTACCGTCAACGACGGCGGCGGGCTGGCCGTGGTCGATGCGCTGGCCCGCGCGGGGCGCGATGAAGTCGCCGTAGCCACGGTGGACGGCGACCCTGCGTCGATGAAGAACATCCGCGGCAATCGGCTCACGCGCATCGATACCGCCCAGTTCTGCGGTCCGCTGGGCGCCCGGACGGCGCGAGCCGCCTACGGCATATTGAGCGGCAAGGACGTTCCGGCGCGCATTCTGGTTCCCACTTTTCCCGTCACGGCCGAAACCCTGGACAAATACCCGGGCTGGAACGGCCCCATTCCGGCATCCTTTCAAAAACCCTGGCCGGCCCAGCACGCCATGTGGCAAAGCAAGGCGACGGGGCCGCTATGACACAACCCATTCGCGAGCAGACAGCGGTCGATGCAAAGCGCTTTTCCAACATCGACCGCCGGATGGCATTGGCGTTCGGGCTGGTCATCTTTTCCCTGATGCTGGCCGTGCTGCTGGTGGGCGGGTGGTATGTGCGCGGCATCATGCAGCAGGACCAGAACCGGTTCTCCGCCATCACGACGCAGATCCTGTCCGATGCCGTGGGCCGCATCAGCTTCTCCGGCAAATACCACGTGCGACTGTTCCTGCAGCAGGTCAGGAAAGAGCGGCCCGACGTCGTCTACCTGCGCCTGCTGGACCGGCAGGGCAATGTCGTCGCCGACAGCTATGCCGACGACAAGGAGAGACTGCTGGGCGACGACGCGCAGGAATTCCTCGCGCCCTTGCTCGCCGGCTCGACTGCCCTGCTGGCGCGCGACCTGCAGGGGGCCGACGGCACGCCCGTGCATGAAGTCAGCGCCCAATACCGCGGCGGCTTCAACAACGAGGACCAAGGCGTCATCCAGATCGGCATCCTGGAAACCGCCATGCAGGAAGCATGGCGCAAGGCAGCGTTCGCCACGCTCTCGATGCTGTTCGCGCTGCTGTTGATCGGCATCGCGCTCACATACTGGATCAGCGCCTATTTCGGCCTTCCCGTGCGTAATCTGGCCGCGGACATGACCCGCGAGCGGCAGCGCCTGGCGAACATACTGGCATCCATGCAAGCCGGCACGTGGGAGTGGAACATGCAGACCGGCGAAGTGACGCTCAACGAACGCTGGGCCGAAATCGCCGGCTATTCATTGGCCGAACTGCAACCGATCGACATCCAGACCTTCATCAAGCTGTGCCATCCGGACGACCTGGCCCTCAACAACGAAAAACTCAAGGCGCATCTTTCCGGCAAAGAAGAAATCTACGCATCCGAAATCAGGATGCGCCACAAAGCGGGGCATTGGGTCTGGGTCCTCGATAGCGGATGCGTCTTCCAGCGCGACAGCAACGGCGCGCCCTTGATCATGATGGGCGCGCGCCAGGACATCACGGAACGCAAGTACGCGGAAGAGTCCTTGCGCCGGGAGAGCGCCAGGTTCATGGAGCTGGCCCGGGTCTCGAACACCGGCGTATGGGAGTGGGACAAGACCAGCTCGTGCCTATGGTGCAGCCCGGAATACTTCAGCATGCTGGGCCTGGCGCCCGAGGACTATGCCGCGCCGGGAAGCATCGCCTTGCAGAACGCCTGGGTCGATCTCCTGCATCCGGACGATCTGGAGCGCGCGCGCCGCTGCTTCGCGGACTACCTCGCCGCGGAACCCTCGCACATGTACGAGACCGAATTCCGCATGCGCCACGCGAACGGAAGCTGGATCTGGATATTGTCGCGCGGCAGCATCCTGCGCGATGCCAACGGCAAATCCACGGGCAAGATGCTGGGAACCCACATCGACGCGACCTCGCTCAAAGAGGCCTTGGCGCAACTGCGCGACAGCCAGGAACGATTGCAGCTGATCAGCGACAACCTCCCCGACAGCATGGTCTACCAGCTCGACTGCGGCGGACCTCATGGTCCGCGCCGGTTCACCTATCTCAGCGAAGGCATCCAACGCATGCACGGGCTGGCGGCCGAAGAGGTGATGCGCGACCCATCCCTTCTCTACAACCAGATGAACCCCGAAGACCTGGTGTTGATACGTGCGCTCGAGAGCGAATGCATCGCCAACATGACGGACCTCAAAGCGGAGACTCGCTACACCCTGCCCGACGGCCGCGAGGGCTGGCTCCTGATCACTTCCTCGCCCCGGAAGATGAGCAACGGCCACATCGTGTTCGACGGCATGAGCATCGACGTCACCGAACAGAAGCAGCAGGAAGAAAGAATCCACGAACTCAACACCCTGCTGGAAGAGCGCGTGCACGAGCGCACGGCCAAGCTCAGCTCGGCGCTGGACGGCCTGCGCCGCACGCAGAAAGAGCTGCTGCAAAGCGAGAAGCTGGCTTCCCTGGGCGCCCTGGTCGCCGGCGTGGCGCACGAGCTGAACACGCCCATAGGCACCGCCGTCACGGTGGCTTCGACCCTGGTGCAGACCCACAAGCGCTTCAAGGAGCTGGCCGAAACCGGCCTGACCCGCAACGGCCTGGCGGAATATCTGAACGACGTGCAGGAGGGCGGCCTCATCATCGAGCGCAACCTCGAACGCGCGGCCGAGTTGATCGGCGGGTTCAAGCAGCTCGCGGTGGACCAGACCAGCTATCAGCGCCGCTCGTTCTCGGTGCACGAGGTGGTGCAGGAAATCATCCTGTCCATGAAGCCGACGCTGCGCAAGACCAGATTCGAACTGGTGACCGATATCCCGCAAGACCTGGTCCTGGACGGCCTGCCGGGCCCGCTCGGGCAGGTGCTGATCAACCTGATCAACAACGCCCTCGTCCACGCCTTCGGTGACCGGGACTTGGGCACCATTTCGCTCAGCGCGCGCGCCACCGAGCCGGGCTGGGTGTCCGTGACGGTCAGCGACGACGGCCGCGGCATACCCGAAGACCACCAGCGCAAGATCTTCGATCCCTTCTTCACCACCAAGATGGGCCAGGGCGGCTCCGGGCTGGGCTTGCACATCACCTATACCCTGGTGACGGGCCCGCTGGGCGGGCGCATCGAACTGCACAGCACGCCGGGACAAGGCACGAGCTTCGTGCTGCACCTGCCGCTGGTGGCGCCGACCTTGGCGGCGGAGCCGGTCAGCGAAGAGCAGGCTTGATCATGGACAGCAATACATTGCGCAGCTCGGACAAATCAAGCTGACGCGGTAGAGGCAGCCGCCGAGCCGTCGGCCGCGTGCGGGCGCGGCTCGGCCTCGATGGAGACCGATTGCAGCCAGCCGCGAAAGGCCTGCAGCGCAGGCAGGCTGGCCTTCTGCTGCGGATAGCACAGGTAGTAGCCCTGGCGCGCGAGAATGGGCAGCAACACGGGCACGACCAGCCGCCCGTCGCGCAACTCTTCTTCGACCAGGCAGCGCGGGATAAGCGCGATGCCGAAGCCCGCGGCGGCGGCTTGCGACAGCAGCGCATACTGGTCGAAGCGGGCGCCCTCCAGCGCGCGGCGCGTGTCGCAGCCGGCCTGCGCGAACCAGTCCGACCAGCCGTCCAGCGCCGAGGTGTGATGCAAAAGCGGATAGGCCAGCAGTTCGGCCGCGCCCGCCTGCCCCGGCGGCATCAAGCGGGGGCTGCACACCGGCACGACTTCGCGCCCCACGATGTAGTCCGCGCCGCTGCCCGGCCACGCCCCGTCGCCGAAGCGCACCGCCGCGTCGAGCTCGGGCATCGAAAAATCGTAGCCCTGCCGGTGCGGCAGAAATTCCAGATGGATGTCCGGCCGCAGCCGCATGAATCCCGCCAGGCGCGGGATCAGCCAGCGCGCCCCGAAAGTCGGCATGCTGGTCAGGTGCAGGGTGCCGCCCTGCCCGCGATGGGCGATCAGCTCGACGGTGGCCGCCTCGATCTGGCCCAGACCCACCCGCACCTTGTCCAGGTAGCCGCGCCCGGCTTCTGTGAGCACCAGGCCCTGCTTGCTGCGCACGAACAGCACGACTCCCAGGAATGCCTCCAGGTGCTTGACCTGCTTGCTGACCGCCCCCTGGGTAATGCACAGTTCCTGGGCTGCACGCGTGAAATTGCAGTGCCTGGCGGCAACTTCGAAGGCCTGCAAATCGGCGAGAGACGGACAGAATCGGCGCATGAAACGCTGCTGGCCCGAGGCCAACCATGACTAAACGGAATAGTTTATGGAGAATCTTTCGTTTGTGCAAAATGCGGGGCAAAGGCCAGAATCGCCCCGCAGCGGCCGGTGAGCCGGCCCTGCCTGTCCGCACAAAACTCAAGGAGACCCTTCCCATGCACCGCCGCCATCTCGTTCTGGGCCTGTCGCTGGCCGCCGCCCTCGCCTGCGCACCGCTGGCTGCCGCCCAGGCACAAGACAGCTATCCCGACAAGCCCATCCGCCTGATCGTTCCCTTCCCGCCCGGCGGCACCACCGACATCGTCGGCCGCCTGTTCGCCGAAAAGCTCGGCCGCGAACTGGGCCGCGCAATCGTGGTCGAGAACCGCGGCGGCGCCGGCGGCTCGATCGGCAGCGCCGTGGTGGCGCAGTCCGCCCCCGACGGCTACACCCTGGGCATCGCCACCGTGAGCACGCACGGCATCAACCCCGCCGTCTATCCCAAGCTGCCTTTCAACGTGGAGAAGGATTTCACCCCCATCTCCAACCTCGCCGCCGTGCCCAACATCATGACGGTCAACCCCGACAAGGTGCCCGCCCGCAACATCGCCGATTTCATCAAGCTGGCCAAGAGCGAGCCCGGCCGGCTCACCTACGCTTCGGCGGGCAACGGCTCGGTCGCGAACATGATGGGCGAGCTCTTCAAGATGACCGCGGGCGTGAACCTGGTGCACGTGCCCTACCGCGGCGTGGGCCCGGCGCTCAACGACACGCTGTCCGGCCAGGTCGACGTGCTGTTCGACAACCTGCCCTCGTCGCTGCCGCACGTCCAGGCAGGCCGCCTGGTGGCCCTGGCCGTGGCCGCGCCCGCGCGCGTGGCGGCCTTGCCCGACGTGCCGACTTTCGCCGAGGCCGGCCTGGCGCCGCTGAACGACATGTCCTGGTTCGGCCTGGTGGGCCCCGCCAAGCTGCCGCAGCCCGTCGTCGACAAGCTCCATCAGGCCGTGGTCAAGGTCAGCGCCCAGCCCGATGTGGTCAAGGCGCTTGCAAACCTGGGCGCCAAGCCCGTGGCCAACACGCCGGCCGAGTTCGCCAGGCAGATCGCCGACGAAGTCGCCAAGAACCGCCGGGTCGCCAAAGAAGCCAACATCAAGGTAGAGTAAGGCATGCCTGTCATCCACCCGCTTTCCTACCGCCTGGACCACGTGCCGGCGGCGAGCCTCTCGCCGCTGGTGCTGGACTCGCCGCACAGCGGCACGGCCTATCCGCCGGATTTCGCCAGCATCGCCGACATCGGCGTGCTGCGCACCGCCGAGGACACCTGGGTCGACGATCTCTGGGGCGGCGCCGTGGACCAGGGCGTGCCGCTGCTGGGCGCGACCTGCCCGCGCGCCTACATCGACGTCAATCGCGCGGTGCAAGACATCGACCCCACGATGCTGGATGCGCCCTGGCCCGGTCCGCTTTCGGACTCGCCCAAGGTGGGCCTGGGCAAGGGCCTGATCTGGCGCATGCTCGACGACGGCACGCCGCTGTACGACCGCAAGCTTTCGGTGGCCGAGGTGCAGCAGCGCATCGACGCCTGCTGGCGGCCCTATCACGCCGCGCTGCGCAAGCTGCTCGATGAAACGCATGCGCGCCTGGGCAAGGTGTGGCACATCAACTGCCACTCCATGCCCAGCGTGGCCGGCGCCTACGCCACCGGCAAGCCCGGCGTCGCTCATCCCGATTTCGTGCTGGGCGATCGCGACGGCACCACGGCCGACCCGGCCTTCGCCGCCTTCGTGGCCGACTGGCTGCGCGCGCGCGGCTACGACGTGGCGATCAACGATCCGTACAAGGGCGTGGAACTGGTGCGACTTCATGGCAGGCCTTCCGAGGGCCGCCACAGCCTGCAGATCGAGCTCAACCGCAAGCTCTACATGGACGAAGTCACGCTGCGGCCGAACGCGGGCTACGACAAGCTCAAGGCAACCTTGGGCGAATTGACGACCGCCATGCTGGCCTGGATGCGGTCTTAGGCAGGTCGGGAGAGTCGGCCGCCGACGGCCGGCCTTCCCTTCACTTGGGCTGCGGTTTTGTCATCTTGAAGCGCAGCACGAACTCGTTGAAGCCGCTCAGATAAGCGCCGAGGTTCTTGCGGTTCGCTTCGTCCGCCAGCTGGCCTTGCGCGTCGAACGCGCCCTGCGCGCGCGACACCAGCACCGAACCGCCGCTGTACAGATGGACGCCCAGCGCCTTGAGCGTGGGCAGCCACGCGGCCTGGGACGTGATCGTGCCGAAGCCGCCCATGGACGCGCCGATCATGCCCGTCGGCCGCTTGCCGAAGATGGCCTTCGGGTCGGCGCGAGACAGCCAGTCGATGCCGTTCTTGAGCACGCCGGGCACGCCGTTGTTGTATTCGGGAGTGACCAGCAGCAAGGCGTCCGCATTCATGATCCGCGCCTTCAGCTTGAGCACCGCTTCCGGTATGCCTGCGCTGGTTTCCACGTCGCCGTCGTAGAGCGGTATGCCGTGCAGGGTGGCGACTTCGATATCCATGCCCTGCGGCGCCATGGCCTTTGCCGCATGCGCCAGCGCCGTGTTGAACGAAGCGTGGCGCAGGCTGCCCGATAGCGCCAGCACCCGGCACGTATCGGATGCATTGTGCACGTTCGGGGTGGCTCGCAGCGCTTTGCTGAGCTGGTCGATCAGCTGGGTCCAGTCGGGTGTGTCCTGCAGCCTGCTTTCACGCAGGAACTCGGCCTGCGC
>Ga0055529_1000675_pt1 | contig 23666 bp, 17 predicted proteins | sample AraplaCol_mCL_r2_FD_55007 | JGI IMG/M metagenome (GOLD analysis project Ga0055529, IMG submission 55007) | Arabidopsis root microbial communities from North Carolina, USA - plate scrape CL_Col_mCL_r2 | ecosystem: Host-associated > Plants > Roots > Endosphere | place: USA: North Carolina...
GCCTGCTGCTCATGGCCAACATGGCCTGCACGCTGTTCCGCCTGACCGTGCCCGAAGCGCTGGCCGGCATCACCCTGAATGCCGCGCGCGCGCTGGGCATCGCCGACACCCACGGCGCGCTGCACCTGGGCCAGCCGGCCAATTTCGTGCTGTGGTCGCTGCAGGAGCCGGCCGAGCTGGCCTACTGGTTCGGCCGGCGCCCGGCCCACACCATCGTCCGCCAAGGACGCATCGCCACATCATGACGCAAACCCGCCAACTGCATGCCNCGCATGCCCTNCTGCCCGAAGGCTGGGCCGACGACGTGCTGCTCGCCTGGAACGACGCGGGCGACTTCACTTGCGTGCAAACCGGCGTGCCCTGCCCGGCCGGCGTGGCGCGCGCCGCCGGCCCCGTGCTGCCCGGCATGCCCAATCTGCATTCGCACGCCTTCCAGCGCGCCTTCGGCGGCCTGACCGAATACCGCGGCCAGGCGCAGGACAGCTTCTGGAGCTGGCGCACGCTGATGTACCGCTTCGCCGCGCAGATCACGCCCGAACTGCTGGAAACCATCGCCACCTGGCTCTACGCGGAAATGCTGGAAGCCGGCTACACCTCGGTGTGCGAATTCCACTACGTGCATCACGACCGCGACGNCAAGCCCTACGCCGACCGCGTCGAACTCTCNCGCGCGCTGCTGCGCGCCGCCGAGTCGACCGGCATCGGCCTGACCCTGCTGCCGGTGCTCTATCAAACCGGCGGCTTCGGCGGCCAACCCGCCAACGAAGGCCAGCGCCGCTTTCTCAACGACACGCGCGACATGCTGGACATGCTGGCCGCCCTTCGCCCGCTGTGCGCGGCGCAAGGCGCGCGGCTGGGGCTGGCGCCGCATTCGCTGCGCGCCGTGCCGCCCGAGGCCCTGGCCGCGGCCGTCGCCGGTCTGCACGCGCAGGACGCAGGCGCCCCCGTGCACATCCACATCGCCGAGCAGACCGCCGAGGTCGACGCCTGCCTGGCCTGGAGCGGCCGGCGCCCGGTGCAGTGGCTGCTGGAACACATGCCGGTCGACGGGCGCTGGTGCCTGATCCATGCCACGCACATGACGCCGGACGAATACCGCGACGCCGCCCGCAGCGGCGCGGTGGCCGGGCTGTGCCCCACCACCGAGGCCAATCTGGGCGACGGCATCTTCGATCTGCCCGCCTGGCAGGCCGCGGGCGGCGCCTGGGGACTGGGCTCGGACAGCCACGCCACCGTCAACGCCGCCGAAGAATTGCTGATGCTGGAATACAGCCAGCGCCTGGCCCTGCGCCAGCGCAACGTCGCCGTCAGCGCCGAGCATCCCGAGGTTGCCACGCACATGATGCTTGCCGCCGTGCGCGGCGGCGCCCAGGCCTCGGGGCGTAACATTGCAGGCCTGGGCGCCGGCCAGCGCGCCGACTTCATCGTGCTCGACGCCGAGCATCCGGCCCTGCGCGGCCTGCCCGCGACCGCCATGCTGTCGGGCCACGTGTTCGCCAGCCATCGCACCTCCGCGGTCGACCGCGCGGTCTGCGGCGGCATCGAGCGCATCGCGCGCGGCCGCCACGTTCTGCATGAGCAGGCCGCCGCCGCGTTCGCCGAGGCGCGCGCCCGGGTCATGCGATCATAAGACCGTCAATCGGCGCCATCGCGCCTGCCCAATTTCCACCGACATCGCCGCTCATCATGTCCATCACAGACCGCCCCGCCTTTCATTTCCACCAGGGCACCGCGCCGCTGCTGCTGTCCATGCCGCACGCCGGCACCTACGTGCCGCCGGCCATCGCCGCGCGCCTGTCCGACGACGCGCGCCAGGTGCCCGACACCGACTGGCACCTGGACCGGCTCTACGACTTCGCCCGCGAACTGGGCGCCTCGATCCTGGTGGCCACGCACTCGCGCTATGTCATCGACCTGAATCGTCCGCCGGACGGCGCCAGCCTCTATCCCGGCCAGGCCACCACGAGCCTGTGCCCGACCAACACCTTCGATGCCACGGCGGTCTACCGCGCCAAGGCGGACGAGCCTGGCGACGCCGAGATCGCCGAGCGCCGCGAGGCCGTCTGGCGCCCCTATCACGCCAAGCTCGAGGAAGAGCTCAAGCGCATGCGCGCCGAGCACGGCGTGGCGGGCCTGTGGGACGCCCATTCGATACGCTCGGTGCTGCCGCAATTTTTCGAAGGCAAGCTGCCCGACCTGAACTTCGGCACCAACAAGGGCGCCACCTGCGACGACGCCATGGCGCAGGCCCTCACCGCCGTCGCCGGCGAGGCCGCGGGCTACACCTGGGTGCTCAACGGCCGCTACACAGGCGGCTACATCACGCGTCACTACGGCCGGCCGCAAGACAACGTGCACGCCATCCAGCTCGAGATGTGCCAGAGCACCTATATGCAGGAAACCCTGCCCTTCGACTATCTGCCGGATGTCGCGGCCAGGATCCAGCCACACTTGAAGCGCATGCTCGAAGCCATGCTGCGCTTTCTGCGGAGCCGCGCGGCATGAGCGCGGCATTCATCGAAGCGCTGCGCGCCATCCTGGGCGACAAGGGCCTGCGCACCGGCGAGGACATCCCGCAGGCGCACTACACCGACTGGAGCGGCCACACGCCCACGCGGCCGCTGGCCCTGCTGCTACCGGCCAGCACCGAGGAAGTCTCGCAAATCCTGCGCGTCTGCCACGCGCACCGCGTCCCCATCACGCCGCAGGGCGGCCTGACCGGCATGGCCGGCGGCGCCATCCCGGCGGCCGACACGGTGGCCTTGTCGCTGGCGCGCATGAATGCCATCGAGTCCGTCGATGCGTCCGGCGGCACGCTGCAAGCCCAGGCCGGCGCGACTCTGCAGTCCATCCAGGAAGCCGCCAGCGACGTCGGCATGCTCTTCGGCGTGGACCTGGGCGCGCGCGGCTCCTGCCAGATCGGCGGCAACATCAGCACCAACGCAGGGGGCATGGAGGTCCTGCAATACGGCATGATGCGCGAGCAGGTGCTGGGCCTGGAAGTCGTGCTGGCCGACGGCACCGTGCTGCCCATGCTGCGCCCCATGCTCAAGAACAACACCGGCTACGACCTCAAGCATTGGTTCATCGGCGCCGAGGGCACGCTGGGCATCGTCACGCGCGCCCTGCTGCGCTTGCGCCCGGCGCCGCGCAGCCGCGCCACGGCGTTGCTGGGCCTGCCCCATTACGAAGCCTCGCTAGCCGTGCTCGGCCGCCTGCAGCAGCACTTTCCCGGCGCGCTGACCTCGTTCGAGCTGATGTGGGACGACTTCTACGAGACGTCGCTGCAATGGATGCAGGCCCGTTCGGCCATGGCCGACAAGCATCCCTTCTACGCGCTGATCGCGGTCGTCGGCAACGATGCCGCCGCGCTGGCCGAACAGCTGCAGGAGACCCTGGGCCAGGCCATGGAAGCCGGCGAGCTGTCCGATGCCGTGGTGGCGCAGTCGCAAGCCCAGGCGGCGGCGCTGTGGCGCGTGCGCGAAGCCCCGGCCGAATTCCCCACTCGCATGGATCCGATCAACTTCGACGTCAGCCTGCCCCTGCCCAAGATAGGCGCGGTGGCCCAGGCCTGCGCGGACGAAATGCGCAAGCGCTGGCCCGGCCTGCCGCAGCCCGCGATGCTGCGCTTCGGCCACATCGGCGACAGCAATCTGCACATCAGCGTCAATGCCCGCCACATCCCGGCAGCCAGCCGCGAAGAAGCCGAGCATAGGGTCGACGATCTGGTCTACACACTGGTGTCCGAGGCGGGCGGCAGCATCTCGGCCGAACACGGCATCGGCACCATCAAACTGCCCTACCTGCCCGCCAGCCGCACGCCCGCGGAACTGGCCGCCATGCGGGCGCTCAAGCAGGCGCTCGATCCGCTCGATCTGCTCAATCGCGGCAAGATTCTCGCGCCGCAGTGACCGTCATTGCGTCGCCAAGGAAGGGGCGGCGGCGAAAACCGGCGCTTCCCGGCGCAACGCGGCCACCTTTCTCATGGTCTCCACGCAGGCATGCGCAAGCTCCCTGCCCTTGACGAGAAAATGCTCGCGGAAGAAATCGCGGTGCTCGCCCTGCCCATGGAAGTGGTGCGGCGTCAGCACCGCGGACAGCACGANGGTCTCGGTTTCGAGCTGCACNTGCATGAGGCCCGAAATCACGGCCTGCGCAACGAATTCGTGGCGATAGATGCCGCCGTCCACGACCAGCCCGCCGCAGGCGATCGCGGCATATTTGCCGGTCTTCGCCAGCAGCTTGGCATGCAGCGGAATCTCGAACGCGCCCGGTACTTCGAAGAAATCGCATTGCGACGGGTCGATGCCCGAACTGGCCAGCTCGTCGACGAACGCCGTCTTGCATTGATCGACGATTTCCTTGTGCCAGCACGATTGGACGAAGGCGATGCGGCGGGATGAAGAAGGATTTGAGGTCATGGTTCGATCCTGTGGGTTAATGGGCGCACAGGGCCAAACCACGCGCATGCATGGCATGGGCGCGACAAACCCCGCTCTCTCTCATCCGGACTATGACCGTCGGCCTTGGCATCTCACCAAGTCTGCTGACCCTGCCGCCGCTATGCGGACGGCAGGCGCTCGCGGGCTCGCCGCGCTATTGCGCGGCATACCGCCGGTGGGGAATTGCGCCCCGCCCTGAGAACGTTTGCGGCCTCGAAAGCCGCGCGGCAACTCTACCACGGGCAAGGCCGTGCCTAGGGGGACGCCGCAAGGGATGCCGGGCTATTGCCGACGCGAGCCCGGCTCAAGCACCCGCCAGCCGCTCGTCCACGACCTCGATCCAATGCCGGACCGGCACCTGGGTCCCGCTCTGCAGGTGTCCGATGCACCCCATGTTGGACGAGACGATCACGTCGGGCCGGACCTCTTCGATGCGCGCCAGCTTGCGGTCCCGCAAGGACAGCGACAGGTCCGGTTCCAGCACCGAATACGCGCCCGCCGAGCCGCAGCACAAATGCGTTTCGGCAAAGGGCTGCAGCGCGAACCCCAGGTCGGCCAGCAGCTTCTCGCTCAAGGGCCGCAGCCCCTGCCAGTGCTGCAAGGTGCACGGCGGATGAAACGCGGTGCGCGCATCCGTGGAGCGCATGCGCGCCTTCAGTTCGCCCACCTGGGGCGCCACGACCTCGGCCACGTCCCTGACCAGGGCGACGATGCGCGCCGCGCGCTCGGCATAGTCCGGATCCCCGCGCAGATGGTGCGCGTACTCCTTGACCATCGCGCCGCAGCCCGAGGCGTTCATCACGATGGCCTCGATCTCGCCGCGCTCGACCAGCGGCCACCAGGCATCCACATTGGCGCGCATCTGCGCCAGCGCGTCGTCCAGCGCATCCAGGTGAAAGTTGATCGCGCCGCAACAGCCGCCGCTCGAGGCCACGCGCGCGCCGACGCCGATCGCATCGAGCACCCGGATGGTGGCCGCGTCTATCGTGGGCATCATGGCCGGCTGCACGCAGCCCGCCAGCAGCAGCACCTGGCGCGCATGGCGCGACGCATCGGGCAGCGCGCCCACGCTGCGGCGCGCCGGCACCTTGCGCCGTATCGCCGGCGGCAACACGCCGCGCAGCATCTGCCCCAGCCGCATGGCCGGCGCGAACCAGGAAGAATTGAGCCCCTTGCGCAGCATGAAGCGCCGCAGCTGCTGCCCCAAGGGCCGCGACACGCGTTCGTCGACCACCTGGCGGCCGATGTCGACCAGATGGCCGTATTGCACGCCCGACGGACAGGTCGTCTCGCAGTTGCGGCAGGTCAGGCAGCGGTCCAGATGCTTCTGCGTGGCCGCCGTGGGTTCGGCGCCTTCGAGCATCTGCTTGATCAGATAGATGCGCCCGCGCGGACTGTCCAGCTCGTCGCCCAGGATCTGATAGGTCGGGCATGTGGCCGAGCAGAAGCCGCAGTGCACGCAGCGGCGCAGGATGGCGTCCGCCTCGTTGCCCAGCTCGGTGTCTTGCGCCCAGGAGGCCAGATGGGTCTGCATTTACAGCTCCGGATACAGCCGGCCCGGATTGAACAGGCCTGAAGGATCGAGTTCCTGCTTGAGCCGCCGCGTGATCGTGGCCACGCCCGGCGACAGGGGATGAAAAACGCCGCCCTCGGGCTCGGCCCAGCCGGCGGTGCGAAACAGCGTCGCGTGGCCGCCCGCGCGCTCGGCCGCCGCGCGCAAGACCTTGGCGTCGGCCGAACCGCTGAGCCAGCGTTGCCCGCCGCCCCACTCCAGCAGCATCGGCCCCCACGCCATGGCCGGCGCCGTCGGCGGCAGGGCCACGCGCCACAAGGGTTGCTCGAGGTTGAAAAAGGTATGGGCCTGTTCACGCAAACCAAACCACCATGCCCGGGCATCGTGCAGCTCGTCGCCGCCGATGCGGGCCACGGCGGCCCGTATCGCGGGCGGCGCGCCCGACAGGCGCACCGTCAGGCGTCCCCGCCCCGGCGCGGTCTCGTCCGGCACCCAGGCCGACGCCGAGATCGGCAGCGGCTGGCTGCGCCACGCCGTGAAAAGCTTCAAGGCCTCGTCCTGCGTCGTGTCGAGCACGCGCGTGGTTTCTTCCAGGGGGCGCGGCAGCACCTTGAGCGAGACTTCCAGCAGCGCGCCGAAAATACCCAGCGAGCCGGCCATCAGGCGCGACACGTCGTAGCCGGCCACGTTCTTCATGACCTCGCCGCCGAAGGACGCCAGATTGCCCTGCGCGTCCAGCACGCGCACGCCCAGCACGAAGTCGCGCACGCCGCCCGCGGCGATGCGGCGCGGGCCGGCCAGGCCCGCGGCCACGCAGCCGCCCACGGTCGCGCCGGCGCCGAAATGCGGCGGTTCGAAAGCCAGCATCTGCCCGCCGCGCTCGAGCTCGGCCTCGAGCTCGGCCAGCGGCGTGCCGGCTCGGGCCGTCACCACCAGCTCGGACGGCTGGTAGTTGACGATGCCGCGGTAGGCCGTCATGTCGAGCTGATAATGCTCGTCCTGCGGCAGCAAGGCGCGCTGGTTGCCGTAGAACGACTTGGTCCCGCCACCCGCGATGAATAGGGATTTCTTGGCGGCACGCGCCGTCAGGACCTGCTCGGTCAGCTCGGACAGTACGAATTCCATGCCGATTCCTTAGAACCGGCTCAGGTCGGGAAACATCATTTCGCCGCCATGCACGTGCATCTTGCCGTATTCGGCGCAGCGCGTGAGCGTCGGTATGACCTTCTCGGGATTGAGCAGCATGGGCGGGTCGAAGGCCCGCTTGACCGCGGTGAACGTCTCCAGCTCGTCTCGCGTAAATTGCACGCACATCTGATTTATCTTCTCCATGCCCACGCCGTGCTCTCCCGTCACGGTGCCTCCCACCTGCACGCACAATTCGAGAATGGCGGCGCCGAACTTGTCGGCTCGCTCGACCTCCTCGGGCTTGTTCGAATCGAACATGATCAGCGGGTGCAGATTGCCGTCGCCCGCGTGAAACACATTGGCGCAGCGCAGGCCGTAATCGTCTTCCATCTGCTCGATGGCAGTCAGCACCCGCGCCAGATGGCGGCGCGGGATGGTCCCGTCCATGCAGTAGTAATCGGGCGAGACCCGGCCCGCGGCCGGGAACGCGTTCTTGCGCCCGGCCCAGAACTTGAGCCGCTCGGCCTCGCTGCCCGACACTTGGCAGCGGGTGGCGCCGGCTCCGCGAAACACCGCCTCGATCCGCTCGATTTCGTGGGCGACCTCCTCGGGCGTGCCGTCGGACTCGCACAGCAAGATGGCCTGCGCTTCCAGGTCGTAGCCGGCCTTCACGAAAGGCTCGACCATGTGCACCGAGGGGCGGTCCATCATTTCCAGGCCGGCGGGAATGATGCCCTCGGCGATCACCTGCGTGACCGCCTTGCCGGCCGCCTCCACGCTGGGAAAGCTCGCCATCACCACCTGCGCGCAGACCGGCTTGGGCACCAGCTTGACCGTCACCTCGGTGACGATGCCCAGCATGCCCTCCGAACCGACGAAGACCGAGAGCAGATTGACCCCCGGCGCGTCCGGCGCCTCGGAGCCCAGCTCGATCACCTCGCCCTCGATGGTCACCATGCGCACGCGCAGCACGTTGTGCACCGTCAGCCCGTATTTGAGGCAGTGCACGCCNCCGGCGTTCTCGGCCACGTTGCCGCCGATCGAACAGGCGATCTGGCTGGAAGGATCCGGCGCGTAATACAGGCCGTAGGGCGCCGCCGCCTCGGAGATCGCCAGGTTGCGCACGCCCGGCTCGACCACGGCCACGCAGGCCTCGCGGTCGACGCGCTTGATGCGATTGAGCTTGGACAGCCCGATGAGCACGCCGCGCCCATGCGGCAAGGCGCCGCCGGACAAGCCCGTGCCCGCGCCGCGCGGCACCAGCGGCACGTTCATGCGCTTGCACAGCTTGAGCACCTCGCACACCTGCGCCTCGTTCTCGGGCAGCACGACCGCCGCCGGCAGGCAACGGTACAGCGGCAGGCCGTCGCACTCGTAAGGTCTGGTGTCTTCTTCGCGGAAAAGCACGCAATGAGCAGGCAAAATACGGCGCAGCGCCTCGATCAGAGGCGCTGCCGAATATGACTCCTGCCCGGGAGCCAGGCCGCTATCAACAACGGTATTCATGGGCAGACACGATAAGCGGGACGCACCCGCCCGCCCACCGGGACAAACCCGCAAGCAGCGGCGGAAGCGGTCCGGCGAGGTTTGTCACCAGGCGATGATTTTGCCTGGATTGAGGATGTTGTTGGGGTCGAAAGCGTGCTTGAGGCTGCGCATCAAGGCCAGCGCGTCCTCGCCGTGCTCATCGAGCATGAACTGCATTTTGTGCAGGCCGACGCCGTGCTCGCCCGTGCAGGTGCCGTCGGCCGCGATGGCCCGGCGCACCAGGCTGTGGTTGATGACCTCGGATTCCTTCCATTCCTGCTCGCTGTCGGGGTCGAGCATCATCAGCACGTGGAAGTTGCCGTCGCCCACGTGCCCCAGGATGATCGAAGGAAAGCTGGCGTTCGCCAGGTCGTCGGCCGTCTCGCGCACGCAGTCGGCCAGGCGCGAGATGGGCACGCACACGTCGGTGGTGCTGGCGCGGCAGCCGGGCCGCAGCTGCACGCCCGCGAAATAGGCGTTGTGCCGCGCCGTCCACAGGCGGCTGCGGTCTTCGGGGCGTTCGGCCCATTCGAAATCCTGCCCGCCGTTCTGCGTCGTGATCTCCTGCACCGTCTGCGCCTGCTCCTGCACGCCCGCGGGGCTGCCGTGGAACTCGAACACCAGCATGGGCGTCTCGCGCAGCGTGAGCTTGCTGTGCAGGTTGACCGCGCGCACCGCGGCGCCATCCATGAACTCCACGCGCGCGATCGGCACGCCCATCTGGATGATCTCGATCACGCTCTTGACCGCGGCGTCCAGCGTGGGGAAATTGCACACCGCGGCCGACACGGCCTCGGGCTGCGGATACAGCCGCACGGTCACTTCGGTGATGATGCCCAGCGTGCCTTCGCTGCCCACGAAAATGCGCGTCAGGTCGTAGCCGGCGGAGGACTTGCGGGCGCGGCCCGCCGTCTTCACGATGCGGCCGTCGGCCGTGACCACGGTGAGCGACATCACGTTCTCGCGCATGGTGCCGTAGCGCACGGCGTTGGTGCCCGAGGCGCGCGTGGCCGCCATGCCGCCCAGGCTCGCGTCGGCGCCCGGGTCGATGGGAAAGAACAGGCCNGTCGTGCGGATTTCGTCGTTGAGCTGCTTGCGCGTCACNCCGGCCTGCACCGTGGCGGTGAGNTCCTCGGCATTGACGGCCAGCACCTGGTTCATCTGCGACAGGTCCAGGCTGATGCCGCCCTGCACGGCCAGCAGATGGCCCTCGAGCGAAGAACCGACGCCGTAGGGAATCAGCGGCACGCGATGCTCGTTGCACAGCCTGGCCACTTCGGCGGCCTCTTCGGTGCTGTGCGCGAAGACCACGGCCTCCGGCGGCACGGGCAGATAGGGCGACTCGTCCTTGCCGTGATGCTCGCGCACCGCCGCCGCGACGGAGAAGCGTTCGCCGAAACGGGCGCGCAAGGCGTCCAGGCAGGCCTGCGGAACGGGACGGCGCAAGGTCTCGGGATGATGGGGAGCGTTCATGGTGATGAGGGGATGCCTTGATTCGTTCTGGATGATGAACCGCACTATCCCCTCATGTTAACCCCGCCCCGCGGCGGGCCGATAACTGCTCATCATCCGGCTCTGCAAAGCCCGTATCCGCGCCACGGCGGGCGCGTTGCCCAGCGTTGCGTCGTACATCGTCCCCAGGTCGCGCCTGAGCATCGTGCGCGATCCGCCGTCGAGATAGATCATATGGCCCGACGGATAGAAGCGCGCCGACAGATTGCCGCGCACTTTCGGATCTTCCAGCGGCATGCGCTGCAGGTCGATCACGGTCTGGTAGAACGGCGTGACGAAATCGTAATAGCCGTTCGCCGACAGCACCTTCAAATCGACGTTGAGCGCCATCACCGCGGCCAGGTCGCCGGCGGTATAGAGCACGATCCGCCCTTGCGCATCGATGCCCCGCTGCGCGCCGGTCGGGTCGACGTGATGAAAATCCCAATTCGCGAAAGCCTGGTCGTTCAGATCGGTAAACGACGAGGTCGAGGTGTATCGCAGTTCCTCGTTCAGATACACGTTCCACATCGCCGTGTAGACGCCCGAGACCGCCGTCATGGCCGGATCGTTGCCGCCCGAATGGGGGTCCACCCGTCCGGCGATGCCCGATTCGATGCCGGTCACGCGGCCGTCGTAGGCGCCCAGCGCCAGGCCGCTCGAACGCAGCAGCGTGGTCAGGAACAAAGAATGCCCCTGCGCGTCATAAACGGCGATGTCCAGCTTCCACGCGCGCAAGGTATCGCCGTCGATGCCCGTATAGGCCGAGAGCTGGGCCAGCGTCTTGGCGTCGACCTTCGGAAGCTTGGCCAAGGCCTCGCGGTAGTCGCTGCGCGCGAACAGCGCGACCTTTTCCGCGTAGGCGCCCAGATCCGCCGGCCGTTGCGCCAGGCGCTTGTGATACCAGGCATCCGCGGCGGCCGTCGGCAAGGCGCCGACCGGATCGCCCGACTGCCGGTAATCGAGTATGGAAGACTGCAGCGTGATGCCGTTCAGATCGACGCCGTCTTCGTGCAGACGATAGGCCAGCACGCAGCTGCGTGCGGTGCCATACGATTCGCCGAACAGATACTTGGGCGAGTTCCAGCGCTGATAGCGCGTCAGATAGCGCTTGATGAACTGCTTGAGCGAATCGGCGTCCTGGTCCACGCCCCAGAAGTCGCGGTTGCGATAAGGCTTGATCGCGGCCGAATAGCCGGTGCCGACCGGGTTGACGAACACCAGGTCGCTCTTGTCGAACAAGGTGTCGGGGTTGTCTTCCAGGCGATACGGCGCGGGCGGCGTGAAGTCCGGCATCGCGGTGTGTATGCGGCGCGGCGCGAACGAGCCCAGCAGCAGGAACACCGACGAAGAACCCGGCCCGCCGTTGTAGAAGAAGGTGACGGGCCGCGCCGCTTGCGCCTGCCCGTCGAGCGTGAAGGCGACGTAGAAGAAGGCCGCGTTCGGCCGCGAGCTGACCGGGTCCGCCGTGACCAGATGACCCGCCGCGGCCGTATAGGCCAGTTGCCGGCCCGCCAGCTCGAGCACGTGATGCGTCACGGCCTGGGTCTCGCCGACCGGGTCGATCGCATCGTCGGGGCCGTTGCCGTAGGCGACCGGATCGTCATACGGCTGGTCGCCGTGTTGTTTGATGGACTTGTTCATTTCGCGCTCCCGTCTTTCGCGGCGCGCAGGCGTTCACGCCGACTGCTGCACCGCCGTCTCGATCTTCGCGCCGTCGGGGCTGCCCAGCCCCGTGCAGGCGTCCCAGCCCGGCGCCGCCGAATAGCCGCCGTTATTGCCTTGAACGACGTCCCGCAGCGCGGAAGGATGCGCATACAGAACGGGGTTGAGCCAACCCAGCGTGCGGCCCGACGCGGCATTGATCCGCGCCACCAGCGCAGCCCATAGGGGAGCGACCGCGCTGGTGCCCCCCACCACGGCCGGCGTCCCGTCGACCAGCACCGCATAACCGCTTTCCGGATCGGCGTCGCCCGCGACGTCGGGCACGCCCCTGCCCGTCAGCGGCGCGCTGGCGCCGCCCGTGCGCTTGACCGTGAGATGCTGCTGCCAGGACGGCACGGGGAACACCCCGCTAACCCCGCCGCCCGTTGCGCCGCCGTGACTGCCGTCGTTCCAGACCGTCTCGCTGATCTGGCCCGCTTCGGTAGCGTGCAGCCTGGTTCCGCCACAGGCCAGCACATAGGCGCTCGAAGCGGGAAAATCCACGTAATTCGCGCCGTTGAACAGGCCGCCGCCCGATCCGGTGTCGCCCGCCGCGGCGCAAACCGTCACGCCCAAGGCCGCGGCCGCCTGCAGCACCTGCTCGAAAGCCTGGATGGTCTGCGCGGGCCAGCTTGCCTCCGGCCCGCCCCAGCTGATGGACACGACCGACGGTTGATTGGTCTGGTCGTGCACAGCCTGGCTGACCGCCTGGATGAAACCCGCCATGGTGTTCGATGCGAAATACACCGCGATCCGGGCGCCGGGCGCGATGGCGCCCGCCACTTCGATATCCAGCGAAACTTCGCCGTCCGGCCCGCTCGGATCGCCCGTCGGCGCGTTGCTGCCGCCGCCCACGGCCACGTCGACCAGCACGGGCTGCTTGGCCAGGCCCAGCGACTCGAAATAGCGCGCGACGTCCGCCGCGCGATAGCCTCCGCCCAGTTCGATGAGCGCAATGCATTGGCCCGCGCCGTCGCCGGCGGGAAAGTCGTAGATCGAGGCCAGTTGCGGCGGGGTATACGATTTTTTCGAGATGTCCGCATGCCGCCGGATGCGGAAATTCGTGCGCGCAGCGGGACGGCGGTCCAGGCCGAGCACCGCCATGGCAATGCCCTGCAAGGCCGCGGGCAGCATGGGGGTTCCCGAATGGCCGAGATAAGTTCCCCATTCGGGATGCCGGTAGTGCATCAAGGTCACGCCGAACGCCGAATTGAATTGCGCGACGGTGCCCGATAAAAGCGCCGTGCACGCGGCCGAGTCGGTGTTCAGGATGGCCAGGCGATTGCGCCGCGCGAAGGCGCGCACGGCCGCGAAATCGGCCGCGGACGCGCCGAAGCGCCGGGCAAAGCCCTTGCGCGTCACCGGTTTGACGTCGGAATCGCCGCGCTCGATGCTCTTGAGCAAAGCGTCGAGCGCCGGCTGGTTGCGCCTGCGCAGCACGACGGTGGCCTGGATGATCTCGGCTGGGTCGCAAGCGCCCAGGCAGTCCGATTGATCAAGAGAAGGCAGCTCGCTGCTCGCGTGATGAGGCCCGGTCATGAATACCCTCCTTGACGCGAAGCGCCTGCTGTCAATGAAGATGGGCGAACCTTTTTACGGTAGCGCAATTACCCCGGGCGCAGATGACTGAAATTGTGTCTTTACGCAGGCAGAAGTAAATCGGGCGCGGTTGCCCGCGCCCGATATTTCCCGCCTTGGGATCGCTTGTTCTATTTGCCCGCGACAAGACCCACGGCCACACGGCGCGCACGCACGGCGTCCGCCAGGCGCTGCAGCACATTGCGGGTGCTGTCCCAGTCGATGCAGCCGTCGGTGATGCTCTGGCCGTAGACCAGCGGCTGGCCGGGCACGTGGTCCTGCCGTCCGGCGACCAGATGGCTTTCGATCATCACGCCCGCGATGCGGCTCTCGCCGCGCTCCATCTGCTGCGCCACGTCTTCCATGACCCTCGGCTGGTTCTCGGGATTCTTGCTGCTGTTGGCATGGCTGGCGTCGATCATGATGCGCTGGGCCAGGCCCGACTTGGCCATGTCCTGGCCCGCCGCGTCGACGCTGGCGGCATCGTAATTGGGAGTCTTGCCGCCGCGCAGGATGACATGACAGTCTTCATTGCCCGCGGTCGAGACGATGGCCGAGTGCCCGCCCTTGGTCACCGACAGGAAATGATGCGGCTGCGAAGCGGCCTTGATCGCGTCGACCGCGATCTTCACATTGCCGTCGGTGCCGTTCTTGAAGCCCACCGGACACGACAGCCCGGACGCCAGTTCGCGGTGCACCTGGCTCTCGGTGGTGCGCGCGCCGATCGCCCCCCACGACACCAGGTCGGCGATGTACTGCGGCGTGATCATGTCGAGGTATTCGCAGCCGGCGGGCAGGCCCAGGCTGTTGATCTGCANAAGCAGCTCGCGCGCCACCCGCACGCCCTTGTTGATGTTGAAGCTGCCGTCCAGGTCGGGATCGTTGATCAGGCCCTTCCAGCCCACCGTGGTGCGCGGCTTCTCGAAATACACGCGCATCACGATTTCCAGATCCGCCGACAGGCGGTCGCGCTCGGCCTTGAGCCGGTTGGCGTATTCCAGCGCGGCTTTGGTGTCGTGAATCGAGCAGGGGCCGACGATCACGATCAGGCGGTCGTCCATGCCGTGCAGGATGCGATGCAGAGCGCGCCGCGTCTCGTACACCGTGGCCGATACTTCGGGCGTGGCCGCGAACTCGCGCATCACATGCGCGGGCGGATTCAGCTCCTTGATTTCACGGATACGAAGGTCATCGGTATTGTGCGACACGGGTTTGCTCCAGGATGTTGTTTGCAGGTTCGGGCTGGGCCTATCCGCCGGCGCGTTGGCGGCAATAAAAAAGCCGCCAGTTTTGCTGGCGGCTTTTGGGGGATTCTTGCTGTTTTTCAGCTTGAACGCGACCCTTCCTCCGCCAGCGGCTTCAGAAAATAAAAGTAAAAATAAAAGGCGGGGATCGCGAATTTCATATGAACCACTCTAGCACATAAATTCCAGGCCTGACAAATCGCAGGCAAAGAGGCGGGGCCGCTGCGCGGCCTCCTTGCACCGGCCGCATCGACCGTCAGTCGAGCTTGAACTGCCCCACCGCCTGGGCCAGGCTCATCGCCTGGTCGCGCAGCGCCACGGTGGCGGCCGTCGATTGCTCGACCAGCGCCGCGTTCTGCTGGACCATCTCGTCGAGCTGGCTCACGGCGCGGTTCACCTCCTGGATGCCGCGCGTCTGCTCGTCCGCCGCGTTCGTGACCTCGGAGATGATGGTCGTGACGTTGGCCACGTTCTGCACGATTTCGTTCATCGTCTCGCCCGCGCGGCGCACCTGTTGCGAGCCCGAGGCGACGCTGGTCACCGTCGATTCGATCAGGTCCTTGATTTCCTTGGCCGCCTGCGCGCTGCGCTGCGCGAGGTTGCGCACCTCGCCCGCCACCACCGCGAAGCCGCGGCCCTGCTCGCCCGCGCGCGCCGCTTCCACGGCCGCGTTCAGCGCCAGAATATTCGTCTGGAACGCGATGCCGTCGATCACGCCGATGATGTCGGCGATCTTCACCGACGCGCCTTCGATCTCGCCCATGGTGCTCACCACGTCGCCGATGACGGCGCCGCCGCGCGAGGCCACCTGCGAGGCCGCCGCCGCCGTCCCGTCGGCCTGCTGCGCCGCGTTGGCCGACTGCGCCACCGTCGCCGTGATCTGCTCCATCGAGGCCGCCGTCTGCTCCAGGTTCGCCGCCGCCGATTCGGTGCGGCTCGACAGGTCCACGTTGCCCGCGGCGATCTCGTCGCTCGCGCTGCGCACCGATTCGCTCGCGTCGCGGATCTGGCGCATCACGTCGCGCAGCTTGTTCATGAATGCGTTGAACGAGCGCGCGATCTGCGCGACTTCATCGGACCCCTCGGCCGGCAGGCGCCGCGTCAGGTCGCCCTCGCCCGCGCTGATGTCGTCCATCGCATCGCGCACCCGCGAAAGGCGCTTGAACGACACCGCCGTCGTCGCCGCCATGATCACCGCCGCCGCGATGACGATCACCACGAGCGTGATCAGCGAAGTGGTCAAAAGGGACCGCATGCCCGCCGTCGCATCGGCATGGTCGAATGCGACGATCACGTGCCAATCCGTGCCCGCGATGGGCTTGGCCCCCATCAGCTTGACTTTGCCGTCCACCTTGACCGGCATCGGCTTCTTCGACGAATACAGGGCCGCGAGACGCTCGGCGGTCAAATCGGGCGCCAGGGTCGAAACGGGCTTGAGCGTGAGCTTGGCGTCCGGGTGCGCGACGATCTTGCCGCCGTTGTCGACCAGCATGCCGAAGCTGGCCGGCGTGGGGTGGATCGAGCGCACGTTGACGATCACGCTGTCCATCGTCACGTCGCCCCCGATCACGCCCTTGGCGGCGCCGCCCTGCATCACCGGCACGGCGAAGGACACCACCAGCTTGCCGGTGCCCGCGTCCACATACGGCGGCGTGACGATGACCTTGCCCGCCTGCACGGCCTGCTTGTACCAGGGCCGCACGGTCGGGTTGTAGCCGGCCGGAATGCCGGTGGCGTCGGTGAACTTCGCGGTTCCGTTGGCATAGCCGATATAGACGTTGCTGAAGCCGCCCGCCGCCGCGACCTGCTTGAACATGGGCAGCGGATCCTCCGCATTGGCCCCCGCGTCCTGCAGCGAGGAGATCATCTGCTCGTGTATGGCGATCCACTCGTCGATGCCTTCGGCATGGCTGTCGGCAACGGCCTCGAGCGTGTCGTTGACCGAATCGCCGTTGTGCAGATTCGCGACGTAATAGTTCAGCGCGGTGTTGGCGCCGAGCGCGATCACGACGATGGCGACGGCCAGCGCGACGATGCGCGCGCGTATGGTGGAGAACATGTGGCGTCCTGGATAAAAATGAAGCGATTGATCGGGAAACGCTTTCTTCGAACCCCGCCCATGTTTGCGGTAGTGACTATACGAAACTTAAAGTAACATCAATCTCCCAAACTGAGAACAGCCCCTCGGTCGGAGGGGCTGTTCTTGGCTTGCTTGAAGAGTGTGGGTATGACAGCCGGCGATTGAGCCGGAAAATCGCCGGCCCGGCTCAGGCCGTTCCGCCCACGGTCAGGCCGTCCATGCGCACGGTGGGCATGCCCACGCCCACGGGCACGCTCTGCCCTTCCTTGCCGCAGGTGCCCACGCCCGAATCGAGCTTCATGTCGTTGCCGATCAGGCTCACGCGGTTCATGGCGTCGGGGCCGTTGCCGATCAGGGTGGCGCCCTTGACCGGGTAGGTGACCTTGCCGTTCTCGATCATGTAGGCCTCGGAGGCCGAGAACACGAACTTGCCGCTGGTGATGTCCACCTGGCCGCCGCCGAAATTCGCGGCGTAAAGGCCGCGCTTGACCGAAGCNATGATCTCTTCGGGCGGCGTGCCGCCGGCCAGCATATAGGTGTTGGTCATGCGCGGCATGGGCAGGTGCGCGAAGGATTCGCGCCGGCCGTTGCCGGTGGCGCGCATCTTCATCAGGCGCGCGTTGAGCGTGTCTTGCATATAGCCGCGCAGGATGCCGTCTTCGATCAGCACGTTGTGCTGCGTGGCGTTGCCTTCGTCGTCCACGTTGAGCGAGCCGCGCCGGCCCGCCAGCGTGCCGTCGTCGACCACGGTGACGCCCTTGGAGGCCACGCGCTCGCCGATGCGGCCGGAAAACACGCTGGAGCCCTTGCGGTTGAAGTCGCCTTCCAGGCCATGGCCCACGGCCTCGTGCAGCAGGATGCCGGGCCAGCCCGAACCGAGCACCACCGTCATCTCGCCGGCCGGCGCGGGGCGGGCGTCGAGGTTGACCATGGCTTCGTGCACGGCGCGGTCCACGTATTCGCGCAGGATCTCGTCGGTGAACATTTCCAGGCCGACGCGCCCGCCGCCTCCGCCATGGCCCATTTCACGCCGGCCGTCGCGCTCGGCGATCACGGTCAGCGACAGGCGCACCAGCGGCCGCACGTCCGCGGCCAGGCGGCCGTCGCTGCCCGCCACCAGCACCACGTCGTACTCGGCGCCCAGCCCCGCCATGACCTGGATCACGTGCGGATCGGCCGCGCGCGCCATGCGCTCGACGCGTTCGAGCAGCGCGACTTTTTCGGGCGCGCTCAGCGTGGCCAGGGGATCGATACTGGCATACAGGCTGCGCGCATCGTCGGGGGGCACCTGGGCCGACACCTTGACCTTGCCCGCGCCGCGCCGCGCGATGCCGCGCACGGTATGGGCCGCCGACAGCAGCGCTTGCGGCGACAGGCTGTCGGAATAGGCGAAAGCGGTTTTCTCCCCGCTGATGGCGCGCACGCCCACGCCCTGCCCGATCGAGAAGCTGCCGGTCTTGACGATGCCCTCTTCCAGGCTCCAGCCCTCGCTGCGGGTGTACTGGAAATACAGGTCGGCATAGTCGACCTTGTGCGCGAAGATCTCGCCCAGCGCCTGGGCGAGGTTGGCCTCGGTCAAGCCCCAGGGATCGAGCAGCAGGGATTTGGCGGTGGCCAGGGATTGAATCGCGGGATCGATGAGTTTCATGCGTGCGGTCTGCTTGCGAGAGTGGCGGGCGTTGAGCCTCTATCGTACCGCCGATCCGGTATCGCCGGCCGGCCCCCGCAGACGGGCTTCGTGCGATCGGCGCGCGATTGCGTCCTAAAATCGAATTACCGATTGAAAAACAGTTTGGCAAATAAAATAGATAGTATTATTCGGCCACCGGGGTCATTTAAATTCGGAATCGGATTTCATGGCCCGCAGACCAACCGAGGAATATATGCCCCGAGTCTCCTACTCCAGCCAGCAGGCGAAAATCGAAAAGGAAATCTCCAAACTGCAAAAACAGGCAGCCGCCCTGCATGACANGCGCCGCAAGCCTGTCATCGNTTCCATCGTCAAGTCGATGCGCGAATACGGCATTACCCCCGACGACATCGCGGCGGCCTTCGGTTCGGCCAAGTCCGGCCGCGGCGGCAAGCGCAAGGCCGCGGGCAGCGTCAGCGCCGCCGTCAAACGCCCCGTGGCGCCCAAGTACCGCCATCCCCAAACCGGCGAAACCTGGAGCGGGCGCGGCAAGGCCCCTCGCTGGCTGATGGCCGCCGAAGCCGCCGGCGCGGCGCGCGACAGTTTCCTGATCGCCTAACCTGTTTATCGAATCGCCATCATGGCGCGCCCTTGGCGCGCCATTTTCATTTTCCCGGCGGCATTTGCGGCCGCATTATCTTTTCTAAAACCGGCTGACCGAGCCACGTAATAAAAAGCTCAAGTCGGGGAATTTAATCAGGATTAATTCATTTCATAATATTTCGCGATATTTTTAATATTGACGGCACCGCTCCGATCCGCCGTCCCTCGCGAGGCCCGAATATTCGCGCCCCGGCCCACTACAATAGCCGCATCTCATCGCAGCACAGAAGCAAAGGCCCATGCGCACCGACACGTCCGTCACCATCTACCGCAAGGATTACCAGCCCTATCCTTACGGCATTCCCCGGGTATCCCTGGCTTTCGACCTCGATCCCGACGCCACCACGGTGCACTGCGCCATGCAGGTCGAGCGCCGGCCGGACGTGCCCGCCGATACTCCCCTGGAATTGAACGGCGAAGCGCTGGAGCTGGTTTCCCTGCACGTCGACGGCCAGCCTTGGCCGGCCGAGCGCTACACGGTTTCCGAATACAGCCTGGTCATACGCGGCCTGCCCGCGCAAGCCCGCGTCGAAACCGTCAGCCGCTGCAATCCCGCGGCCAATTCCACGCTGATGGGCCTGTACGTCTCCGGCGGCAATTTCTTCACGCAGTGCGAGGCCGAAGGCTTTCGCCGCATCACCTGGTTCGCCGACCGCCCCGACGTCATGTCGCGCTACCGCGTCACGCTTCGCGCCGGCGCCGACTATCCCATGCTGCTGTCCAACGGCAACCTGGTCGCCGAGCGCGACCTGCCCGACGGCCGCCGCGAGGCCGAATGGGAAGACCCCTTCCCCAAGCCCTGCTATCTGTTCGCCCTGGTCGCCGGCAAGCTCACCCTGCGCGAGACCCGCACCAAGACGCACTCCGGGCGCGAGGTGCTGCTGCAGGTCTACAGCGATCCGGGCTCCGAGTCGCGCACCGAATGGGCGCTGGAATCGCTGGTGCGCGCCGTGCACTGGGACGAAACCCGCTTCGGCCTGGAACTCGACCTGGACCGCTTCATGGTGGTCGCCGTGCGCGACTTCAACATGGGCGCCATGGAGAACAAAGGCCTGAACATCTTCAACGCGGCCTACGTGCTCGCCGATGCCGACACGGCCACCGACGCCAACTACGAAGGCATCGAATCGGTCGTCGGCCATGAGTACTTCCACAACTGGACGGGCAACCGCGTCACCTGCCGCGACTGGTTCCAGCTGAGCCTCAAAGAAGGCCTCACCGTTTTTCGCGATCAAGAATTTTCCGCCGACATGATGGCGCGAGAGCTCGCACCCGCAGCCGCGGCCAGCGCCCGCGCGGTCAAGCGCATCGACGACGTGGCCACCCTGCGCGCCGCGCAATTCCCCGAAGACGCGGGCCCCATGGCCCACCCCATCCGCCCCGAAAGCTTTCAAGAGATCGGCAATTTCTACACTGCCACGGTGTACGAAAAAGGCGCTGAGGTCATCCGCATGCAGCACACCCTGCTGGGCGAAGCAGGCTTTCGCGCCGGCATGGACGAGTACTTCCGCCGCCACGACGGCCAGGCCGTGACCTGCGACGACTTCGTCGCCGCCATGGAGTCGGTCTATGTGCGCAGGCATCCCGGCCGCGACCTCAAGCAGTTCCGCAACTGGTATCGCCAGGCCGGCACGCCGCGTGTGAGTGTCACGTTGGGCTACGACCCGGCCGCGCGCCGCTGCACGCTGACGCTGACGCAGAGCTGCCCGCCGGTGGGCGTAGAGCGCCGCTCCGGCCAGCCGGCCAAGCAGCCTTTCCACATTCCCTTCGCAGTCGGCCTCATCGACCGCGCCGGCAAATCCATGCCGCTGGCCTTGAACGGCCAGCCCGCCGCCGACACCGTGCTCCTGGAATTGACCGAAGAACGCCAGCAATGGATATTCGAGAACATTCCCGCAGCGCCGGTGCCATCGCTCTTGCGCGGCTTCTCGGCCCCGGTCATCGTCGACTATGCCTGGACGGACGAAGAGCTGGCCCTGCTCTCGGCCCACGATACTGACGCCTTCGCCCGCTGGGAATCCGGCCAGGAACTGGCCACGCGGCAGATCCTGATGCTGGCCCGCCAGCACCAGGCCGGCCAGCCCCTGGCGGTGGCCGACGCTTTCATCGAAGCCTGGCGCGCCCTCTTGACCGACCCCAGCCTGGACGCCGCCTACCGCGCCCGCACCCTGCTGCTGCCTTCGGAAAAGACCCTGGCCGAACGTATGGATCTCATGGACCCTCCGGCGCTGACCGCCGCGCGCGATCATCTGCGCGCCGAGCTCGGCCGGCGCCTGGCCGCCGAGTGGCGCGCCGCCTTCGACGCCAACCAGACACCGGGCGCCTACAGCCCGGCGCCCGGTCCGGCCGGCATGCGCGCCCTGAAGAACCTGGCGCTGGCCCATCTGATGGCCGCCAGGGTCGAAGGCGTCCAAGCCCTGGCCGAACGGCAATACGCGCAGGCCGGCAACATGACCGACAGCATGGCCGCGCTCTCGAGCCTCATCAACTACGGCGCAGGCCCGGCGCCCGCACAGGCGCTCGCGGCCTTCTACGACCGCTGGCAGAACGACCCGCTGGTCGTCGACAAATGGTTCACCCTGCAGGCCACCGCGCGCTCCACCGACGTGACCGCCGCGCGCGCGCTCATGCAGCATCCGGCCTTCACGCTGCGCAACCCCAACCGCGCCCGCGCGCTGGTGTTCCAGTTCTGCCTGAACAATGCCCGCGGCATGCATGCCGCTTCCGGCCAGGGCTACGCCTACTGGGCCGACCAGGTCATCGCGCTCGACGGCATGAACCCCGAAATCGCCGCCCGCCTGGCCCGCGCGCTCGACAGCTGGGCGCGCTTCGTGCCCGCGCTGCGCGGCCTCATGCAGCAAGCGCTGGAACGCGTCGCAGGCCATCCCGGCCTGTCTCGCAATGTGCTGGAAATCGTTTCGAAAGCTTTGGAATTCGCCCCTCAGGCATAGGAATCCTCCCATGAAGAAAAAGACCCTGACCCAATACCTGGTCGAGCAGCAGCGCTCGACCCAGGCGATCTCGTCCGAGCTGCGCCTGCTCATCGAAGTGGTGGCCCGCGCCTGCAAAAGCATCGGCCACGCAGTCGGCAAGGGCGCGCTGGGCGGCGTGCTCGGCGCGCTCGAATCCGAGAACGTCCAAGGCGAAGTGCAGAAGAAGCTGGACGTGCTGTCCAACGAGATCCTGCTCGAGGCCAACGAATGGGGCGGCCACCTCGCCGCCATGGCTTCCGAGGAAATGGAAACCCTCCACGCCATCCCCAACCGCTATCCCAAGGGCGAATACCTGCTGCTGTTCGATCCCCTGGACGGCTCGTCGAACATCGACGTGAACGTGTCGATCGGCACGATCTTCTCGGTGCTCAAGGCGCCGCACAGCGTGGGCCAGGAGATCATCGAGAAAGACTTCCTGCAGCCCGGCACCAAGCAGGTGGCCGCCGGCTACGCCGTCTACGGCCCGCAGACCATGCTGGTGCTCACCGTCGGCCAGGGCACGGTGGGCTTCACGCTCGACCGCGAAATGGGCTCGTGGGTGCTGACGCAGGAAAAATACGAGATCCCCGAAGACACCAAGGAATTCGCCATCAATATGTCGAACATGCGCCACTGGGCCCCGCCCATGAAGCGCTATATCGACGATTGCCTGGCCGGCAAGACGGGCCCGCTGGGCAAGGACTACAACATGCGCTGGATCGCCTCGATGGTGGCCGACGTGCATCGCGTGCTCACCCGCGGCGGCATCTTCATGTACCCCTGGGANTCGCGCGAACCGTCCAAGCCCGGCAAGCTGCGCCTGATGTACGAAGCCAACCCCATGAGCTTCCTGGTTGAACAGGCCGGCGGCGCGTCGATCACCGGCACGCAGCGCATCATGGACGTGCAGCCCGAAAAGCTGCACCAGCGCGTGAGCGTGATTCTGGGTTCGAAGAACGAAGTCGAGCGCGTGGGCCAATACCATGCGGAACACGGTTGGGAAGCAACTCCATGACAATGAAGAAATTCGACCTTGCGAAGAACAAGGGGCTCAAGCTGACGAATGCGCTGAAGCAGTCGCATTCGGAGCGCTTCGGCAAGAGCGCGGCGCTGCCCGATGCCACGCTCGATCGACGCGAGCAGCGCAAGCAGGATCAGGCCAAGGGGCTGGTGCCCTTTGCCTGCAAGCTCGACATCAAGCTGGTGGCTCAGCTGCAGGAACGGGCCGCCGGGCATCCGGAAGGGATGAGCGGGCTGTTGGATGAGTTGCTGCGCGGGGCTTTGGCGGCTTGAGGGCTATTGAGTAATGCGACGGCCAGCCGCCCCTTGTGGGAGGCGGACCATCTCGTTACTCAAAGCTTTGCGTGCTTCTCAAGAAAATCACGCACCAGCTTTGCATCGCAATCCATCACTTCGACGCGCTGCGGCAACGACTCCAGGTCTTGCAGGCCAGCCGGCACAGGCGCCGGACGACCGATGGCCTGCTGGATGGTTTCGGAGAACTTGGCCGGCAGCGCGGTCTCGAGCACCAGCATGGGAACGCCGGGCTCGACGAATTGCGCGGCCACCTTCACGCCGTCGGCCGTATGCGGATCGATCAGGAGGCCCTTGGACTCGAACGTGGCGCGGATCGTGTCCAGGCGATCTTCGTGGCGGCTCCTGCCCGCCACGAAACCGAATTCGGGCTCGAAGCG
>Ga0055529_1000703_pt1 | contig 22490 bp, 20 predicted proteins | sample AraplaCol_mCL_r2_FD_55007 | JGI IMG/M metagenome (GOLD analysis project Ga0055529, IMG submission 55007) | Arabidopsis root microbial communities from North Carolina, USA - plate scrape CL_Col_mCL_r2 | ecosystem: Host-associated > Plants > Roots > Endosphere | place: USA: North Carolina...
CGCACCAGCAGGCGCAGACCGGGCACGGCTTGCGCCACGGCCCGCGCATGCTCGGCGAACTCGCCCTGGCACAAGAACGCCGCGGCCCCGGAAGCCTCGGCCAGATAAGCGGCCTCGTCCGGCGCGATGCGAAAGTTGGTCGGCACCCACACGGCGCCCAGGCGGAACACCGCGAACATGATGACGATCAATTCGACGTTGTTGCGCGAGTGCATGAGCACCCGGTCGCCCTTGCCGATGCCGTGCTGCGACAAGGCGCGCGCCAGCGCGGCGGCGCGGTCTTCGAGTTCGCGCCAGCTCACGGTGGCATCGCCGCAGGCCAGCCCGGGCCGGCCGGGATGGCGGCGCGCCGCCTGAGTGAGGAACGTCGCCAGGTTCATGACGCGCAGCGAGACCGGCGCCAGGCCGCCCACCGGCGTTTGCTGCGGGCCGGCCGCTGCCATGTCGCTCATTGGTGTGCCCTCCTGTCGCTGCGCGACTCCTCCCCGAGGGAGGGCAGCGCGCCCTTCGGACGGCCGGGCGGGCGCGCTCATTTGCGGCGCTCCAGGATGCTGACGTAGTTGGTCACGGCCGCGCCGCCCATGTTGAACACGCCCGCCAGCTTGGCGCCGGGGATCTGCATGGCGCCGGCTTCGTTCATGAGCTGCATGCAGGCCAGCACGTGCATGGACACTCCCGTGGCGCCGATGGGATGCCCCTTGGCCTTGAGGCCGCCCGACGCGTTGATCGGCAGCCGGCCCGTCTTCTCGGCGATGCCTTCGCGCACCACCTTGTAGCCCTCGCCCGGCGCAGCCAGGCCCATGGCTTCGTATTCGAGCAGCTCGGCGATGGTGAAGCAGTCGTGCGTCTCGACCAGGCTCAGATCGTCCAGGCCGATCCGGGCCTCGTCCAAGGCCTGGCGCCAGGCGCGCCGCGCGCCTTCCAGCGCGGCGGGGTCGCGCCGCGACAGCGGCATGAGGTCGTTGGCGTGGCTGCGCGCGCGAAAGCCCACGGCGCGCGCCAGATCGCGCGCGGTTTCTTCGTCGGCGATCACCAGGGCCGCGGCGCCGTCGGACACCAGCGAGCAGTCGGTGCGGCGCAGGGGCGCGGCCACATAGGGGTTCTTGTCCGACACTTCGTTGCAGAAATCGAAGCCCAGGTCTTTGCGGATCTGCGCGTAGGGGTTGTCCACGCCGTTCTTGTGATTCTTGGCGGCGATGCGCGCCAGCTCCTCGCTGCGGTCGCCATAGCGCGCGAAATAAGACTTGGCGATCTCGGCGAACACGCCGGCAAAGCCGCCCGTGACGTTCGCCTCTTCTTTGCGGTAGCTGGCGCTGAGCAGAATGTCGCCGACGACCGGATTGGGCTGCGAGCTCATTTTCTCGGCGCCCACCACCAATGCGATGCGGCCGCGGCCGGCCTCGATGAAGTCCATGGCGGCATGGATGGCCGCCGAGCCCGTGGCGCAGGCGTTTTCCAGCCGGGTGGCCGGCGTGTAGGCCAGCGCCGGCTCGGACAGCGCGACCAGCGCGCCCTGGAAATCCTGCTTGTCGAAGCCGTTGTTGTAGACGCCGACGTAAATGCCGTCGACGTCTTCGCGCGCCACGCCCGCGTGGTCCAGCGCCGCGCCGGACACGCGGGCCATCAGGCTCTCGGTATCGGGTTCGATGAGTTTGCCGAAGGGAATGTGGGACCAACCCACGATGACTGCTCTCTTGGTCATGCTGCTCTCCTGGTCGTTGTCTTGGAATCGATGGTTTGCAGGCGCTGCGCTTCGCGCCACAACAGTTGCGCCAGCTGCGGCTGGCGCTCGTCGCCGAGCCGGCTTTCTACCGCGGCGATGCTCAGCGCGCCCAGCACGCGGCCGCCGCCGTCGAGCAGGGGCACGCCCAGCCCCCACGAGCCCGCGACGACGCGGCCGCGATTGACCGCGTAGCCGCGCTCGCGCGACTGCGCCACCTGCTCGCGCAGGAAGCCGGGCGAATAATGGGGATAGCGCTCGGCCAGCAATTGCGCGTTGGCCTGCAGGCATTCCTCGATCCCGTCTTCGGACAGGGCCGCGAGCATGGCCAGGCTGCCCGCCCCCACGCCCAGCGGGTGCCTGTCGCCCGGCATGAGCACGTGCGTCTTGAGCGGATAGTCGCCGTCTTCGCGCAGCATGCAGACGGCGAACACGTCGCTGCGCAGCGAGAAGAAGGCCGAGTCGCCGCACTGGCGCGCCAGGCGGGCGACGGAATCGGCCGCGGCGCGGTGCATGCCNTGGCGCTCGCCGGCCAGGTTGCCCAGCACGTGGCACTCGGGCCCGAGGAAGTATTTGCGCGTGTCCGGGTCCTGCTCGACCATGCCTTCGACCATGAGCGCGTTCAGCAGCCGGTGCACCGTGGGTTTGCTCATGTCGGCCTCGCGCGTGATCGCCAGAAGGCCCGCGCCCTCGTCGCGCATGCGCGCCACGGCGCGCAGCACGCTCAGGGCGCGCGAAATGGCCTGCGCCCCTGCTACCCGGCTTGCCCCATTCGACATGCGATCTTCCCCAGTCCCGTTACGCCGGGAGCTTGTTCAGTGGTCCACNTTGTAGACCTNATATTAAGCTCATGTTTTGAATAATACTTCGAAAAAATAATTTNCCCCGCAAATAACAGGGTAAACGATAGGATTTCGACAGNCCATAAAATGCATANGCAGGTCTATCATATAGACCATCCCGCGATACGCATCGCAGGCTATCATGCAGTTCGTTCAAAACAGCCCGACACAGGGCACACCCTCAGGAGACAGCATGAACCCGACTCGACGCAAGCTCATGGCAGGCGGCAGCGCCCTTCTGGCCCTCGCCCCCTTCCAACGCGCTCTGGCGGCCCCCGAATTCCGCTACAAGTACGCCAACAACCTGCCGCCCGCGCACCCCATGAACCTGCGCGCCAAAGAGGCCGCGGCCAACATCCTGCGCGACACCAAGGGCCGTTTCCAGCTCGACATCTTCCCCAGCAGCCAGCTCGGTTCCGATACCGATACCTTGAGCCAGTTGCGCGCGGGCGCGGTCGAGTTCTTCACCCTGTCGGGCCTGATCCTCTCCACCCTGGTGCCCGCCGCGTCGATCAGCGGCATCGGCTTCGCCTTCCCCGACTACGACACCGTCTGGAAGGCGCTGGACGGCGACCTGGGCGCCTACATCCGCTCCGAGATCCAGGGCAAGGGCCTGGTGGTCATGGACAAGATCTGGGACAACGGCTTTCGCCAGGTCACCACCAGCACCAAGCCCATCAACGGCCCCGACGATTTCCACGACCTGAAGATCCGCGTGCCGGTGAGCCCGCTGTGGACCTCCATGTTCAAGGCGCTGGGCGCCGCGCCCGCCAGCATCAACTTCAACGAGGTCTATTCCTCGCTGCAGACCAAGGTCGTCGACGCGCAGGAAAACCCGCTGGCCATCATCGACACCGCCAAGCTCTACGAAGTGCAGAAGTACTGCTCGATGACCAACCACATGTGGGACGGCTTCTGGTTCCTCGGCAACCGCCGCGCCTGGGAAAAGCTGCCCAAGGACATCCAGGCCGTGGTGGCCAAGCACCTGAACACCGCCGGCGTCGCCGAGCGCGCCGACGTGGCCGCGCTCGACAAGCAGCTGCAGTCCAAGCTGGCCGGCAAAGGCATGGTCTTCAACACGCCCGCGCCCGGCCCCATCCGCGACGCCCTGCGCAAGGCCGGCTTCTACACCGAATGGCAGAAGAAGTACGGCGACAAGGCCTGGGCCTTGCTCGAGAAGTCCGTCGGGAAGCTGTCGTGAGTTTTGCCGCCGATACCGACGCGGCGGGCCTGCACCAGGCCCGGCCCGTCGGCCACCGTGCCTGGACGACCGCAGCCGACAGGCTGCTGGGTCGCCTGGTCGAAATCCCGGCGGCCATCCTGGTGGTCGCCGAGATCGTCATCCTCTTCGCCGGCATCCTGGCGCGCTACGTATTCCGTTCGCCGCTGGTCTGGTCCGACGAAATCGCCTCCATCCTCTTTCTATGGCTGGCCATGCTGGGCTCGGTCGCGGCCTTGAGGCGCGGCGAGCACATGCGCATGACGGCCTTCGTCAACCGCGCTTCGCCGGGCGCGCGCGCCTTCTTCGACCTGGTCGCCATCGCGGCGGCCCTGGCCTTCCTGCTGCTCATCCTGCTGCCCAGCTGGGACTACGCCTCGGAAGAGCAGTTCGTCACCACGCCCGCCCTGGGCATTCCGGACATCTGGCGCGCGGCGGCCATGCCGGTCGGCTCGGTGCTGATGCTCGCCCTGACCCTGCTGCGCCTCCTGGACCAGACCGACTGGCGCGCCACGCTCAAGGCGCTGGCGCTGGTCGCCGTGATCGTGGCGGCGCTCGTCGCCCTGCAGCCTGTGCTGATGGGGCTGGGCAACGTCAACCTGCTCATCTTCTTCGTCGGCGTCGTGGCGGCCACCGTCTTCATCGGCGTGCCCATCGCCTTCGCCTTCGGCCTGGCCACCTTCGGCTATCTGGCGCTGACCACGAACGTGCCCATGATGATCGTGGTCAACCGCATGGACGAAGGCATGTCGCACCTGATCCTGCTGGCCGTGCCGCTGTTCGTGTTCCTGGGCCTATTGATCGAAATGACCGACATGGCCCGGCGCATGGTGGCCTTCCTGGCCAGCCTGCTGGGCCACGTGCGCGGCGGCATGTCCTACGTGCTGGTCGCCGCCATGTACCTGGTGTCGGGCATCTCGGGGGCCAAGGCCGCCGACATGGCCGCGGTGGCGCCGGTCCTGTTTCCCGAGATGAAAAAGCGCGGCGCCGACGAAGGCGAGCTGGTCGCGCTGCTTTCGGCCACCGGCGCGCAGACCGAGACCATCCCGCCCAGCCTGGTGCTCATCACCATCGGCTCGGTCACGGGCGTGTCGATCACGGCGCTCTTTACCGGCGGCATGCTGCCGGGCCTGGTGCTGGGCCTGATGCTGTGCGTGATGGTGTACCGGCGCTGTAAAAAAGACGACCTCTCCGGCGTGAAGAAGCCCGAAGGCAAGGTCATCGCGCATTCCTTCTTCGTGGCGCTGCCTGCGCTGGCCCTGCCCTTCGTCATTCGCGCCGCCGTCGTCGAGGGCGTGGCCACGGCCACCGAGGTGTCGACCATCGGCATCGTCTACGCCGCGCTCATCGGCCTCTTGGTCTACCGCCACTTCGACTTCAAGCGGCTGGGCCCCATGCTGGTGTACACGGCGTCGCTGTCGGGCTGCATCCTGCTCATCATCGGCGCGGCCACCGGCATGGCCTGGGCGCTGACGCAATCGGGCTTCTCGCATCAACTGGCGAACATGATGGAAAGCCTGCCGGGCGGCGCCTTCTCCTTCATGGCGGTGTCCATCCTGGCGTTCATCGTGCTGGGCAGCGTGCTCGAGGGCATACCCGCCATCGTGCTCTTCGGCCCCTTGCTGTTTCCCATCGCCAGGGCCATGGGCGTGAACGAAGTGCACTATGCGATGGTGGTGATTCTCTCGATGGGCCTGGGCCTGTTCGCGCCGCCCTTCGGCGTGGGCTATTACGCGGCCTGCGCCATCAGCCGCGTCACGCCCGACAAGGGCATCAAGCCGATCATGGGCTACCTGGTGTCCATCGCCATCGGCATCGTGATCGTCGCGGCCGTGCCCTGGCTGTCGACCGGCTTCCTGAAGTAGCGATCCAAAACGATCCGTGAGCGGGGCACCACCCCCGCCCCGCTCACGGATCATGCAGTGATTCCACCGTCGGACGGCGACCCCGTCCGATGCGGAAAATCCCGGATCTCCAAAAGAGATCCCGTCGAGGAGACAAACCCGATGACCGCGCAACGCTCATCCGTTTTTCCGCGCTCACGCACGCTGATCCATCCGGGCGCCTTCAACCCGGTGCGCATCCANAGCAAGCTTTCCCAGCGCGCCCGCCACGTCAGGCTGGCGCTGCAGCCGGGCGCGAGCCTCTTCGACGGCCTGGTGACGCCGCTCCTGTCCCTGGGCATCCAGAGCGCGTCGATGACGATCCTGGGCGGCTACTTCGACACGCTGCAATACTGCGTCGCGCCGCCCGACCCCAGGCACGAGGCGGTGATCCGCTACAGCGAACCCATCGCCGCCGGCCGCACCTACATGGTCTTCGGCAACGCCACGATGGGCAAAGGCATGGACGGCCGCCCCATCGTCCATTGCCATGCCGCCATCCGCACCGCGCAAGGCGCCTCCAAGGGCGGCCACATCATCACGCAGAACGCCATCGTGGGGCCGACGCCCATTTCGGTGCTGGTGACCTCGCTCGACGGATTCGACCTGCGCGTCGCCTTCGACCCCGAAACCAATATTCCGCTGATCCAACCCCTGCAGGAGAGCCATCATGAATGAGGCCGCTGTCGTCGAGTCCGGCGCCATGGGCCGCGTCGCCTATGCGCGCATCGCCCCCAACGAAGACCTGGTCCAGGGCGTCGAAAAGCTCTGCCTGGCAGAGGGCTTTCGCAATGCCTTCGTGCGCGGCGCGCTCGGCAGCCTGGTCGACGGCTGCCTGGGCACCCTCGACGGGGATTTCATCCAGGTCAAGGGCCCGGCGGTGGAGATCGTCAGCCTCGCGGGCGAAGTGCGGTCCCAGCCGGACGGCTCGCTGCGCGCCTCGCTGACCGGCGTCATCGCCGACCCCGAGGGCAACGTCTACGGCGGGCCGTTCGTCGCGGGCGGCAACAATGTGTGCATGACCTTCGAGGTCACCCTGGAAGAGTGGCTGCCCGACCAGAAGGCCGCGGCATAAGACACGCCTGCGATCGCTCAGGGCATCGCAGGCGCGTCAGCGTCAGGCATCAGGGCAGACGGATCTCGCCCCGGCCCAGCGCGATGACCCGCCCGCCCACGCGTATCGTGCCGTCGCTGTCCACGTCCAGATAAAGCGTGCACGGCCGTCCGGCCTGCTCGCCCTGGCGCACCAGCACGCGCGCCGGCAGTTCATGGCCGCGCGCCAGCAGCCAGCCGCCCAGGTTGGCGCACGCCGAACCCGTGCCCGGATCCTCGTCCACGCCGCCGCCCGCCTTGGTGAAGAAATAGCGCGACAGCACCACGTCGCGCCCGTCCTGCTTTTCGCCGGTAAACGCAAACACATAGGCCGTCTTGCGCTCCAGGCTGCTCACCGGCCACTCCCCGATCCGCGCCGCATCCGGCCGCGCGCGGCGCACCGCATCGGCATTCTTGAGCGGCACCAGCAGCTGGTCCGCACCCGTATCGACCCACAGCGGCTCGTCCAGCAGATCGTCCGCCGACAAACCCAGCAGCGCCGCGATATCGGCGGGCGATTGCCCGGGCGCTTGCGTGCGCGGCGCGCCATCGACCGGCGGCACCAGAGTCCAGATGTCGCCCTGCGCGCGCACCGGCACCAGGCCCGCGGCAAACTGCAGCGTCAACGCATCGCCCGAACCACGCCCCCCGCGCACGACATGCGCCGTGCCCAAAGTGGGATGCCCCGCGAAGCGCATCTCGTAGCCCGGCGTAAAGACGCGCACCCGCGCATCGGCCCGATCGGACGGCAGCACGAAAGTCGTCTCGGAAAGATTGAACTGCACCGCCAGACTCTGCATGGCCGCATCGTCCATGCCGCGCGCGTCTTCGAACACGCATAGCGGATTGCCGCCGAAGGTCGATTCGGCAAAGACGTTGACCAGATGAAAGGTATAGGACGGCATGGCGGCTTCTTGAAAAATCAACGAGGACTTGATTTATACAAGATGCCCACGCCCGAGATGCGTTCGCCGTGCCCGAGGTGGGGATATGAGACGGCTTGAGCCGAGGACCCCGGAGGAATCCGAAGCGCGGGGCGGCCAACCGCAGACGCGGAAGCGGCGAGCATCGGAATTGCGCAGGGCAGCCTCGGCGCCTCAAGAACTCAAATACACCCTAAGCAAGAAACCAATCTCACCAAACCGCGAAAAACAAAACCCAAGCCGCCACAAAAGGCCCCAACCCAGCCGCAAACACCAGCCAGGCCAACCCACGACGCCCAAGCCCCACGGCCCGCTTGCCCAACACCCGCCAAGCCAGGCGCAAAGACCAGGCAATCGCCAACGCAAGCAAAGCAAAGCGGGCGGGATTCACCCACCCCGTCCCCATGCCTTCGTGCTTGAGCAGCGTGATCGTGGTAGCCGACAGCCCCAGGAACACGCCGATGCCCGCGGCGGGAATGAGCGCCTGGGCCAGCGTGTGCAAACCCATGTAGCGGCTCGCCGCATCGCGCAAGGGCGCCACCGAAGAGGCGATCCACAAGGCCAGATAAAGCGAACCGCCCACCAGCGCCGCGGCGCCCAAGGCAAAGGCCAGGATCAAGCCGCCGTCCAGCCAGGAGAAGACATCGTTGACGTCGGGATAGTGCGTCAGGATGAACCAGGGCGCGTTCTCGGCCAGGGGCCACATGATGTTCTTGTCGATGAGCCACGTGGCGATGACCTGCTTCAGGTCCACGTACCAGGGGCTCGAGCTCCAGAGGAAGGCGCCCACGGCGATGCCCATCAGCCCCAGGCAGATCAGCGCCGTCTGCCAGGCATCGGCCTGGGCCACATCGACGATCTCGGCTTCGGGCGAGCGCGGCGTGAGCGCGATGGCGTCGCGATAGCCGCTGCAGCGGCCGCACATATGGCAGGCGCTCCCGCCCTTCATGTGGCGCAGCGGCACCAGCGGCGCGCAGTTGATGGACTGGATGCGGATCACCCGCTGCCCCGAGGACAGCGAATGGCGCCAGGCCTCCTCGCTGACCTTGTAGTGCCAGGGCGCCAGCTTGGCCAGGAGCGAGAACACGCCGTTGACCGGGCACAGATACTTGCACCAGACGCGCTTGCCGCGGCCGTAGTACCAGCCTATGCCGATCGCCGCGGCCGTCGACCCGCCCAGCACGGCCAGCACGGCCCAGGGATATTGATAGACGCTGACGAGCTGCCCGTACACCGTGGTGAGCGCAAAGGCCACGAAAGGCCAGCCGCCCCAGCGCATCCACTTGGGGATGGCATGGCCGCGGCCGCGTTCGCTGGCCCATTCGGTGAGCATGCCTTCGGGGCAGAGCCAGCCGCACCACGCNCGCCCCAAGAGCGGCATGGACACCAGCACGAAAGGCCACCAGATGCCCCAGAAGGCGAACTGCGCGGCGATCGTCAGGTTGTTGAACATCGACGCCGCATTGCCCGGCAGCGGCAAGACCGCCGGCACGATCAGCAGGAAAAAATAAATGGCGACGATGCCCCACTGCAGCTTGCGCAGCAGCGAAGCATGGTCGCGCAAAAAATCGGCGAAGCGGGCGCTGGCGCGCCCGATCACGGCAGACATGGATTCAGCCCTCGCAGCCCACGCCGCATGCGGCAAAAGGGGGTTATTGTGCCACCCGCTGGGCCGTTGCCTGGGCAGGCCGGCCCGCGCGGCGCAGCAGGGTCCAGACCACCAGCCAATAGGCGATCCAGCACAGCAGCGAGCTCAAGGCCGGATAAGCGCGGTAGCCTGCGAAATCGGCCAGGATCTTGCCCAGGCCGGCGCTGTCGCTCAGCAGCCAGGAGCTGTCCCAGACCGGATCCATCAGCGTGGGCATCACGCCCAGCGAGATCAGGTGATCCAGGCCGCCCACCAGCAAAGAGCCGGCCAGCAGCAGCAGCAGGACTTCGGTCAGTTTGAAAAAGCGCCGCCAGGTGATGAGCTTGCCGCCCAGCTGCAGCAGCCAGAACGTCAGCACCGCCGCGGCAAAGCCGGCCACGCCGCCCAGCACCAGCCTCGCCACGGATTCCGAACCGTTGCCGGCGCTGGCCGCCGAGACCGTGCCGTACAGAAACACCACCGTCTCGCTGCCTTCGCGCGCCACCGCGATCGCCACCAGGGCGAACAAGCCCCACCAGTTGTCGCTCGCGATCGAAGTCTTGGCGCCGCTTTCCAGCTCGCTCTTGAGCGTGCGGCCATGGCTTTTCATCCACAGCACCATCTGGACCACGAGCAGGCAGGCCGCCAGCGACATGATGCCCTGGAACCACTCCTGCCCCGTATCGCTCAGCCATTCGGAGATGCCCAGCAGCACCAGCGCCAGGGCGCCGGCCAAGGCCAGGCCGCCCGCCACGCCGCCCCACAGATAAGGCAGGCCGCGCCGCCCTTCGGGGCTGGCCTTGAGCCAGGAATACAGAATGCCCACGACCAGAAGGGCTTCGACGCATTCGCGCCAGACGATGAAAAGGACCTGTTCCATAAACGCAACCGCCTGAGTTACTTGACCACCAGAGTGCCTTTCACATTGGAATGAAAGTCATCGAAGAAGGGATACTCGCCGGGCCGCGATATGGTGATGACGACGAAGGATCGCACCCCCGGGCCCAGCACTTTTTCCTTGCGCAGCGGAATGCTTTCGAATTCCACCGGCTCCTTGCTGTCGTTGATCAGGTTGATCTTGAAACGGCCGGCCGGCACTTCCAGGCGCGCCGGCTCGAACGTGCCGTCGGGCTTGAAGGTGAGTGTGAAAGTAGGCAGATCCGCGGCCTGGGCCGCGCCCATGCCCAGGANCCCCACCGCCAGCAATAGTCCCGCAAGCCCGCGACGCATGATCAGTACCCGCCCTTCTTGCCGACNCCCGCGAAGGCGAAGTCGTATTCCAGATGGATGGGCGCGAACCACGGGCCGACGCCGGTTTCCTTGTCGACGTGGCGGCCGAAATGGTTCATGGGATCGGCCGTGGGCGGCTGCACCTCCACCTTGAGGTGATACTTGCCGGGACCTTCGAGCTTGACGTTGTCGCCGTAGTGCGGACCGTCGTCGGCCACCATGGGCATCAGCATGCCCTTGATCACCTTGCTGCTGCCGGCCTTCTGCAGTTCGTAGTGCACCACCAGGTAAGGCATCCACTCGCCTTCGGGGAAACCGGTCGGGTTCTTGGCGGTGGCGTGGATGTCGGTCTCAAGGTGGATGTCGGAATCCTTGGCCGGACGCATGACGTGCGGCGGGTCCATCTCGATGGGCTGCAGGTAGACGGCGCCGATTTCCATGCCGCCTTGCTGGACCGGCTTGCCGATCGGATATTCCGCCGCGCTGGCAATGCCGGCAAGGCTCAGGCTCACCCCCAACAGGCCCGCCAGGGCCAGATTACGTTTGCTCATCTGGGACTTCCTTGTCTATGGAAAACGAATTCGGTTGTTGTATTTTATATTAAAAATAAGAACTGTTTTCATTGCCTATTGGACCAGGGGGGTTTCTCCAGGGGTGCGCACCAAAAAGAAAGGGGCTGAGCGCCCCTTTCCTGCCTGTCGAGGAACCGGCCCCGTCCCGCTATTTGCGGCCTCCTTGCGGGCCGCCGCCCGGGGTAAAAGGAAAGCCCGAGAACATGGTGCGGGTCTGGTCCTGCATCTGGTCCTGCATCTGCGTGAACAGGTTCTTGCTCTGGTCGATGTAGTTGTTGAGCATGTTCTGCAGGGCCGGGGTCTGGCCGCTCATGAGCTGCGCCCAGGCCTCGGGCCCCAGATTGCTGCCGTACAGGCCCTTGGACTGATCGGCGAAGCGTTCCTGGATTTCCATGAAGGCCTGGATGTTGCGCTCGAGATAGGAGCCCATGACGCCCTGCATGGCGTGGCCGTAGAAGCGGATGATCTGGGCCAGCATGCTCGACGAGAACATCGGCATGCCGCCGCTTTCTTCTTCGAGGATGATCTGCAGCAGGATGCTGCGGGTCAGATCTTCGCCGCTCTTGGCGTCGACCACCTGGAAATTTTCGTTGGCAAGCACGAGCTGCTTGACATCGGTCAGCGTGATGTAGGTGCTGGTCTGCGTGTCGTACAGCCGACGGTTGGGATATTTTTTAATCAGGCGCTGGGTAGTAGCGTCCTTGGCTGCTTGCGTCATTCGTAATCCCCGAGGAGTGGCTCGGTCTCTTTGATATGAGAGTTTCAGTTTACGCCCGGGGACTGTCCATGCTGAAACAGCCCTCGGGCGCGGGGCTTAGCCCATGTGCAGGCCGCCGTTGAGCGAGAAGTCGGCGCCGGTCGAAAAACCCGACTCGTCCGAAGCCAGCCAGGCGGTGATGGAGGCGATTTCCTCGGGTGTGCCCAGACGCTTGACCGGGATGGTGGCCACGATCTTCTCGAGCACTTCGGGACGGATGGCGCGGACCATGTCGGTGCCGATGTAGCCCGGGGAAACCGTGTTGACCGTGACGCCCTTGCCGGCGACTTCCTGCGCCAGGGCCATGGTGAAGCCGTGGATGCCCGCCTTGGCGGTGGAGTAGTTGGTCTGGCCGAACTGGCCTTTCTGCCCGTTCACCGAGCTGATGTTGACGATGCGCCCCCATTGCTTGTCGACCATGCCGTCGATGACCTGCTTGGTGACGTTGAAAAGGCTATTGAGGTTGGTGTCGATGACGGTGCGCCAGTCGTCGGCCGTCATCTTGCGAAAGAGCCCGTCGCGCGTGATGCCGGCGTTGTTCACCAGCACATCCACTTGTCCGTGGTCGGCCTTGATTTTCTCGAAGGCCACCACGGTGGATTCCCAATCGGCCACGTTACCCGCCGAAGCGTAGAAGGTGTAGCCCAGCGCGGCTTGCTCATCGAGCCATTGCTTGTAATTGCGGCTGGGGCCGCAACCTGCCACGACGCGGAATCCGTCCTTGGCCAAGCGCTGGCAGATCGAGGTGCCGATACCGCCCATGCCGCCCGTTACGTATGCCAGTTTGCCGCTACTCATGTGATGTCTCCTAGTTGTTCGGGTTGGGCGTGCCATACCCTGGGGGTGATGATAGGTTGGTTGCGGATCAGCCGGCCTTGTCGCTTGTCTTTACACGGCGCGCACCTTTACATAGCGTCCCGGCGCCGGTTCGATCGGCTTGTACTGCGCGTTGCCCTGGCTCCGGGGCGCCTTGACGCGCTTGCCGCCATGCTGGTCCAGCCATTGGGTCCAGTCGACCCACCAACTGCCGGGGTGCTCTTCGGTTTTTTCCAGCCATGCGTTCGGGTCGCCGGGCATTTTTTCATCGCCCATGGGACGGGCCCAGTAGCTGCGCTTGTTGCGCGAGGCGGGGTTGACCACGCCGGCGATGTGCCCCGAGGCGCCCAGCACGAAGCGAACCGGCCCGCGCAGCACCTGCGTGGAGGCATAGGCCGAGGGCCAGGGCACGATGTGGTCTTCGCGCGAGCCGTACAGATAGGCCGGCATGTCCAGCCGGGTGAGGTCCAGCGACAGGCCGGCGGCCTGCGCCCTGCCCGGCATCTTCAGATTGTTTTCGAGGTAGGTGTTGCGGAAGTACCAGGAGAAGAACGGGCCCGGCAGGTTGGTGCTGTCGGAGTTCCAGAACAGCAGGTCGAAGGGCGGCGGCGTCTGGCCTTTGAGGTAATTGCCCACCACGTAGTTCCACACCAGCTCGTTGGGCCGCAGGAAGGAAAAAGTGTTGGCCAGGTCGCGCGCAGGCATCAGCCCGCCGCGGCCGAGCTGCTGGTCGCGAAACGCGGCATGGTTTTCGTCGACGAACACGCTCAAGACGCCCGTGTCATGGAAATCGAGCATCGAGGTCAGCAAGGTGAGCGAGGCCGCGGGCTTTTCGCCGCGCGCCTGAGCCAGTGCCAGGGCCGAGGCCAGCATGGTGCCGCCCACGCAAAAGCCCAGGGCATTGACCTGCTTTTGACCGGTGATGTCGCTGGCCACCGAGAGCGCCTTGAGCACGGCGTCGTCCAGGTAGTCGGTCCATGTGGCCAGGTCGACGCCGTCGGTATCGCTCGCCAGCGGATTGCGCCACGACACGATGAAGACCGTATGCCCCTGCTCCACCGCATAACGCACGAAGGAGTTCTCGGGCTGCAGGTCGAGGATGTAGAACTTGTTGATGTTGGGCGGGATGATCACCAGCGGCCGCTCATACACCGTGTCGGTCTGCGGGGCGTATTGGATGACCTGCATCAGGCGGTTCTCGAACACCACCTGGCCCGGCGTGCAGGCCAGGTTGCGGCCCACCTCGAACTGCGATTCGTCGGTCTGGCTGATGCGGCCTTTCTTCATGTCCTGCAACAGGTTGCTCAGCCCCATGGAAAGCGTCTTGCCGGCGCTTTCGATGATGGATTGCTGGACCTCGGGGTTGAAAGCCAGGAAGTTGGCGGGCGAGAGCGCGTCGACCCACTGCATCGCTGAAAACCGCAGGCGTTCGCGCAGGGCTTCGCTGACCTGGGCCGAATCGACCATGCGGTTCATGACCCGCGACAAGAGCAGATAGGCATGCGCCAGCAGCACGTGTTGCCCGTTGGAGGCCCAGGCCGCGCTGGCAAATCGCCTGTCTTTAGGGGGAGCCAGTATGCCGCTCTCGGCCTCGCTGCAAAGGCGCTGCCATTCGCGCGAGAAATCGGCCTGGATTTGCGCCAGGATTTCCGGGGCTACGCTGACCGGCCCCGGCATTGCGCCAAATTGAGAATTGCCCACACCGCACCAGCCTTGACTCTTGTTGTGAAACACTTTGAGTCGATGTTGCTGGCCCTGCGCGTGGCTGTCAAGTCAGGGTATACGGAAGGGTCCCGCTACCCCGCGAGCGGCTTGCCTGCTGGATTTCAGGCAGCTTCCAACCAGGCCAGCAGGGCCATGCGGCCGGTGACGCGATCGCGACGATACGAGAAAAAACGATCTGCGCCGCTCACGGTGCACAGGCCGCTCAGGGCCGGCTGCGCGACGCCCGCGCGGCGCAGGCGCAGGCGCGCCAGGGCCGGTAGGTCGGCCAGCCATTTCCCGGGAATACCCGGCCGCGGCGTGAATAAGGCCAAGGCCTCGGGGCCGTCGGGTGCAAAGGCTTGCAACACATCTTCGCCCACTTCGAAAGCCGCGGGCCCGATGCCCGGCCCCACCCAGGCGCGCCAGCCGCGCGCCGCGGGTTGCTTGGCCTGCATGGCGCGCAAGGTGTTTTCGAGCACGCCGCCCGCCAGGCCGCGCCATCCCGCGTGCGCCACGCCCAGCACGCTGCCGCGCTCATCGCTCATGACCACGGGCAGGCAGTCGGCCACCATGATGGCCAACACGCGACCGGGCTGGATCGTCACGCTGGCGTCGGCGGGCGGCTCTACAGGCTCGGCCGGAGCATCGGCATCCACCACGCCGGCGCCATGCACCTGGCGCAGGTATAGGGGCTCGCCCGGCACCGCCGCGCGCACGCGGCGCCGGTTCTCGGCCACGGCCTCGGGCCTGTCGTCGGCGCGCAGGCCCAGGTTGAGCGTGTCGTGCGGCGCCGTGCCGACGCCGCCGGCGCGCGTGGTGCAAAAGTAGCGCACGCCCGGCCAATCGGCTCCGGTCACGACCGGCAGGCCGGCGATTTCTTTTTCGACGCTGGACCGCCCCATGGCGAAAACGCCTCCCTGGGGAGCAGCAAGCCCGAAGGGCGTAGCTTGGGGGTCTTTATCGACGCTCATGAATTCCACCGTATGGCTTCCTGGACGGCGAGCATGTCGTCCGGCAAGGACGATTCAAAGGACAAGGGCGGACCGCCGGCCGGGTCGTCGAAACGCAGGGCCCGCGCATGCAGCATCTGCCGCGCAGCGCCGGCCAGCGCGCGGCCGCCGTACAAGGTATCGCCCAGCAGGGGATGGCCGAGGCTGGCCATGTGCACGCGGATCTGATGCGTGCGGCCCGTTTCGAGGCGCAGAATCACCTGCGTGACCGGCGCGGCCGCGGCATGCGGCCCCTCTCCCGGCACTTCGCCCTGGCGGTCGGCAAGATAGTGCGTGATGGCGGGCTTGGGCGCGATGGGCCGCTCGACGCTCATGCGCACCGGCACGCGCGCATCGCGGCCCAGGGGCCGGTCTATCGTGCCGCGGGCGCTGCCGAGCCGGCCATGCGCCAGCGCGAGATATTCGCGCCCCACCGTGCGGGCCTGCAGTTGCCGCACCAGATGCGTCTGCGCGGTTTCGCTGCGCGCCACCACCATCAGGCCCGAGGTGTCTTTGTCCAGGCGATGCACGATGCCGGCGCGCGCCACTCGGGCCAGCTCCGGGTAGCGATGCAAAAGACCGTTGAGCAAGGTGCCGTGCCAATTGCCGGCGCCGGGATGGGTCACCAGGCCGGCCGGCTTGTCGACCACGATCCAGTCGGCGCTGTCGGCCACCACGGTGAAGGCTATGGGCTCCGGCGCGAAGGCCAGGCTTTCCGGGCTGGGTTGAATGCGGACTTCGATCCGGTCGGCGGGCCCGACGAGGGTGCGCACCTTGGCCGGCACCCCGTTGACCCGCACGTGGCCGTCTTCGATCCAGCCCTGCAGGCGGCTGCGGGAATGCTCGGAAAGCAGCGCGGCCAGCACCTTGTCGAGCCGGTCGGCGCGCTGCCCGGCGGGCACCGTGAGGAGGGTCGGTTCGCCCGCCGCGCCCTCTGTCGTGACGTCGTCCAGGGGTTCGTCCGGGCGCATGCCATCGGGGTCGGCCCCTGTTTCGGAGGCGGCGCGCCCATGGGGGTGGCCGGCAGCTATATCAGACATGGAGACAAATCATATAATCCTGCCACATCCTACCATCAAGGAAATACGTCTCGTGATGTCCCTCCCGGCTGATTCTTCGTTCTCCGGCCCGGTTGCCGGCCTCCTGCGCCGCTCCGCGCTTGTCGTCGTCACCCTGTCGGCGCTGATGCTGATCGGCGGTTGCGCCGGCAGCGGCGACAAACCCGACCCGACCGCCACCTGGACCGTCGAGCAGCTCTACTCCACGGCCAAGGACGACATCGACAACGATCGCTGGAGCGATGCGCGCAAGCATCTCACCGCCGTCGAAAGCCGCTTCCCCTTCGGCGTCTANGCGCAGCAGGCCGAGCTCAGCCTGGCCTACGTCAACTGGAAGGACGGCGAGCGCGACCAGGCGCTGGCCAACGTCGACCGGTTCATGCAGCTCTACCCCGATCATCCCGGCACCGACTACGCGCTCTACCTGAAGGGCTTGATCAACTTCTCCCAGGCCGGCGCACTGGGCACCTGGATCTCCGGCCAGGACCCGGCCGAACGCGACCCCAAGGGCCTGCGCGCTTCGTATGACGCCTTCTCCGAACTGGTCAAGCGCTTCCCCGACAGCCGCTACTCCAAGGACGCCAAGCAGCGCATGGTCTGGCTGGTCAACGCGCTGGCCATGAACAACGTCTACGTCGCGAACTACTACTACCAGCACGGCTCCTACCTGGCCGCCGCCAATCGCGCCCAGGTCGTGATCACCGACTTCTCGGGCGTGCCGGCCGCCGAGCCCGCGCTCTACATCATGACCCTGTCCTACGGCAAGCTCGGCATGACCCAGCTGCAGCAGGACACCGAGCGCGTCCTCGACAAGAACTACCCCGACAGCAAGTACAAAAAAGACGGGCTGGCCCTGCTCACCAAGAGGGCCTGGTGGCAGGTGTTCTGATCGCCCGCTTTCCGCAGCCCTGAAAACAAGAGCCTGCATATGCAGGCTCTTGTTTTTCGCGTGGACTCTTCCAGCCCGCCTGGGCTGGAGCCCGCTGCTTACTCGCGATCCGGGATGGCTTCGATGGGACCCATCACGAACACGAAGGACACGATGCCGATGATCAGCACCACGCCCGCGACCGCGAAGGCATTGGTGAACGAGTTGGTCGCCCCCACGATGACGCCCGTCACGATCGGCGCCACGACCCCCATCAGGTTGTTGATGAAGTTCATGATGCCGCCGACGGTGCCGACGCCGCCGCGAGGCGCGATCAGCGAGGGCAGCGACCAGCCGACCGGCGCGGCGGCGGCCAGGCCGCCCAGCGCGATCGATATCCACATGATCGCCCAGACCGGGTCGACCGTCTGGGTGGCGCCGAACACCGCCAGGCCGAACAGCATGCCCACGACCAGCACCGTCTTGCGCACGCGCGTTTCGTTGTTGCCGCGCGAGATCAGGTGATCGATCAGCCAGCCGCCCACGGCCAGGTCGGTCACGGTGGCCACGGCCCAGGGAATGGCCGCGAATTCGGCTGACTTGAGGATGTCCATGTGCATGGTCTTGACCAGATACCCGGGCAGCCAAGTCAGGAACAGATAGAACGAATAGCCGTAGGCCGCGAAGCCGATGGTCAGGCCCCACACCTTGGCCTTGGTCAACAGATAGCCCAGCATGTTGACGACGCCGACCTGGGTCTGGCCTTCCGGCGTGGCGCCGCCCTGCACTATGTATTCACGCTCGGCCTGCGACAGCTTGGTGTCCTGGCTGGGATCGCGATAGATGAAATAGAACGCCAGGAAATACGCGAAGCTCAGGATGGCCGTGACGCCGAAGCCCCAGCGCCAGCCCAGCTTCACCACGACGAAGGCGACCAGCGGCACGCCGATGACGTTGGAGAACTTGGCGGCGGCATCGAAGATCGCGGTCGCCAGCGCCCGCTCCTTGCGCGGGAACCAGTATCCGGTGGCCTTGGAGCCGACCGGGAAGGCCGGCGCTTCGGCAACGCCCAGCATGGCGCGCGCGACGAACACGCCGCCGAAGCCGCTGGCTGCCGCCGTGATGGCCGAGGCCAGGCCCCACAGGAAAGCGCCCCAACGGCCGATGCGCGTCACGCCGTAGCGGTCCAGCAGCATGCCCGCGGGCACCTGCAGCAGCGCATAGGGCCAGAAAAAGGCGCTGAACAGCACCCCGAGTTCCGCGGGGCTCAGCTTGAATGCCTCGGTAAGCTGAGGCCCGGCGACCGAGATATTGATGCGGTCGAAGTAATTGATGAGTATGCCTATGCCCAGCAAAACCCCGATTGCCCAGCGTCTTTTCGGTATGGCCTTTCCTGTCGTCATGGTCTCCTCCTGATATTGTTGATTGACCACCTGTCCACAAACCACGCCATCGCGAGATGGCGCTCGTTATCTTTTCAATCAGCCTGCGCCCGGGTCCGNGCGTACCACTGAGCCACCTGCTCGGCGATCGCTTCCACCGGCAGCAGGGCATCGACGGCGAGCGTCAGCGCCTCGCCCGTCGGCCGCTCCAGATCGGCGAACTGGCTCGCCACCAGCGAGCCCGGCATGAAATGTCCGACGCGCTGCGCCACGCGCTTGAGGGCCTCGTGCTCGGGCAGATCCAGAAAAACAAAGCCCAGGTTCGTCGCGCCGGTGCGCAGGCGATCCCGGTAGCGGCGCTTGAGCGCGGAACACGCCAGCACGGCGTGCTCGCCGCCCTGCTCCGCGGTCGTCAGCTCCAGGGCCAGGCGATCCAGCCAGCCGGCCCGGTCTTCGTCGGTGAGCGCGATGCCGTGGCGCATCTTGTCCACNTTGGCCTGCGGGTGAAACACGTCGCCCTCGATCAGGCGTCCGCCCAACCGAGCCACGATGGCCTGCGCGACACTGGTCTTGCCGCAGCCCGCGACACCCATNACCACCAAGGCTGAAATATTTCCGCTCTTCACANTCGATCTCGAAAACAAAGATAGCGCTATCTTTAAAAGCCAAAATAGAGCAGCCCATCAAGGCTGCCCGGGATATGTCCGAAACGCGCCTGCCGTATGAGTGCAAGCATTGCTTCGCCATAAAGATAGCGCTATCCTGCTCCACTTATGGCAACGACAAAATCCAGGAAAACCCGTAGTACTGGGCTCCCGACGCTGGAGCAGGTGGCGCTTCGCGCCGGCGTCAGCACGATCACCGCCTCGCGCGCGCTGCGTGGGCTGAGCACCGTCGGGCCGGAATATGTCGAGCGCGTCAAGCAGGCCGCGCGGGAGTTGAACTACGTCGCCAACCCCGCCGCGCGCGCCCTGGCTTCGGCGCGCAGCGCCGCGGTGGCGGTGCTGATCCCGTCGCTGTCGAACACCGTGTTCGTCGACACGCTCGAAGCCATCCACGAAGTGCTCAGGCCGCGCGGCCTGGAAATGCTCATCGGCAACACGCATTACTCCCGCGACGCCGAAGAGCACCTGATCCGCCATTACCTGACCTCCCCGCCCAGCGGCATGCTCGTCACGGGGTTCGACAGAGGCGAGTCCGCGCAGCGCCTGATCGACGCCAGCACGGTGCCTTGCGTGTACATGATGGAGCTGACCGATGCGCCCGGCGTGCATTGCGTGGGGCTCTCGCAAACTCAGGCGGGCGCGGCCGCCGCCCGGCACCTGATCGCGCGCGGCTGCCGCCGCAACGCCTTCGTGGCCGCGCAGCTCGACCCGCGCATGCTGCAGCGGGGCGAGGGCTTTCGCGACGTGCTGCGCGCCGGCGGTCTTTACGACGCCGATCTCGACGTGTTCACGGCATCGCCCTCCAGCATCGGCCTGGGCGGCGAGCTGCTGCGCCAGCTGATCACGCGCCGCCCGGATGTGGACGGCATCTTTTTCGGCAACGACGACCTGGCGCAGGGCGCGCTGTTCGAAGCGCGGCGCATGGGCATCGAGGTGCCCGGGCGCGTGGCCGTGGTGGGGTTCAACGACCTGGCCGGCGCGGCCGACTGCGTGCCGCGCCTGACCACCCTGCGCACGCCGCGCGCGGAAATAGGCCGCACCGCCGCGCGCCTGCTGCTGTCCTTGATGGACGGCGAGAAAGTCCAGACGCCGGCCATCGACTTGGGCTTTGAACTGATGGTGCGGGAAAGCGCATAGCGCCTTGCCCCGCGCTTTCTTATAGCTTTATAGCTAAGCGCCCGCCGGCTGCGCTCGGCGCGCATAGAACGCCAGCGCCTCGTCCATGCTGCGGGTGCGCGCGAAAGGCGGCAGGCCGCGCCACAAGCGCTTGCCGTAGGGTTTTTCCACCAGACGCGCATCGCCCACCACCAGCACGCCCCAGTCCTGCTCGGTGCGGATCAGGCGGCCCGCGCCCTGCTTCAAGGCAAGCGCCGCTTCGGGCAGCTGATATTCGGAGAACGGGTTGCCGCCCTGCGCGCGGCAGGCGCGCAGGCGCGCTTCGATCACCGGATCGTCGGGCGGCGCGAAAGGCAGCTTGTCGATCGCCACCAGCGTCAGGATCTCGCCCGGCAGGTCGATGCCTTCCCAGAAGCTCGCGCTGCCCACCAGCACGGGATGATCCAGCTTGGCGAAGCGATCGAGCAGTTCGCGCCGCGTGGCGTCGCCCTGGCGCAGCAAGGGCCAGTCGCGGCCCGCCTGCCCGAAGGCATCGGCCAGGCCTTGGGCCACGCGCTCGACCGCGCGCAGCGTCGTGCACAACACCAAGGCGCCGCCCGGGCTGGCTTCGAGCAGCGGCATCAAGGTCTGCACGAAGCGCTCGGTGAACTGCGGCGACTGCGGCTCGGGCATGCCCTGGGGCACGAACAGCAAGGCCTGCGAGGCGTAGTCGAAGGGCGACTCCCAACGCGCCGTGCGTGCGTCTTCCAGGCCGAGCTGCGCGGTGAAGTGATTGAAGTCGCCATGCACCGACAAGGTGGCCGAGGTCAGCACCCAGGCCTGCTCCGGTTTGCGATAGCGCGAAAAGGCCTGCGCCACCGACAGCGGCGCGGCATGCAGGCGCACGTGATGCAGGCCCTGCTCGACCCAGCGCACCGTCGGGCCCTGCGGCGTTTGCGGCGCCACGCCGAAAGCGCTGGAGACGTCGATGCGGGGATTGTGCCTGGACGTATCCGCTGCATTGGCCGACGCCGCATCCCCGGCTTCATCCGAAGCGTCGTCCGCGGGCGCATTGGCGTCGGTGCCCCATCCAGCTTCCAGAGGCTGCGGCGCCGTCTTGCCGTCGCGCCCGGGCACAGCCCAGCGCGCCAGGCGCATGCTCAATTCCGCGCCTTGGCGGCCGGCGGACATCAGGTCGGGATGTTTCTCGGCCACGCCCACCAGAGCGCGCACCGAAGCGTCCAAAACATCGCGCAGATGGGCCAGGGCCGCGTCGAACACCTCGGGCTCGGGCACGGCTTCGAAGGTCGCCTTGCGTCCCGGCATGCGTTCGAGCGGCGCGCAGGCCAGGCGCAATTCGCGCGCGGCCGTCTCCAGCTGGCGCGACACCTCGCCCCAGCTCGCCGCCTCGCGCGCATAGGCCAGGCCGGCCGCTTCCATGGCGCGGCCGAAATCCATCAATTGATGCGTGGAAACGCTGCTGCCCAGGAAACGCGTGGCGGTGTCGGGCAATTGATGCGCCTCGTCGAAGATCACCGTGTCGGCTTCGGGCAGGAGATCGGTCACGCCTTCTTCGCGCAGCACCAGGTCGGCCATGAACAAGGCATGGTTGACCACCACCACGTCGGCCTCCTGGGCCTGGCGGCGCGCCTTGACCACGAAGCAATCGCGAATGCGCGGGCAGTCCTGGCCCAGGCAGTTTTCGCGCGTGGACGTCACGCGCTGCCAGATGTCGGCGTCTTCAGGCACGTCGCCCAGGTCGGCACGGTCGCCGGTCTTGGAGATGCCGGCAAAGAGCTGGATCTTGCGCAACTGCGCCACCTCGGCGCGCGATTTCAACGCCCGGTCGTCGCCCTGCAGGCGGTCCAGGTGATAGTGGCAAACATAATTGCCACGCCCCTTGAGCAGGGCCACCGATACCGGCGCGGCCAGGGCTTGGCGCACGCGCGGCAGGTCGCGGCCGTAGAGCTGGTCCTGCAAGGTGCGCGTGCCGGTGGAAATAAGAACCTTGCCGCCCTGGACGATGGCCGGCACCAGGTAGGCCCAGG
>Ga0055529_1000705_pt1 | contig 22343 bp, 16 predicted proteins | sample AraplaCol_mCL_r2_FD_55007 | JGI IMG/M metagenome (GOLD analysis project Ga0055529, IMG submission 55007) | Arabidopsis root microbial communities from North Carolina, USA - plate scrape CL_Col_mCL_r2 | ecosystem: Host-associated > Plants > Roots > Endosphere | place: USA: North Carolina...
AAATAGCACCCTCTCAGTTTTTTTGATGGTCTGATCACGAGCATGAGCATGTCGGAAAGATCCCAAGGTCTCCATCCCCTCTATTTGCGCCCGTCCGGATGGAACGCCCTTTTGCCGGCGCGCGCGCCCAAGACCTCGATTCCCGCTGCGCGCCGCTTCAAGACGGTCGTGATCGGCGGCGGCTACACGGGCCTGGCGGTCGCCCGCCGCCTGGCGCAACTGGAGCCGTCCGATACGGTGCTGGTGGCCGAGGCCGGCACGATAGGCGAAGGGGCTTCGGCGCGCAATTCCGGCTTTCTGAGCAGACTGCCCAATCGTCCCATGGCGCATGGCCAGGACAGCGCCGCGCAGGCCGCCCATCGCCAGCTGCGCATCTACGCCGAAGGCCATCGCTGGCTGAAGGAGCTCATCGCCGCGCACGGCATCGACTGCGACTGGGACGAACAGGCGCCCAGGATCAGCGCGGCGGCAACAGAAGAAGGCGAAGCCTCCCTGAGAAAAACCTCGGGCGGCTACGACCGCTTGTCCATACCCTGCACCAGGCTGGACAGGGCGCAGCTCGCCGGGCGCGTCGGCACCGACTATTACCGTTTCGGCTACAGCACGTCGAGCAACGCCTTCGTGCAGCCCGCCGCATTGATCCGCGGCCTGGCCGACTCGCTGCCCGGGAATGTCGATCTGGTCGAAAGACTCGTCGTCACCCGGATCGAAACCGGCGCGACACATGAAGTCCACACCGACCAAGGCGTCTTCGAATGCGATCGGGTCATGGTCGCGAACAACGGCTTTGCGCGCCAGCTCGGCCTGCTGCGCGACAGGCTCATCACCATCTACACCTACGCCGGGCTGACCGGAAAACTCCCGGACGACGAGCTGCGCAAGCTCGGCGCGGAACCCGCCTGGGGCATCCTTCCGGCACACCGCCTGGGGACGACGCTGCGCAAGACCCGCGATGGCCGATTCATGGTGCGCAGCGGCTATTCCTACGAAAAAGAACTCGCCGCCGATGCCGTGACCGAGATGCTCACGAGCCGCTACCGCAACCGCTACCCCGGCATGAAGTCGCATCGATTCGAATACGCCTGGGGAGGCTGCACCGCGCTGACGCTCAACGGCGGCCTGTTCTTCGGCAAGCTGGCCGACGGCCTGTACGCATCGGTGGGATGCAATGGCGCGGGAGTGCTCAGAGGCAGCATACAGGGCCGATTGCTGGCGGAAATGGCGTGCGGCATCGACTCGGACCTGCTGTCCGACGAACTGAAATTGAAGGGCCCCAGCTGGATCCCGCCCGAGCCCATCCGCAAGATCGGCGTCCTGTCGGTGCTGGCATACGAACGAAGCAAGGCCGGCCTGGAGCAATGACGGGCTGCGCGACGGCAAAGGCCGTCGCGCTTAATATATGCGTCCGAAAATGGCGAGCGCGCCATCGGAACCTCGCGTACCCTCGAGTCCCGAGCGGATGGAAAACCCCATCCCGACCCTCAATCTTCCTTGTCATGAATCTTCTCGAACTCTTCCTGCTGGCCGCGATCTGGGGCGCTTCCTTTCTGTTCATGCGCGTGGCGACTCCCGAGCTCGGCGCCATCGTCCTGATCGCGCTGCGCGTGGGCATCGCAACCCTGGTGCTGGTCCCCGTGCTGCGGTCGGCCGAGGCCCGAGCCCAGTTCCGCTCGAAACTGCGCCCCCTCTTCGTCGTCAGCGTCACCAACTCGGCGATACCGTTCTGCCTGCTCGCGTACTCGACCCTCTACGTCAACGCCGGCATGGACTCCATCCTCAACGCCACGACGCCGCTCTGGACCGCCCTGGTCGCGGTGACCCTCTACCGGACGGCGATGAACCGCCANCAGACCCTGGGCCTGCTCTTCGGCCTGATCGGCACCGTCGTCCTGGTCTGGGACACGCTCGACTCCGGCGTCAAAGGCGTTCCGATAGCGATAGCCGCCGCCCTGGTCGCGACCCTATGCTACGGCTTTGCCGTCAACTACTCGAAACGCAACCTCGCCGGCATACATCCTTTCGTCGCAGCCTTCGGCAGCCAGTTCTTCGCCACCCTGATCCTGCTGCCGCTCGCGCTGATCCTCTGGCCCCGGCACCCCGTAGCAACGTCCACCTGGGCCTGCGTCGCCGCGCTGGGCATCGTCTGCACCGGGTTTGCCTACATCCTGTACTTCCGCCTGATCGAGCACGTCGGCGCGTCCTACACCGCGTCGGTCACTTTCGTCATTCCCATCTTCGGGGTGCTGTGGGGCGCGCTGTTCCTGGGCGAGCGAGTCACCCCGACGACCGTCGCCGGGGGAATCATCATCATTTTCGGAACGGCACTGACCGGCGGCAAACTGAGCTGGATGGCGCCCAAAAGGGCCTGACCGCCTGAAATACAAAGGGGGCCGCGAGGCCCCCTTTCATCGTGATCGCGGCAAATATCANGCCGCCCGCGACCCACCCAGCGGCACGACCTGAGCGCTCAATTCCTTGAGCAGCNCCTCGCGCCGCGCAGCCGCCTTGATCATCGCGGCCTCCTTCACGTGCCCATACCCGCGAATCTGCTCAGGCAAACTGGCCAACGCCACCGCCTTGTCCAGGTTCCCGCGCTCGAGCTTGGCCACGATAGCCGTCACATCCTCGGCATACTGGCGGATCAGCGCGCGCTCGGCGCGACGCTCTTCGGTGCGGCCGAACACATCCAGCGCCGTTCCGCGCAAGCCGCGCATGGCCGCCAGGACGCGGAAAGCCTTCAACACCCAGGGACCGTAGCTGCGCTTGATAAGGTGCCCCTTGTCATCGCGCTTGGCGAACAGGGGCGGAGCCAGGTGCAGATTGAGCTTCCAGTCGCCTTCGAACTGCGCCTGGACCTGCTTGATGAACTCGCCGTCGCTATACAGGCGCGCGACCTCGTACTCGTCCTTGTAGGCCATGAGCTTGAAGTAATAGCGCGCCACCGCCAGCGCCAGCCGGTCGGTGCCGGTGGCGGCCTGCTCGGCCTGCGCCACCTTGTCCACCAGGCTGCGATAGCGGCGGGCGTAAGCCGCGTTCTGGTACTGCGTGAGAAAGGCCGAGCGGTGCTCGACCAGATCCGCCAGCTCGCCTTGCGGCCGCTTGAAGTCGACCACGGTCGCCTGGGCCTTCTGGCCGCGCTTGAGCTCGATGATGCCCGCGTCCTGGCCCAGGTCTTGCGCTTGCGGCGCAACCGGCTCGCCCTTGCCGATCAGGCGCTGCACCGAGACCAGGTCCTGCGCGGCGCGGCGCCCCCAGTCGAAGGCGGCCAGGTTGTTGGGCACCTGCTGGCCGTTGAGCTCGATGGCGCGCTTGAGCGCGGCCTCGCCCACCGGCAGCCAGCCCTTCTGGTAGGCATAGCCCAGCATCATGGGATTGGAGTAGATGGCATCGCCCAGCAGGCCCACCGCCAGTTCCGACGCGTCGAAGGCAGCCAGATTGTCCGGGCCGCAGGCCGCCGCCAATTCGGCGGTCAGGTCGGAGCCGGGCAGCATCCAGTCGGGGTTGTGCACGAAGCTCGCCGTGGGCGCCACGTCGCTGTTGAGCAGCACGCGGGTGCGGCCCGGCAGCATGCGGCCGATGGCCTCCTGGCTGGTGCCCACCACCAGGTCGCCCAGCAGGGCCACGTCGGCTTCGCCCATGGCCACGCGCGTATTGAGCAGGTCGGCCGAGGAAGCCGCCAGGACCACGTGCGAAAGCACCGCGCCGCCCTTCTGAGCCAGGCCCGCCATGTCGAGCACCGAACAGCCCTTGCCCTCGATATGCGCGGCCATGCCGATGAGCTGGCCGATGGTGACGATGCCGGTGCCGCCCACGCCCGCCAGGAAGACGCCGTACAGGCCGCGGCGTCCGGCCAGCTCAGGCAGCACGGGATCGGGCAGGCCGGCGGCGATATCGCCCTCTTGCGACAGCGCCTTGGGCTTGCGCAGCTTGCCGCCTTCGACCGTCACCAGGCTGGGGCAGAAGCCCTTCAGGCAGGAGAAGTCCTTGTTGCAGCTGGACTGGTTGATCTTGCGCTTGCGGCCCAGCTCGGTTTCGAGCGGCTCGACGGACAGGCAGTGCGACTGGTCGGAGCAATCGCCGCAGCCTTCGCAGACGCGGTCGTTGATGACCACGCGGCGCGCCGGGTCGGGATACGCATTGCGCTTGCGGCGGCGGCGCTTCTCGGTGGCGCAGGTCTGGTCGTAGATGAGGACCGATACATTGCCGTATTCGCGCAGCTCGCGCATCACCGCGTCGAGCTCGTCGCGGTGCTTGACCGGCACGTTCGGCGCCAGGTCCGTCACGTTCTTGTACTTCTCGGGCTCGTCGGTGACGACGACGATCTTCTCGATGCCCTCGGCCGCCAGCTGGCGCGTGATCATGGGCACGTTGATGGGGCCGTCCACGGGCTGGCCGCCGGTCATGGCCACCGCATCGTTGAAGAGGATCTTGTAGGTGATCGAAACCTGGGCCGCCACCGCCGCGCGGATGGCCAGGAGGCCCGAGTGGTAATAGGTGCCGTCGCCCAGGTTGGCNAAGACGTGCTTCTCTTCGGTGAAGGGCGACTGGCCGATCCACGGCACGCCCTCGCCGCCCATGTGCGTGAAGACCTCGGTGTTGCGGTCCATCCAGGTGACCATGTAGTGGCAACCGATGCCCGCCATGCCGCGCGAGCCTTCGGGCACGCGGGTCGAGGTGTTGTGCGGGCAGCCCGAGCAGAACCAGGGCTTGCGCTCGGTGNTCACGCGCGGGCGCGACAACGCCTTCTCGCGCGCATCGAGGAAGGCCAGACGCGCCTGGATGCCGGCGCGCACGTCTTCGGGCAGTTCGAACTTCAGCAGGCGCGAGCCGATGGCCCGGGCCACGATGGCCGGCGAGAACTCGTAGTGCGCGGGCAGCAGCCAATTGCCTTGCGGGATGCCCCATTCGCCGCCGCTCTTGTCGTCGAACTTGCCGACCACGTTCGGGATCTTGCGGTCCGAGCCGATCCAGCCGAAGAGTTCTTCCTTGAGCTGGTATTCGAGCATCTGGCGCTTTTCTTCGACGACCAGGATCTCGTCCAGGCCTTCGGCGAACTTCTGCATGCCGGTGGCTTCCAGCGGCCACACCATGCCCACCTTGAAGAGGCGCATGCCGATGCGCTGGCAGATTTCATCCGTGAGCCCCAGGTCGGCCAGGGCCTGGCGCGTGTCCAGATAGGCCTTGCCCGAGGTCATGATGCCAAAGCGCGCCGACCCGGTCGGCACGTGCCACATCTCGCGATTGAGCTTATTGGCGCGCACATAGGCCATCGCGGCGTAGAGCTTGTAGTCGAGCAGCCGCGCTTCCTGCGCCAGCGGCGTGTCGGGAATGCGGATGTTCAGGCCGCCCGGCGGCATGATGAAGTCTTCGGGCATCACGATGGAGACGCGGTCCGGATCGACTTCCACCGAGGCCGACACTTCGACGATGTCGGTGATGCACTTGATGCCCGCCCACACGCCGGCATAGCGGCTCATGGCCCAGCCGTGCAGGCCGAAATCCAGCACTTCCTGCACGCTGGACGGGAACAGCAGCGGCACCATGCAGGCCTTGAGGATGTGGTCGCTCTGGTGCGGCAGGCTGGAGGACTTGGCGGGGTGGTCGTCGCCAGCCACCAGCAGCACGCCGCCGTGGCGCGAGGTGCCCGCCGCGTTGGCGTGCTTGAGCACGTCGCCCGATCGGTCCACGCCGGGGCCCTTGCCGTACCACATGCCGAACACGCCGTCGTACTTGGCGCCCGGGAACAGGTTGACCTGCTGCGAACCCCACACCGCCGTGGCGGCCAGGTCTTCGTTGATGCCGGCCTGGAATTCGATGTGGTGCTGCTTGAGATACTTGGCGGCCTTCCACATGTTCTGGTCCACCCCGCCCAGGGGGGAGCCGCGATAACCGGAGATGAAGCCCGCGGTGTTCAGGCCGACGCGCTGATCGCGCAGGCGCTGCATGATGGGCAGGCGCACCAGCGCGTGGATGCCGCTCATCCAGGCGCGGCCTTTTTCCAGGGTGTAGCGGTCGTCCAGTTGAACGGACTCTAGCGCCGAGCGCAGCTCGGGCGTGATGGGGGCATTCATGTCTACTCCATTGTGTCGGGGTTGCCAGCCCGGCATCTGATCTTGCTCTTGTGAAGCGGACAGCGGCCGACCCTGGCGGGTGTTTTTTGCCGCCGGGCCGCTCCGAAACGGCGACTCAGGGGCAATACGTGTTGCGGTTGCTGTTTTAACTCCCCNCCATGCGTCCCCGCAATAAGGCAATGCCATAATCCGNCCATGAATTTCGCCTCTCGCATCGCAGCATGGCAGGCTCGCAGCGGCCGCCACGGCCTGCCCTGGCAGGGCACGACCGATCCCTATCGCATCTGGCTCTCCGAGATCATGCTGCAGCAGACGCAGGTGGGCACGGTGATTCCCTATTACCTGCGCTTCCTGGAACGCTTTCCCGACGTGGCGGCCCTGGCGGCGGCCGGCCAGGAAGACGTCATGCCCTACTGGGCCGGGCTGGGCTATTACGCGCGGGCGCGCAACCTGCACCGCTGCGCGCAAACGGTGGCGGCCGACCGGGGCGGGCGCTTTCCGCCCACGGCCCAGGAGATCGCCACCCTGCCCGGCATAGGCCGCTCCACCGCCGCGGCCATCGCGGCCTTCGCCTACGGCGAGCGTTCGCCCATCCTGGACGGCAACGTCAAGCGCGTGTTCACCCGGCACTTCGGCATCGAGGGCGACCCGTCCAAGCGCGCCGTCGACCAGCGGCTGTGGGAACTGGCCGATGCCCAGGTGGCGGACGCGCCCGGCCTGGACATGCCTGCCTACACGCAGGGCCTGATGGACCTGGGCGCCACGCTCTGCACGCGCGGCAAGCCCACGTGCGGACAGTGCCCCGTGGCGGACACGTGCGTGGCCAGGCGCGACGGCCGGCAGGCCGAGCTGCCCACGCCCAAGGCGCGCAAGGCCGTGCCCGAGCGCGAAACGGCCATGCTGGTATTGGTGCACGAAGGCCGGGTGCTGCTGCGGCAGCGGCCTTCGCCCGGCATCTGGGGCGGGCTTTGGAGCCTGCCGGAATTCGATGCGGGCGGCGATCCGCTGGCCGCGGCGCGCGCGCTGGGGCTGGAGCCGGGAGAGCACTACAAGCTGGCGGATTTCAAGCATGTCTTCACGCATTACAAGCTGCATGTGCGACCGTGGCTGGTCTTTGTGGAAAAACACACGGCCTTGCGCGAAAACATGCAGCCTGAGCACTGGACTCCGGCACAACAATTGACCGATACCGCGCTGCCCGCTCCGGTAAAGAAATTGCTGGCAGGCATTGCATCCGACCTCTTGCATGAGGGATGAAGCGCGCAGCCCTCTCAGCCGCATCCAGTAAGACTCCAGCCTCGGTTTTATGCATAAAACCGAGGCTGTTTTTATCTCGCAGCCGATCCAGGGCCATCCCATCGTTTCTGCGAACTCAGCGCCACCATGAATCCCCTCTACCAGACAGCTGAATGGCGAATCGACGCTCGTCGGATCTGTTTGTTCCAGTGGATTATTGTGGGCACAATAATTGACGCAAATCAGCTTCGATCCGGAAAAAACGCCCGCAACATAGCCATGCGCGGGTTGTCCTTCGAAGCGGTTCATGACTTTGATTGGTCGAGCGCGCAAATAATCGAAGATCTGTGCAGGCCCTATGGAGAACGCCGCTTTCAGGCGCAAGGACTCATCGAAGGCAAGCTGCATGTGCTGGTGCTTACACCGCGCGGCGGCACGCTCCGCATCATCAGCCTTCGAAAGGCCAATTCACGAGAGATAAAGCGTCATGCGCAAAAAGCGGCCCAACCCAATATTGATCGATGACGAAAACCCGGAGTGGACGCTAGCGACCTCTCGTCGCGCACGCGCAGCGTCCGAGGTGCTGCCTGAGTTGCTAGGCACTGAAGCCGCATCGCAATTGCTCAAGCCGCGCGGCCGCCCTCCGGCAGCCACGACCAGGATTCATCTCAATCTCAGACTCGACGCCGACATCGTGCAGGCCTTCAAGGCCAAAGGCGCGGGATGGCAAACGCGCATGAACAATGCCTTGCACGAATGGCTGGAGACGCATTGATCCTGGGCATCAGCCGGCGCAACACGTCGAGCCGGCTCGCTTCCAGCCGTTACGTCAAGGGCTGACTCGCTTCCTGCACTTCGCCGGGCTGCAGCAGCATCACCAGCTTCAGTTCCGGATGCGTGGCCAGGCGGAAGGTGACTTGCTGGAAGGCCAGGCGGCCGCTGCGCGGGTGGTCGAAATCGCGCAGGCCGCCCTCGCGTTCGATCACGGCGTGGCGCGTCCACCAGTGGGCGAACATGGCGCTCTCGCGGTTCAAGGTGTTCACCAGGGCCGCCACCTCGGGCGCATCCAGGTTGGCCGCCGCGTCGGCGCGGAACTCGGCCACGACGCGGCGCGCGCGCTGTTCCCAATCCACCACCAGCCGGCGCGCCGCCGGGTCGAGGAAGATGTAGCGCAGCAGGTTGGGGCTGGCGTCGCGCACGGGCCAATCGTCGAACAGCTCGCGCATGGCCACGTTATAGGCCAGCACGTTCCAGGCGTGGTCCAGCACATAGGCCGGCGCGCGGATCGCGTCCACGCAGGCGCGCAGCTGCCCCACCGCGCCCTCGGCCGCCTCGCGCGGGTGCTGCGGGTCGGCGCATTCTGCCAGTTCGAAAAGATAGGCGCGCTCGGCCCTGCCCAGGTGCAACACGCCGGCGATGCGCGCCCATACCGCCGGCGACACCGACACGTCGCGCCCTTGCTCGATCCAGGTGTACCAGGTGACGCTGATGCCCGAGAGCTGCGCGACTTCCTCGCGCCGCAGGCCGGGCGTGCGCCGGCGCGGGCCTTCGGGCAGGCCGGCCATCTGCGGCGTGATGCGGGCGCGGGCGCTGCGCACGAACTCGCCCAGCGCCTGGCGGCGCATGGTCGACCCTTCGCTGCCGGCGGTCTGGGATTCAAAGGCGGTATTCACGGAGCACGTCACGGACCGATACGCTGGAATCGCCTATCTTAGCGTCCGCCCTGCCGCTGCTGGCCGTCACGCCGCCGATGGCGGCGAACCTTCAACTTCAAGTCGCGCTACCAGTTCCACACCGTGCCGTCATGCTGCAGGCGATTCACAGGCAGATAGGCGCGCTTGTACGGGTACTTGGCTGCCAGCTTCTCGTCGATCTCGACGCCATGCCCGGGCACGTCGCCCGGATACAGCATGCCGTCCGCGAAGGTGTAGGCATGCGGAAAGACGGCGTCGGTCTCTTCGGTGTGAGGCATGTATTCCTGGATGCCGAAGTTGGGCACCCACAGGTCGAAATGCAGCGCCGCGCCCATGCAGACCGGCGACAGGTCGGTGGCGCCGTGGCAACCGGTGCGCACTTGGTAGAGCGAAGCCAGATCGGCGATGCGGCGCAGGTGGGTGATGCCGCCCCCATGCACCACGGTGGTCCGGATGTAGTCGACGAGCTGGTTCTGCACCAGGTCCTTGCAGTCCCAGATGGAGTTGAATATCTCGCCCACGGCCAGCGGCGTGGTGGTGTGCTGGCGGATCAGCCGGAAGGCTTCCTGGTTCTCGGCGGGTGTGGGGTCTTCCATCCAGAACAGCTTGCAGGGTTCGAGCGATTTGCCCAGCCGGCCCGCCTCGATGGGCGTCAGGCGGTGATGCACGTCGTGCAGCAGATGATGCTCGAAACCCAGCTTCTCGCGGATGCGCTCGAACAGCCTGGGCGTATGGAGCAGGTATTTTTCGGTGGACCAATCGTGTTCGGCGGGAAGATCGCTGTCGGCCGGCTCGTAGAACCGGCTGCCGGAGGTATCCACGCCGTAGACCTTATCCAGGCCAGGCACGCCGCTTTGCGCGCGGATGGCGCGGTAGCCCATGCCGGCGTAGCGCAGCACTTCGTCCACGGTGTGCTCGATGTCCGTGCCGTTGGCGTGGCCGTAGACCATCACGCCGGTGCGGCTCTTGCCTCCCAGCAATTGATACAGCGGCATGCCCGCGGCCTTGGCTTTCAAGTCCCACAGCGCGGTGTCCACGGCGGCGATGGCCGTCATGGTCACCGGGCCGCGCCGCCAGTAGGCGCCCTTGTACAGGTACTGCCAGATGTCCTCGATCTGATGCGCATCGCGGCCGATCAGGCAGGGAATCACGTGTTCGGTCAGATAGGCCGCCACGGCCAGCTCACGGCCATTCAGGGTGGCGTCTCCCAGGCCGGTCAGGCCCTGGTCGGTCTCGATCTTCAATGTCGCCAGGTTGCGGCCGGGCGAACAGACGATCACGCGCGCGTTCGTAATTTTCATCCAAGCCTCCGGCTGGACAGCCTCTAGCCTTCCCAACCCAGGTGGCTGAGGAAGTCGCGGGTACGGGAGACCTGGGGATCGTCGAATATCCGGGTCGGCGGCCCCTGCTCCAGGATGGCGCCGTTCTCGAANACCACCACCCAGTTGGCCACGCGCCGCGCAAAGCTCATTTCATGGGTCACGACGATCATCGTCATGCCTTCCTGCGCCAGCTTTTTCATGACGTTGAGCACTTCGCCCACGGTTTCCGGATCCAGCGCGGAGGTGGGCTCGTCGAACAGCATCACCTCGGGCTCCATCGCCAGCGCCCGGGCAATGGCCACGCGCTGCTGCTGGCCGCCGGACAGGTTGGCGGGGAAGTTGCCCGCCTTCGAGGCCAGGCCCACTTTTTCGAGCAAGGCCATGGCGCGCGCGCGGGCCGCCGCGGGGTCCATGCCCAGCACCGTGATCGGCCCCATGGCCACATTGTCCAGCGCCGATTTATGCGGAAACAGCTCGAAGCTCTGGAACACCATGCCCATGCGCTGGCGCACGCGGCGCACCTCGGGCTCGCTGTCGGGCACCGCCACGCCGTCGAGCAGCACCCGCCCGCCGTTCAGCTTTTCCAATGCGTTGGTACAGCGCAGGAGCGTCGACTTGCCCGAGCCGCTGGGCCCGATCAGGCACATCACCTCGCCCTTGTTGACTTGCAGGGACACGCCGTCGAGCGCGACGAAGTCGCCGTAATTCTTGCGCACATTCTCGTAGACCAGCACGGGGGGCAGCTGCGCGCCCTTGCGCGCGGGCGCATCCGCCTGCGTTGTCCTGTCCGGGCTCATGTCGTTCATTCCTTGACTCCGTACTTGCGATAGATCCAGTCGACCAGCTTGGCCTGGGGATAGCCCATCAGCCAGTAGATCGCCGCCATCGCGGTCAGCATCTCCAGCACGCGGTAGGTGTGCGAGCTGATCTGCATCGACACGAAGGACAGCTCGCTCACCGAGATCACCGACACCAGCGAGGTGTCCTTGAACAGCGAGACCCAGGTGCTGGCCAGCACCGGCAGAACGCGCCGCGAAGCCTGCGGGACGACCACCTTGAACATGGCCTGGCGCCGCGACATGCCCATGGCCAGGGCCGCTTCCATCTGGCCCTTGCGGATGGAATTGATGCCGGCGCGGAAAGTCTCGGCGTTATAGGACGACACGTTAAGCACCAGGGCCGCCAGGGCCGTGGTCAGCGGCGAGAGCTGCACGTCCAGCAATATGGGCATGACGTAGAAGGCCCAGTAGATCACCAGGATGATGGGCAGATTGCGGAAGAACTCCACCACGGCGGCCGAAGCCCTGCTGGCCAGGCGGTTGGGCGACAGCCGCATCAGCGCCAGCACGATGCCGCCTGGCACGGCCAGCGCCATGGTCGCCACCGTCAGCATGACGGTCACGCCCGCGCCCTGCAGCAGCGCGTAGCGCGAGTCCCATACGATGCCCCAGTGCAGATTCATGAGCGCCCCAGGTGTGCGTAGCGTTGATACAAGCGTTCCATGCCGCGCGTGACCGGAAACAGAATCGCGAAATAAATGACGACGACCGCGGTGTAGACCGAAACAGGCTGATAGCTCTGCCCGGAAATGGTATCGGCCCTGTGCATCAATTCGGGCACGGCGATCACGGTGGCNATGGCCGTGTCCTTGATGATCAGGGTAAGCAGCGAGCCTATNGCCGGCAGCATGCGGACGACGGCCTGCGGCAGGATGATCTTGCGCAGCGCCTGGGCGCGCGACATNCCCAGCGCCAGCCCGGCCCGCATCTGGCCCTGCCGCACCGACTCGATGCCCGCGCGGATCACCTCGGCGGCATAGGCCGCGATGTGCAGCGTCAGCGCCACCAGCGCCGCCCAGAAAGGCGGAAAGGTCACGCCGGTGGTGACGGGCAGGGCGAAATAGATCCACACCAGCACCACCAGCACCGGGATGGCCCGCATGCTGTCGATATAGAACACCAGCAAGGTCCGCAGCCAGCGCGGCCCGTACAGGCGCAGCAGCGCGATCATCAAGCCCAGCAGGAGGCTGGCCACCGCGGTGATCGCGCTGAGCGCCACCGTGATGCCCAGGCCGCCCGCGAAGAAGCGCCAGTTATCGATGACGGGAGAAAAATCGAAGTCCATGGAATCTCCGCGGCGGCGCCAGGGCCTGCTCGACCCGAAGGCTTATTGCATGTGCTCGACGACGTTCTTTTCGTCGGCGCTCAGCTTGGGCTGCATCGCGGCCGCCACTTTTCTCAGCCAATCGAGATACGCGGGCTGGTTCTTGTCGACCGCCAGGCCCACCGGGTCGGCCTTCTCGGTGCTTTTCTGGCAGTTGTCCGCGGAAGGAAACACCACCAGCCCATGCACCTTGTGGCTCAGCGCAACCCACGGCACGCGATTGATCGGCACCACGTCGGCGCGCTTGGCCATGATCTCTTCGACCGGCGCGGTGGCGCCGGAGTTGTTCACCGCGCGCAGCGTGGCCTTGGGAAAGCGCTGCTTGACCCAGCCTTCTTCGGCGCCGCCGGTGAAGTAGGCCACGGTGATGTCCGCCCTGTTCAGGTCGTCGACCGATTTGACGCCGGCCAGCTTGGGATTGTTGGCGCGGCCGAACATGCACACGCTGGTCGACGAATACAGCACGAAATCCACCACTTTCGTGCGCTCGGGCGTCTGCGCCAGCGGAGTGATGCTCATGTCGACCTGGTTGGCGGCCAGCACGGGGATCTTGGTCTCGTGCGACACCATCACCGGAGCCAGCTTCACGCCCAGCAGATGCGCGTACTCCTTGGCCAGCATCCAGGCCGGGCCGCTCCAGGCCTCGCCGCTGCCCGAGGTGTTCTGGATCAGCCAGGGTGCGTTCTGCAAAACCCCCACGCGCAATTGGCCCGATTTGCGGATGGCATCTATCCGCGGGCTCTGGCCGGGCGCGGGGGGCGCGGGCATGGTCTGCGCCGAAGCCAGCGTCGATACCGCCAGCAGCGCGGCGGCGGCGGCCCAGCGGCCCCATGCGCTGCTCTTGTCGTATTGCTGCATTTTTCGTCTCCTCGGTTTTGGTTCTGGGTGAATCAGCGCCACCCTTGCGCGAATACGCCGATCACGCGCTCGAGATGCGCGCGCATCGCCTGCCTTGCCAGTTCCGCGTCGCGCGCCACCAAGGCGCTGAAGATGCGCTGGTGGTCTTCCAACGACGCCTGGCGCAAGGCCTGCGTATGAAAATGCTGTTCGGTCTTTTCCCAGATCGGGCCGCGCGCCTGGTCCCACATGGACACCACGGTGGCCAGCAGCACGCTGTTTCCGGTGGATTGCGCGATGTACAGGTGGAACTGGTGGTCGGCCTCGCGGTTGGCCTCCTGGTCCATCATCTGCTCGCGCATCGCCGTCAACGCGCCGAAGATGCGATCCAGGTCCGCGTCGGTGCGCGTGGTGGCGGCCAAGGCGGCAACCTCGGATTCGATCAGGCAGCGCGCCCGCAGAAGCTCGAACGGCCCCGCCCCGGTCTCCTGCACCGCCGGCAGCCGGACGCTCCCCGGGCCGGAATCGCAGACGTAGATGCCCGATCCGCCCCGAACCTCGACCACGCCCTGAAGCTCCAGCGCGATGATGGCCTCGCGCAGAGCGGTGCGGCTGACGTCGAAGCGTTCGGCCAATGCGCGCTCGGCAGGCAGGCGCTGGCCGGCCTGGAATTCGCCCCGGTCCACCAATTCCCGGATCTGGGCGGCCAGACGCAGATAAGCACGGTCCGGCGCCTGTTTATCGGCGGGCTCTTCGGGTTTGGGAATGAGCTTGAGCATCATGGTCGCAAATTGGTTCGACCAATTATTAGATGGTCTACCAATCCATGCCATCATGGTTTACCAGAATAAATCCGGTAAACCATGACTCCCGCGATGACGCCGCCCGCTCGCCAGGCGGCCGGCCGAATCAGCCCAGATTCGGCGCCAGCGAACGCCGCACGTCTTCTTCCGCGCGGCCGCTGCGCGCGACGTAGTCGGCGACCTGGTCCGCGCCGATCACGCCCACGTTGAAGTACTGCGAGTCGGGGTGGCTGAAGTAGAAGCCCGACACGCTCGAAGCCGGCATCATCGCGTAGCCTTCGGTGATGTGCATGCCGATCTCTTCGGCTTGCAGCACGCGGAACATGTCGGCCTTGACCACGTGCTCGGGGCAGGCCGGATAGCCCGGCGCCGGGCGGATGCCGCGGTATTTCTCGGCGATCATGTCGTCGTTGCTCAGGGCCTCGTCGACCGCATAGCCCCAGAGATCCCGGCGCACGCGGGCGTGCAGGCATTCGGCGAACGCCTCGGCCATGCGGTCGGCCAGCGACTTGAGCATGATGGCCGAGTAGTCGTCCTGGGCGGCCAGGAACTCGGCCTCCTTTTGCTCGATGCCCAGCCCCGATGTCACGGCGAAGACGCCGATATAGTCGGCCACGCCGCTGCTCTTGGGCGCGACGTAGTCGGCCAGGCACTTGTTGGCGACGCCTTCGCGCTTGACGCCCTGCTGGCGCAGGTTGCGCCAGGTAAAGAGCACTTCGCTGCGCGACTCGTCCTTGTAGACCTCGATGTCGTCGTCGTTGACGGTGTTGGCCGGATAGAAGCCCACCACGCCGTTGGCCTTGAGCCAGCGGCCTTCGACGATCTTCTTGAGCATGGCCTGGCCTTCTTCGTAGACTTTGCTCGCCTGCTCGCCCACCACCTTGTCCTGCAGGATGGCGGGGAAGTGGCCGAACAGGCCCCAGGTGTTGAAGAACGGGCCCCAATCCACGTACCTGGCGATCTCGGCCAGGTCGTAGCTCTTGAAATCGCGGCGGCCCAGGTACTTGGGCCTGGGCGGCACGTAGGAGGCCCAGTCGGTCGCGGGCCGGGCGGCGCGCGCTTCGGCCAGCGCGATGAGGGGCACGGCCTTGCGGTTGGCATGGCGCCGCCGCACCTCTTCGTATTCCTGCGCGACCCCGGCNACATAGGCGTCGGCCTGGTCGGACATCAGGCTGGCTGCCACCGACACGGCGCGGCTGGCGTCGGGCGTATAGACCACGGGCCCGTCGTAGTGCGGCGCGATCTTCACCGCGGTATGCACGCGGCTGGTGGTGGCGCCGCCGATCATCAGCGGAACCTTGCGCTCGCGGAAATAATCGTCGCGCTGCATCTCGGAAGCGACGTAGGCCATCTCTTCCAGGCTGGGCGTGATGAGCCCGGACAGTCCGACGATGTCGGCGTTTTCTTTCTTGGCCATGTCGAGGATCTGGGCGCAGGGCACCATCACGCCCATGTTCACCACCTCGAAGTTATTGCACTGCATGACCACGGACACGATGTTCTTGCCGATGTCGTGCACGTCGCCCTTGACCGTGGCGATGACCATCTTGCCCTTGGAGCGCACGTCGCCGCCGGCGGCCTCGATCTGGCGCTTTTCTTCCTCGATGAAGGGAATGAGGTGGGCCACGGCCTGCTTCATCACGCGCGCCGACTTCACTACCTGCGGCAGGAACATCTTGCCCGCGCCGAAGAGGTCGCCCACCACGTTCATGCCGTCCATGAGCGGGCCTTCGATGACTTCGATGGGCCGCCCGCCGCGCGCGTCTATCTTCTGCCGCACTTCTTCGGTGTCTTCGACGATGAAGGTGGTGATGCCGTGCACCAGCGCGTGCTTCAGGCGCTCTTCGACGACCACCTCGCGCCAGCTCAGGTCTTCTTCCTTCTTCTTGCCGTCGCCCTTGATGGTGTCGGCGAACTGCACCAGGCGCTCGGTGCAGGTGCGCTCGTCGTCGGCGCCTTCCTTGCCCACGGGATCGGGGCGGTCCAGGATCACGTCCTCGACCAGGTCGCGCAGCTTGGCGTGCAGGTCGGCGTACACGCCGAGCTGGCCGGCGTTGACGATGCCCATGGTCAGGCCTGCCTGGATGGCGTAATACAGGAAGACCGTGTGTATGGCCTCGCGCATGGGCTCGTTGCCGCGGAACGAGAAGCTCACGTTCGAGATGCCGCCCGAGATGCGGGCGTGCGGCAGGTTCTCGCGTATCCAGCGCGCGCCTTCGATGAAGTCGACCGCGTAGTGGTTGTGCTCGTCGATGCCGGTGGCGACCGCGAAGACGTTCGGGTCGAAGATGATGTCTTCGGGCGGAAAGCCCTCTTGCTCGACCAGGATCTTGTAGGCCTTGCCGCAGATCTGCTTGCGGCGCTCGAGCGTGTCGGCCTGGCCCTGCTCGTCGAAGGCCATCACCACCACGGCCGCGCCGTAGCGGCGGCACAGGCGCGCGTGATGGCGGAAGATCTCCTCGCCTTCCTTCATGGAAATCGAGTTGACCACGGGCTTGCCCTGCACGCACTTGAGGCCCGCTTCGATCACTTCCCACTTGGAGCTGTCGATCATCACCGGCACGCGGGCGATGTCGGGCTCGGAGGCGATGAGATTGAGGAAGCGCTTCATGCACGCGACCGAATCGAGCATGGCCTCGTCCATGTTGATGTCGATGATCTGCGCGCCGTTCTCGACCTGCTGGCGCGCCACGGTCAAGGCCTCGTCGTATTTTTCTTCGCGGATCAGGCGCGCGAACATCTTGCTGCCCGTGACGTTGGTGCGCTCGCCCACGTTGACGAAGAGCGAGTCCTCGTCGATGCTGACCGGCTCCAGGCCCGACAGGCGGGTCTTGACGGGCACCTCGGGCACGACGCGCGGCGTCAGCGCCACGACCTTCTCGGCGATGGCGCGGATGTGGTCGGGCGTGGTGCCGCAGCAGCCGCCGGCCATGTTGACCAGGCCGGACCTGGCGAATTCTTCCAGCAGGCCCGCCGTGTCGGCCGGGCCTTCGTCGAAGCCCGTCTCGGCCATGGGGTTGGGCAGGCCGGCGTTGGGGTAGACGCAGACATAGGTGTCGCAGATCTTGGACAGCTCGGCCACGTAGGGGCGCATCAGCGCCGCGCCCAGGGCGCAGTTCAGGCCTATCGTGATGGGCCGCGCGTGGCGCACCGAGTTCCAGAAGGCCTCGACCGTCTGGCCGGAAAGAATGCGGCCCGACGCGTCGGTGACGGTGCCGGAGACCATCACCGGCAGGCGCACGCCGCGCGCTTCGAACACCTCTTCCACGGCGTAGATCGCCGCCTTGGCGTTGAGCGTGTCGAAGATGGTCTCGATGAGCACGAGGTCGATGCCGCCGTCGAGCAGGCCGTTCATCTGCTCGACGTAGGCCGCGCGCAGCTCGTCGAAGGTGATGTTGCGCGCGCCCGGATCGTTGACGTCGGGCGAGATGGAAGCGGTCTTGGGCTGCGGGCCCAGCGCGCCCGCGACGAAGCGGGGACGGTCGGGCGTGCTGTAGGCGTCGCAGGCGGCGCGGGCCAGCTGCGCCGAAACCTTGTTCAGCTCGTAGGCCAGCTCCGGCAGGTCGTAGTCGCCCTGGGCCACCGCCGTGGCGCCGAAGGTATTGGTCTCGATGACGTCGGCGCCGGCCGCCAGGTATTGCGCGTGGATCTCGCTGATGACGTCGGGCCGCACCAGCGACAGCAATTCATTGTCGCCCTTCAGGTCCTTGTGATGATCCTTGAAGCGCTCGCCGCGGAAGTCGGCTTCGGACAGCTTGTAGCGCTGGATCATGGTGCCCATCGCGCCGTCCAGGATCAGGATGCGCCGACCCAGCTGGCGCGCGAATTCGGCCCCGCGGGTGTAGGTGGACGGGGGATAAGGCAGCTTGGGATAGGTCACGACGGGCAATCCTGTTTCTGGCCCGGTTCCGAATCGGATCCGGGCATGCGTCGGCGCGGTTTGCAAGCCGCCGCACCGGAAGTCAGCTAGGGATTGTAATAAATCCCGTCAATCGGGCGATTGGCCGCGCACCCGCGCGATCGCAGCACGGCTATCGGCCCATGCCGGTTCGCCCGGAGCGAAGCGCTCGCGCACATAGCCCAGCAGGTCGGCCACCTGGCTGTCGTCGAGGCTGTCCTTGAANCCCGGCATATAGCCCAGGTCGCCNTTGGCCGGCGTCTGGATGCCGTTGAGGATGACCTGGATCAGGTTGTCGGGCGTGCCGGCATGCACGCTGGTGTTGGCCGCCAGCAAAGGCTTGACGCCGAACAGCGTGGGGCCGTGGCCCGCTTCGTGGCAGGCGGCGCAGGCGTTCTGGTAGAGGCGCTCGCCGTCCGGATGGCGCAGCATGAGCGCATCGGCGGCGGGTTTCGACGCAGGTTTCGACGCGGCAGCGGCGGCGGCCAAGACCGCGGAAGCGTCCGGCGGAGCCGATGCGGCGGCAACGGTCTTCTCCGGCTTCGCGCTGCCCGGCAAATCGAGCAGATAAGTCGTGATCGCGCGCACGTCGCTCTCGGGCAATTGCGCCAGGCCGTGGATCACCGGGCCCATGGGGCCGGCCGCCACGCCGTGGCGCGCGGAATAGCCGGTGCGCAGATACTGGAACAGGTCGCCGCCCGTCCACGGCACCTTGGCGCGGCTCAGGCTGTTCAGCGGCGGCGCTTCCCAGCCCTCGGCTTGGCCGCCGGCCAGGTAATTCCCCAGGCCCGTCTTCTCGGCCCCCAGCGCGTTGCGCGGCGTATGGCAGGCCCCGCAATGCCCCATGCCTTCGACCAGATAAGCGCCGCGGTTCCATTCCAGGCTTTGGGTGGGATCGGGCTGATAGACGCGGTTGTCGTGGAACAGCAGGTTCCAGCCCGCGATCGCCGGCCGCAGGCTGAACGGAAAGGCCAATTGCGTCTTGGGCGGCTCGCTGCGCACGGGCGGCCGCGACATCAGGTAGGCATAGAGCGCCTGCATGTCCGCGTCCGTCATCTTGGCGAAGGCGGTATAGGGAAAGGCCGGATAAAGCTGGCGGCCGTCGCGGTGCACGCCTTCGCGCATGGCGCGCTCGAACGCGCCGTACGACCAGCGGCCGATGCCGGTGTCTTTGTCGGGCGTGATGTTGGTGCTGTAGACGGTGCCGAACGGCGTCTGGAGCGCGAAGCCGCCGGCGTTGGCCGCGCCATGCGAGGCGGTGTGGCAGGCCGCGCAGTCGCCGGCCGCGGCGACCAGCCGGCCGCGCGCAATGGCGGCGGCCGAATAAAGCGAAATATCGGGCCCGTCGGTCGGCGCGATGGCGGGCTTGGCCGGCCAGGCCATGGCCAGCAGGCCCGCAATGGCGCCGGCGCCCGCGGCCAGCCATGCGCCGCCGCGATAGAGACGGCGCCACCCGCCGCGCGCGGGCGCGGCAGGCGCTTGGGCCGACGTCAACGCCCGCCGCAATTGCTCGCTGTCGAACGGCACCTGGCGCAGGCGCACGCCGGTGGCGTCGAAGACGGCGTTGGCGATGGCGGCGGCGGCCGGCAGCGTCAGCACGCCATCGGCCGCCAGTTGGCCGTGATCGACGGGCGATGCCGCCGTGGGCGGCATATAGGCCTCGGCCCGCGCGAGCGTTCCCGTCGATGGGGGCAGCGCCGTTCTCGTTTTGTCCTCCGACGACGCAGCACCGCTGCCGTCGCCCCCCCAATCGTCGAAGCTCGCGGGCGCCATGAGCAGGCGCCGCGCCGCATCCAGCAATTGCGGGTCCTGCGCCCGGATGGTCGCACCCTGCGCGGGCTGCAAGTCGCGGCTGTCGTGTCCGACGACCACGCGCGTGACGTCGATGCGGCCCGTCGCCGGCTCCACCGCGACTTCGGCGATCCAGGCGCTCCAGCTATCGGCGGCCGTGCCGTCGGCCTGGCTTGCGTGAATGTGCGCCGACGCATAGCCGCGCCCGAGCAATCGTTCATCCGCGCCGCGCCGCAGGGCCAGGGCCTGGCCTTTGCCGTCGGGCACGGCCTGCCAGCCCGCGCGCTCGGCCATCTGCTCGGTCAGTTGCCGGCCCGGTCCGGGAGGCAGTCGATTCAGGCGATGCGCCAGCGGGTCCACGCCCAGGTGCGCGGCCTCTTCGTCGCTCGCGCTTTCCTCGGCAAAGACCCGCGCCGCGTCGAGATCGGCGGCGGCGGCGTGCGGCAATGGCACGGCCATCGCGTGCCGCCCCGCCACGATGGGCATGGCGCCCTGCGCGGCCGGCTGCTCGGAAGGCCCGGCTTGCGTGGGTGTGCCGAGCAGCCGGGCGAGGCTGGGCCGCACGGCCCAGGGCACGGCCGTTTGCAGCATCGCGGGTGCGGCAGTCGGCGAGGCAGGCTGAAACGATGGATGCGCATCGGCGCCATCCAAGGCTTCTTCCGGCCGCAGCGCCAACTCGCCCGGCGCGGCCGGGCCCTGCAAAGGCACGCGCACCGGCCGCTGCACGAATTGCGACAGCAGCGCCGCGTCGGCGGCGGCATCGAGCGCATCCAATGCATGCACGCCGCCTGGCGATCCTGCGTGGATATCGATGACCTGGACACGATCGACGTCCAAGCCCAGCAAGCGGCTCAACTCCGCCCGCATCACGGCCTGCTGGCGCGGCTCGGGGCACGGCGCCCATACGGTGGCGCGGTCTTGCGCGCACCACGCCGTGGCGGCGATGCCTGTGCCCGATGCGCGCGCGGGCAAATGCCACACATAAGATTGGGCGCCGGATTCGGCGGGCCGATGCGCCGCCGGACCCGGCGCGCCGCTCCGGTCGGCCGGGCCCGAGGCTTGCCGCCAGACCGGATACAGGCTGTCGACGGCCTGCCGCGCCAGCACCGCCGTCGCGGCGACCACGCCGATGTAATGCTCGCGCCGCACCACGGCGACCACGCCCGGCAGCGCTTGCGCCGCCGGCGCATCGAACGACTGCAGGCGCGCGCCGGTGTAGCGCTGGCCGTCCCAGTGCAGCGCGGGCGGGCGCAGCGGCAGGCCGTGCAGCACGCCATCGGGCATCGCCGGTGTATTGCCGGACTGCCGTATCGCGTATGGGGGCCGGGAATCCTGCCGGGCCATTACGCGGCCCCGCCCGTTCCGGCATGCGCGGGCCCGGCCTGCGCCCGCAGTTCCACCGCGCGGCGCGCGGCTTGCAGGATCTCGACATGCGTGCCGCAGCGGCACAGGTTGTGGCGCAGTTCCTGGCGTATGTCCTGCTCGGAAGGGTTGGGATTGCGGCGCAGCAGCGCCTCGACGGCCATGATCATGCCGTTCAGGCAATAGCCGCATTGCGCGGCCTGGCACTCGATGAAAGCCTGTTGCGTCGGGCCTGGGCAATCGGGCTCGCCCAGGCCTTCCAAGGTAAGGACCTCGCGCCCGACGACGCCGCGCACGGGGATGACGCAGGAGCGCGCGGCGACGCCGTCGACCAGCACTGTGCAGGCGCCGCACTCGCCCAGGCCGCAGCCGTACTTGGGGCCATTGAGCTCGAGATCGTTGCGCAGCACGTAGAGCAGCGGCGTGTCCGGCGCGGCCTGGACCTCACGCTCCCGGCCGTTGACCGACAGGCGGACGGGCTGCGCAGGTTCAGGAGTATGGACGCCGTCGCTCATGAGTGTCTACGGATCGCGGCGCTTCAGGCCGCCTTCTGGGCATCGACCAGCGGCACCTTGAACACGTCGTAGCCGAAGCACCACGCGGGGTCTTCGTTGGTGCGCAGCCAGGTGTTGTCGTGCGAAACGCGCTGGACCTTGCTGGTGCGCTCGACGCGGTTGGCCGCATACAAGGCATAGGCCTGCTCGTAGTTGTGCGCGCCGACTTCGTCGAGGCAGCGCACCAGCATGGCCGCGTCTTCGATCGCCATGCCCGCGCCCTGCGCCATGTGCGGCTTCATGGGATGGCAGGCATCGCCCAGCAGCACCAGGCGGCCGCGGCTCCACAGCGGCAGCGGATCGCGTTCGAGCAGCGACCACTTGGTGACCTCCACCGTGCCGTCGATCAGCGCCTGCACAGTGGGATGCCAGCCCGAGAACGTTTCGCGCATTTCTTCCTTGCTGCTGGGCAGCCAACTGTTTTTGAGATCCCATTCGACGACCGGCACGCCGGTCACATAATAGATCTCGTTCTGCCGGCCGGTCACGAAGTAGACCATCATGTGGCGGTCGTCGCTCCACCACTTCACGCAGGGGTCGAAGGGCAGCATGCCGGATTTGGCCGCGGGCGTGGGGAACACGGCGCGGTGGGCCAGATAGCCCGCGTACTTC
>Ga0055529_1000712_pt1 | contig 22159 bp, 17 predicted proteins | sample AraplaCol_mCL_r2_FD_55007 | JGI IMG/M metagenome (GOLD analysis project Ga0055529, IMG submission 55007) | Arabidopsis root microbial communities from North Carolina, USA - plate scrape CL_Col_mCL_r2 | ecosystem: Host-associated > Plants > Roots > Endosphere | place: USA: North Carolina...
GCCCGACGTCGCCGAGCCGCTGGCCGAGCGCCTGCGGGACTTCGCGCGGCACTATGACCGGCCCTTGCTCAACGCCCCCGAACGCGTCGCCGCCACGCGGCGCGACCGGCTGCCCGCGCTGCTGGACGCTATCGCGGGCCTGCAGACCGCGCGCTGCCTGCGGCTGGACGATCTCTCGACTCCGCTGGAAAGCACCTCTGTCGCATTGATGCAGTGGCTGGAGGCGAACCGCCTGATCTTGCCGTTGCTGATTCGCCCCGCCGCCAGTCACGGCGGCGTGGGCCTGGTGCGCTGCATGGACCAGGCCGAGCTCGAAGCGGCGCTGCGCGCCGCGCAAGGCCCCGGCTACCTGAGCGCCTACCGCGATTGCCGCAGCGCGGACGGCTACTACCGCAAATACCGCGTCGTGTTCGTGGATCGGCGCCCCTACCCCTACCACCTGGCGATCTCGCCGCACTGGATGGTCCATTACTACTCGGCCGACATGCTGGTCGAATCCTGGAAGCGGGAAGAAGAAACGCGTTTTCTGGCGGACCCGCGGGCCGAGCTGGGCACGCCCGCCTGGGCGGCTCTCGAAGCGCTGGGCCAACGCCTGGACCTGGACTACGCCGGCGTCGACTTCGCCTTGCTGCCCGACGGCGCGGTCTTCGTGTTCGAGGCCAACGCCACCATGCTGGCGCACCGCGAGCGCCCCGGCGGGCCGCTGGCCCACAAGAATCCCTATGTGCAGCGCATCGCGGACGCATTCGAGCGCCTGTTGCAAAAGCAGGGCGCGTGATGCGCAGTCCGCGGTTACCAAAAACCTGAAACCGGCTGAATAGCGCCGCCATCCTTAGAACTATAATTAATGAGCTTATAAATTATAGAAATAAGGAATCGACACGGTGGGCGGAATCATCACGCAAGGCAACATTGCGCGCCTCTCGACGGCGCAAGCCCTGGCCGGCGCCAATACCACGGTCATCTACGCCACGGCCGCCATCATCGGCAACACGCTTGCCCCCACGCCGGCCCTGGCGACCATGCCGATCTCCGTCTTCGTCGTGGGCATGGCGGCCAGCACATTGCCGGCCGGCACCATCGCGCAGCGCTACGGCCGCCGCACGTCCTTCATGGTCGGCACGGGCTGCGGCATCATCGTCGGCCTGTTGTCCGCCCTGGCGATCTGGCTGGGCGATTTCTGGCTCTACTGTTTCGCCATGCTGTTCGGCGGCGCCTATGCGGCGGTCGTGCTGTCCTTTCGCTTCGCCGCGGCCGAGTGCGTCGACACGCACGACCGCGCCCGTGCCCTGTCCACCGTCATGGCGGGAGGCATTGCCGCAGGGGTGATAGGTCCGCAGCTCGTCACCTACACCATGGACCTGTGGCAACCCCACATGTTCGTGGTGACCTACATCGCCCAGGCCGCCGTCGCCCTGCTCAGCGCCTACATCCTCATGGGCGTGACGCTGCCCATCCCCAAGCGCGACAGCCAGGCCTCGACGGGCCGCCCGCTCAGGCAGATCGCGCGCCAGCCCGCCTTCATCGTCGCCGTGATCTGCGGCATTGTCAGCTATACGCTGATGAACTTCCTGATGACCTCGGCGCCGCTGGCCATGCACCTGTGCGGACTGCCGCAGGAGGCCTCCAACCTGGGCCTGCAGTGGCACGTCATCGGCATGTACGCCCCCAGCTTCTTCACAGGCCGCCTGATCACCCGCTACGGCGCTCCCAAAATCGTGCTGATCGGGCTGGTGCTCCTGGCCTGCGCGGCCGTCGCCGGCCTGGCCGGCCAGACGGTCGGGCACTTCTGGGCTTCGCTCACCCTGCTCGGCCTGGGCTGGAACTTCGGCTTCATCGGCGCCTCCGCCATGGTGCTCGAGGCCCATCGCCCCGAAGAAAAGAACAAGGTCCAGGCGTTCAACGACTTCCTGGTGTTCGGCACCATGGTGGTGGGTTCGTTCTCCTCGGGCAGCGTCCTGGCGCTGGACGGCTGGCACGTCGTGTGCCTGATCGTCTTCCCACCCATCGTGGTGGCGCTCATCGCACTGGGCATGCGCGGCAAAATGGTCGGGCGGGCGCAGCAAGCCTAGAATGCAAATATTTGCGCCCAAAGGTATCAAATCTGCCGCAAGCACGGTAGGCTAATAAAAAGCTTCCCGTACCACGAACCCGCAAGAGGACGGCGCGGCTCAATCCGCGGCCGAATAATCATGACTTCCAATAATCCCTCGGACGACTATTTCATGGATCTGCGCAAGGAGCGACGCACTCGTCTGCTGTTCGATCCCTTGCTGCTCGACAAAGAAGGCCGGGTCATCGCCCGCGTGGCCGANCTCAGCATGCACGGCGCCATGCTCTACACCCGGCGCGGCGCGTATCTCGAAGGCGCCACGATCTCGGGCTGGCTGCAGTCTCCGCCCCTGAACGGCGAGGACGAGTTCTACCTGGCCGTCACCTATCAGGTGCGCTGGGTCTCGAACGAGAACGAGGCCGGCTGGAGCCAGGTGGGCTGCCAGATGAAGCCCATGGACGAAATCTCGAACCGCAGGCTGGATCTGCTGATCAAGCTGACCGCGCCTTGACGGTCACGCGGCGCCGTCCTGCAGCCAGCGCTGCGAGTCCTGGCCAAGCGTGGGCGCCGCGCGCTCGATGCGGGGCCTGGCGCCGTTGATCCGGTACGGCGGCGCGTGCACGAGAACCGTGCGGCCGTCGGGCGCCGTCTGCTCCACCAGCATGTCGCGCTCCAGGACATACGGATGTTCGAGCAGATCCGCGATATCGCAGACCGGCCCGGCGGTAATGTCGCGCACGGCGAAAAAAGCCAAGGCCTCGTCCAACGTCAGTTTTGCGATATGCCCTTGGATGAGATCGTCGAGCGCGTCGATATTGCGCAGGCGCGCCTCATGCGTCGAGAAGCGCGGATCGCTCAATCCCTCGGGATATCCGATGCCTTCGAAGAGCCGCGCAAGCACGCCTTGCATCCCGGCCGAGACCGCCACCCAGCGTTCATCCTTGGTCCTGTACACATTGCGGGGGGCATGCGTCGGCGAGCGGCTGCCGGATCTGGGCGTTGCCTTGCCGGATAGCTGGTACTCCGCCGCTTGCGGGCCGAGAATGGAAAACAAAGGCTCGAACAAAGACAGGTCGATTTCCTGCAAGCCTGCGCCTTCGTTGGCATCCCGATGCCGCAGCGCCGCAAGCGCGAGCGTCGCGCCGTAAAGGCCCGCCACCGAATCGGCCATGGCAAAGGGCGGCAGCACCGGCGGCCTGTCCGGAAAACCGTTCATCGCCGCGAAGCCGCTCATCGCCTCGATCAGCGAGCCGAAGCCGCCCTTGTTGGCGTAAGGCCCGGTTTGCCCCCAGCCCGAGATGCGCACCACGACGAGCCCCGGCCTGATCTCCTGCAGAACGTCTTTGCCCAGCCCCATCTTTTCCAGCGTGCCCGGCCGGAAATTCTCGACGAGCACGTCCGCTGCACNCAGCAAGCCTCTCAATGCCTGCTTGCCCTCGTCCGATCGCAGATCCAGCACCACGCTTTGCTTATTGCGGCAATAGGCCATCCAGTAAGTGCTCATGCCTTCGCGCTGCCAGGCTCGCAGCTCGTCGCCTTTGCCGGGAGGCTCGACCTTGATTACCGTGGCGCCCATGTCCGCGAACACATGGGTCATCATGTTGCCCGACACCAGCCGAGACAGATCGACGACGCGAACGCCGNGCANCAGCGCGTTCGNNTCGTCGGGTACGGATTGCATAGGCGCCATGCGTCGCTCCTTCACGGCATTGTGGCCACAAGATCACTATCTTTAACATGATCCCGGCCCATGCCGGAAAAGCCCGGCCGGACAGGCTCGGCCTGACAGACCCGGCTGCGACGCGGCGCCTACATCGGCTAGTGGGACACGGGCTGAGCCGACGGCGGACTCGATGTCTCGGCCGGATTCGGATCCTCCTCGGCCATGGTGTCCTTGGCGCCCGTGGTGCGCGACCAGCCGCCACCCAGCGCCTTGTACAGCCCCACCCGGCTGGTGAGCCGGGCCAGGCGTATGGTCACCAGCTCCTGCTGCACCGTGTAGAGCTGGCGCTCGGCATCGAACACCGGGAAGTAGTCGTCCACGCCGTTGCGGAAGCGCACTTCGGAAAGCCGCCTGGTGTCTTCGATTTCCTGCATCTGCGCCTGCGCCGCCGCGGCTTCGCGGTCGTAGGTGCCGCGCGCGGCCAAGCCGTCGGACACCTCGCGGAAGGCCGCCTGGACGGTGTGCTCGTACGCGGCGACGTCGATGTTCTTGAGCGCCTTGGAGGCATCGAGATTGCCCTGGTTGGCGCCGCCGTCGAAGATGGGCATGCTGAGCGCCGCCCCGACGCCCCAGGCCAGGCCGCTGCTGAACAGGCCCGCCAGCGCGGCGCTCGCCACGCCTATCGAGCCGGTGAGCGAGATGCTCGGGAAAAAGGCCGCGCGCGCCGCGCCGATATTGGCATTGGCGGCCTTGAGCTGATGTTCGGCCGCGATGATGTCCGGCCGCTGCTCGAGCAAGGTCGAGGGCAGTCCCGCAGGCAGCTCGGCCACGGGCGTTTCGTCGCCGAAAGTCTGCGGCGGCATGAGGTCCGCCGGCACCGGCCCGCCTATCAACAGGGCCAACGCATTCTGATCCTGCGCCACCTGGCGCGTGTATTGCTCCACGCCGACGCGCACGGCCTCGAGCTGGGTCTGCGCGCGGTGGACGTCGAGCTCGGCCATGCCGCCCACGCTCTTGCCGCGCTTGACCATATCGACCGTCTTTTGCTGAACATCGAGGGTGTCCTGCGAAAGCTTGAGCAAGGCCTGGTCCGCCTGCAGGGTCAGATAGGCGCTCGCGACCTCGGAGACCAGGCTGATCTTCACGGCGCGGCGCACCGCGGCAACGGCCAGGTATCGCTCGAGCGCGGCGGCCTTGAGACTGCGCACGCGGCCGAACAAATCGATCTCGAAGGGATTGAGGCCAACGCCGGCCGTGAAGGTGTTCAGATGGGTCGGCAGGCCGCCGCGCAGGTTGGCGGGCATGCGCGAAGTCGAGGCGCCCCCAAAGGCCGAGAAGGACGGGAATTGCGCGGCGCGCTGGATGCTGTACTCGGCGCGCGCCTGTTCGATGGAAAAGGTGGCCACGCGCAAGTCTCGATTGTTCTTGAGCGCAAGCGCGATCAGCTGCTGCAGCTTGGCATCCTTGAAGAAGTCCTGCCAGCCCAGATCGGCCGCCGTCGTGCCGGCGGGCGTCGTCGCCTGCGGCGCCCCTTGATAAGCCGGGCCACCGGGATACTGATTGGGCACCGGCTGCGCCGGCCTCTCGTAGCGCGGTTGCAGCGAACAGGCCGCCAGCCCGAGCGGGATGGCGATAGCCAAGGTGCGGCGCAGGAAGCGCGGGTTTCGTTTGGTGTTGTTCATAGGAATCAGCCTGTAAAAGCGCGCCGTATGAGCTGCGCGATGGCGAGCCGTGGCCTGCCTACGTTTGCGATGTTGTCGGCCGGATTGCTGAAGAGCATTCGGATCAGCGCATGACGCGCGGCCATGTCGGGTTGCAAAGAGATGCCCAACAGATTGCGCTTGCGGCGCATGACGGTACAAGGAACCCAGCCGGCCTCGCCCAGCCACACCTTGCCCTCGGTGCCGTCCGGCACGCTGCCCGCGTGCTTCGAGAGCAAGGCCACGCCGTTGCACGACAGGTCGCGCGTGACGCCGGGCAGCTCGTACACGACGTTATCGGGCCCATTGCTCTGCAGCCTGAGCGCGGAGGCAGCCCGATGCGGGAAACGCTCTTCCTTGCGCGGACGGGGCAGTTCGAAGCAGACCAGCAGCGAAGTCATATAGAGAATCATCGTCATCGCGGTCCAGAACGCATTCAGGAGCAGCCCTGTCGACGTCATATTGCTTGCCGTCTCGCGCGCCAGCCCCATGCCCGCCAGCACGAACATGCCGCCGTACATCGCGGCGAACTTGCCGTGCACCACAAGCTTGGAACGGTCCAGCCCCTTGTTGGTGACCTTGAAGGGCCGTCCGAAAGGTTTGAAAATCGCGCTCGCCAGCATGGCCGTCACCGCCATGGAAGTGACGGTCTGCGTCACTTCCGTGAAAATCGGCATGGCGCGCGCGCCGGTGATCCACATGCTGTAGGCCCAGTACATGAGCAGCGCCGGCAGCCCGTAGGCAAAGAACTGCATGGGCTGGCAATAGAACGCGGGTATGTCGAAATACCAGTACAGCAAGGGCGCGAGCAGCAGCAGCACTGAGAAAGGCCGGACCAGCCAATGCATCAGGCCGTGCAGATAATGCAATCGCTGCAGGAAGCTGTAGCCGCGCCCGCGCAAGGGCCCGTCAGCGGTAAGCGCCACCTGTATGGTTCCCAGACCCCAGCGCGTGCGCTGGCTGATGAACTCGGGCAGCCCTTCGGCCGAGAGCCCCACGCTGAGCCGTTCGTTGAGCCAGCGCGTCACGTAGCCATGAGGCATGAGCTTGTAGCTCAAGTGGATGTCCTCGGTCACCGTTCCTGTCGGGAATCCGCCGATGCGATGCAGCGCCTCGCGCCGCACGACGAAAGACGTGCCGATACAGAAGGCCGTACCCCAGGCGTCCCTGGCCGGCTGCATCACATCGAAGAAGGCGCGCTGCTCGTCCACCCAGCATTCGGTGGAGCGCAGGTTGTATTGAATGGGATCGGCGTTGTAGTAGAACTGGGGTGTCTGCACCACGCCCACCTTGGGATCGCCGAACAGGCCGATGATGCGCATGAGGATGTTGCGGTTGGCTGCGAAGTCCGCGTCCAGCACCATGATGAACGGCGCGCCGCCGCCGTATTTTTTCAGCTCGCTATGGCGCAGTCCGTTGTTGAGGTTGCCGGCCTTGGCGTGGGTGTTGTCGGGCCGAGTCACGTAGTTCGCCCCTACCTTGTCGCAGAACTCCTTGAGCCAGCCGCGGCGCGTGTCGTCGAGCACCCAGACGCGAAAGTTGGGATAGTCGATCGCCAGTGCCGACACGATGGTCTTCTCGAGCACGTCGAGCCCTTCGTTGTAGGTGGCGATGAAGACATCGACCGCCGGCACGGCCGGCGCGCGCCTGAGCCAGATCTCGCCGGCATCGGCATCGGCGCTGTGATTCGAGGTGCGCGTGAAGGTCATGATCGAGATCATCGTGTAGAAAATCGCGATGCTCTCGAACACGAAGAACAGATACGACCACAGGCTCGCGAAGTCCCCATGCCATTCGGGCAGGGTCTGCTTCCAACGCCAGATGAAATAGACCATCACCAGCGTCGCCGTGATCGCGCCGAACAGCCAGCGGTCGGACGCGCGATGCCGGTCGGCGCGCAGGCACATCACTACAATCACCATGACGACCAGATTGATCTCTATGACGGTGTTGCCATCCAGGAAAAAATCGAACATCAGTTCTCCTTGGGCTGAAAAGGGTTGCGGCCTGCCGCGGCGAGGGCGGCCCAGGCGGTCGCGCCCAGATGCGGCAGGTGGTAGTAGAAGAAGTCTTCGCCCTTCGAATCAGGGCCGATGGACAGGCCCGTGCGTATGCGCGCTTGCGGCGTCGCATACAACAGGCCCGAAGGCGAGCGCTGGGCCAACAGGAGCGGCCAGAGCGTCTGGGCTTGATCGCAATGGCCGGTAGCGCACAGCACCAGCGCGGCCTGCCCCGTGCCCTCAGTCCATATGCCGTCGGGGTCGCCCTTGAAACCGTAGCCGCCGTCCACCGCGTGGTGGGCGCGCATCCAGTCGAGCGCACGGCCCCATTTGTCCATGCCGTCGGGAAAGGCGATCAGCGGCCAGATGTCCGCGTCCAGCGCCGAAGGCCCGCTGTTGGGCGTGTGCCCGTCCGGATCCGTGCCGATGATGAAGCGCCCTTCGGCCGGCCGCCACATGGCCTGGACGAAACCTCTGGCCCGCTCGGCCGCGGTCTTCCAGCGCGCCTGGCCGTCGCGCCGCGCAAGCCAGGCATACGCGGCATAAGCGTCGGTGTTGTGCTCGGTGGACTTCCAGCCCTGGCGCCGCGGCCCGGTCTCTTCGCCGAAAAAGCCGCCGATATAGCCGGCCGGCGCCTGAGCATCGAAGGTCGTCTCGTCGACCCAGGCCATCATGGACGCGGCGGCATCGGTATAGCGGTGATCCCGCGTGGCATCGCCCACGGCCAGCAACATGAGCGCCGCCCAGGCCACGTTGCCCGTGGCCGTGCTGACCTGATAGGCGTCTTCGAACCAGCTCTTGCTCGGAGCGTCCCACCAGCCCGGCAGCGGCACCGGCCCCTTGGGCACGGCCCCAGCGCGATAAGCGTTGCGCAGGCGGCCGTCATGGTAATGGCGATCGTGCGTCAGCGCCGTGGTCATGCCGTCGGCGATGCGGCGCGCGGCATCGACGTGCCCGCAGGCGAGCAGCGCGATGCCGGCCAGCGCATTGTCGTAGACGAAGGCCGAACCCTGCAGCGCCGAGGCCAGCGGTTCGCCCCCAGGCGCGGGCTCATAGCTGGCGAGCATCACCGGCCCCTTGCCCGGAATGGCCGCCACGCGGCTGTCTATCGCCTGGCAGGTGGCCTGCAAGAGCTGCTTGCGCGCACTTTCACCGGTCGGCTCGCTGGCCAGCGCAGCGCCCGTCAGCATCGAAAGGCAAGCCATTGCCATATGCAGCACCTTCATGCTCGGGCTCCCGACGCGGTCCGGTCAGCGCAAGCGCGCGACCAGGCCTTTCCACCAGGGATTGAGACTCACCTGGGCCCAGTGACCCAGAGCGCAACCATCGGCCTGGCTCTTGGAGCCGGGCAAGTTGGTGATGGGCTGATCGAGCTTGGCGATCAGGTAGATCTCGTTCTTCTCGATCGGCGGGAAAGGCACGATGTAGCGCGCCTGGTCGCCCTCGGGGGCGCGAGGCAGGATCTCGCTCACCGACGCCGGCACCGGGTCGGACATGCCGTCCACATGCACCGACACCTTGGTGCCCGGCAGCAGCTTCTGGCTCAAGGTGCGCGGAAACACAGCCACCACTCGCGCCTCGCTGCAATTGACGGCGCGCATCAACGTCGCTCCGGCGGCGACGCGCGTGCCGACCGGCGCAAGCACCTCCTGCACCACGCCGGACGAATAGGCGCTGACGTTGTAATTGGAAAGACGCTCCAGGCGCGTCTGCTCCACCGACACCAGCTTGCCCATCGACTCGCCGTACGACTTCTGCTGCGCCAGCTCGGCCTGCAGCTGGCCGATCTCGACGCGCAACGTGTCCTGCTTCTGCACCATCGAACCGACCGAACTGTCGGTGCTCGTGGTGTAGATCTTGCCGCGCGCGGCCCGGCTCACGCCGATCGCGGAGTCGAGCTCGGTGCGAATGGAGTCGCGCGTCCCCGTCAGCGCGGCGAGCTGCGCGCGCGAAGTGCTGGTATAGGCGGCGCTCACGGCGCCGGCCTCTTCCATCGCCTGATTGCGGCTGACCACCTGCTGCTGCATCGCGACCTGCCGATTCGCCGCAGCCAGGCGAGCTTTGATGCCTCGAATCAGGTTCGCATGCTCGCTGCTGGACGTGTTCTGGTAGCGCTTGATGTCGGCATCGATCTGCGTTACCCGCGCCTGATCGCTATCGAGCTGGGTCTTGAGCGCTGCGTAGCGCTTCTGGCTGTCGAGCAGTTTGCCCATGAGCTGCATCAGCAGGCCGCGGTCCAGATTGGGGTTCTTGAGCGTCATGATCGACTGCCCGGCCTTGAACTGGCCGCCCACGGCGATGTTCTGCGTAGTGACGACGCCTTCGACCGGCGTGGTGATCAGATGGACCGGACTGTCTATCACGGCCCGATCGGTCGATCGCATGAAAAACGAAGGGAACATCACCGACAGGATGAGCCAGATGCCCAGGAGCACCAGCAAATAGCTGCCTACGCGCGGCACTGCGTACCATAAGGGCCGTACGCTCACCTCGCGGCGGCGGCGCGGCCCGGGCAATCCGGCCGGGCGCACCAGCGGTCGCGGTGCGGGCAAGAGGACTTGCTGCCGCGAATTATCTTCCGTGCTGTCTCTATTCACCTTGGGACCTAGTGTTTGGGGATCAGCGTTTAAGGCTAGGGAAGATACGGAGTGCGTACTGTGAGCGGCTGTGAGTGCATGTAATGAACGAACAGGGTTTCCCCTAGCCAGACACACATCCACTCGGAAAAGCTAAAAGTATTTAACATTCGAGCCCCTGATTTCTCGCAAATCACGGGCTTTTCTTACGCAAGTCTGCGACGCGCGTTCAGCTGGAAGAGAATTTGTCGGAAGTATGCTGACCTACCGCAAACCGTTCTGACGGAGGTAGTTGATGGTCGATGCCGATGAATGCACCGTTCACTGCAACAGCGCAGGTGCAGCATGAGCAGTCTCCCAGCCTGGCTGCATCGCAAGTACGAACGCTGGAAGCTCGACACATTGAGCCAAAGCGATTTCCGTCCCGGCATCGGCATACTCAAGCTCTCGTTGATGGCGGTGTTCGTGGGCATCGCGGCGGCCTTCATCGCCTATGCGCTGTACCGGATGATCGGCCTGGTCACGAACATCTCGTTCCGGCAGGAGTTTTCCTCCGCGTTCCTGCCGCCGGCCTTGCATGCCAGCACGCTGGCCATCGTGCTGGCGCCGCTGGCGGGCGGCCTCATCGTGGGCCTGATCGCGCGCTACGGCAGCGACCGCATACGCGGCCACGGCATTCCCGAGGCCTTGGAAGCGATCTTGTTCCGCAAGAGCAAGATGATGGCCAAGGTGGCGATCCTCAAGCCCTTGTCGGCGGCCATCGCCATCGGCACCGGCGGACCGTTCGGCGCCGAGGGGCCCATCATCATGACGGGCGGCGCCATGGGGTCGCTCTTCGGACAGTTGTTCTACCTCACTGCGATGGAGCGGCGCACCTTGCTGGTGGCCGGGGCCTGCGCGGGCATGTCGGCCACCTTCGGCACGCCCATCGCGGCGACATTGCTGGCGGTGGAACTGCTGCTGTTCGAATTGCGTCCGCGCAGCACGATCCCGGTGGCCATCGCATGCTTCGTGGCCGATGCACTGCGCATAGGGCTGCTCGGGTCGGGTGCGTTGTTTCCTCTCGCGGCCATCTTCCATCCGAGCCTGGCGAGCTTCGCGTCGGCCGCCGTGTGCGGTTTTCTCGCCGGCCTGCTGGCGACGCTGTTGACCGCGCTGGTGTATCGCGTCGAAGACACCTTCCACAAACTGCCGGTGCATTGGATGTGGTGGCCGCTGATCGGCGCGGTGGCGGTGAGCGTGGGCGGCTTGATCGAGCCGCAAGCGCTGGGCGTGGGCTACGACGTGATCGGCAAGATGCTCACCGGCCAGATGGCGGGCACCGCGATCCTGGTGTTCATGCTGGTGAAATCGCTGATGTGGTCGATCTACCTGGGCTCGGGCACGTCCGGCGGCGTGCTGGCGCCGCTCCTGGCGATGGGCGCGGGCCTGGGCGGGCTGGAAGCCATGGTGTTTCCGGGCTCCGAGCCGCTGCTGTGGCCCTTGCTCAGCATGGGTGCGATGCTGGCGGGCGTGATGCGGCTACCCTTCACGTCGATCATGTTCGCCCTGGAGCTCACTCACAACGCCAGCGCCCTGCCCGTGCTGCTGGTGTCCTGCACCGTGGCCTACGGCGTGAGCGTGTTCCTGATGCGGCGCTCCATCCTCACCGAGAAAATCGCGCGGCGCGGCCTGGACATCTTCCGCGAATACTCGGTGGACAGGCTGGAACACACGCCGGTGCGCGAAGTGATGACCACCGAGGTGATCACGGTGCCGGGCAGTTTCAGCGTCCGCGAACTGGCCGAGCGCTACTTCGGCCCCGACCAGCCTTATCGCGCGTTTCCGGTGGTGGACGCCGACGGCGGCCTGCTGGGCGTGGTCGACCGGCGGGACGTGCAGCGCTGGCTGAAGGAGGAGGCATCCCGCGACGCGACCCTGGCCGGCATGATGGAGGGCAATGCGCCGGTGATCGCGCTGCCCGACGAGAGCTGCCAGGGCGTGGCGGTGCGCATGGCGGTGGAGACGCTGGATCGCATCCCCGTGGTCGGCGCGGACCGCCGCAAGCTGCTGGGCATGGTCACCCGCTACGACCTGCTCAAGCCGTATACGCACTATCACGACCAGGAAAGAGTGCGCGAGCGATTCTTTCTCAACGGCAAGATCGCGCCGGACGGCGAGTGATCCGCGGACTTGGGTGATCGGCCCGATGGCGTGCTTCACCCGGACCGATCAGCGGCGCTTCGCTTTATCTGCCTTCTCTTTATGGCGCTTCGCCCGCCGGTGCTCCCGCTCGGCGAGCAGCTGCGGCATCAGCTCGTCGATGTACTCCTTGGCGTGACGCCTTGTGGTCACGAGCTTGTATCGATCGACGGCCTCCTGGGCGCCGCTCGCGCCGAGCAGCTCCAGGTGCGCCTTTTTCAGGACATGCACAAAACCCAGCAGAGTGCTGCCGTCCCGGATCGGCCGGTCATCGGGGTCGTCGAAGGCGTCGTCGCTCATGATCCAATACTCGCAGGGCAGTCCGAGTCGGCGCGGGGAGAGCCCTCGATCAGGTGAAGAACATCGCGGGCTTGCTTGTCGCGCTGGGTCAGCGGGCCGCATCCGAACAGCCTCCCGATCGTCGCCGGCACCGAGCTGTGGTCGTATTCGGTGTGGTCCACCACGCCCTTGCCCACCCAGGGCGAGACGATCACCGCCGGAACCCGCACGCCGAGCACCGAAAAGTCGAACCCGTTTTTGCTGAGCTTGCCGTCCGCGCCGTCACCGGGCGGGGTTGCCGCCTTGATCGGCGCGGAGTCGTAAAAACCGCCGTGCTCGTCGTAGAGAATCACCAGCAGGCTGTTGGGCCAGACCGGGGATTTCCGGATGGCGTTGTAGACCCGGGCGATAAGCTGGTCGCCCCCGCTCAGGCCGTCCATGGGGTGCTGCGAACTGCCGCCTTCGTAGGTGTTGTGGACGACATCTCCGTAGGAGGGCTCGATGAACGTATAGGGGTAGGAGTAGCCATTCTGCAGATCGTCCGCGAAATGGCTCAAGTTGTCCACGTCGAAGAAACTGATGCCTTTGAGCGACGCCACCTGGGGGATGCGACCCGGCTCGAGAGGGTTGTCGTCGTCCTGGTAGAGCTTGTAATTGCCGGAGCCGAGCGCATCGTAAATGGACCCGTTGGCATAGCTGAAGCCCTTGACCGCTTCCCATTCGGCCAGGTCCGCCGAGGTGGGAGAGTCGTCGAGGCCGGAAGACGACGCCCCGTGCAGAAAATAGCGGTTGGGCCAGGTCGGTCCCGGCAACGAGGCCCGCCAGAAATCGCAGAGCACATAGTTCGTCGCCAGCTGATAGAGCGCGGGGGTTTGCGCGGCGGCATCGATGCCTCGCATGACCGTGCCGACGGAATCGAGCGGCGGCGGCTTGCCTTCCGTGCTTGTGGTCGCGTAATTCGAAACAAAGCCGGAGTTGTCCGTCGCGGGGTAGGGTTTGCCGGGCACATAAGCCGCGCCGGCGCCGCACAACTGCTCTACGACATCTTTGAATTCATGGCCGGGGTCCGACGGCGCCTGGTTCGGGGCGCCGCCTTGAAATGCATGGGTCCGGCCTTGATAGACATTCGCGCTCGCNCCATTGGCGACATGGATTCCGGGAATGCCCGAGAGCCCGAACATGTGATCGAACGAGCGGTTCTCGAGCATCAGGACAAACACGTTTTTGATGGCAGCCTTGGGATCGTTCGATGCCGCCGTCGATGCGCTATCGTCACTCATGGCATGTGCTCCCTGTTCTTCCCGAAAAATATTCTCGGCGCTTCGAGTCCGGGATCCCGGCGCGGATCAGGCGGCCACGTCTTCCCAGTCCAGGATCACCTTGCCGCTTTGGCCCGAGAGCATCGCATTGAAGCCCGTCTCGTATTGCGCCACGGGGTAGTGGTGCGTGATGATGGGGCTCAGATCCAGGCCGCTTTGCAGCATGGCGACCATCTTGTACCAGGTCTCGAACATCTCCCGGCCGTAGATACCCTTGATCTCCAGGCCCTTGAAGATGACCTGGTTCCAATCGATGGCGGTGTTGGCCGGCGGGATGCCCAGCAGCGCGACCTTGCCGCCATGGTTCATACATTCCAGCATCGAGGTGAACGCGGCGGGCACACCCGACATTTCCAGACCGACGTCGAAGCCCTCGGCCATGTGCAGGTCGTGCATCACGTCCTGCAGCTTTTCCCGGCCGACGTTCACCACGCGCGTGGCGCCCATCTTGCGGGCCAGGTCCAGGCGATAGTCGTTCACGTCGGTGATGACGACGTTGCGCGCCCCCACGTGGCGTGCAATGGCCACGGCCATGATGCCGATGGGGCCGGCGCCCGTGATGAGCACGTCTTCGCCCACGAGGTTGAACGACAGCGCCGTGTGCGTGGCATTGCCGAACGGGTCGAAGATCGCGGCCAGGTCGTCGGAGATGTCGTCGGGAATCTTGAAGGCGTTGAAGGCCGGGATCACCAGGTATTCGGCAAATGCGCCGGCGCGGTTGACGCCCACGCCCACGGTGTTGCGGCACAGGTGGCGGCGGCCCGCGCGGCAATTGCGGCAAAAGCCGCAGGTGATGTGGCCTTCGCCGGATACCCGGTCGCCGATCTCGAAGCCACGCACTTCCTGGCCCATGGCGACGATGTGGCCGACGTATTCGTGGCCGACGTGCATGGGCACGGGAATGGTTTTCTGCGCCCAGTCGTCCCACTTCCAGATATGGATGTCGGTGCCGCAGATGGCGGTCTTCTTGATCTTGATCAGGACGTCGTTGTGGCCGACTTCCGGTTTCTTCACGGTGGTCAGCGTCAGCCCGACGGACGGGGTCAGCTTGCTCAATGCTTTCATGGCGAATCCTTGAATCGATGTATCAGGCGATCGCGCCCGCAGCCTTGCCCGCCCTGCCGAAGGCGGCGATGGCGCGGTCGATCTGCTGCGCGGTGTGGGCGGCGCTCATCTGGGTGCGGATGCGGGCCCGGCCCTTGGGCACCACGGGATACGAAAAGCCGATGACGTAGATCCCGTCGGCCAGCAGCGCATCGGCCATCTTGGAAGCCAATTGCGCATCGCCCAGCATGACGGGAATGATGGGGTGATCCTTGCCCGCCAGCGTGAACCCGAGCTTGCTCATCTCGCGGCGGAAGTGCTCGCCGTTCTCGCGCACGCGGCGGCGCAGGGTTTCGCCTTCCGGGCTGCCCAGCAGTTCCAGCACCTTGATCGAGGCGGCCGCGATGGACGGCGCCAGCGTGTTGGAGAACAGATACGGACGTGAACGCTGGCGCAGCAGCTCGATGATTTTCCTGTGGCCAGAGGTATAGCCGCCCGAAGCGCCGCCCAGGGCCTTGCCCAGCGTGCCCGTGATGATGTCCACGCGGCCCTGCACGCCGCAATATTCGGGCGTGCCACGGCCATGCTCGCCGACGAAGCCGACGGCATGGGAGTCGTCGACCATCACGAGCGCGCCATATTTGTCGGCCAGATCGCAGATGGACTTCAGGTCGGCGATGATGCCGTCCATGGAAAAAACGCCGTCCGTCGCGATCAGCTTGAAGCGCACGCCGGCCGCGTCGGCGGCCTTGAGCTGCGCCTCGAGGTCGGCCATGTCGTTGTTGCGATAGCGATAGCGCCGGGCCTTGCTCAAGCGCACGCCGTCGATGATCGAAGCATGGTTGAGCTCGTCGGAGATGATCGCGTCTTCTTCGGTCGTCACGGTTTCGAAAAGGCCGCCGTTGGCGTCGAAGCAGCTGCCGTACAGAATCGTGTCGTCCGTTCCCAGGAAAGCGGAAATGGCCGACTCCAGTTTCTTGTGCACCGATTGGGTCCCGCAGATGAAGCGCACCGAAGCCATGCCGAAGCCGTAGCGGTCCAGCCCTTCCTGCGAGGCGCGGATGAGCCGCGCGTCGTCGGCAAGGCCCAGGTAGTTGTTGGCGCAGAAATTCAGGACGTCCGAACCGGAGGCCAGGCGGATCTGGGCCGATTGCGGGCTCTCGATCACGCGTTCGGCCTTGTAGAAACCGTCGGCGCGGATCTGGTCCAGGGTATCGCTCAGATGGGCAAGAAAGCGTTCACGCACGGGAGAGTCTCCTTAATTATCGGGCAATCGTGGCCTGCTCGCGGGCGCGCATCAACCCGGCTGCATCCGGACATGTCGTGATTATCCAATAGCGGGGACAAGTTGAGTCGATTTGAAAAAAATCGACGCATGAAAACATGCGCCGGGACTGCAAATCCGAATCTTCAATCCGCCGCCGGCGTGTATCCAAACGGCCAACGGACATCGCTGGCCGACGGCTGGCTTGGCGGCGCCGTCAGGCTTGCGGCCGGATGTGCGTGCGGATGCGCGCGGAATACGAATCCCGCGGCCCGGCCGCCTTGGCGCGCTCCGTGTAGCGCGCCTGCGCGCGCCGCTGCGCCATGCTGCCGCTGCCTTGCAGAGCGCCCAGCTTGTGCAGGTATTCGGGCAGGTAGCCCGACAGCAGCAGCCGGTAATCCAGCGGCATGCCCGGCACGATGAGCGCCACCATGCGGTAGACGATGGTCGTGCAATTGGCCGTGACGGTGTTGTAGAAGCGGGGCGCGCCGACCAGCCGGTTGGCCGTCGCCACATAAGACAGGAGCAGCGCGCGCGCCGCCTCGATCGGCATGGCCACGCGGTAGAGGTAGCCGTCCTCGCCGCGCACATTGGTGCGCACGCGCAGGCAGTCCTCCTCGGTCGCCGCGACGATGCTCAGTTCGTACTGGCGGAAAAAGCCGCCCAGCTCGGAGAACTTCTCGCCCTGCTTGCGGCGTATTTCCACCGAGAACACCAGGTACTCGCCCCGGCCGAAGCCGAACGAGACCATGGTGTGCGCAACCGCCTCGCGCCCCCAATACGACAGGGCCATGTCAACCGACTCCAGCCGCGACAGATCGTAGCGGCGCGTTTCCCAGCGCTCGTCGAAATCGTCCGGGCCGCGCCAGGCGAAGTTGCGGACGTTATCGATGACCATCGCGTCGCCCTCGACCCGGCCGCTCATCAGCCGGGAGACCTCCGCCTGCCAGGCGCGGTCGTTCGTGGGCCGAACGCCGCGCCACCACCAGGCCAGCGCCGCCGCGCCCGGCAGGAAGGGCGCGATCCAGGCCCAATGCCGCGACCATGCGCCCGCCAGCGCCAGCAGGACCAGCGCGCCCCAACCCGCGGCCAGCGCCCGATGCGCCGGCTGCGGCCCGCGCACGGCCAGGGCCAGTCCGCCCCACAGGCAGGCGAGCACCGCAAACAGGCTGAAAACGATGATGCCGAACACCGGTCCTCTCTTTGCGGCCCGCCGCTTTCCCGCAAGGCCATTGCCCGCAATATCGCCGATATACTGCCACAGTCCGGCCCGACTCCCTTGCCCGGGCGACGACGCGAAGACCGACATGCCTTCCTTATTGCCGCGCTGGACGATCGCACCGTGGGCCCTGCTCTACATGGCCTGCGCCTATCTGTCCTGGTACCTGGACGACCCCGACAACCAGATCGTCTTCGCCTGGTTTCCCGCTGGAGTGGCGATCGCCGCTTTCTTCGCCCAGGAACGGCGCCACTGGCCCCTGCTTTTCGTGGCGCTGCTGATCGGCGGCTACGCCGTCGAGGTATGGCTGGGCCACCCGGCCATGACGGCGGCCTGGGTCGGCGTCCTTTCCGTGGGATCGAACCTCCTCACTGCCCGGGCGTCCCAGGCCTATGCGCGGCACCGCGACGACATGCAGGCCGTCTGCGGCTGGGTGGTCATCACGCTCCTGGTCAGCGCCGCCGCGTCGGCTATCGGTGCCCTGGGCTTGAACCCACCCACGCGGGACATCTTCTGGCAGATCGCCTACACGGCCTGGATCAGCAACGTCAGCGGCATCCTGTTCGGCGTCGCNGTGCTTATGGGCCTGCTGGGCTTTCGCCGGACGGAATACGGCGCCGGCCCGCGCGGCTACGCCGTGGCCCTGGCGGCCTGGATGCTGATGATGGCCTGCACCTGGTACGCCTTCGACATCAGCCGCCCCCCGCGGGCCGAAGCGCCCTTGCTGATGATCCTGGCCTGCATCCCGCTGGCGCTGGCCACCGTCGTCACGCTGGCCGGCGGCGACCGCATGGGTTCCCTGGCCGTGCTCGCCATGGCCGCCGTCGCGCTGTACGAGGCACACGGCGCGCATGGGCCTTTCTTCCTGAACGGCATCGTCCAGGGCGAGACGCTGCTGCTCGCCCAGGCCTACCTGGTCGCCACGGCGCTGCTGCAGGTGTTCGTCCACGTGCTCACCCGCGGCCGCCGCAACCGGATCGGCGGCAAGCCGACCGCGGCCGCCGNCCCGGGCAACGAGCGCCTCTACCGCCTCGACCTCGCCTGCGGCGACATCATCTGGGACAGGACGGACGGCCTCGGNCGCGCGCCGGGCACCCTGCAGGCCATGCTGGACTGCGTGCACCCCGAAGACCGCGCAGCGCTGGCGACCCGCCTGCAAGGCACCGGCAGCGCGCGCGCCATGAGCCGCCCCCTGCCGGTGCGCTTCTCGCCTGCCGCGGACCAGTGGATCACCGTCGTCGACCACAACCGCGGCGCGCTGCGCGGGCCCAACGGCGTCTTCATCATCGGCTGCTGGCAACTGCCCGGCGGAGAAGAAGGCGCATGATCCAGCTCGCCCTCCTGCTCTTCGGGGCCGGCTTTGTCCGCCGCAATGCCTACCTGCTGATGCTGATCGGCCTGGCCTGGTTCGGCATGGGCCTGGCGATCTTCATCGACGGCCTGGACGGCGTGCGCTATTTCCCGCTCAAGCTGTTCGGCGCCCTGCTGCTCGCCGAAAGCGTGGTCACGCTGCTGGTGGCCGGCAGCGGGCTGGGCGCGCAGAAAGCCGTGCTCCTGTTCAAGGGCGGCCTCTTCCTGCTCATCGCAGTGCTGATACTGGCCGACCGCACCATCAGCAACTTCCTGATGGCCATGGTGTTCGGCCTGGCCTACTTCATCCTCGGCGTGTTCCAGATAGCCGCCGCCTGGGTGGTGCGCTACAGGCATTGGCGCAAGTCGATCTGGGTCGGCATCGCGCAGATAATCTTCAGCTTTCTCACCTTCCAGCCCTACCCCACCAATTACGTCGGCACGGTCTCGACCGTCATCGGCATCACGGTGCTGGTCGCCGGCCTGAACACCCTGCGCACGGCCCTGCGCGCCAGGCACCTTGGCGACAACGCCTCCATGTCCGACCTGATCGCGCCCGAAGACCTGCGGAGCGAGCTCGGCGCCATCGACGCGCAGGCGCAGGCCAGCCCCGCGCCTCCTGCGCACAGGCCCGCGGAAGATCCTCTCACCGTGCATGTCTGGACGCCCGAAGGGTCGGCGCGCAACACCACCGTGCCGCGCCCCGTCATCAACCGCTACATCGCGGCGGTCGACGTGGACGGCGTCATATCCACNGGCCACGCCGCGCTCGAGATGGCGCCGGGCACGTATATCAGCCTGTACCCNGCCGTGGAGATCGANCGCTCGCCCTCGGAATTCTTCAACCTGCTCAAGGCCGTGAAAGAGAACGACGTGCCCGGCACCTACCAGCCGGACTACGCAACCGAGTCCAAGGCCTGGTGCCCGTCGAGCCGGCAAATCAAGTTCACGGACTACAACCGCGAAGGGCTGCTGGCCTTCTGGAACCGCTACCGCCGGGCGCAGGTCTACAACCTCACGCGGCGCAACTGCTCCAGCTCGGTGTCCTATGCGCTGGAGTCCGCGCTGGAAGGCGTGCTGGCCGAACGCGGCCGGCACCGCTGGCAGGTCGTGCGCATCCTGCTCATGCCCGAACTCTGGATCGCCGCGCAAATCCGCCGCCGCGCCCAGGTCATGGCCTGGACGCCCGGCCTCACGCTGGACTACTGCCGCGCCCTGCGCGCCATCGTACATCCGGTCGAGCGGCCCTGGTTCTTGCGATTGCTGCGGGCTGGACGGCGGGACCGCTATTTGTAGTCCGCTGTGCCTTCCACCTTGATGATTTTCCAGGCGCCGCCGATCTTCCTCATGAATACCAGCACACTGACCCTGTCGGTGGAACCGAACGTCACCGGGACCACGGCAACGTCGCCGAGCATCACCGCAGGCTGTGTTGCGATGTGTGCGAGCCAATCCCGATCGTCCTCGTCCTGCACCTTCAGGAAGTAGTCGCTGTCGCCCGGCAATCGGTCATGCGCGTAGTCGCTTCTAAGTCTGTCGACCGTATCCGTCGCTACAAAGTGATAAATCCTCTTGTCCAGCAGCGGGTAGATGAGATTGCCGTTCAGCTTGATGTACCACGAGTAGAAGGCTTTGACGCTGGCTTGCGCGCCATCCGATGCCTCATCTGCTTTTGCCGACTGCCCAACGGATATTCCGACGGAAATCANCAGCGCCGCTATCGCAAGAAGCAGGGATTTTTTCATGCCGCCTCGGTCGTGACGAAATATTATCCGGTGGACGCCCATAGTCCTTAGCATAATGCTGGATTGCAGCCGCATGCTGCGCCCCATCGTGCATCCGGTCTAGCTGCCTTGGTTCTCGCGCTTGCCGCGGAACGAATAGCGCAGCGCGTCGACCAGAAGCGCGAACGCGGGAGTCTGCTGCCGGCGGCTGGGGTAATACAGGTGGTAGCCTTCGAACTTCGGACACCAATCCTCCAATACCCGCACGAGCCGGCCCGCTTCGATGTGCGGCATCAGTTCGTCTTCGGGAAGAAGCGCGATACCCAGGCCGGCCAGCGCCGCATCCACTTGGGGCTGTGTGGTATTGAAGATCAGGGAACCGTTCACGCGGACATTGACCTGCCGCCCGCGGCGCTCGAAATCCCAGACGTACAACCCGCCCGACGAAACCATGCGCTGGTTGATGCACTGATGCGCCATGAGATCGTTCGGCGCCTTCGGTATCGGACGCGCGAGGAAATAGTCCGGCGACGCCGCCACCGCCATGCGCAGCGGCGGACCGATGGGCACGGCGATCATGTCCTTGTCGATGGTGTTGCCAAGGCGCACGCCCGCGTCGAAACGATCGGCCACGATGTCGCGGAACCCGTAGTTCACATCGAACTCCAGCTTGATGTCCGGGTACTCGCGCAACAACGGCATGAGTTTGGGCAGCAGAATGCTGTGCAGCACATAGTCTCCGCAGGTAATGCGCAACGTGCCGGCGGGCTTGTCGCGCAGCTCCGTCAATTCGTCCAGCTCCGCTTCGATTTCGTCGAAGCGATTGCCTATGGCCTTGAGCAGACGCTCTCCGGCTGCCGTAGGCGAAACGCTGCGCGTCGTGCGCGTGAGCAGGCGGATCTGAAGCCGGGCCTCCAGGCCGCTAATGGCCTGGCTGAGCGCGGATTGTGTGACGCCCAGCAGCGCGGCCGCGCGAGTGAAGCTGGCTTCGCGCGCCACGGTGACAAAGGACAGGAGATCGTTGAGGTTGCGCCTGGCCATGATCCGGCCTCATGAGATATTAATTAGAACAGCTTATATGGTCTTTAAGTATTGATTAGCTAGTCAAACGGATGCGCGGCGAGGAAGATATAGGGCGTGAAAAAAACCGGGTCTCGCGCCCGGATGCCGCGCAGGCCATCCGGGAACGGGGCATGCAGGGGATCGAAATTCTAGGAGCCACATCATGACTGTCAAAGCCTACGGCGCCCATGCGGCCGACCTTCCGCTGGAACCGCTGGAAATCACCCGCCGCGCACCCGGCCCGCACGACATAAAGATCGCCGTCGCCTATTGCGGCGTGTGCCATTCCGATCTGCACCAGGTGCGTTCGGAATGGGCCGGTACCCTGTATCCCTGCGTGCCGGGCCACGAGATCGTGGGCCGCGTCGTCGCCGTGGGCGAGCACGTATCCCGCCATAAGGCCGGCGACCTGGTCGGCGTAGGCTGCATCGTCGATAGCTGCAAGCACTGCGCCGACTGCGAAGAAGGGCTGGAGAACTATTGCGACCATATGGTGGGGACCTACAACGGCCCCACGGCCGACGCGCCGGGGCATACGCTGGGCGGCTACTCGCAGCAGATCGTCGTGCACGAGCGCTATGTGCTCCACATTCGCCATCCCGAAGCGCAACTGGCCGCCGTGGCGCCGCTGCTGTGCGCAGGCATCACCACCTATTCGCCGCTGCGCCACTGGAAGGTGGGGCCGGGACACAAGGTGGGCGTCGTCGGCATCGGCGGTCTGGGGC